>LSQX01353298.1_pt3 | contig 24255 bp, 29 predicted proteins | sample 654561 | NCBI WGS metagenome assembly LSQX01 (sample SAMN04489861, study PRJNA283612) | anaerobic digester metagenome | isolation source: 4 biogas reactors fed with cattle manure at either 37C or 55C with and... | place: Denmark: Kongens Lyngby | collected 2014
AGAAACAATGTTGAAAACGGTCTTGCGGCTCTTATAAAAAAGCACTATCCCGACTGTGAAGTGTTAATGGGTACGAGTACGGCAGGAATTGCTCATGCCGCTATTACTGCTCATATTTTAGGGCTTCCTATGGGCTATGTTCGCTCCGGCACAAAAGACCATGGCAGAGAAAATCAGATAGAAGGAAAACTCCAAAAAGGTCAAAAGGTTGTCGTTATCGAGGACCTGATTTCAACGGGCGGCAGTGTTATAAAGGTTGTTGAAATTTTACGCGAGGCGGGCGCCGAAGTTCTTGGAATAGCATCTATATTCACATACCAAATGCAAAAAGGACTTGATAATTTAGATGCTGCAAATGTAAAGAACATTAGCCTTACAGACTTCGATACGGTGGCAAAAACCGCCGCAGAAGAAGGATATATAGAGGAGAAAAATATCCGCCAGCTTATAGCATTTAGGGATAATCCGTCAGACGAATCGTGGATTGAAAAATAAGCGGGAGGTGCCATGTTATGCGAAATTTGATTGATATACTTGATTTGAGTACGAAAGAGATTGACACGCTAATAAATACAGCAAAGGACATAATAGAGCATCCCGCAAAATACAGTGAGAAGTGTAAAGGCAAAAAGCTTGCCACCCTCTTTTTTGAGCCGTCAACCCGTACAAGGCTCAGCTTTGAGGCTGCAATACTTGAGCTTGGGGGAAACTACCTTGGATTTTCCGAAACGGCAAGCAGTTCTGCCTCAAAGGGCGAAAGCGTAGGAGACACGGCAAAAGTTGTCGGGTATTACGCAGACATTATAGCTATGCGCCACCCAAAAGAGGGCGCTCCTCTTGTCGCTTCACAAAAAGCAGGTATACCCGTTATAAACGCCGGCGACGGCGGTCACAATCACCCGACACAAACGCTTGCGGACTTGTTGACTATAAAACGGGAAAAAGGCTCTTTTAACAACCTCACGGTTGGACTTTGCGGGGACTTAAAGTTTGGCAGAACCGTTCATTCGCTCATTTTAGCGCTTTCACGCTACGAAAATGTAAAGTTCGTTCTTATTTCACCTAAGGAGCTAAAGCTTCCCGAATATATGAAAAGCAATGTTCTTGCTAAGCGGAAAATAGCTTATGAGGAAACCACTTCCCTTGAATTGTCTATGCCGAAACTTGATATACTTTATATGACGAGAGTACAAAAAGAGCGTTTTTTCAACGAGGCAGACTATATTCGCCTTAAAGACAGCTATGTTCTAACCCCTCAAAAGCTCGTTAACGCAAAGGCAGACCTTTCTATAATGCACCCGTTACCACGAGTTAACGAGATCACGGTTGAAGTTGATAATGATAGCAGAGCCTGCTACTTTAAGCAGGTGCAAAACGGTAAATATATGCGTATGGCGCTTATACTTATGCTTTTGGAGGTAAAATAAATGATTATTGACTCTATTCAAAACGGTATTGTATTAGACCATATAAAAGCCGGAAAAAGCATGGATATATACCAAGTGCTGAACCTTTGGCAGCTTGATTGTCAGGTTGCTATAATTAAAAATGCATCAAGTAAAAAGCGCGGCAAAAAAGATGTAATAAAAATTGATTCTCCCATTGACTTACAGCTTGATGTAATAGGCTATATTGACCCTGATATTACAATAAGCTATATCAGAAATGGCAAAGTGATTGAGAAAAAGCATCTTGCTTTGCCGGAGAAGGTTACGAATGTTATTTTATGCAGCAATCCGCGCTGCATAACATCCTCAGAGCAGGAGTTGCCGCATATCTTTAAGCTTACCGATAAGAAAAATCGCACATACAGGTGCATTTACTGTGAATCAAAACCTAAGTTGAGCGACTTTGATTAAGGAGTTCTTTATGCTTGATGTAAAAAAAGATTTTAACGCTGTAGGCGACGGTATCTTTGACGATACAGACGCGCTTCAAAACGCGCTTGACTACATAAAAAACGGCGGCGAGCTTTTCTTCCCTGCCGGAATATATAAAACTATGGCGTGTTTGATTTTCTACTCAAATCAAAGCCTATACTTTGAAGAAGGCGCAACCTTACTGAGAGGTGATGATGACGCGCCGCAGCGGTACATTCTTGCAAATCATACAAATCGGGATGAGGGCGGCTATTCAGCTTGCGAAAATGTGCAAATATACGGCGCCGCTTTTGACGGTAACGAGGAAATTGAAATCTGTGCAACACTTCTTAACACTTGCCACGCAAAAGATATTGTGATTAGAAACTGCACATTTAAAAACGGCTGTTTGTGGCACTATATTGAGATAAACTCAAGTGAAAATGTTTTAATTGAAAACTGTGTGTTTCAAAGCTCATATTCATCAACGGCGGAAAAAGGCGAGCAAATACAGCTTGACTTTGCGAAAACCGGAAGCTATGGTCCTATAATTGACAGAAACAAAAAGCTAATTGATTTTAAGCCGGACGAGACCGTTTGCCGTGATATTGAGATAAGAAACTGCAAATTTTACGGCTATGGTTATGCTCCCGCTATCGGAAATCATACGAATGCGCCTCATAATCATATTAAAATACATAATAACGAGTTTATAGGCGATTTTGGGCGGCGCGGCGCTATTTGTTTTGTAGATATGATGACAGATATTGAAATTTTTGATAATAAATTTTCCGATTAAAGCTTTTTATATTGTAATAAAGCGATTAAATTGATATACTATGAATTATGATAGGAGGAGTTAAAATGGCAAAAAAGATTGGTTATGCGGTAGTTGGACTCGGTGTGGGAAGGTCACACGCAAAGGCGGCACACAATTCCGAAAACGCTGATTTAATAGCTGTGTGCGACTTGCTTCCCGAAAAGTTAGAGCAGGCAAAGGAGCTTTATCCTGATGTTCTTACTTATACGGATTTTACCGATATGCTTAAAAACCCTGATATAGATATTGTCAGTATCGCCGTTCCAAGCGGCGACCATGCAAAGCTTGCCGTAGAAGCATTAGAGGCGGGCAAAAATATACTCGTTGAAAAACCGATTGATATTACCGTTGAAGCCGCTATGAAAATAGAGGAAGCGCGAGTAAGAACGGGGAAAATCGCAGGCGTAGTTCATCAAAACCGCAATAATGCGAATATGAAGCCTATTAGAGAGGCTATCGGAAAAGGCGAGTTCGGCAATATTTATTACGGTGACTTTGAAGTAAAATGGCACCGCTCTCAAAAATATTATGATGACGGCGGCTGGAGAGGCACATGGAAAATGGACGGCGGCGGCTCACTTATGAATCAAGCCGTTCATACTGTTGACATTATGCAGTGGTTAATGGGTGATATTGAAAGCATTACTTCACTTATAGGTATTTATGCGCATAGAATTGATACGGAAGATTTTACAGCCTCTCTGATAAAATTCAAATCAGGCTCTGCCGCTACTTTTGTAAGTACAACAAACGCTTTCCCCGGTCTTAACACGGGAGTAAAGCTATACGGCACAAAAGGCTCTATTGAGTGTGACGGCGACACTATTCTCCTTTGGAAAAGAGAGGGTGCGCCTGAAGACGAAGAAGAAACAATGAAAGCGAATTACTCCGGTAACAGTGCCGCTGCTGCTCTTGACCCCACTCTTTGCACGGGGCATACATCTATGGTAGAGGATATAATATCGGCCGTAAAAGACGGGCGTGAGCCTCAAATAATGCCTCTTGAAGCTGTTAAGAGTGTTCGTATCGTAAATGCCGTTTATGAGTCTGCTAAAACGGGTAAGACGGTGTATTTTGATTAATGACAAAAAAACAAAAGTTTTACATATTATCGAAGCACTGAAGAAAAAATATCCCGACTCTTTATGCTCGCTTGAATCGACTACACCTTTTGAGCTTCTTATCGCCACAAGGCTTTCCGCACAGTGTACGGACAAGCGTGTAAACGAGATTACACCCGCTCTTTTTAAGCGTTATAAAACCCTTGACGACTATGCTAATGCTGATATAAAAGAGGTTGAAAAACTCGTTCATTCCTGCGGATTTTACCGCACAAAGGCAAGAGATATTGTCAATATGGCTGTAATGCTAAGGGATGAATATGACGGTGTTCTGCCTGATACTATTGAGGAGCTAATAAAACTGCCGGGCGTAGGTAGAAAAACGGCAAATATAATCGTCGGTGATGTATTTAACAAGCCTGCCGTAGTTTGTGATACACATGTAATTCGTATTACAAATAGAATAGGACTTGTAAATACAAAGGTACCCGAAAAGGTTGAAACGGCGCTTAGAAAAATACTGCCTCCTGAGGAAAGCAGTGATTTTTGCCACAGAATGGTGTTTTTCGGGCGTGACACATGTACTGCTCGGAAAGCACATTGTGACACATGTGAAATAGCAGAATACTGTAACTATAAAAAGGCAAACGAACATGAAAATAATTGACGCTCATACGCACATATACCCCGATAAGATAGCCCGTAAGGCATCTATTGGGGTAGGTGACTTTTACAGCTTAAAAGCTGAATATGACGGTAAAGTAAGCACTCTGCTAAACGCCTGTGATAGTGCAGGCGTATCACAGTGCCTCGTCCACTCTGTTGCAACGAATGCTTTACAGGTAAACTCTATTAACTCTTTTATTTATAAAACTATTAACAGCTATAAAGGCAGGTTTTACGGATTTGCCACACTACACCCCTATAGCAGCGAAAAGGAAATTGAAGAGCATATAGAAAATGCTATATCTTTAGGACTTCACGGTTTTAAGCTGCACCCTGACTTTCAAGAATTTTTCGCTGACGGGAAAGAGGCTTATAGAATATATGAAATAATAAACAGTAGACTGCCCGTACTTATCCACGCGGGAGATAAAAGAACGGAGTTTTCAAAGCCAAAGCGAATACTTAATATGTGCAAAGCATTTCCAAAACAAACTTTTATCGCCGCTCATTTCGGAGGCTGGTCAGAGTGGGGCGACTGTGCTAAAGAGCTTTCGGATTGTGGTATATATGTTGATACTTCAAGCTCGCAAACTTTTATATCCCCTGAAAAAATTCGGAAGCTTCTTGATATATTTTCTCCCACACGAATTTTTTTCGGAACGGATTACCCAATATGGAATATAAAAAATGAAATAGAAATGCTGAACAGAGTTCTTTATGATACTACAGAAGCGGAAAACATATATTATAAGAACTTTGAGCAGATGTTGAAAAATCATAATATAGCTTTAATTTAGTTTTTTAAAAGTAGCACGCTCATATCTCAAAAATTGAAATATGAGCGTGTGTTTTAATTATTAAGTCGCTAAAGCTTCATCTGCGGCAAGGTTTACGACTACATCACCGTCTTTTGCAATATCACAAATATAACTTTTGCCCGCCTCAAGCTTTTTATCAAGCAGCATTTCAGACATACGGTCCTCAAGCTTTGATTGAATGGCTCGCTTTAGCGGTCTTGCACCGTAAATTAGGTCAAAGCCTTCATCTGCAATTTTTTGCACTACGGCATCTGTGAATGATATATCAATATCCATTTCTGCTACGCGCTTTTTAAGTATTTCAAGCAGTCTTTTCGTAATCTCCTCAATATCGCTCTTTTTAAGTGAATTGAATACGATTATATCATCAAGCCTGTTGAGAAACTCCGGTTTGAACAGTTTTTTAAGCTCCGCCAAAACAGCTTCTGATATTTTTTTCTCGCGGCTTTCATAGTCGCTGTCCTCTACCGTATCAGAAAATCCTAATTCTATTTTCTTATCGGTGATAAGTGAAGCGCCGGCGTTTGAAGTCATTATTATTACGCAGTTCTTAAAGTCTACTCTCCTGCCTTGCGAGTCCGTTAAAATACCGTCCTCAAGAATTTGCAAAAGAATATTGAATACATCGGGGTGTGCCTTTTCTATTTCGTCAAACAGTACTACGGAATAGGCGTTTCTCCTGATTTTCTCTGTAAGCTGACCGCCCTCGTCATAACCCACATATCCGGGCGGTGAGCCTATAAGCCTTGAAACGGAGTGTTTCTCCATATACTCGGACATATCTATTCTTATCATCGCGTTTTCATTACCGAACATTGACTGTGCAAGTGCCTTTGAAAGCTCTGTTTTGCCTACTCCCGTAGGTCCTAAGAACATAAATGAGCCAATAGGTCTTTTCGGGTCTTTAAGTCCCGCTCTGCCTCGCCTTATCGCTTTAGAGACTGCCTTAACGCCCCTCTCCTGCCCCACTATCCTTTTCTTTAATTCTTCTTCCATATTAAGAAGCCGGCGGCTTTCCTCCATAGTTAGCTGTACAACGGGAATTTTCGTCCACTCGGACACTACCTTTGCCACTTCCTCTGCCGTTACCTCGCCTACATAATTTGCGGCACAGTCATGCCAAAGCTGTTTTTGCTCATTATACTGCTTTGTAAGCTCCTTTTCCTTATCCCGTAAAGACGCCGCTTCTTCAAAGCTTTGCGCGCCTACTGCCGCCGATTTCTCCTCACTTACCTTTTTTATTTCTAACTCAAGCTCTTTTAACTTCTTTGGCGGCGTAAAAGCTCTCAGCCTTACTTTTGATGATGCCTCGTCTATAATATCAATAGCCTTATCGGGTAAATATCTGTCGCCTATATAGCGCGTACTGAGTTTCACTGCCGATTCAATTGTTTCATCCGGTATATGCACCTTGTGATGCTCTTCGTATTTTGGACGCAAGCCTTTTAGTATTAAGACGGATTCCTCTTCAGTCGGCTCGTCGACTTGAACGGGCTGAAATCTCCTTTCAAGGGCGGCGTCCTTTTCAATATATTTTCTATATTCTGTAATCGTCGTCGCCCCTATTACCTGCAAATCGCCTCTTGCAAGGGACGGTTTCAAAATATTTGCCGCATCTATTGCGCCCTCTGCGGAACCTGCTCCCACAAGGTTGTGAATTTCGTCGATAAACAAGATAATGTCATCAGAATTTGTAACCTCGTCTATTACGCTTTTTATTCGTTCCTCAAAGTCGCCCCTGTATTTTGTTCCTGCGACCATACCCGTAAGGTCAAGAGAAAATACTCGCTTGTCTTTTAAAAGCTCCGGTATTTCACCCTCAGATATTTTTAGTGCAAGCCCTTCTGCAATAGCCGTCTTTCCAACGCCCGGCTCACCTATGAGGCAGGGGTTGTTTTTTGTGCGCCTGCTCAGTATCTCTATTACTCTTTGAATTTCTCTATGCCTGCCTATAACGGGGTCAATTTTCCCATCTGCCGCACACTTAGTTAAATCCCTGCCAAACTGCGAAAGCGGACCTCCGTCCTCGCCGCCCTCTTTCGTGCTTGACTTTTGTTTTGCTGATTGGACGCTGTCAATGCCTTTTGAGAGCTTTGTAATCATATCATAAGGTGAAACCCCAAGCTGTACAAGGAAACGGCATCCTGCGCTTTGCGGCTCCCTTAAAATAGCCGCTAAAAGCTGTTGAGTACCGGCATTTCCAAATCTGCTGCTTTTGCCCATTATAAGCGCCGTTTCTATTATGTGCTTACATCTTGGTGTAAAATCGTCAGGCGAAAGTGTTGTGGGGATACCTATACCTATGTTTCGTTTTAATAATTCCTCTACTTTTTGTTTCGTAATTTTATATGCGCTAAGCGCCGTCGCCGCCGTGTTTGAAGCGTCAACAAGAAGGCCGAACAAAACATGCTCACTGCCAATATAGGTATGCCCCATATCCTCTGCCGCCTCAACAGCGAAGTTCAGCGCATTGTTAGCGTTGTCTGTAAAACCTGTAAATTTATACATTATTTATCCTCCCTGCTGTTATATATTATTTTAGTGATTCTCTGACGAGTTTTGCGCGCAGCTCATCTCGGTCTTTATCGTCAAGCGGACGCTCAACAGATATTGAAATTGTAGCAGGCTGCATATCGACCATAAGCTTGCCAATAAGCGCTTCATCTGTATTCAATATATTTCGTACAGCTCCGAGCCTTACGAGTGAAATACACTGCATAAACTCATCCACACCAAGAAGTCTTGCGTATTTTAATATGCCGTATGCTCTGAAAACCTTATCTTCCGTTTCTTTAAGCTTGCAAACTTCCTCTCTTGCCGCTCTTTCCTGTGCCGCAATTTGCAAAGCTATAGACTTCAAATTTTCAATCGCAACCTTTTCAGAAATACCCAATGTAATTTGGTTGCTAAGCTGGTACAAGTCACCTTTTGCGTGTGTAAATTCTCCGTATGAGCCGCCTATTGAAAGACCAAGCTTTGAAACTGTTTCAATTAGCTTTTGTATTTGCTTTAGTGATGAAAGCGCGGGCAAATGCAGCATTACGGACGCTCTCATTCCCGTACCTAAGTTCGTTGGATACTGCGTCAAAAAGCCTATTCTATCATCAAACGCATAGTTTAACCTTTTTGATATGGCATTGTCTATCTCGTCCGCCTCTTTATACGCTTCTTCAAGTGAAAGCCCCGCTTTCATTACCTGAAGTCTTATGTGGTCCTCCTCACAAAGCATAATGCTTACAGACTCGTCCTCTGTAATAATAAGCGCCCTGCCGTCTCCTGAGCTTGCAAATTCCGGACTTACAAGGTGCCTTTCAGCAAGCGATACAGCTTGAAGCTGTGACATTGTTTTCATCTCAATAAACTTAAAGTCATACTCTTTGCAATCAAGTATAGCCTTTTCAAGTATATTATTGACACGAATGCGCTCCGGTACACCAAGCTTTGACGGAAAAGGAAATTCTTTTATGTTTCTTGCAAACCTAATTCTTGTGCTTATAATAACATCGCTTTGCGCTCCAGTACCGAGATACCATTTGTTATTCATCAGTTTTTTCCTCCCCGTCCTTTTTATTCACCTTTTCTTTTATTTTATCACGCAGCTCTGCCGCTAACTCATAATTTTGTTCCTCTACGGCTTTATCAAGCTGCTGTTTCAAATCCTCTGTATCCGTTATATAATGTGTGTCCTTATTCTCTTTATTTGCCCTTTTGCCGACATGCTTTGTCTGCCCGTGAATTCTTTCAATTGAGGGCAATACCTTGTCATAAAATGTTTCATAACATTCGGCACATCCAAATCTTCCGCTTTCGGCTATATCTCTAAAGCTATTGCCGCACATCGAGCATCTTACAGCGGTAGTGTTAGAAAATGTGGGTGTATGAGAAAGAAAGTTTCCGAATAAGTCGCCGAGCCCTAACCCAAAGCTTGAGAAAGCGCCGCCATAGCCTAACGCTTTTGCGCAATCGCCGCAAAGGTGTACCTCCGTGGCACTGGCATTTATAATTCTTTTCATATGAATATTAGCTTCATTTCGTTTACAATTTTCGCAAATCATATTTAATCCTCCATTTCGTTTAAGTTTACTTTTTTAATTGTCAGCAATAGTTGTTTTAATATTGATGCGCGCAATGTATCTCTAAATTTCACGGGAAGCTCCCTGTAACAATTTTCACTCGTTGCATTTAGCAGTAAATCTGCTTCATTTGCCGTTATCGCTTCTCTAATCAGAAGATTTTTAATGTGTGTGCGGCAAGCCATCTCCTCAATAGTATCACCAATAGATTTTATTACCTGTGTTATCTCATCTCCGTCGAACGGAACCTTCCTATGAATTCTAATATATCCCCCGCCGCCTCGCCTTGACTCAACAATATAGCCATGCTCCGGAGTAAAACGAGATGTTATCACATAATTTATCTGACTTGGAACACAGCCTAAAGATAAAGCAAGCTCATTTCTTTTAATGTCCGTATAATCATTATCCTCTAACATTTCCGTTATCATCTGTGCTATTATGTTACTGATATTCATAAGTTCACCTCTCTTTGACTTTGACTTTCTTTGACCTTGTGTACAATTATAACCCTGACCTGTGCAGCGGTCAAATTCGCTCATAGGTCAGGAAAGGTCAATATTAATTATAAGCTTTATATTTCTTTGATTTGCTTTAATTCTCTTTGATTTTCTTTAATTTTCATTATGCCGAATATTTAATAATCTTCTTCGTTGTCGCCGTATATTTCATAGTCTTCAAGGAAATCCTCAAATTCTTCCGCTATTTCTTCTTGGAAATCATAATCATCATCTGCCGGAACAGGTTTTTTACCAAAATTGAATATCATGTCATCCCATCCTTTCAACGGATATTTTATCCGAGGCGGATTTTTTTATTCATCTTATATTAAAATGTAACAATTTTTAATCATACTCATATTATGTGGTAGAAAAGAAAGGGGGCAGTACTATGTTTAATTTCTTAAATAACGATGTTATAATATGGGTTCTTTTAATAATCATCATACTTATTCTCCTCTTTGACGGGGACATTTGCTGCATGCAATGCAAAAAATGCTGCTAAAACAATGGAAAAGCCCCGAAAGCTAACGCTTTTCGGGGTCTTTGTATTAAATGTATTATCTTTTTGAGAACTGTGGTGCGCGGCGGGCGCCTTTGAGACCGTACTTTTTTCTTTCCTTCATTCGAGGGTCTCTCGTTAAAAAGCCTGCCTTTTTAAGGGTTGGGCGAATATTTTCGTCGTATTGCAAAAGAGCGCGTGAAAGACCGTGGCGGATTGCACCTGCCTGACCTGTGACGCCGCCTCCTGATACACGGCAAATAATATCGAATTTGTCCAGCGTGTCTGTAAGCGTAAGCGGTTGGCGGACAATGAGTTTTAGTGTTTCAAGTCCGAAATAATCATCAATATCCCTGTCGTTTATAACGATACTGCCTGTTCCCGGATAAACACGAACGCGCGCTACGGACTTCTTCCTTCTGCCTGTTCCATAAAAATATGGTTTGCTGTCATACATAATTTTGTCCTCCTTCCGTTAAAATTCCCTTGCTATGGGGTTTTGTGCTTGCTGGTTATGCTCTGCACCTTTGTAAACGCGAAGCCTTGTTAAGGCTTTACGGCCTATAACGGTGTCCGGAATCATTCCTTTTACCGCTTTCATAACTGCAAACTCCGGTTTTTGCTGCATAAGGGTGCCATATTTCACAGCCTTGAGATTGCCTATATATCCTGTGTGACGATAATAAGTTTTTTGCTCAAGCTTTTTGCCCGTAAGAACAATTTTTTCTGCATTGATAACTACGACACAGTCGCCGCAATCTGCATGCGGGGCAAATGTAGGCTTATGTTTGCCTCTTAAAAGCACGGCAGCTTCAACAGCTACTTCACCAAGCGTTCTGCCGGCAGCGTCAAGCAGGTGCCAGTCACGCGTGATTTCGCTTGCCTTAGGCATATAAGTTGACATATACTTTCCATTCCTTTCAAAATTCTGACATAATAAATCCATCAATATCGGGATTGCTACGATATATTATCACATCACCGCACGGGTGTCAACACATTTTTTGAATAAATTTAATTTAGCTCGTACAATCTTCAATTTACTCTGTTTTCCTGTAGTTTTTATATGAATTCCTCTGTTGTCATTTTTTAAATTGTGTGTAAGGCTTTTTTTGACGATATGACCCGCTTTTTCTGCTTCTTTCGGATTTACTTTTGCTGAAAGTATAAACGGCTATTAAAAAAATCACAAATAAAAGAGCGAAAATAATTAAAACAGCATAAAAGGGTTTTGAAGTAAAAAGGCTTTTAACCATAGATATAACTGCTTTCTTCTCGCTTCTCTCTACATCGTTTAAGGCAACAAGATTTACTGTTGCTACTATTGTGTTAGAGTAATAAATATTTGCCTTTGCTATTACTTCACCTTTTTTTATGGGCGCTGTTACACTTTCCGGCTTTGAATTTTCATCTGTTACAATAGATAACCCCTCAAGCTCTGCGCTTATAGGAACAAGGGCAGTAACCTCCTTTTCGGGTATTAAAGCTACATGGCTTGTATCTTTGCCGTTTTTCACTTCAATTTCATCTATTATGCGAGCGCTGTCCGAAACAATTTTAAGACGCATATTTTCAAACGCCCAGCCATACATTTCCCGGCTTGCGGCATAAGCGGTGTTTCTCTTTTCCGCACTCTTATTAATAACTCTATAATCGCCTTTCATCGCAATGCATATATAGGTATAACCGTCCTTTTGGGCAAAAGAAGCGAAACATTCGCCTGAAAGCTCTGTGCTGCCTGTAATTCCGCCGCCTAAATATTTATAATAGTAATCTGAATATATATTAATCATAGGGTTGCGATTGTATGCCGTTCTTCTGCTGATTTTGTTTGTTGCGGGAACATTTCGCTCATATACTGCAACAATCTCCCTAAATAACGGAATTTTAATTGCGTGCTTGAGTATTAAATACATATCGTATGCCGTAGTCTTTTGATTAAAATCATCAAGACCGTGCGCATTTGTAAAATTCGTGTTTTTGCATCCAATAGCTTTTGCAAAATCATTCATAAGGTTTATAAAAACGGGAATATCTTTTGCCACATATTCTGCAATCACATTTGCAGCATCATTTGCCCCCGAAAGTAAAAGCAGATAAAGTAAATCCCGCATTTTTATTTTTTCGCCCGCTGCTAATCCTGCTATAGAGCTGCCCGTTCCAAATAAAAGCTCTACGGCATTTTTTGAAACTGTGACCTCGGCATCAATATTTTCACAAAACTCAATCGCTAAAACAGCAGTAGCTATTTTAACGAGAGATGCAGGGGCGGCGGATTTTTCAGCATTTTTGCTGAACACTGCCACATCCGTATCTGTATTGGCAAGATAAAATATATCCGGCGCATAGCTTACAAGCTCAGAGTTATATGCCGCATATGGCATAACCGTCAGATTAGTCATAATTATTAAGACTGTACACAAAAAAATTAGCACTCTTTTCATAGACAAAGGCACCCCAAATGGTATATAATGAATAGCAATATATTTATATATACATTATAGCACTATTTTTAGTAAAAATAAACATCCTATGGAATTTTAATACGGAAGTGATTTGCTTTGGTTTATGTTACGGGAGATACGCACGGTTGTCCCGAAAGACTTTCAAAGAGCGAGCTGAAAATGCTAAAAGAAGGTGATACCTTAATTATCTGCGGCGATTTTGGATTTGTATGGGACGACGGTAAAAAGGAGCAGAAAGTTCTGCTTTCTTTATCTAAGCGCAAATACAATATTTGCTTTGTAGACGGAACGCATGAAAATTTTAATTTACTTAACAAATATCCCGTAAAAACTTGGAACGGCGGGCTTGTTCATGAAATAAAGCCGAATATTATGCACCTTATGCGCGGAGAGCTTTTTAATATAGATGAGCTTTCTATTTTCACTATGGGCGGAGGCGAAAGCCCCGATTTAGATGTCAGGTTTGAAACGGCTTCTTGGGATAAGGGCGAAATACCAACGCAATCCGATTTACTAAGAGGCGCACAGAAGCTTGAAGAAATGGAGTGTAAGGTAGATATAATAATAACTCACGAACCGCCGTCAAAAATTAAAGGATTTTTAAAGCTTGCCGAAACAGACCAAATAAGAGTAACTGCTCTTAATGCTTATTTTGATGAGCTTTCCGCAACATGCACTTTTAAGCACTGGTTCTTCGGCAGTCTGCATATGGATAAATTTATATCCAACACACATATAGGACTATTTAAAAATATAATAAACGCCCATACGGGCGAAAAATGCTAACAACAAAAAAATATAAGGAGGATACCAATGTTTACTTCTCAATTTGAAGAACTGACTTGGGCGATTATTATTTTACGGCTTTCCCTTTCCCTCGTATCGGGCATATTGATTGGGCTTGAGCGTAAATTTAGAAATCACCCTGCCGGAATGAAAACACATGCTATTGTGTGCATCGGGTCCGCTCTTGCCTCACTTCTTTCAATAGAGATGTTTTACACCTTTTACAACGGCGGTTTTGAGGGGGACATAAAATTAGATATGGCAAGGATAGCGGCAGGTGTGCTGACGGGCATAGGCTTTGTTGGCGCCGGCGCTATAATGAAGTCAAGTGACGGGCTTTTCGTAACAGGGCTTACAACTGCCGCCACTCTTTGGGTAACGGCATGCCTTGGTCTTACTATCGGAATGGGATACTTAAAAATAAGCGTTGTGGCTCTTGTTGCTATCTTTATTGCAAATGTTCCGCTGAGGCAACTTGAGCTTAAACTAAATTTTAACGCAAACTGCGTAAGGAGCATGCTTATCACAACAAAAGATAAAAGCTTAACTATGGACTTTATGAAAAAGTTGCTTGATTATCATGAAATCAAAATAGAAAACTTTGAGTTAGTAACAGCCGAATATGTGTCCGGCAGCGAAGATAATGTATTTGCTCTAAAGTACACAATCAAACTGAATAACCATGTTAAATTCGAGTCACTTTTACAGGAAATTTCGCTTGATGACAACTCCTTGCATGTCGTAGAGTCTATATCAATGTAATCTATTCCTTTACAATATCTTGTACATACCGGTTGCTTCTTCTTTTTTTACATATTCATTAATAGAAAGCACTTCATATTTCGTTAGCTTTCCGCCCATTTGTATTTCAATTACATCACCGACTTTCACGCTGTAGGAAGCTCTTGCCACAGCTTTGTTGACTGAAACGCGCTTTGCGTCACACACTTCATTTGCTATTGTCCTGCGTTTTATTATGCGTGAAACCTTTAAATATTTATCTAACCTCATAATCTCTCCTAAAAATTCGCCCCGAAAAGCAAAGGCTTTTCGGGGTAAATAATTCTGCTTATTTTACAGCGTCTTTCAGGGCTTTGCCTGCCTTGAACCCGGGAACCTTTGTTGCCGGAATTTGAATTCTCTCTTTCGTGCGAGGATTTAAGCCTTCTTTCGCTGCGCGCTCGCGAACGGAAAATGTACCAAATCCTACAAGCTGAACCTTGTCGCCGCTTCTAAGAGCTTCTGTAATGCTTTCAAATACTGCTGAGACAGCCGCGTCTGCATCCTTTTTAGAAAAACCGGCTTTTGCAACTTCGTTTACAAGTTCTGTCTTATTCATCTTTTTTCCTCCATTTTAATTTTTATCCTAAAGGGTTTGCAAGCAAATCCTTATTGTGGACTTTTTTTACTTCCTCCCAAAGTTCATCAAGCTCTTTGGGCGTCATACTTTTTATGCTCTGCTTTCTTTCTGTTGCTATGCTTTCAAGTGATGTAAATCTTTTGATAAATTTATCGGTTGATTTCCTAAGCGCCGTTTCCGCATCCATTTTGCAAAACCTTGCCACATTCACAACAGAAAACAGAATGTCTCCTAATTCATCATTTATTCTTTCGTCATCATTTTCTGATAAGGCTTGTTTAAGCTCGTTAATTTCTTCAGCTACCTTACTGAAGGCACCTTCAATATTGTCCCAATCGAAGCCGGCTCTTTTAGCTTTTTCCTGTACTTTCTGGCTTTTCATAAGTGCCGGATAAACCTTCGGGATTTTTGCCATAGCCTCACTTTGGCTTTCTATCCCTTTTGTTTTGAGCTTTATCTCGTCCCAATTGCTAAGAACCTCTGTACTGTCTTTAACCTTCGTATCATTAAATATATGCGGGTGGCGGACAATCAGCTTTTTACATATACCGTCCGTGACATCAGAAAACGCAAAAACACCTTTTTCATCTTCCATTTGAGAATGAAACACGATTTGTAAAAGCACATCCCCAAGCTCCTCTTTAAGCAAGTCCGTGTTTTCACTGTCAATCGCTTCAAGCGCTTCGTATGTCTCCTCAAGAAAATTGTGCCTTATTGATTTATGGGTTTGCTCTTTATCCCACGGGCAGCCATTTTGAGAGCGTAAAATTTTCATAATCAAAAGAAGGTCATCTAAGTCGTATTTACTTTTGTTAGCGTCAATCGTGTTTTTCATAAATTCGTCTTCCTTGGCATATTTTACCCCAATAAGCTAAACTTTTCAAGTACTTTCGCAACTTTTTCTCCTTTTGGGAGCATTAAAATGTCATCTTTCTCAAGAATTCTCATTAAAAGCACACAAATCAGGTAAATTATAGCGGCAATACCCATGGAAAGCACACACGCAAGTGCAGCGCCATTTAGCCTTGAATTAGCGTCTCCGAATGTTAAAACCCGCTCGAAAAAGCCGTAAGAGGCATATGCCGAAGCTCCGCAAGCTATGGAAGCTATAAACGGTTTTATAAAAGCAGAGCCAAATTTTAATTTTATCCCCGTGTTTCTTATGAGTACAAATAGGTTAATAACAGTATTCATTATATAGAATATCGCCGTTCCTATAAGAGCTCCGTAAATATTAAGCTTTGGAATGGGAATAAAAATGAAGTTGCATACAATCTTTACAACGCATGAAACTGCCATAACCTTTGCAGGGACAGATGCTTTGCCAATGGCTTGCAGCATATTTGTAGCGGGCGCGGATAATGTTAGGAAAATCATCATAGCGCCGTAGCTTGCAAGCACATTTGCCGTAATAGGTATAGAGGACGCCGAGTTTGTTCCTCTATACATAAGCCCAAGAATTGGCTCTGACAGCACAAGAAATCCTACTCCTGCGGGAAAAGCAATTAGTGATACAACCCTTATAACCGTTGATACGGCATTTTGCACTCCAAGAGTATTCTTTTTAGCCCAAGCCGCGGACATTATAGGAATGGCGCTTATGCCAAGAGCCATCGTTATGGTAGGGATAAGATTTCTAAAATCCATCGCCGTATCAAACGCTCCATATAAATAACTTTTAATACCGTCATCAAGAACACCGCCTATTTGTAGGCTCTGCCCATACATCCCCTTAATAACTCCAAGGTGATTTTTAACAACTCCGTTTAGTATGTTTTGAACCATCCACGCATCAATTAAATTTGTAATGTTTAATACGAGCGCACTTACGGCAGAAGGGAAAGCAATAGCAAAAAGGTCCTTTATTATACTTCTTTTGTCTGACGGCTTTGGTGAGTTAATAAGCATTTGCTCTGTTATTCCGTCACCTTTCAGCTTGTGACGAAGTATTGCATATATCATAGAAATAACGGTGCCAAGCGTAACACCAAGTATTGCAGCGGAGGCGGCATACGGATAAATTATAGATGCCGCCTCTACCTCGTTTGCGGCTTCTATACCAAATACAATCCTGTTTTGAGCAAATTGTTTTAGCCCCGTATTCTGCACTAAAACGGCTAATGAAAGCCCAAATATTAATTTGCCCGCCGCTTCAAGTACTTCTGTTATTGCTGTTGGCACCATATTGTTAAGCCCCGCGTAGTAACCTCTGTATGTAGATACTACACAACAAAACAGAATTGAAGGCGCTATCATTATAAGCGACATCAGAGTTTTAGGTGAGTTTATAGACAATGCCCAGTCCATACTCGTATAAGGATAAGAAATGAGCAGTAAAAGCGCCGTACCTGCGACACCCAAGAGAAAATAAGCGGGAAGCGTTACCTTATACACCTGCTTTACATCACGATATCTCCCTAAAGCGTAGTTTTTGGATACGAGCCGTGACACTGCAACGGGCAAGCCTGCCATGGAAATAGCGTAGATAGGCGTATAGATATTATAAGCAGAGGCGAAATACCCCCTGCCCTCTGCCCCGATTATACCTGTAAGCGGAATTTTATAAATCGCCCCTATTACTTTAACAAGAGCTGTGGCGATAACGAGTACCATTGCACCATTTAACAGTGATTGCTTTTTTTCGGATGCCAAAATCAATGCCTCCTTATATGTTGCCAAGAAATTCTCTCAAAAGAGAGTCACGAGGTACGAGCGCCGTATCCATTTCGGGGAACTTTTTCAGACTGCGAATAAGCTTTGCAGCGTCTTTATAATGCACTGAATTTTTTTCAATTTGCCTTAATAAGGGAAGCGCCCTTTTCTTGAATACGCATGTTTCATACAGATGAACAGTGTTAATCTTAACATCTGCATTGTCCCTAAAAGGAAACAGATACTTATCCTCACCACGGCAAACAGAATCCCATAGACGATAGGTATTTTCAGGCGAGCTGCCTCTGTAACGGTAATCACGAATAATCCGCCTTACAAACCGCATATTGCGCTTATTAAGCACTATGTTGTTTTTTTCATCGTAAATCCTGCTTGAAACATTAATATATATCTTAAAAAGCCTGTCTTGCGGCAGATTATCAGTAATAATCGGATTAAGAGCATGAAGTCCCTCAACTATAATTATATCCCGCTCTGATACTTTGAGATTTCTAAGCTCTGCCCGCCTTTCTCCTGTGATAAAATCATACTTTGGCATTAACGCCTCTCCCGTCGTAACGAGCGTAGACAGTGTACTCGTTAAAAATGGAAGGTCAAGTGCCTCAACCGATTCAAAATCATAGGAACCATCGCTAAAGCGAGGTGAATCAACACGGTTTTTGTAAAAATCGTCAAGCGAAATAGTAAAGCTTTTATGCCCGTTTGCCTCTATCGCCGCTTTCAGTCTTTTCGCAGTCGTCGTTTTTCCCGCGGAGGAAGGACCTGCAAGCATAATAATTTCACTTACCTGTGTTTCGTTTATCTTTTGGGCAACAGAGTCCAAAATCGCCTTGTATCTGCCCTCCGATACATCACGAAGTTCGCTTGGTTTACTCGTTGCCATTTCTTTTATATATTCAAGCGTGTTGTTTATTCTTGCCATTAATTATCTCCTTTATATACAATATGTTTCGTAAAACTCCGGTATTCTATTCTTACGCTCAAGTGTTTCTCCAAATCGTGAAATATATTCATAAGGGTACTTAAAATTGTAAACCCTTTCAATATATGAGCCGTGCGGCTCTTTAAGCTTTGTCACTGCCCCGCCTCCTACGGCAAACACGCTATGAATTTCCTCCATCATAAATATATTGTAAAGGCTTTCTTTGCCCTTTTTAGAATAGCCGACATTTTCAAAGTTCCCCGCTGATTTACTTTGGCGGTACATATAATACGGATGATACTCTGCGTTTCTCAAAAGCATTTCTGCCGTCTTTAGCATCTCTGCAGTCGTTTTAACGGTATCTGTTATTTCAGATTTACCGGCAGTAAGGTCTGAGGAGCGTTTTTTAGCAAGCGTGTGAACCGTAATGCTTTCAAAACCCATTTCTATTGCCTTTTTCACGCTTTCGCGGAAGCTTTTCGGCGTATCTTTCGGAAGTGATGCTATGAGGTCTCCGTTTATATTATCAAAACCCATTTCCCTTGCAAGGTTATAGGCGTTTACTGTTTGCTCACTCGTATGGCGCCTGCCAATAGCCGCTAACACTTCGTCATTAAAGGTCTGCGGGTTTATGCTTATTCTTGATACACCGTGGTTTTTAAGAACCGAAAGCTTTTCTCTACATACTGTATCAGGTCGCCCCGCTTCTACTGTATACTCTTTTACATCTCTTAAATCACAGCTGTCTTCTATAGCCTTAAAAATATTTTCTAAAGCCTCCTCATCAAGCGCCGTCGGCGTTCCTCCGCCCCAATATACGCTTAAAAGCTTTAAGCCAAGCTCGTTTATCAGCCTGCCCGTATGCCGTATTTCCTCACACATTAAGTCAACATAAACAGGTATCTTCTTCTTTAACGACGGCGAAGTTACGGAATGTGATACGAATGAGCAGTATGTGCATCTTGACGGACAAAAAGGAACGGATACATAAAGACTTATTGAATTAGGCTCTGAAAGCGCCGTAATATGGCGTTGTGCTTTCTGAATTTCTAAAGTTAACTTTGCTTTTTCCTCTGATACATATAGCTTTTCTGTAAAATAGTCAACAGCGCCGTTTTCACCGTAAACATTTATCAAATTGCTCATTAATTTGCTCGGTCTAACTCCCGTGAGAATTCCCCACTTTGGACGGTAGTTAAATTGTGAGATTAACAGCTCGAAAAGCAATCCCGCAAGTTTAAGCTCTGCTATGTCGTCGTTTTCACCCTCTAAAAGTGGTGACATTTTCTCTTTGGGGCTTAAATTAAAATCAACCCGCACAGATACTGTGCGGCAAGCTCTGTCATACTTTGCTAATATATAAGGTGTAACGAGCCGGTCTTTTATTCCCTTATGCACCTTTATTTTTTCATCGGGAAGAAAAAGTCTTACTATATTTTCAAGCTCATATTGAAAATTATGCTCAATGCAATATATATTCATAGCTTGTAAAAGTCTCTATGCCTTAAATATCTGTTTCTTTTTCTTTCACTGCCTATCGTTGTACCTTTGTTGTGACCCGGGTAGACTGCGAATAAATCATCAAGCAGCATTAGTTTATCTATCGAGTTACTTAACTGCTCATCATCTCCGCCGTCAAGGTCTGTTCTGCCGGCGGTTAAATAAAACAGCGTATCTCCCGTTATTACGAACTTATCTTTTTCCGAAATAAAGCAAACGCTGCCCCTTGAATGCCCCGGTGTTTCTAAAACTTTAAGGGTGGATTGCCCTATTTTTATTAGGTCTTTGTCTTTTAATATAATATCAGCCTTAATTTCTTCAAAAACATCTGCATACTTTTCACCTAAAAGGTTATGCTCTACACTTTTAAGGCATATCTTATCAGGCTCACTAATAGCCGTTAAAGCATTCGGAAAATGCTCCTTTAGCAGATTTACGCCAATTATATGGTCAAAATGACCGTGCGTTAAAAGAATATACTTTACTGTTTTTATTCCCGATAAATTAATAAGCGATAAAAGCTGATTATTGCAATCTCCGGGGTCAACCACAACCCCTTCCCCTGTTGTTCTGTCACATAGTACATAACAGTTTGCTTGATATTCTCCAAGTGCAATACAATTTACTTCCATAATCATTTTCTCCAAATATTCGTATCATATATTATTGTAACGGGTCCGTCATTAATGAGCGAAACGCTCATATCGGCACCGAAAACACCTTTTTCTACTGTACTTATTCCGTTTATTTTAAGCTCCCCGCAGAAAAACTCATAAAGCTCTTCTGCCTTTTCAGGGGATGCGGACGGCGAAAAAGAAGGGCGGTTGCCCTTTTTTACATCAGCACATAAAGTAAATTGTGAAACAGCAAGCACGCTCCCGTTTATTTCTGAAAGCTCAAGGTTCATCTTGCCGTTTTCGTCCTCAAATACTCTAAGTGACGCCACTTTTCTTGCAAGCAAAGCGGCATCTTCCTTCGTATCCTCGTCCATAACTCCAAGCAAAACAAGAAAACCTTTTTCAATTGCGCCTACTATTTTACCGTCTACCTCTACCTTAGAGGATGTTACTCTTTGGACTACTGCTCTCATTTATTTTTACCGTCGTCTTTATCATCGGGGTCAACAAATTTATAGTCAACCTCTTTAGCATTTGCACTTTCGCCGGGATTTTCCGGAACTGCAACGGACAAGGCTATGTACAGCACGAGCGCCGGAAAGAATGCGCTGAAAAACGCAGCCACTATAACTAAAACTCTTATTATTGTCGGGTCAATACCTAAAAACTCACCCAACCCTCCGCAAAGCCCCGAAAGTTTTTTATCCTCTTTAGAGCGGTATAACTTTTTTCCCATTAAAATCTCTCCTTTTTATGATTTAAATCTTTCTATATAAATAACACCGTCAATCTTTTCAAGCCGCTGTGCAACGCTCGTCAAATGCTCAACGCTGCTTACCGTTATCGTTATATAAATATTAACGGTGCCATCTTTATTTTCACGAGTGTTTACAGAATTTATAAAAACTCTCATACTGGCTAAAAGTCCTGATATGTCAGCCATTAGCGCCACTCTTGATATGCAGAGAATTGAAAGTGACGCTTTAAAAGACTCTTTAATAGTTTTATCCCAAAATGCAGTTACCCATCTTTCCGGCTCGGCGGTATTCTCAATATCATCCGGGACATTCGTGCAATCACTTTTGTGTATTGAAACGCCGTGCCCGCGTGTTATAAAACCTATTATGCTGTCCCCGGGAATAGGATTGCAACAGCGTGACAGCTTTACAAGACAGTTGTCAATACCCTCTACAATAACGCCCTCGCTTGTTGTGCGGGTTTTGCTCTCACTTATTTCAATAGTGTCAGGCGTTTCAACAACCGCCGTGCGGTTATATTCCTCCTTCAAAAACGGCATAATGCGCGTTAGCGGAATTCCGCCGTAGCCGACGGCGGCAAAGAAATCATCAATATCGTTACACTTCTGACGCTCCACAAGCTTGTCTAAAAGCTCTTTTAGGTGTTCATCCGCAAATCTGATTTTATTCTTTTTAAGCTCCCTTTCAAGTTGTTTTTTGCCCTCTGTTATATTTTCATCACGCTTTTCTTTTTTGAACCAGTTGCGAATTTTGCTGCGCGCCTCACTCGTTTTAACGATATTCAGCCAGTCTCTGCTCGGTCCTTTCCCCTGCTGTGACGAAGTAAGCACCTCAACAATTTCGCCCGATTCGACTTGATAGTCTATCGGCACAATTCTGCCGTTTACCTTTGCGCCAACCATCTTGTTACCGACAGCAGAGTGTATAGCATAGGCAAAATCTATAACAGTTGCGCCTGACGGGAGGTTTACAACATCTCCTTTAGGGGTAAACACAAAAACCTCATCGGGAACCAAATCGCTTTTTATCGTTCTTAGAATATCCTCAACATCGTAAACATTCTGTTGAGAGTCAAGCAGTTGCCTTATCCATTTTAGCCTTTCATCAAACTTTACTGTGCCTGAAAGCCCAAGCTTATATTTCCAATGTGCCGCTATACCGTACTCTGCTGTTATATGCATCTCTTTTGTTCGTATTTGAACCTCAAAAGGAATGCCCTCTTTACCTATAACGGTAGTGTGCAGAGACTGATACATATTCGGCTTAGGAGTAGAAATAAAATCCTTAAACCTGCCCGGTATGGGTCTGTACATATCGTGAATAACGCCAAGACAATCATAACACTCTATTACATTGTCAACTATAATTCTGATTGCATAAATGTCATAAATCTCATCGAAATCACGGTTTTGCATATACATTTTTCTGTAAATACCGTGAACGCTTTTTATTCGTCCGTCTATTTGCGCATTTTCTACCTCAAGTTTAACTCTTTCTAATATAGACTTTATCGTCTTTTCAAGAAAATCTTTATGTGCCTGACTTTGTGTTTTTAACGCTTCCTCAATCTCTTTATACGCAACGGGGTCAAGAAAACTAATCGCCCTGTCCTCTAACTCCTCTTTCATAGCGCGTATACCGAGCCTGTGAGCTATCGGCGCATAAATTTCAAGAGTTTCGCGAGCCTTGTCACGCCTTTTTTGTTCCTCTACATAATCAAGTGTTCTTATATTATGCAGCCTGTCTGCCAATTTCACTATAATAACCCTAATATCTTCAGACATCGCAAGCAGCATTTTTCTTAAATTCTCCGCTTGCTGCTCCTGCTCTGTGTGAAGCGGAATTTTTTCAAGTTTCGTAACTCCGTCCACAAGAGCCGCTATCTCCTTACCAAAAAGGGAGCTGACCTGTGAAAGCGAAATTGTGGTATCCTCAACAGTATCGTGTAAAAGTGCCGCAACAATAGACTGAAAGTCCATTCCGAAATTAAGCAGAATAAACGCTACGGCAACGGGATGGATAATATAAGGCTCGTCCGAGCTGCGCTTTTGACCGGCATGTGCCGCCTCAGCAGTTTTAAAAGCCTTTTTTATTTCTTCTACTTCTTCTTTCTGAAATTGTTCTTTGACAGCTTTAATAAAATCCTTGTAAAGCTCCTCTATGCCGCTCACTGTTACGCCTCCCTCCTGCCTAACGATAACAATATCCGCGAATTGTTCAAGTCTGCTCTTACTCCGTTTGTAGGTGAAACTTTCATTTTGTCCTGAGTATATTCTATGAGAGACATTTCATAAAAGACATCAAGCGCCACTTCTATCGCCGCTATTTTATCAGTTTCAAGAGAAAGCCTTTTGCAAAGCATTTCCGCATTTGCAAAGCAAACGCCCTTTTCCCTTATATATCTATATAACTTTTCTTGTAAATCCCTTTCAGGCCGCAGCTTTTCAACTTCGTCACATGATAGCTTTTCTCCTCTTTTAAACTTTTCATATAAAAATCGGCAATTGAATACCTCGTCATCGTCTGCTCCTGCAAATCTTACACTTTTTACATGAACAGATAGCTTAGTTTCGCCCATATATTCGTTTTTATCAAGCTTTACGGCTAAATCAACATAATCGTCGGCAACGAACATAAATTTTGTAATCGGCATTGAAAAATACATAGCAGTCATATTCGAATTGCCTCTTTTTAGGTTTAGCTTTAAATGCCTGCCGTTTCCTACGGATTGAATGCCCGTAATCTGCATATTATAAAGTCCGAAAAGCGGTTGGCTATTCTCTGCTCCGCACGGCTCAAGAACAGTCAGCGACTTTAATAATTCAAGGCTTAGTGTTGCCGGATTTAGCTTGCAATCAAGCTTTAAGGTCGGAAA
>LSQX01058587.1_pt3 | contig 24249 bp, 25 predicted proteins | sample 654561 | NCBI WGS metagenome assembly LSQX01 (sample SAMN04489861, study PRJNA283612) | anaerobic digester metagenome | isolation source: 4 biogas reactors fed with cattle manure at either 37C or 55C with and... | place: Denmark: Kongens Lyngby | collected 2014
GTGTGACCCACCATCTCGGGGAAAATGGTGGAGGCGCGCGACCACGTCTTTAAAACGCGTTGTTCATTCTTTTCATTCTGCTCGTTGATGCGCTTCATAAGCTTTTCATCAACAAAGAATCCTTTTTTTGCGGAACGACTCATGCTGTCTCCTCCATCTCTAGCTCTTTGTCCGGCGTCGGACGATCATTCGGTTAGTTCTCTTGTTACGCTTGCGCGTTTTGTAACCGAGTGTCGGCTTGCCCCAGGGTGTTACCGGACTGGGCATTCCAATCGGCGCTTTCCCCTCGCCACCACCATGTGGATGGTCGACAGGGTTCATTGCCGAGCCGCGAACGGATGGGCGGCGGCCCATATGGCGACTGCGTCCGGCCTTGCCGATACTGGTAATCTCGTTTTCGATATTGCTAACAACACCTACAACAGCGCGGCAGTTCTGGAGAACAAGCCTTACTTCTGTGGAGGGCATACGCAAGGTTGCGTATTTTCCTTCCTTGGCAAGTAGCTGAGCCGATGTGCCTGCTGACCGAACTAGCTGACCGCCGTGACCGGCGTTGAGCTCCACGTTGTGGATCTGTGTGCCGATGGGGATCGAGGATAGCGGCAAGCAATTGCCAGCCACTATGTCCACGTCAGTTCCGGAGATAACCGTCGCACCAACCTTGAGTCCGTGCGGAGCGATAATGTAGCTCTTCTCTCCATCTGCGTACACAATCAGCGCAATAAACGCTGTACGGTTTGGATCATATTCCAATGCCACAACTTTGGCAGGAATATCTGTTTTATTCCGCTTCCAGTCGATGACACGGTATTTCTGTCGGTTCCCGCCACCGCGGTGGCGCACTGTAATGCGGCCGTAGTTATTTCTGCCGCTGTTCTTCTTCTTTGCCTTGAGAAGGCTCTTCTCGGGAGCTTTGTCCGTCAGTACAGAGTAGTCTGATCCGGTCATCTGCCTTCTGGCGGGAGAAGTAGGGCGATAGCCTTTAGTAGCCATAATGGTCTCCTTCTTTCACGCGATCGGCTTACTGGCCAAATCCGAATTCCGCGATTTCGGTCTTATATTTCTTGGCTCTCGAACCTGTTTTGCCGCCGGGTAGAGAATACTCTTCCGGTGCGGGCTCGAGATCGATGGTGACGATGGCCTTTTTCCATGCTGCCGTCTTACCGCTCGTCTTGCCCATGCGACGTGTTTTACCGATGAGGTGCATCGTGTTCACTTTTACGACTTTAACGTCGAAAAGAATCTCACAGGCTTTTCCTATCTCAGGTTTCGTAGCGTGTTTGGCTACGACAAATGTATACTTGCCGAGCATCGTATCAGCCATGCTGTGCTCGGTAATGATCGGCTTCAGGATGATATCATGCGGATCTTTCATGATGCGTAGACCTCCTCCAAAATTTGTAGCGCTTCGCGGGTCGCAATCAAACGATCATACTTGAGCAGATCGGTAACTGAGAGCGAATTCACTGGCGCTGTTTTCACACCCACAAGGTTCTTTGCCGAGCGGACAACGTCGTCCTTTTTGCCACACGTAACAATCAATGACGTCGTGTCGGCGCCGAGGTTCTTCAATACTTCTGCCATGACGCGCGTTTTGCCGTTTTCGATTGTGAGGTCGTCAAGTACGACGAGTTTGTCACCGCCTGCCTTAGAAGACAGCATCGAGAACAGGGCCAGTCGGCGTAGCTTCTTGGGAAGGTTAACGCGATACGAACGGGGCGAAGGACCAAAGATCACGCCACCACCAACATGGTTCGGCGCACGGATCGAGCCCTGACGAGCGCGCCCTGTGCCCTTCTGCTTGAAAGGCTTGCGGCCTCCACCACGAACGGCGCTTCTGTTTTTCACTTGATGCGTCCCCTGGCGCTTATTGGCCTTCTGGGCGATCATAACGCGATAAACAGCGTCCTCATTGGGTTCAATTGCGAAGATGGCATCGGACAAATCAATTGTGTCGACGACCTCTCCCTTGATGTTATAAACATTGAGTTGCATAAGTCCCCTCCTACTTCTTCGTCTTGACGGACGTCTTGATCTCAAGAAGACCGCCGTTGGGCCCGGGAACCGCGCCCTTTACGACGAGGAAGTGACGCTCGCCGTCCACTTGAACGACTGCGAGATTCAGCACCGTGACACGTTTGTAACCGAGCTGGCCGGGAAGCTTCTTACCCTTGAACACCTTGGCCGGTGTCGAGGCAGAACTCATCGGACCTGCTTTGCGATGGAACTTGGAACCGTGCGACGACGGACCGCGCTTCATGCCATGCCGGCGTATCGCGCCCTGGTAACCTTTACCCTTTGACGTTCCAGACACATCGACTGCGTCGCCAATTTCGAACATCTCGTCAACGGCGATCACCTGGCCAGGCTCATACGATTCATCTGTATGAAACTCGCGCAGTATTCGCATCGGTTTGACGCCAACTTTATCGAACTGCCCCTTATGCGGGCGGTTCGCCTTTTTTGTTTCTTCATAGCCAACACGGACTGCCTGATAGCCTTCATTTTCCACCGTCTTATTTTGAACGACAGTGAGAGGACCGCAGGCGATGACAGTAACGGGAATTGCAAGCCCGTTCTCGTCGAAAATCTGTGTCATCCCGGCTTTGCGACCGAGCATGAATTTCGCCATGTTATAACCTCCTGAGTTATTGGTTTGCTTTCGCAAACATTGACCCTTTCCTACGTGGGTTTACAGTTTAAGCTCGATGTTGACGCCTGCCGGCATTTCGAGGCGCATCAGCGCTTCTACCGTTTTGGACGTCGGAGCCAAAATATCGATCAAACGTTTGTGCGTCCTGATCTCAAACTGCTCGCGCGCATCTTTGTGTTTGTGCGGCGAGCGAAGGACTGTGATGATCTCCTTATCGGTCGGTAGCGGGATTGGACCCGAGACACTGGCACCGGTACGCTCTGCCGTGCTGACAATGCGTCGGGCACTGTCGTCGAGTACGCGGCAATCGAACGCTTTGAGACGAATTCTAATTTTTTGGTTTACAGCCATTCCAAGTATTCCTCCTGTTGTCTGCTTTCAAAATCACTATTGATTCGGGCGTATCATTTTCTGTCAATGAAAATCCCAGTCGATGGCTTGTTAGCGCAAACGCTGGGGCCCTACTGCCAAGGGATTTTGCGCCCGGTATCGAGACCGGACTACTCAGATGAAGTTCCCCTCCGGGCTTGCAGTAAACCGTGAGGCAATCTTCACCGTCATCGTTGCTTGTTGTGCACTCTCAGGCACACAAAAAGGCGCACTTGGGAGTATACCTCATACAAAAATATAATGCAATCGCGATTTTGATCTAATCTGCCCGGTGCCATCCGGGACATCGGACACGTCGGAGTCTCGATCTACTTATGAAGCGAGACGTCACTTCGACTACTTGACTCGCGGAAGCAGAATCTCGAGTGCTTTCTGCAATTGAGTATCTTCTTCAATGGTTCGCCTATTGGGTGCTTTGATCTCAACCTCCGGAGGCAACTCCACTTCATAGTCAGGCACAAGCCCAACTTCTTCGACGGAACCGCCATTCGGGAGAAAGTATTCAAACCCTGTAATCTGCACGGCAGAATTGTCTTCAAGCTGCCACATCATCGTTCCGACACCCTTGCCATACGATGTCTGCCCCACGATCACTGCTTTCTTAAGGTCACGCATCGCACCGGAAAATAGCTCGCTGGCGCTGGCTGAGTATTTGTTGAGCAAGATCACGTACGTCATATCATCCGGCACAAGCGCGGCCGTCTTCGTCTTCCACTGATCTTCATAGACTTTGCCATCTTCGCGCCCTTTGATTGTTGCCACGGTTACACGAGGCAGTAGCACGTCGAGCATATTGACACATTCATGTGCGTAGCCACCGCCGTTATTGCGAAGGTCTATTACCAGATGTTGCGCCCCTTGATTCATAAGGTCAAGCACTGCGTTTTCAAAATTTTCGGCCGCATGGTCAGAGAACTCGGTCATATGGATGTATCCGACTCCCTGCTCGAGCATACGGAAACGTACCGACGCGTTCTTGATCGCTCGCCGTGTTATCGTCAGTGTGACCTCCCGGTTCTCCAACGGGCGGTAAACGACAAGGGTCACGGGTGTCCCTGCCTCACCCCGCACATAAACAGCCAGTTCGGCTACATCCTCAAACTGTAAGGCATCTCGGTCGTCAACTTTTAAAAATATATCACCGACATAAAGCCCGGCCTTCTCTGCCGGACTATCCGGAATGATGTCGTTGACAACGTAAGTGTTGTCGCGGTCGTGCATAACAATCGCTCCAATACCTACATATTCGCCCTTCATTGAGTCTTCAACCGTCTCGTGATATTCAGGCGTGAGATAGAAGGTATAGGGACTCCCCATCTGCCCAACCAATCCTTCGAGCATTTTGTCGATCATCTCGGCGTCGCTAAATTCTTTGTAGTAGTTTTCCTGTAGCAGATTATAGACAGACGTAAACTTTGACAGTGATTCTTCCAGACCTTCTGCGTCAGTAAACGTGAGGGTCCGAAAATCCTCACCCGTTCCGACGCCCGAGTTGCCGGTTGGCTGGGTTGTCTGATGGGGCTTAGTGCCCGCCGTGATTCCCCCCGTGGCATCTTTGATTGTGTTCCCATAGAGCATATAGCCCACAGCGATTGTTGCGACCAGTGTTAGGGACGCTGTGAGCATAACGGCAAGAAAGATAGGCCAGAAGAGTTTTCTTTTGGGTCCGGGACCCTGGTTCTGCTCATTGTTTTGAACCGGCGGAGGTAGCGCCATTGATTGCCGATGAAGGTATTGATTGTCTTGTTGTTCGTTCATATCTACTCCTCCGCAGACCGAATCTCTCAGCCATTGCGTCGTTTTCTTAGAAGGCTCCCCGTAAACACGCATCCACTCAGAGAGAAGCGGTTTTTAAAGTGCTATCTTTTATAATACTACAAGCCACCCGTATCTGATGCCGGCATTGATCACAAAAGGCTGCCGCATTGTGCGGCAGCCTTGTCTATGTGTCGGCGTAAATGAGCGTTGCGCGATCAACGTGCGCGACGGAAATAACTCAAGGGGTCTTGCGGCACACCGTTGACCCGAATCTCAAAATGGAGATGTGGCCCGGACGAGCGCCCTGTGTTGCCTGTATAGCCTACCACTTGACCTGCTTTTACGCGCTGGCCGATACGGCAGTTAAACCCGCTTAGATGACCGAACCGCGTCTGGTAACCGTTGCCGTGATCTATGACAATCATCTTGCCATACGCCCAATGATAAGCGCTTCCGGGCCATGCAGCATAAGTCACCACGCCATCAGCCATGGCGACAACGTGTGTACCCACCGAGGCGGCGACATCAGTCCCGTAATGGAAGCGTCCGTATTTGGCTCTCCATCCGTAAACGGATGTCACGTAATGGGCATTGGGCAAAGGCCAGACGAATCGACTGCTACCAACCCAGTACGATGATGACTGCGCAGGCTTTGAAGGGGTTGTCGGCTTCACTGCCTGAGCGGCAGCCCTCTCATCACGTGCCAGTTGCGCTTCCTTTTGCCTTGAAATCTCAAGCGAGCTCGATACTTTCTTGAGCTGTGCCGACGTAAGATTTTCCTGATCCTTGATCTCTTTCATCGCGGCGTCGGCTTCTTCAACCAGCTTAATCATTTCTTGATACTGATCAGCGGCTTCCTCCTCAAGCTGTGAGGCCAGGACAGAGGCTTCTTCTAAATCGGCAAGCGCTTGCTCGTCGGCATCGGTGACCATTGTCATGAAACGGAGTGTGGTGAAGAAACCCTGCAGACTTTGGGAAGCAAGAAGCATTTCAAGCATTGAGCGCTGACTGCGCTCATACATTCTCATAACACGTTGCTCATATTGCTCCAATTTTTCTTCATAATCCTGGAGCGTGATGCTGCATGCCTCCTGGTTCATCTCAAGAAGCATCAAGGCAACTTCTTTCTGCTCTAATGCTTCATCGTAGACGGCACGCTGTGCCCGGGAACGTTTTTCCAGATAGGAGAGATCGCCCGTGAGTTTTTTCTTCTGGTCAGCCAGCTTGTTCCGATCTGACCGCACTGAGCTAAGTTGATTTTTAATGGCAGTCAAAGAATTCTGAGCGTCTTTGAGTTTATCGGAGGCAGCAGCAACTTGATAGGAGGGCGACACACACACTGACAACGTCATCACAGCGAGCAGCACCGCCAAAAAGCGAACACCTGATTGTCTCCAACATGATTTCGTCATGTACGCTCCTTATTCACTCTAATATGAGTACAATTGCCTAGTTATATTACCATTGCAAGACGTTGCTTGTCTATTTTGGGATGACGCGACGATTACAAATGCCTGACAATAGTCCGCCACATGCTAAACGCGCGCATATTTTCGCACTGAAATGGCGCTAACCACAACGCAAAGGACAATCCCGATGACAAGATTCAAACCAAGAAGCGTTGCAGCCACAGGCGCAACAGGCAATAAGGCAAATTCAGAGGCACTTTGGGCCAGCGCATCCGGGTTCATGCGAGTGACGATCTGACTATAAATAAGCGAAGCGGAGACGCTCGCCACAAGCGCTCCGGTCATACCGATCAATACACCTTCCACAATAAAGGGAACCCTGATAAATGTGTTGGTCGCGCCCACGTATTTCATAATATTAATTTCGCGGCTCCGCGACAGCGCGGCGATGCGCACCGTGTTCGCCATGACAATTGCAGAAATCACCGCGAGGATAATAAACACAATAACACCCACCCGGCTTGTCCAATGCTTGACGTTATCCAGCAGCTCCATCACGCTCGATTCCATCAGCACTTCCTTGACACTCCGGAGCTCCATGACCTCGTCTTCGAATGTTTCACCATACGAAGGGTCCATCAGGCGCACGCTGAATGTATAAGGAATATAGAGGTTGTAATCGAAGTCTTTCCATAGCTCATCTTTGCCCATGTCGTGTTTGAACTGCTCAAAATTCTGTTGAGGTGTATATTTCTCCCAACTCTGGACAACAGTGTGGTCCCGAAGAAAATCGGACAGTTCAACGATTTCTTCATTTTTCGCGCCGACGAGCATCGTGATCTCGATCGGCGGCTGCTGTCCGGCAACCTTTGAGAGATGATTTGCGTTCATAGAAATCGCGACAAATGCGCTCATCAGAAAAAGCATCAACGCCAGCGTCGTAATCGCCGCCGCCGCAAGAAGCGGGTGCCGTCTCAGACCTTGTACTCCTGATTTGACGGCGTAGCGCCATTCAAACTTTTTCACGCGTCTTCACCTTCGCAGTCATGGTTCGTAGCTCTTTGTGAATCAAGTCGGATAATCGGGACACGCCCTGTACAACCGTGGCGGACGTCTTGTGTGGACCGATCAGCGGAATTGTCTGACGATTCGCAAATCGTCTCTGCAGCAGACACGCACGGACTGTTCTCTACGTCTGATATCTGATCAGCACGCCTCACCACACCTTCAGGATTAACAGCCGATTCCCTCAGTTGATTTTGCAACGCTTCACTGCGGTCACGCGCGGAGGGCCGGTTACGTCTCTTGGATGTGCTGCGACGGATCGTGTCGTAGAAATCATCACCCCGGATGGATTCCCTCATCTTCAGGACGCGCTCCATGCCTTCAGCATCGTCACTCATGGCTTCCCGCTGGTGTTCTTCACGCAACTGCGCCAACGCTCGATCCATTTCCTCGAGTTCTTCGCGGTCAGTTTGTGTCCGCAAACCATTTGCCCGTTCCGATCTGGGCAATCTCATTCCCTTAAAGCTACGGCGTTCGCTTTCAAGCGTATAAAGTCCGCAAACATCATCACGGATAAGGGCGCCATCACATACCTCGATGATGCGCCGTTGCATTCGGTCAACAAGGCCACGGTCATGTGAACAAGTGATTACAGTGGTGCCGTTGTTTCGGTTGATTCGATCAAGCAACGCCATAATCGCTTCGCCATTCACCGGATCTAGGTCACCTGTCGGTTCATCGGCAATGATCAGATGCGGGCGATTGACAAGCGCGCGAGCAATGCAAACGCGCTGGCGTTCTCCTCCCGAGAGCTCGAGCGGATAATCCTTCACCTTGTGGCGTAACCCGACGACAGAAAGCACGATCGGAACACGTTGCCGAATCTTCTTGGGCGGTTCACCGATAATTTCCATCGCCATCGCCACATTTTCACCCACAGTCATGGTGTCAATGAGGCGAAAATCCTGAAATATCATGCCAACTTTTCGGCGCAGAAACGGGATCTGTTTTTCTTCAAGCGTACTGACATCGAAATTATCCAGCATGACACGCCCACCATTGGGGCGCTCTTCACACGTCAAAAGTTTAAATATGGTTGACTTCCCGGCGCCGCTTTCTCCAATAAAAAAGACGAATTCCCCTTCTTCAATTGAAAAAGAAACGTTACATAGTGCTTTCGTCCCGGTCGGGTAAATTTTGCTTACATTTTGAAATTCGATTAACGCCATTCGTTATATATGACCTGCCTTTTCCGACGAGTGCGACAGAACATCTGAAAGCTCTGTCGCATCTTTTTCGCCATTACCCTCGACAATCAACTTGTCTTATGACTGGTAGCCATTGGTCTGACGCTCACGATTGGAACGCTGTCGGGTCTGCCTGTTTTTTTCGACATAGGCGAGGTATCTGCGCACCATATCAGCCAGTTTAAAGAGGACAGCGTCCTCGAATACACGAAGATCAAGCCCCGTAATTTTTTCAACCTTATCAAGACGGTAAACGAGCGTGTTGCGGTGAACAAATAGCTGTCTTGACGTCTCGCTGCCGTTGAGATTGTTCTCAAAAAATTTGTCGATCGTTTGCAATGTCACAGCGTCAAGCGCTTCGTATGTCCCCGGTTCAAACACTTCTCTCAGAAACAACTCGCACAACGTGATCGGCAGCTGATAGATCAGTCGTCCAAGTCCCAGCTTTTCGTAACGCACTACGGGGTGGCTATCATCGACAAAAACGTCGCCGACGATCAAGGCAATGGCCGCCTGCTGGTAAGCTTTTGCTGTCTCAGTCAATGTATTCGCGATCATGCTGACACCGATCTTGACATCAGCCATCGCTGTTTCTTTCAACACCCCAACCAGTCGCTCCAGATATTCGTCAAGCCCCTCGAGGTTTTCATCTGTCGCTTCGATAAGAACCACAATGTTTTCTTCATCGACCGGCAAAACGAAATCATCGGGGCGGTTTCCGAACTGCTCTTCAAGCGTTTCAAGACATGCCTTATATTCCTCGCAATTGAAATTCGCGAGGACAACGATCCGGCGCGCGGCATGGCGGATGCGAAACTCCCGCGCCTTGAGCGGAATGTCTCCGGGAAGCTCATTTTCCAGAAGTACGTTTTTCAAAAACACGTGCCTCTGCTCAGATTCACGCGAAACACTGTCCTCTCGCTGGCCTATTTCAACACTGACCCAGCGAGACAACAGCTCGACATATCCTTTAGAGACTTCATCGTCTCCTTCAGCGAAACAAATCACAGTGCCCCGATCGGAATGCTCGACGACGCGGTATGCTTTGTTGCCAACCACAGACTGCAAATCACCGGAGGCGAGAATTGCCCGCACCGCGGAGTCTTGTTCGCCTACCAACTGCTCATCTGATGAAACGAGGATGTTGCCCCCTTCATCGACTATCCCAACTACCCGGGTGAGGTAATGCGCCATCTCATTCAATGATTGTTGTATTTCTTTCATAACCTTATCCTCGCTGTTTACAATAGGGGGCAATTCGCCACCTATGGCTATCCATAAATAATAACGTATCACTACGCAAAAAAAACATGTAGCCGTTTAAAGTGAAAGGCTTGCGCCCGGATTGTTTAGAACAACCCGGAAATAAGTCCATTTTCGTCGACATCAATTTTCTCTGCGGATGGCACAGTGGGAAGACCCGGCATCGTCATCACGTTACCTGTCAATGCCACAATAAATCCCGCTCCGGCAGAAACCTTAAGATTGCGCACGGTAAGACGGAAGTCTGTGGGAACACCGATCAACGTAGCATCATCTGAAAATGAATACTGTGTCTTCGCAACACAAATAGGAAGTTTACCGAATCCGTACTCCTCTAGTTGCTGCATCTGCTTAACTGCCGGTCCGACAAAATCGACGCCGTCGGCATGGTAGATTCGTGTAGCAATCGCTTCGATCTTCTCTGTGATCGTTGTATCTTCGTCGTAGACAAAACCCAGCGGTTGTTTATCCGGCAGGTCACAGAGACGAACCACTTCTTGGGCGAGCTCAATGCCGCCTTCGCCGCCTTTGCCCCAAACCTCTGATAACGCGACATTGACACCGTACTTCATGCACTCATCGCGAACAAGCTCGAGTTCAGCTTGTGTGTCATCAGGAAAACGGTTGATCGCGACCACAACTGGGCGTTTGAAAACGTCAATCACATTGCGGACATGCTGCGTGAGGTTGGTCATCCCCAGTTTCAACGCCTCGAGATTCTCGCCCTTGAGATCGCTCTTGGCAACGCCACCATGCATCTTCAACGCGCGGACTGTCGCTACAAGAACAACAGCATCCGGATCAAGTCCAGCTGTCCTGCACTTGATGTCAATGAATTTTTCCGCGCCAAGATCAGCGCCAAATCCAGCTTCAGTGACAAGGTAATCGGCATGACCGAGCGCCATCTTCGTCGCAAGCACGCTGTTGCATCCATGCGCGATATTGGCGAAAGGACCGCCGTGGACGTAGGCCGGAGTTCCTTCGAGTGTCTGTACAAGATTGGGTTTGAGCGCATCTTTGAGCAGAGCGGCCATCGCTCCCTGTGCCTTGATGTCGCTGCACGTCACGGGTTTTCCGTCATAGGTATAGCCAATAACAATCCGTCCCAATCGCTCTTTAAGATTCATAAGTGAGGTGGCAAGACAAAATACAGCCATGACCTCAGAGGCCACTGTAATCTCGAAACCGTCTTCACGCGGTGTACCGTTAGCTTTTCCGCCAAGACCGTTCACCATGAAACGTAGCTGCCGATCGTTCATATCGACCGCGCGCTTCCATGTAATCTGCCGCGGGTCAATGCCGAGCTTGTTGTCTTTTTGTATATGGTTATCGATCATGGCGGCGAGCAGATTATTGGCCGCGCCGACCGCATGCATGTCTCCTGTGAAGTGGAGGTTCAGATCTTCCATCGGGACGACCTGCGCATAACCGCCACCGGCCGCGCCGCCCTTAATGCCAAAAACAGGACCCATAGACGGTTCGCGCAACGCAAGTGTGCTTTTTTTGCCGATCAAGGTAAGCGCGTCAGCCAGACCAATTGTCGTCGTCGTTTTGCCTTCACCCGCAGGTGTTGGCGTAATGGCTGTCACAAGAATCAGCTTACCCCTTTTATCTGTATCATCAACCAGCGCGTCTAGAGACACCTTGGCCTTATATTTCCCATAATGCTCGAGGCACTCCTCAGGTATTCCGGCTTTTTGCGCAATCTCGTCAATCGGTCGAAGTTTCGCTGCCTGAGCAATTTCAATGTCTGATTTCATTCCCATTTTTTCCTCCAATTATCTGTCTTAAAGATATTTATTTCCTAATTCTTTGTGTGCTATTCTTTATCATCATCGTCATCGTCATCGCAGTCTTCATAAAGGCCGCAAGCAATGCCGCGAATATCCATCAACCAAATATTTCTCCCGCTGACCCTGATCAAACCGTCCTTCTCCATACTTATCAGCTCGCGCGAAAACGAAGGTCTGGGCATTGCGAGAAGACGCGACACTACTTCTTTTGATACGGGAAGTAAAACTGATGAGGTCGTGGGAACTTCGAGTGCTTGACGCAACGTCTTGTTCTCCATTTCCAGCTGCTCTTCAAGAAGCGACAGTAGGTATCCGGCAATCTTTAATCTCAACGTTTTTTGCGATAGCAGGTGAATTCTTTGATCTTGCTCTGTGCCACGATCGGAAAGATACGCCATATAATTCAACAAAAGCCTGGGGCTTGTTGAAATGAGGGCGAGAATATCCTCACGTGATATTTGAACAGTCTTGACAAGTGTCAACGCTTCCAACGAGTAAGGGTAATGCCTGTGTGAGGAGAAAATAAGATCTTCACCAAATATTGTCCCGGGGCTCAGTAGATTGAGTGTGGTGTACTCCCCGGTCGGTGTATATTTCTGCCGGGCCGCCTGCCCTTCAATAATAACGCCGATCCCCTGGCAGATAGTGCCTTCCATTGCGATAAGCTGGCCCTTCCCGTGGAGACGGAGGTTCGCGTCTCGGCAATGTTGATGATAGGCATCATGTTCCATGCCTGCAAATAATGGCGTTGCCGCCATCGCTTCACATATTTTTTTCATAATTGTGCAACCTTCCCGATTCGCCGAAACTAACTCTACAATAGAATAACAAATTTCGCGCTTGTTGCACGACCTAGATTAAGTTATTTCTGACAAAAACATCATAACATGACCTAAGCGACTATCATTCCATTCTCTCAATTTGACGTGCTAAAATAAAAAATATCAGATTAGTGCACTTTTACATCTGCAAAATGCTTTAACACAATCTGCTGAACAAAAGGGAGGACATCTAATGAAAAGAATTATACGTGTTACGGGTACAGGTAGACTTTCCCTCAAGCCCGATGAGATCAATCTCGCAATTACACTGACTGACACACTCACAACTTACCAGGCAGCAGTCGAACAATCGGCTCAAGCGACCGGTCAGCTCAAACGCGCGTTCGAAGCGATCGGATTCAAAAAAGAGAATCTCAAAACAACCCATTTTTCAATCGATAGCAAATATGAGGGCATTCATGACCCGGCCGGTGCATACCGCCAAGAATTCGCGGGCTACGAATACGACCATCAGCTGCTTCTTGCCTTCGACGCTGACAGCAGCAGACTCGGGCAGGTACTTACTGCATTTGTCGACAGCGGCGTCTCTGCTGAATTCAAGATCGTCTACACGGTTAAGGACCCCGAATCAGCCACAAATGAACTCCTCGAGAAAGCCGTCCGCGACGCGAAGGCAAAGGCGGAACGCTTGGCCGGCGCCGCGGGAGTCTCGCTCGGCGATCTCGTTCACATCGATTACGCGTGGCAGGATATCTCCTTCCGCAATGAGTCTTTTCGAAGCGCGCGTTTCACTGACCAGGTAGCTTATAAAGGGTCTTTCGATCTGGATGTGGAACCTGAAAACATCAAACTCGAGAAAACGGTCCGCGTGGCTTGGGAAATAAAATAGTGCCGTACCCCAAACGCTATAATGCGTTATAGCCCCTCCGAGGCGCCCTTTCGGACATTGGACACGCGGGCTTTGTGATACGATGAAGGCGAACAATATCTTAACGAATTCCTTGGAATTGGAGGCAATTATGGACCATAAAGCGTTGAAGCATCTGATCGACGTAGCGGCAGGAAGAGAACCTGCCGACCTTGTCATCAAAAATTGTAAAATCGTCGATGTAGGTTCGGGTGAAATCCGCGAGGGAGACATCGCCATTGTCGACTCACTGATCGCCGGGACGGGCGAATACCAAGGCCGCGAGGTCATTGACGCCAAAGGGCTTTACGCGCTGCCCGGACTAATCGATGCCCACATCCACATCGAGTCTGCCTTCGTAACGCCAGAGGAAATCAGCCGACTGCTCGTGCCATTCGGGACGACCACGATCATCGCCGACCCCCACGAGATTGTCAACGTATCCGGACTGACCGGCCTCGACTACATGCTGGACGCCGCGAAAGAAGCCGCGCTTCATATTGAATACGTGGTGCCTTCTTGTGTCCCGGCAACCCCCTTTGAAAATGCGGGCGCCGTGCTCGAAGCCAAAGATCTCGAAGGGCCGCTCGCCGATGACCGTATTCTCGGACTCGGCGAGTTCATGAATTTCCCCGGTGTCGTCAACGCTGACCCCGGCGTTCTCGACAAGCTGATCGCAAGCAAAAAACAAAACAAGCTCATCGACGGACATAGCCCCGGACTCACGGGTAAGGATCTTTGCGCTTACGCTTCCGCCGGCATTCTCGCCGACCACGAGTGTTCCACCAGAATGGAAATGAGCGAACGCCTCGCAAACGGTATGTACATTCTCATGCGACAAGGCTCAGCTTGCCACAATTTGGAGGCTCTCCTCCCTGTAGTCACAGTGCGCAACGCTCGCCGTTGTCTTCTGTGTTCCGATGACCGCCAGCCAAAAACAATTTTGTCGGAAGGCCATCTCGACGATCATCTGAGAAAATGCGTCAAGTTTGGCATCCATCCTGTCACGGCTGTTCAGATGGCAACGCTCAACGCGGCGGAGGCATTCGGCCTCAAAGACCGCGGCGCGATCTTTCCCGGCAAACGCGCCGATGTGACGCTTGTCAATAATCTAGAGGAATTCCGCGCCAAACGCGTCTTCATCGACGGAGTTGAGGTCGCGCGAAACGGGACGTATTTGCCTGAAGTCAAACGCGCCGACATCACGCCTGTGAGAAGCAGTGTGCACGTTAAAGATTTCTCAATTGATCGACTCAAACTCAAGCTCAAGCAGAATCGTGTTCACGTCATCGATATCCTGCCCGGGGGTGTCGTGACAGGCAAGGGGATTGCCGACGTCAAGACAGATGAATCGGGCGATTTCGTCTACGATCCCACTCAAGATATCGTCAAGATTGCTGTCGTCGAACGCCATAAGAATACGGGCAATGTCGCGGTCGCGTTTCTGCGCGGCTATGGCATCAAGCACGGCGCTGTAGCACTTTCGATCGCCCATGACTCCCACAACATAATCACGGCCGGAACCAACGACTCGGACATGGCGTTTGCCGTAGAAGAATTGATCAAACAAGAAGGCGGCGTTATTCTCGTCAAGGACAAACAAATTCTTGCCCGCCTCCCGCTGCCTGTGGGCGGCATTATGAGCGACCAGTCAGGTGAATGGGTCAACGATAGACTAACCGAGATTCACGAAATCGCCTGGAAAGAACTCGGCATCGGGGAAGATGTCGAACCGGTGATGACACTCTGCTTTATGTCGCTGCCTGTCATCCCCGAACTCAAACTCACAGATCTGGGACTGTTTGATGTCACCATCTTCGATTTCATCGCTCTGGAGGCAGACGAGTAACATCACCGACCTCACAAGCGATCGACTAAATGACAACAAGGCCGTCCCAGATCATATTCTGGTGACGGCTTTGTTATCTGAAAGTGTTCAAGTAGTTCACCTTAACAAATAAAATACAAGGAGTTGCAAATGACTCAAACCAACGACAATGAGCATAAACAGGACTTCCACGTGATGTGTGCCTGCCTGCCGTCTTCGCTCGATGACGTCCACAACAACATGGCAGTGATGGAATCGGCTTTCCCCCAAGCGAAAGAAAGCCAAGCAGATCTACTCATATTCGGCGAAGCGTTTCTCCAAGGATTTGAAGCGATGACATTTGACTATAAAAATGATGTCCAAAAGGCGATATTTCTCAAAGGTGTGGAAATCACGACCATCCGAACATGGGCTAAAAAACATGACCTCGCCATCGGCTTTGGCTTCTTCGAAAACCAAGCCGGAGGCATTTACTCTTCCTACCTCGTCATCGACCGGGAAGGCGACGTTCAAGGCCACTACCGCCGCGTATCAAAAGGCTGGAAACAATCGCACGCCTGTGCCGATTACCGGGAGGGCAATCAATTCACCACGTTCACGCTCGACGGTCGATCTTTCACAATCCTCCTGTGTGGTGATTTCTGGGAGGATGATCTCCTCTTGCCAATCATCGACCGTGACGAAATGACCGACTATTACCTTTGGCCGGTCCATTGTGATTACCCCACCGAAGAATGGAATCGCGTCTCTCACGAGGTATATAGGCAGCGAACTGAAATTCTCGCCAAACCTGTTATCTTTGTCAACAATTTCATAGAGGAAGAGGGTAGGGCAAAAGGTGGCGCCTATCTTTGGAGACAAGGCAAGGAACTGACGGGACTGGCATATGGGGAGCCGGGAATGCTGGTTGTGAATCTTGAGGGCTAGCTACGTATCTGTCATGCCAATAATTAGTTGACGCAAAATAAATCGGCTTGGGATTTACGATGAAAGCCCAAGCCGAAAAGAGAACTATGTAACGCTAAGTAAGCGCACTAACCCTCATAACGCAATGCCTCAATCGGATGTTTGTCCGCCGCCTTGTAGGCAGGGTATATCCCAAACAGGACGCCAATCGCAATCGCGAAACCGACAGCAAGCAAGACAACCTGGGGCGACAGATAGAACGTAATGAGTCCACCTGCAGCCAAGGTCGCTACCCGGAGCAGGATAAACGAGAGCCCTATGCCGATGGCACACCCCATAAGGCTGACGACAAGCGCTTCAATCAAAAATTGGAATAGAATACTGCGCTTCGCGGCGCCGATGGCTTTTCTTATCCCGATCTCCTTGGTCCTCTCGGTAACGGAGACGAGCATGATATTCATAATGCCGATGCCTCCTACAAGAAGAGAGATGGCGGCAATGCCACCGAGCAAATAGCTCATCATATCGGTGACCGACCCAACTACATCCATTAAGTTAGATTGGTTGAAGACAAAAAATGCGTCTTCGTCACCTTTGAGACGTTTCGTTAAGAATGCTCTGACCGCTTCTTCCGCCTCATCCATACTCTTGGGATTAGACGAAGTAGCAATAAAGTTCGAGATTCCACCACGCATGTTTGACACACGTGTCACGACCGTATAAGGCGTATAGATCTTTATCGAAGTCGTCATGGCGCTCATCAGGGAGGTATCCTCTTCCATCACGCCGACAACCTTGAAATTTCTGCCGTTCAATGAAATCGTCTCGTTGATCGGGTTGGCCTGCCCGAACAGCTTATCGGCGGCTTCTAAGCTCAAAACCGCGACATACGAATTATTGTCAACATCTGTTGTTCTAAGAAAGCGCCCGTACTTGACCCGCCAGTGGTGAATCTCACCATACGCCGGCAGCGTCCCGTAGAGTGTCGCCGGTTCCTCAATATACCCGTGCTTGGCAGTGACGACCGTCTGGGTCAAAGGCGCGACCTGCCCCATGACAGAATTGCTCTCCAGCAGAGTGAGGTCATCAAGCTTTAACGGATATCCTTTGTCATCGATTACCATGGCCGTCAACATATCCGTCCCGAGCGTCGACACCTGTTCCGTTACCGAATCGGACGCGCTACTCACAAGTGAGACAAGCACAACAAGCGCAATCACCCCGATAATAATCCCGAGCATCGTCAGAAACGAGCGGATTTTATTTGACGTAATCGATTCAAATGCCATCCTGATAGACTGTAAAATCATTCGGGTGCCTCCTCATAAATCTTGCCGTCGAAAAGATGGACCACGCGGTCTGCTGTCTTCGCAAGATCTGGGTTATGCGTAATGAGGACGATTGTGTTACCCGATCGATGAAGTTCGTGAAAAAGATCAATGATTTCCGCTCCCGTCTTCGAATCAAGGTTACCCGTCGGTTCATCGGCTAGGAGCAAGGAAGGCTTGGTCACAAGCGCGCGCGCTATGGCGACGCGCTGTTGCTGGCCTCCCGAAAGCTCTTGCGGCTTATGCTTGCGCCTATCGTATAGTTCCACGCGCTTAAGCGCGTCAGCTACAAGTTTTTTTCGCTCAATCGACCCGAGGTGCTGATAGATTAAAGGAAGCTCTACATTGGCCTCTGCGGTGAGACGCGATAGCAGATTAAAGCTCTGAAATATGAACCCGATCTTACGATTGCGAATCCTGGCAAGTTCACTGTCAGAGTATTCGTCAATCGACAATCCGTCCAGGATGTATTCTCCGCTGTCAGCGACATCAAGACATCCGATAATATTCATCATGGTCGACTTGCCACTCCCCGAAGGGCCGACAATGCTGACAAACTCGCCCTCACTGATCGATAGCGACGCCTCGTCAAGCGCACGAACTTCCTGGCCTCCAACGTAGTAAATTTTGGAGACATCGCGGAGTTGAATCATCGTTTTATCCATCGTTGTTCCCACTTGTTTGCTGAGTGTTTCTGCCCGGCATCATTCCGGGAGGACCGAAGGGAAACATATTGTCCGCTGACGCGACCCGGTAGTAAACCGTGACACCTTCATCGAGTCCTTCTGTAATTTCAACCCGGTCACCATCGGAAAGTCCCGTGGTTACATCGCGTTTGCCCTCAAGTACATCAGTCTTCTCATTCTTCTCTGTATAAACAAATACTTGACCCACACTCTCTTGAAGCGCCGCGACAGGAATCAACAAAATATCCGTCTTCTCATCGACCGTGACTTTTGCGGTAACACTCATGCCCACTCGCATCGAGTCATCGGCGGCAACTAAAATGCGCGCAGGATATTTGGCAATCCCGCCCGCTTCAATTGCTTTCACTGCGACACTTTCGACCGTACCCGTGAAAGTTTTCCCCTTGATCGCGTCAAAAGAAATCTCTGCCTTTTGACCTTTCTTGACGGTTAAAATATCGAGTTCATCGATATTGATCATGAGGGTAAACATATTCACCGGGGCCACTGTGAAGGCTGCGGAAGAATCGGCTTGCTTTTGGGTTCCGGGAGAAAGCTGTCCCGTTAAACTACCTGTTCCCATATCCGTCGTCGCGTTTCCTGTCATCTCGCCTTCTTGGAGCGTTGTGCCCAGGATGAACGCATCGGAAGAAGCCAAAAGCATATGAGTCTTTTGCAGTGTGAGGAGATCGCTAAGCTGCTGTTTTGATTTTTCACGATCTTCAATAAGTTTCTCGTACGCGGAACCAACCTGCAGATCCTCAAGCGTTAAAAGGGCTTTCCCTACAACGAATTTTTCATTGTTAGCGACGTGAACGGTCTTGACTTTGCCCTCTAGGCCAATAATAGCAAGAGGCTTGTTTACGAAGAGAGCCCCAGTCCCGATGACGTCGCCGTCCTTGGTCTCCACGGTGACTTTCTCGCCGTGATCCGGTCCGTTATCGGTTACGGTGACGGTACACATCTTGCCGTCCAGTCCCTTGACTGTGCCCTCTTTTACCGCACCGTCGGAAAGGACAACATTGACTTTATCACCCGTATGCATTTCATCAGAACACACAACCGACACGGCCATCTTGCCATCAAGTGAGACAAGCATCACTGCGCCCAATTCTTCATAGACATCGGACACGCGGTCGCCTTCTTCTACATAGATAGCTTTCACGCGCCCCGCGACACGAGCTCTCATAACTTCTGTATCATCGAATGGCAAAGCTTTCTGAATAGCGAGATCGTACGATTCAATGTCACCCAAAACACGATCAATCGCGAGTTGGACTGAAAGAGGGTCGAATCTGGCAAGCTGCGAGCCCTTATCGACACGATCGCACGCTTCTACAAACACACGGTCAACTAGAATCCCCTCAGGCACTTCAATATCAGTGGTCTCATCGTAATCAAGATGACCCGTTCCAACGACCGTAACCGTAATATTACTTTTTTCAAGTTTTGCTTCACGGATGCTATACCCAGGACCTGTTTTGCGAGCAGGTACAACAAACAGAAGAATGGCAAGAATCAGAACAAATCCGGTCATTACCCAAGGCCATATCTTAAACTTTTTCTTCTGCGATTTCTTTTTATTTTCACTCATCAATTTCACCCGTCCATTCGGACATTATATTCTATGGTCACGCGCTTCGCGGACCTTTTATATAAAATACATCAAACAACTTTCAGAATACCCCATGAACGTGTCTTTCCGGTGAAACAAGTGAAACAAATATAACAAATGAATTATTCTAAACAGGAAAACCCTGGTAATCCACAAGAGATTATACCGAATAACCACAATAGTCATAGGGGGACATGTCACGTATAATTAGTCGTAATGACAAGGTTATTGTACCCTTATATGCAATAATTGACAATATTCCAAATAGATATACTTTTGATTTGAAAGGTCCTGAACGATGACCAATACACGCACGAATATTCTCCTACGACTTCTAAAGATAACGTTTGGCTTGGCCGTTTTTGCGTTCGGAGTTTATCTGACGATTTCCGCCAATATAGGACTTGCGCCGTGGGACTCTTTTAGTATGGGCATCTCTTACCACACCCCCTTATCCTTTGGCTCAGCACATATTGTCATCGGCTGTGTGCTTGTCTTGGTTGATATCCTGATGCGAGAAAAAATTGGCTATGGAATGATCTTCGACGCATTCCTTGTCGGCCTGTTTATCGATCTTTATCACCGCCTGGGAATCATCTCAAGTCAAACTAACACGTTGCTTGGAATCCTCATCATGATCGCTGGCCTTTTCATCATGAGCTTGGGACAGTATTTTTATATGTCTGCCGGTATGGGTTGCGGCCCGCGAGATGCATTTCTAGTGGGTCTGGGAAAACGCTTACCTAAAATTCCCATTGGTTTTGTCAATACAATTATCTTTCTTGTTGTTCTTGGCGGAGGATGGATGATGGGTGCGCCTATTGGCATTGGAACCGTGATTGCGACACTGGGGATGGGCGTATCGATGCAAATCGTATTTTGGCTGCTCAAGTTTGAACCACGCGACGTGGTGCACCAAAATCTCATCGAAACCACGAGATCGTTCGTTGCACCCATAACGGTTCCTGTAGTGGATGAAAAAGATTTGCCAAACCAGTAAAGTGCCAACAGTATCTGCCGTCATACTTTATCGATTGGTTTGAATGCGTGACATTGTCGTCACAAATAGTCGATATAATTAAGCGTACAAACTGGACCGTTTACAAGCGTCAGATTTACGATCACCTTTGTATTCCTGATAAAAATGAATTTTTTTCACAGCGGTAAACGGCACTCACATAAGCAGTGGCTGAACCCGTCGGTGGCCAAGCCTACGGACTCTATTACACGATCCCGTTTTGGGATAAGTTACTTCACACTCTAAACGGCTTTCTATTTGCCGGTATTGGCTTCGCCCTGCCAGGTATTTTGGACAAACGTCCCGATCGCCCTGTCAGCATTCCTTTGCGCCTCTTCATGGCGTTCTGTCTCTCCATGACAGCGGCTGTGATCTGGGAATGTTTCGAGTACGGCATGGACACTCTATCCCTGACGGATATGCAACAGGACCATATCGTGAGCCACATCATCTCGTACAAACTTGGATCACAAGGCGGATCGCCCTTAGTTATCAATGATATAAGAAACACCGCGGTTAATGGCACGGAACTTGGCATCGGCGGTTATCTGGATCTCGGTATTCACGACACCATGCAGGATCTGCTGTCTCACATGGCCGGTGCGCTGATATTTTCTGTCACAGCTTTTTTTCAAACAAGATCAGAAAACAGTCGTTTTTTGGAGATTTTTGTTCTCTCCTCTGTCAAAAATAAAAATAAGCCGATCCATTAAATTTAGACGTAATAGTAGGAACAAACCGATTACATGATTGCTAAGTTACAGGTTTCAAACCAGAATATCGTCTGGTCATGTTCACTGATCACCCCATAACGGACGCCGTGTCGTTCGAAAATACTTTTGACAATAGCTAACCCAAGCCCAGTACCCAGCGACTGCTCTCCATTAATTTGACTGGACCGGTAATATCTGTCCCAGATTCTGGTTAGCATGTCTGCAGGAATTGGTTGACCCTGGTTTTTGACCTCAATCCGGCTGTGCTGATTTTGAGCTATCACGGAGACTTCTATGACTGTGCCTGGCCTGGCATGGTTGATTGCATTATTCATAAGATTATTTAAAATTTGATCTAACTGTTCTTTATCGAAATTCACAGTCAAGTTCGGACAACTCATGCTTAGTGCCAACTGTCTTCGACTGGCTTCAAGTTCATATTTTTTTAACAGCAACTCAAAGACCGGACAGATCTCAAATACTGATAATTTCAACTGTTCCACACCTGCCTGCAGTCGTGAATAGTCAAGAATATCTTTAACGATCTGGCTCAGGCGAGATGATTCATCGACAATAATATTTAATTGTTCGGATCGTTTGGTTTCGTCCGGCCAGGTAACGTCCCGAACCGTTTCAGCATAGCCTTGGATGACAGCTAACGGAGAGCGCAGTTCATGCGACACATTGGCGATCAACTCTCGACGCAATGCTTCTGTACGGCCGAGCTCTATTCCCAAATCATTAAGGGCGATGGTCAGTTGGCCAATTTCATCTTGATTTTTTACCGGAAGCCGGACATCATAATCACCGGCGGCTAAGTCTCGTGCTGCATGGGTAACCGCTTGAATCGGTCGTGAAAGTTTACCCGAAAGAAACACCGCCAGCAAAACAGACGATACAACCAAGACCAGGGTGATTATCCATAACTGCTGACGCATGATGAGTGCGGCTTCATCCAGATCTGCCAAAGAAAACACGGCAAATAGATAGCTGCCATCCCTAACTTGATGGCCAAGCAGGGCATAACGAGCCGAGCCGGCCATCGCGTTGACATAGCGAGGTGTGCCGTCGGCCTCGTCCGGGATCATCGACTGGACGGTTCGGACCATCATGCCCATCATGGGCAAGCCCTGCGAACGATAGGAAAGTTTGCCCCTCGCGTCAAGGGCGATCAGGCTGGCATTGAGTTGTTCCCCCAAACTTTCGTAGTCGGCAGTACTTGATGCTGTGGTTTTGCTGATCATGTGCCCAACCGAGTTGATCCGTTTATTGAGATAGGTGTTGCGCATGAAACCGGCCTGAACGATCCATAAAATAGTGATCGTCAGCAACGCCATGCAGATAAATCCGACAAACAGCTTGGCGCCAATATGTTTCACTTGCCGCCTCCTGCGTCAAACCGGTATCCGGTTCCCCAGACTGTGGCGATCATGGTCCGGCAATCGCCCATTTTGTCCCGCAGGCTGCGTATATGGGTATCGACCGTTCTGGAGTCACCAAAATAGTCATAACCCCAAATATTGTTTAAGAGCTGGTCACGGGTGAATGCCTTGCCAGGACGAGCGGCAAAAAAGGCAAGCAGATCATACTCTTTTGGGGTCAAGGCAATCGACTCGCCGTCGATCGTCACAGAATGTGCCGCCAAATCTAATGTCAGATTATCAAAAACCAGTACCTGCTGATCATGGGTCAGGACACCCGATCGTTTGAGAAGAGCGTTCATCCTGGCAATCAATTCGCGCGGGCTGAACGGTTTGCTGACATAGTCATCGACCCCCAGCTCAAAACCAAGTAAGCGATCATACTCTTCATCGCGGGCGGTCAACAGAATCACGGGCACCGTATTGTCCTTGCGCAATAGTTTCAGTGTCGCCCAGCCGTCGAGCTTGGGCATCATCACATCAAGAATCACCAGTGAAAACACCTGCTCTGAAAACAGCCTCAGCGCTTCCTCCCCATTGCCAGCTTCCGTGAACTGCCAATCCTCCGCCTGTGCATACTCGCGAATGATCGTCCGTATGTGCGGGTCATCGTCAACTAATAAAATATGGATCATTCGATGGCCAACTCCCTTGATTCGTTTAGAACATGAACGTTTCCTTGTTTATATTATTTCATTATATCGGCCAAATGTGTTGAAAAGGTGAGAACAGTCTTATAGCCACACGATTACAATCAACACAATTGCGTTTACTTCTCTTACAATTTCCACACATTTAAATTTTATGATCTAGATACAGGCACTACAAAAGAGTAGGGCCACAAAGAAAGAGTGATTATCATGAAAAAGAAAAGGCTGCTTATTCTGATCAGTGTTGTGACGGTGCTACTGGTTGGAATTACTACTGTATCGTATGCCGCAACAGCATACCGTTCGCCCGCCGAGATCATCGCTGGCTTGACCGACAAAAGTGTCGATCAAGTGGTAGCCGACCGTCAGGCAGGCATCACCTACGGTGCACAGGCCGTGGAAGCCGAGAAACTTGACGAATTCCGGCTTGCTCGACTTGAACTGAAAAAGCAGAATCTTGATCGAGCTGTCGCCGAGAAGCGACTTTCCCAAGCTGACGCTGACAAGATTCATGAAGCCATGAAAATGAGATTGGCTGATTGCACCGGAGACGGTACCGGCCAGGGTCCTGGTCCTCGCATGGGCAAAGGCTTAGGCAAGGATTCCGGCGCTGGTCAAGGTGCAGGATTAGGCATGGGCAAAGGTTCCGGCAAAAATTTTGGCGCGGGACCTGGTTCAGATATCGGTGACCGCGGGATGGGCCGAGGCACGGGCAATGGCACTTGCGCCGCTGCTGGCAGGAATGGTAAATAATAAATAGTCCGCAAAAGCTGGCAGAGCCGATCTGGTTTGAAACCCTGATCGGCTCTGTCTATTTTTTTAAAGAGTAGGTAACACCCAACCAGAAGATTTTGACGATTAAGCACTGATCGATTCA
>LSQX01304145.1_pt1 | contig 24248 bp, 23 predicted proteins | sample 654561 | NCBI WGS metagenome assembly LSQX01 (sample SAMN04489861, study PRJNA283612) | anaerobic digester metagenome | isolation source: 4 biogas reactors fed with cattle manure at either 37C or 55C with and... | place: Denmark: Kongens Lyngby | collected 2014
TGCCGCCCTTGACAGGGGGTGCTGTTTCAGAGGACTTGGCAGAGGGTGTGCTAAAGGAGCCTGAACAGTTGGCTCAATACCCTCTGGACCCTCTGGTGGAGGTGATGGACAGCCTCCTTAGCCCTGAAGGCTGCCCCTGGGACCGGAAGCAGACTCATCAGACCTTGAAAAAAAACCTGATCGAGGAAAGCTATGAGGTGCTTGATGCCATAGATGAAGGGAATATGCATAAACTTTGTGAAGAATTGGGAGACTTATTATTACAAATAATCTTTCATGCAGCACTGGCAGAGCGCTCCGGAAAATTTACCATATCTGATGTGATTTCCGGGATCACTGAAAAAATGATCCGCAGACACCCCCATGTTTTTGGTGATACAAAGGTTAAAAGTGCTGCTGAGGTATTAAAAAACTGGGAGTTTATCAAACAGGAGGAAGGGGAGCCAAAATCCATTTTGGCAGGGGTTCCCCGCTATCTGCCGGCATTACAAAGAGCCCAAAAGGTACAGGGGAAAGCAGCCCTGGTAGGGTTTGACTGGCCTGAAGCAGAAGGCGCAGCACTGAAGGTGGAAGAGGAGTGGAAAGAAGTCAAAGAGGCATGGGAGAGAGGGGATAGACAAGCCCTACAGAGTGAATTGGGAGATTTCCTGTTTGCCGCAGTAAATACATGCCGGCTGTTGGGTATCGATGCAGAAGAAACCCTGCGCCAAGCGGTTGATAAATTTTTCCAGAGGTTCTGCGCTATGGAAAGGAAGGCGGCAGAGAGGGGATTGCGCCTGGAAGATCTGTCACTGATGGAACTTGATGGAATCTGGGATGAAGTGAAAGCAAGTGAAGAGAAAAATTAATATTTTTTTTGTAAAATAGCCATGTATAAGCAGGAGTTTCAAGGCTTTCGGCGAAATAGGTAGCCGAACCAGAAATTTCTTTTAGGAGGGATCTACTTGAACAAGGCAGAACTGATTGGCAGTGTGGCGGAAAAAGCGGGAATGCCCAAAAAGGATGCAGAAAAAGCTGTAAATGCTGTACTTGCTACTATTGAAGAGGCGCTGGCTAAAGGTGACAAGGTGCAGTTGGTAGGCTTTGGTACATTTGAAGTCAGGGAAAGGGCAGCCCGTATAGGTCGCAACCCTCAGACCGGTGAAGAGATCCAGATTGCTGCCTCCCGTGTGCCGGCTTTCCGAGCTGGTAAAGCTCTAAAAGATTCTGTTAGTTAAAAACCTTTCCTCTGTTTCGAGCAGAAGAAAGGATAATGGATTAAACGCCTGTGGAGCAGTCACTGCTATGATACAGGCTTGATGTCTTTTCCCCCCACCGGTAGCATTGGTGCCAGGCTTGCCTTTTTGCTTTATTTAGCAACCGATCTCTTTTCAGACATCTGGCCTTTGGCAGCTAACTAGCCATGTGGATTGTTCCGCGGCAGATCCAGCGACTATTCGTATCTTTTCTCTGACCTCAGACTTCCGGTTGCTGACATCTGGCTTCTGACTACAGAAGCCCACTCTTTTTCCGACTTCAGACATCCGGCTTCTGACATCCATTCACGCCAGGCTTGCCTTTCCCCTATTTTATTATAGTTAGGCTTCTATTTCTTCCAAGCTTGTTTTAGATCAGTAAGTCACCCATTCAGTTTTATTGTTTTCTGGCATCTGGCCCCCATTTTTATTGACCCGCTCTTTTAACGGTGGGATCAAGATATGGAACTGATAGTATGTGCGCAATCATGGTATAATTTACTGGAGGTCAAAAAGATATAAAAATCTATTGTTTTGAGTTTATCAAATTGAAACCCAATTGAAAGCTTAACAGGTTTTTAAACATTGGGGGAGAAGTCTGTAACCACCTGATTGCCCTATCTAAAGAGGTATTGCCATTTTTATGACAAAAGCAACTCGGGCTACGGTTGAGCTAAGTTTAAATGGGATAAAAATGAAAGGGGTAACAGTGTGCGACTGGATAAATATTTACAGGTGAGCCGTTTGATTAAAAGGCGCACCAATGCTAAAGAAGCCTGTCTGGCGGGACGGGTCCAGCTCAATGGTAAAATCGCCAAAGCAGGAAGTGAAGTAAAGGAGGGTGATGAAATCACACTGACCTGGGGAAAAAGGCTGACCAGGGTTAAGGTGGTGCAGGTCCCCCTGCGCAATGTTCCCTCAGCCCAGGCGAAAACCCTTTATCAGCTTTTGGAGGAAAGAATCATCGGGACTGAGGAGTAAAGTCTACGCATACAATAATTCCCCCCTGTTAATACTAGGAACACAACAGAAGTGCAGGGGGAAGATTTAACATGAAAAGGGAAATATTTTGCTTTTTGCTTATAGTGCTGCTGATAACTCTGTTTATTCCCGCTGGGTGCAGAGAACCCGAAAAAAAACCGATCGATGAGTATCGCTATCAAGAACCGGAAATAACCCTTTATGACAACGATACTGGAGAAAAAAAGAGGATTAAGATGGAAGAATATATTGCTGGGGTAGTGGCAGCAGAGATGGAACCCTCCTGGCCTGTAGAGGCTCTGGCCGCTCAATCCATCCTGGCACGCACCTTTACCCTACACAAGATTAAGTATGAAAAGGGTGTTCCACAGCGGGGAGCAGATGCTTCTACCAGTACAGAGGAGTTCCAGGCTTATGACCCCAGCCGGATTACCCCGCGTGTTCGAGAAGCGGTAAAAAAGACCAGGGGCGAAGTGATCAAGCATAATGGAAAATATATCAGGGCTTGGTTCCACTCCAATGCAGGGGGAAAAACAGCAACCGCAGAAGAAGGGTTGGCCTTTAAAAAAGAAGCGACACCCTATATTCAGAGTGTGACAGATCCTGGGCAGAAGGTGGCTGACCCCGATGATCGAGAGTGGAAGGCCGAATTTTCATTGGATGAGGTGCGCTCTGCAGTGATCAAACAGACCGGCAAAGACCCTGGCCAGATTAGCAGTGCCTCCATTGTCAAAAAGGGACCCTCAGGACGGGCAATGACCATACGCTTGGGTAATGTGGAGATCAGCGGCCCTGCACTGCGGTTGGGCTTAGGTCCTGAACAGATGCGCTCCACTCTCCTCGATCACCTAACTGTAGAGGGAGGCACATTGAAGATGGCTGGCCGCGGTTTTGGCCACGGTGTGGGAATGAGTCAATGGGGAGCTTATTATATGGCTAAAGAGGGCAAAAGCCATACAGATATCATCCACTATTATTTCAAGGATGTGGAAATAGAGAAAATATGGGAATAGATTTAACCACTAACCACCAACCACTCATAGAAGCCGGAAGCCAGAGGTCGGATATCGGAAAAAACTGAAACCAGAAGCTTGAGGTCAATAGTGACACAATTAACCAACCACCAACAACTAACAACTAACAACCAACCACTAACCACTAAACACCAACCACTAAATAAGCAGGTATTTGACCTGGTCATGTAGAAAAGAAAGTCGAATATTTGGTTAATAGGGAGAGGAGTTTTTTGAATCACGGGGATTGGGAAGAGACCAGGGAATGGAAAGTGATCAATGTCCTGCAGTCTGAGCCGGGAACCGGGAAAGTGAAAAAGGTGCCCCGCTCCTGGCGCCGTTCCGGCTGTGGTTGTATAGTTTTTATACTGCTTTTTCTGCTGGCTGCAGTAGTGATCACAGCAGGGCTATGGGGACTGCTCAAAAATGTTCTGACACCTGGAACGGACAGCAAGGAATCGGTAGCTGTGCTGGTGATGGGGATTGACCGGGAGAAGGCGAATGAGCCCGGCAGGTCCGATACGATGATGGTGGCTTTTCTTAATTCCAAGGACAAAAAAGTTAATTTGCTGTCCATACCCAGGGACACATATACTGAGGTGCCTGCCCGCGGTGGAAAAGATAAAATCAATTCCGCTTATGCTGCAGGGGGTCCGGAGGCAGCCTTGGAGGCGGTTAGCCTTTTATTGAACAGGGAGATCAAATACTATCTGGCAACTGACCTGCAGGGCTTTGTAAAGATTGTTGATACACTGGGTGGTGTAACTGTTGAGGTTGATGAAGCAGCCAGCAAAGGATTAGGCATCCCTCCGGGAACTCACCGTTTGCAGGGGGAAGAGGCCTTGCGCTTTGTACGCTACCGGGGGTATCCTATGGCTGATATTGAGCGGATCAACCACCAGCAGGTCTTTTTGCAGGCTTTAGTAGATGAAGCCCTGCAGTTGCGCCATATAGGCAAAACACCTGCATTGATCAGGGAAACCCAGGGTGCTGTTGATACCAATTTGAGCACTGTTCAACTGATGGATTTCGCCATTGCTTTCAAAGGGATGAGCAGTTCTCAGATGGAGTGCAAAACCCTCCCTGGCACCCCCAAGTATATAAATGGGATCAGCTATTGGATCCCTTATACTGATCAGATTGAACCACTGGTAGAGGAGCTTTCCCAGGTGAACAGCTCTGAAAGCTGAAGAAGGCCCGGGATACCGGTTTACATTGGCACAGCTGCAGGTATAAAATATTAATACAGGAAATAATATTCCTTTCTATGTTTTGATGCTTACTGTGTTATATCCTATCGGGATGTCATAATAATTTAATAAACATTGGGAGGTCGGAGAGAATGAAGAAAAAACATATTAAAACCGTTGTAAAAGGGACGTTGAGAAAACCTCAGCTAAAGAAGGGTTGTGGGGAATGCGAGGTTTCCTGTCAGTCTGCCTGTAAAACATCCTGTACTGTGGGGAATCAAGCTTGCAGCCTCAACAAATAACTGATCTCAAATCGCGGGTTCATCTGCTTCAAGCCAGCGGCTTGAGCATTGTTTTTGATGTTAACAGCGGTTCTCTTTACACTGTTGATGAAATCGCCTGGCAGTTGCTGCTGCGCTACCTGGACTGTGGCGACTGGGAACAGGCAAAAGAAGCGATGGGCAGGGTTGATCAGGAGGAAGTTGAACAAGCCTATAATGAACTGCAGGAATTGATCAGTGAGGGGCTGCTTTTTTCCTCAGGTGAGGCATGGCCGGAGTTCGTTCCAGGTAAGGAACTGGGGATCAAAGCTCTGTGTTTGAACATAGCCCACAGCTGCAACCTGGCCTGCAGTTACTGTTTTGTGCCAGAAGATATTCGCTGTGAGCAGCAGATTATGCCCAGGGAAACCATAAAAAAGGCTCTGGATTTCTTGCTGGAGAATACACCTTATGAGTACCTCACAGTGGATTTTTTTGGGGGAGAACCCCTGCTCAACTTTGATGGTATCAAATTTGCGGTTGACTATGCTCTAAAGCAAGGCAAGGAGAAAAAGTGGAAGTTTACAGTAAGCACCAATACCCTTTTGCTGGGGGAAGAGCAGCTTTCCTTTTTTAAGGAACATAACTTCAGTTTTGTTTTGAGCTGTGATGGTAGGCCTAAAGTCCATGACCAGTACCGGCTGACGGCAGGTGGCCAGGGTAGTTCTGCAGTGGTTACCAGGCGGATCAAGGAGTTCCTGGAGAGAGGGGCAGCTGACGAGTATTTTGTCAGGGGGACATTTACCAGACATAACCTGGATTTCACCAATGATGTTCTCTACCTGGCATCCCTTGGGGCAAAGAGCATTTCAATGGAGCCGGTTGTAGCTCCGGAGCAGATGCCCTATGCTCTGAGAGAAGATGATATCCCGGAACTGCAGATGGAGTACTATAGATTAGCCCGGGCTTTGTGTGAACTGGAGCGGAAAGGGTGTGGTGTGGACTTTTACCATTATAAGCTTGATCTGACAGGCGGCCCTTGTGTTGCCAAGCGTTTGACCGGATGTGGCGCAGGCTACCACTATCTGGCTGTTACTCCAGGGGGAGAGCTCTACCCCTGTCATCAATTGGTAGGCAACCGGGAGTACCTGTTGGGTGATGTTGAGCAGGGCATTACCGCAGCTGAGCTGCAGGAAAAGTTTCGGGAGGCACATATTTTCCGCAAAGAGGAGTGCTCCTCCTGCTGGGCGCGTTTTTTATGCGGCGGTGGCTGCCATGCCCAGGCTATAACACAGGGGGGAAGCCTTGAGCGCCCTTCACCATTGGCCTGTGCTGTGATGCAGGCACGGCTTAACGGAGCCCTTTATTATATGGCGCTCAAGGAGAACACTATTTAAAACTATATTTAATACTGTTATGTAGAAAAAAATAAAAGCAGTCCGGTGGGGCTGCTTTTTTCGATCCAAATATAACATTTTGATGCAGGAATTCTATAATAGTTGTAGAATGATTTAAATATTTATTACAAAAGAGCACACCTAGAAGCAATTATATTAAAGAGAGTTGCTCAGGTGTAATACAACTCATAGCAAGGGGAGAAACCGTGGATACTCAAGAAAAAGAAGAAAAAGTATCATTTTTGTCGCGCCAACTTACTGGTTTCCGAGGGTTTGCCTCTGAATCGTTCCACAAGCTAGGGCCATGGTGGATTGAACGATACAACTGGATAAAGAGCGATCTGGGAAAGGGCAGAGATGCCTTTTATCGTCTGTTGGATAATCTGCGAACCGGGCAATGGAAGCCGGGACCAAATTTTTGGAAGAGCCCATATCTGATCACTGCAGTTATTACCGGAATGATAGTAGTGGGCAGTAATCTATATCTGCAAAAAAATCAGCTGGCTTGTGCTGCATACTACAACGGGCAAAGGATTGCTGTTCTAGCCTCCCAGCAGGAGGCAGAAAAGGTTCTTTCTGGTTTTGAGCAGCGATTAGAGGAGGCCATTGGCCAGGATGTTTTTTTGCATCAGTCTGTTCAATATAAGACCTGTATGGTGCCCAAGAGTGAGGTAAAGTCTGCAGACTATTATGAAACCATCCTTAAAAAACTTCCCTGGACTGCCGCCGGTGTGGAACTGTGTGTAGATGATCAGCCTATAATGGTATTGGCCTCTCAGGAAGTGGTGGATGAACTCCTCGAACGCTATCAAAATGCTATTATTCCGGATGAAAGCAAAGAGACTATCGAGTCTGTCCGCTTTGAGGGGAATATCAGTTTCCGGAATAAGCAGGTAGCGGCTGAGGAGATAGTGCCCCTAGAGGAAGCCCTGCAGATACTGATGGGAGGGGGCCTGAAGGAGAAGACCTATATTGTGCAGGAAGGGGATACCCTCTGGGATATTGCGGCAAAGCACAATATGCAGGTTGATGAACTGCTGCAGGCCAATGCACAGCTCACAGCAGAGAATTTGAAACCTGGTCAGGAGTTAAAGCTTACCACTGTTGAACCATTGCTCAAAATGGTGATCACCAGCAATCTGGTTACCAAAGAGCTTCTTCCCTATGAAACCAAAACAAAATATGATTCCAATCTTGACAGCGGTAAAACCAAAGTTGTTCAAGCCGGGAAAAACGGGGAGGCTAGGGTGGTTTACCGTATTGTGCGGGAGAACAACAGGGTAGTGGAAAAACAGGAGATCGAGCGCACTGTTGTAAAAGAACCTGAGGCAAAGGTTGTGGCAAAAGGTACCCGTACTATGCTGGCCAGCAGAGGCTCAGGAGGCGGCTCACTGCGCTGGCCTGTAGGTGGGGTGCTCACCTCCCGCTTTGGGTACCGGGGAAGTGAGTTTCATACAGGGCTTGATATCGGGGCAAATCATGGCACTGCAGTAGGAGCAGCTGCAGGTGGGCGTGTTATATCAGCCGGCTGGCAGGGGAGTTACGGCTATATGGTGACCATCGACCATGGTGGGGGGTTGGTTACACGCTATGCCCATCTTTCTCAGATTAATGTGAGCAGCGGCCAGAGTGTGAGCAGTGGACAGATAATCGGTCGTGTTGGCTCAACCGGTAGGTCTACAGGGCCTCATCTACACTTTGAGGTTTTGGTCAATGGTTCCCATAGAAATCCATTAAACTACTTGCGGTAACATTTTGCAGGACCAGTGCAGCAGCTTGCCGCTCATGCCCGGGTTTTTTATGTTATAATGCCTTAGATGGAGATGCCTGTTTGCACATTAACCTGGGAGGCGATTATAGTGTCTGCATTGCGCAAACAGCGTCCTATTGTAAAAATAGGGCTTTGGGTCCTGGTAGTGATGATCGCAGTAGGACTTTTGGGCACAACTGTTGCCTGGTATTTGGAAGATGCACATAAAATAAAACCATCTGATAGTTCTGCAACAGAAACAGAGGAAGAGGATCTCCTTTCCCTTGAGCTGAAAGAGCAGGAGGAGTTAAGGAAGCAGTATGAGGGGCTGCGAGCTAGTAACCCCGATGATGCTGCTGTTCTGACCGGTTCTGCCAGGGTGGAACTGACTCTGGGTGCCCTTTATCTGCATAATGACGATAAAGAAAAGGGAATGGAGGCATTCCAGCGGGCAGTGGGGTTTTACCAGCAGGTTCTGGAACAGGAGGAGGACCCGGATCTGCGCCTGGAGTTGTCCAGCGCTTATCAGTATATGGAGGATTATGAAAAGGCACAAGCAGAACTGGAGAAGGTTTTGGAACAGAACCCCGGGAATATAAAAGCTTTGACCCAGCTGGGTATGCTCTTGGAGGCCAAGGAGGACTGGAAAGGCGCATTGGAGATTTGGGAACAGGTGGCATCATTAGATGATGTTGAAGAGCTGACAAGGGAGTTTGCCAGGTCTCGCATTGAAGAGATAGAAAAGAAGAACTAAAGAGTGAAGAGATTTAGCCAGCTATAAATTGGCTGGCTTTTTTTGTCTCTCAAAATGCCTTCTCCTTCATGTATAATTGATGAAGGAGGAGGACTGGGGATGGAGCGTTTAGCTGGGATCCTGATCATTTTTTGTTTATTACTGCTGGCCACACTTCCCAGCTTTGTATATCATCTGGGCTCCGGCTTGGTGCATACTGTTCATCAGCTATTATTCGCCTGGGAAACCAGGGGCTGGGATACAGTAGAGAGCGACCATTTTTTGGTTAAATACCAAGAGGGTGCTGAGGAGATCGCGGTATTGACATTAAAAGAAGCGGAACGGGTTTACTATCCTTTAGGCCAGTACTTCGGTTGTTTTCCCGATAAAAAAGTGCCGATAGCCATCTATCAAGACAGGGCTTCTTTGAACAGGGTTTTCGGCTGGAGAAGTGATGAAGGGGCTATGGGTGTGTACTGGGCTGGAGTTATAAGGCTTCTTTCTCCAGATGAATGGCTTGGTGAAATACCATCAAATGAGCGGGATGCTCTTTTCTGTCAGCAGGGGCCCATCGCCCATGAATATATCCACTTCTTGGTGGATTATCAGACCAGAGGTAACTACCCCCGCTGGCTGACCGAGGGCTTAGCTCAGTTTGGAGAGAGGCAGCTGCTGCTGGGTGTTCAAACAATGGGTGTCCAAGCAGAGGAGGGTATTGATCTTCCCCTGCAGTTCTCCCTTGACGAACTGAACAAGAACTTTGACGATTCCCAGTGGCAGGACTACTGTTATGCGGTATCAGAGGACTTGGTAATGTTTCTGATCAATAACTATGGCGAAAGCAAGCTCCCTCTGCTGCTCAATGAGCTGGGCCGGGGTTCTGCTCTTGATACATCATTCAAAAGGGTCTATGGGTTGGATACCCATGGTTTTATTGAGCAATATGAGAGCAGATTTAACCAAAATGTATAAAACATGAAATTTATGCATTAAAATAGTTTAAAAGGAAAGAGAGGAATATTTATCTCTTAATAGAATAAAGTACGAGAAAAGGTGTCATTTTGCGAGAGTATTGCTAGAATCTTTTATCACACAAGATTTCACTATTATATTGGGGGAAAGATCATGAAATTAGTTGTTCAGGGTGGCACACCGCTTAAGGGTAGGGTTCGAATCAGTGGAGCAAAAAACTCTTCACTGGTACTGATCGCTGCCAGTGCTATCAGCAGTGGAGAGGTTATTCTTGATAATGTACCAAGGATTGCTGATGTAAAAACACAGCTGGAGATTGTGCGTGTACTTGGTGGTCAGGTTGTTTGGGAAGGGAGAAATACCCTGCGTTTAAAGTGGCCTGAGCGGCTGAACCGGGAAATTCCATACAGCCTGGCTAAAAAAATCCGGGCATCCAATCTCTTTTTGGGTGCTCTGGCAGCAAAAAGAGGACAGGTCAAAATACCTCTTCCCGGTGGCTGCAATATCGGGTCCAGACCAATGGATCTGCATCTTAAAGGCCTCAGCATGCTGGGCTTTGATGTTAGCTTGGAACATGGTTTTATTGAAGCCGTTCCTAAAAAGGTGGAGGGTTGCACAATCTACCTGGACTTTCCCAGTGTGGGGGCAACTGAAAATATTATGATGGCAGCAGCTGGTGCATCAGGCACTACGGTCATCGAAAATGCTGCTAAAGAACCGGAAATAGTTGACCTGGCTAATTTTTTAAATGCTATGGGGGCGAAGGTGCGCGGGGCCGGTACAGATTTGATCAGGATTGATGGAACCCAAGAGTTCCATGGAACCAGATTCAGCGTTATACCGGACCGCATTGAAGCAGGAACCTATATGATCGCAGCCGGTGTGAGTGGCGGAGAGGTGACAGTGGAAAATGTGATCGTTAAGCACCTACAGCCTGTAATAGCCAAACTACAGGATGTGGGTCTTGAAGTGGAGGTTAATGAGGACAAGGTAACAGTGAGGCGGGTGGGGGAACTGACCGCCACAGATATCAAAACCCTTCCTTACCCGGGTTTTCCTACAGACCTGCAGTCTCCTATGATGGTTCTCCTTGCTCTGGCCAAGGGCACAAGTGTGATCGTGGAAAATGTTTTTGAAAACCGCTTTCAGGTGGCAGATGAACTAAAGCGCATGGGTGCCAAAATACAGGTTAAGGGTCACACTGCTGTGATAGAAGGTGTTGAATATCTTTCCGGTGCCCAGGTGAAGGCATCTGATCTGAGGGCAGGTGCTTCTCTGCTGCTGGCAGGTTTTGCTGCACGGGGTGAAACAGAAATCTCAGTTGCTGAATTGATCACCAGGGGATATGAAGCAGTAGTGGGCAAATTCAGCGCTATGGGGGCAAAGATCAAGGCATTGGCTGATGAAGGTGATGGTCTGGGAATTTGTGCTGGCCTTTCAGGCCATGAAGAAGACCGAGACGATGATCAGACTGGGTGCGCCAGTTCCTGATTTTATAATAAGGGAAGGATGGACTAGGAGATGACCGGAGGAACCGTTATGTCTGTAATTATGGGACTGGCCAGAAGCCGCTTGTTTTGCCTGGCAGCAGTAACCGGCATACTGTTGTGGGGAGGGTTGCGATTTCTGCCGCTCCTTTCCAGTGACCGTTTTATTTTATCCAGTTTGCTCAGTGTGCTTTGTACCCAGGGAATGAAACCTTTTACTATCAAAGGGAATGGAATCTCCTGGCGCAAGTTGTTTCAGTGCGGGGGAATGCCCAGTTCACATTCAGCTGTTGCTGCTGCTCTCACCACTGCACTTGGTCTGGAGTATGGCTGGAATTCCTCTCTGTTTCAGATCAGCGCAGTACTGGGCGGTATAGTTATTTATGATTCCTTTACTCTGAGGAGAATGGTAGGGGAGCATTCCCGCATCCTAGGAGAAATGCTGCGGGAAAAATCCAAGCATTTACCCCTCCTAGGGGAAAAGATGGGACATACACCACTGGAGGCCACCTGTGGTGTCCTTTGTGGTGTTATTTGTGCACTGCTTGTTGTTTATATCTAGACCCGCTTGTGAGCACTGCTCAGGAATGGGAAATGATGTTTTACAGGGGGATTCTATGATAACCACCAGAGAAATAGCCTTTCACTTGCCGGGCTTAGACCTTTCCCTGGAGATAGTTGCCAATGTTGAGGACCTGGTTACGGACCCAGAGGATGATGACCAGATCCCTTATTGGGCAGAACTCTGGCCTGCTGCCCGGGGGTTGGCCCAGTATATTTGGGAGAGGATCGATTTTCAGGGCGCCACCGTCTTGGAACTGGGAGCAGGCCTGGGGCTACCGGGTCTAGTCGCAGCCTTAAAGGGCGGTTTGGTCACTTTCTCTGATTATATAGAGGAATCGCTGGATATTATCGCCAGGAATGCGCGGCGCAATGGGATTCAGGCTGCTTCTTATCTGCTGGCTGACTGGCGTGATTTCCAATGTGATAAAAAATTTGATTGGATTATCGGCTCTGATGTGCTGTACAATCCTACATTAAACCCTTATGTTGCCGGTATTCTGGAGCGCAATCTGTCAGTAAGGGGACAGCTGCTTTTTTCCCATCCCTCCCGTCCAGTGACTATGCAGTTTATTGATGATATAAAGCGGTCTTTAGGCTTGCAAGAGGAAAAAGCCGTTCAGGTGGTTACTGTGCAGGAACCTGGTGTGCCTCAATTCAATCAGGGGATAGATATTCACCATTTAACAAAAATATGAGCTGGTGTTGTCGATGCACTTTTTCATCATTTCTGTGGGGCAGATGAAAGAACCCTTTTATCTTGCTGCCCAGGAGGAGTACTGCAAAAGGTTGAGCAGATATGCTCAGGTCACTATCCATGAGGTTGCTGATGACCCTATTCCTCGTGGGGAGAAGGACCGCCTTTATGTTAAAGAACGCCAGGGTGAAAGGCTGTTGAAAAAGGCACCCGGGTGTTTTTCTGTTGCTGTGGACCCCCGTGGTAAGGCCCTTTCTTCTGAGGAATTGGCTTCCTGGATGGGTGAGCAGTTTAATTCCGGAAGAGGGGATATCGCTTTTTTTCTGGGGGGCACCCTGGGTCTGCCTGATTTTGTTCTGCGTCAAGCTGATTATATCCTTTCCTTATCCCGCCTCACTTTCCCCCATCAGCTAGCCCGGGTGATTGTGCTGGAGCAGTTGTACCGGGCATTGCGCATCCTCAACAATGAACCCTACCATTATTAGAGGTCGGAGGCCGGAGGTCGGAAGTCAGAGAATATGTCAGAGGTAGGAGGTCAAAGTCAGGACTGTCTTACCGGCTGGTTAGGGGTCCATTGTGCAAGCAGCAAAAAAAAGACCGATCACTGGAACAGTCCCCTAAGCATGACCATTGCTCCTTTTGATTACAAAATTTATATAATATGTCTTACCTGGAAGGAGTTTTTGTTCTTTTGTCAAATATACCAATTTTAGATGAATCTGGAAATGATTGGCTGATTTGGCGCAGAGCTGCACAGGGATCAAAGGTCTGATAGGCGCCGCAAAAATTCCAGGAATGTTTATATTTCCCTTTTGGCCGCCGTCAGGGATTATGCGCCATTTATCTTAAAAAAGTGCTAATGAAAGCCAGATACAGGTCATACCTCCCTTTGGCAGAAGAGATATTGGCCTTCTATAATACCGCTGAGGAGGCATTAGATTCCTGTTTTGAGGAGTAGAAATACTGCGGCCAGGATAGATCGGGTGAGCTTGACCTACTGCGGGGGAACTTTCCGCTTAGAGATCATGCCCGCCCTGAATTTTCTCAGCAGGATTGGAGTTTTGCAAAGGGAGAACCATGGCAGCTTAGAGCTTTTGGTTGAATAAGGGAGAGATGAGCAAATCGTTTTTCAATGAAAAAAGGGGTACTTCTCTTGAATGCAAATAAAGATCCTACATTAAATCAGGTGGTGGAAGCAATCCCTCTGGGGGTTGTGGTCTTTAATAGAAGTTGGAAAATTGTTGTTGTGAACAGCTTTTTCGCTGAAATTTTGGGCATAAATACCCAACTTGCAAGGGATTGCGATCTAAAAGAGATACTTCTCAGTAAAGGGGTAAGTCATAAACACCCTCTTTTTCAGACACTTTCTGGTTATGAATACACAGGTCCTGTATCCCCTCTCACCGATAGTTATCCCTCCTATATCAGCACACACCTTCTGCGGGGAGAAGCAGGGGAGTGTTTGGGGGGACTTCTTGTTCTTTGGAATGCTGAGCGACAACAGGAGTTGGAGCAAGTGGTGAGCAAAGCCGAAAAACTGGCTATTATGGGTCAGTTGGCTGCATTTACTCTCCATGAGGTACGCAACCCTTTAACAACTCTGAAATTATCCCTGCAGTTGCTGCATAAAGAGCTTAAGGAATCAAAGCATGAGAAAAGTATAAAAAGAATGCTTGAATCCCTAGACAGAGCAAATAATCTGATCGACAATTATCTGCGGTTGGCAAAGCCCGGTATCCCCAAAAGACAGATCTGCAAAATTGGGGAATTGATCGAGAGGATTGCCTCCTTTTATGCAGCAGAGTTTAGCAGCAGGGGAATATCTTTTACTTATTCATATTCTCCATCCCTTCCTGCACTCAGCCTTGATGGGGACCAGTTTCAACAGGTTTTGGCCAATATCTTGCTAAATGCCGCAGAGGCAACACCCAGCGGAGGCAGGGTCAGTTTGAGCGCAGAGTATGATCAGGGAACTGAGAGTGTCCGGATCTCTGTAAAAGATACAGGGCCAGGTATTGCTGAGGATGTGCTCCCCCATATTTTTGAGCCTTTTTATAGTTCCAAGGAAAAAGGGACAGGCCTGGGGCTTTATGTCTGCCGGGAAATAATCCATAATCATGGAGGCGATATTCAACTTGCCAATAATCCAGATAGGGGTTGTACAGTAACCATTATTTTGCCTAAAATAGATAGTGGTTAGTGGTTAGCGGTTATGCATAAAAATGGTATAATACCGAATAATAGGATAAGAAGTTTAAAGAGGAGAATGATATGCTGCTAGAAGATTTAAGAAATGCGATCTATCAGGATTTAAAGGAGGCAGCTTTAAAGGCCCGGGAGGAAGGGCTGCTGGAATTTGAGGAGCTTCCGGTGTTTGTTCTGGAGAAGCCCAGGGAAAAGGCCTATGGTGATTTAGCTACTAATTTGGCCATGGTCTTAGCCCGCCCCGCCAGGTGCGCACCAAGGAAGATCGCCCAAATAATCCTTGATCACTTTCCTATGGGGAGCAACAGGGTGATGCGCTGTGAGGTGGCAGGGCCTGGCTTTATCAATCTTTTTCTCGATCCATCCTGGGTTTATGATGTGATCCCTGAAGTTGAGGAGATGGATGAACACTACGGGTGTTCCAACATCGGTAAAGGGGAAAAAGTGCAGATTGAGTTTGTAAGCGCGAATCCCACTGGCCTTTTGCATATGGGGAATGCCCGGGGAGCAGCTCTGGGTGATACACTGGCCAATATAATGGCTGCTGCCGGTTTTGATGTTACCAGGGAGTTCTATATCAATGATGCAGGAAGCCAGATCGAAACCTTCGGCCGTTCTCTGGAGGCCCGCTACCTGCAACTGCTGGGCCATAATGTGTCTTTCCCTGAGGATGGTTATCCCGGAGAGGACCTGATCGAATCGATGAGGGGCTTCATTTCACAGGAGGGGGATAAATACCTGAAAGTGGCTCCCCAATTGCGCCGGGAGATTTTGGTGAAGTATGCTTTGAAAGAGAAGCTGGAACAGATGAAAAGTGATCTTGCCTCTTTCGGGGTTTTTTATGATGTTTGGTTTTCAGAACAGACCCTACATGATTCCGGTGCTATTGAGGATGTTTTAAAAGAACTCCAGGAGAATGGTTATCTTTATGAAAAGGATGGTGCTATCTGGTTCAGATCCACTCTGTTCGGTGATGAAAAGGATGAGGTGCTGGTGCGCAAGAATGGCGTACCAACCTATTTTGCGGCAGATATCGCCTACCATAAGAATAAGTTTCAGCGGGGGTTTGACCGGGTGATCAACATTTGGGGTGCGGATCACCACGGCCATGTGGCACGACTCAAAGGAGCTATGAAGGCTTTAGGCTATGACCCTGACCGGCTGCAGGTGATCATCATGCAGCTGGTACGGCTGTTCAGGGGAGGGGAGCCGGTGAGAATGTCCAAGCGCTCCGGAGAGTATATTACCCTGCGGGAACTGATCGATGATGTGGGCAAAGACGCGGCGCGTTACTTTTTTGTGAACAGAAGTTCTGACAGCCATCTGGATTTTGACCTGGACCTGGCCCGGGAGCAGTCCAGCAACAACCCGGTTTATTATGTCCAGTATGCCCATGCCCGGATCTGCAGTATATTGAGACAGGCAGGAGAGATCCCCAAATCCAAAGAGATCGATCTGTCTTTGCTCACAGATCCAACAGAACATGCCCTCTTGGAGGAGATTGCAGAACTGCCCAGTGAGGTGGGGTATGCTGCCCTCAATTTAGAGCCTCACCGTCTGACTCATTATGTGTATAACCTGGCTAACCTTTTTCATGGCTTCTATACAAACTGCCATGTGCTCAATGCAGAAGCTGGTTTGCGTGAGGCGCGGCTGGCCCTGGTTAATGCCTGCCGCATTACTCTGCGCAATACTTTAAGATTAATTGGAGTTTCAGCTCCAGAAAGGATGTGAAAGAATGATTATTCGCTGGCTGGGACATGCCTGTTTTTTCTGTCAGGGGGAGGGGCTGGGGCTGCTTACTGATCCCTTTGATCAGCAGGTAGGCTATCCTCTGCCAGATGTTGAGGCAGATCTGGTTACGGTCAGCCATGATCACTATGATCACAATGCTGTTGATCTCTTGCCAGGGGAGCCTGAGGTGATCCGCGAGCCTGGCGAACATAAGTACAGGTCACTGCTTGTTAAAGGATATTCGGTTTACCATGATGAGGTAAAGGGGGCTAAAAGGGGAAAGAACATTATCTTCAGCTGGGAGATGGATGGGATTCGCCTCTGCCACCTGGGAGACCTAGGGCACCTGCTTGATGCCGAAACGGTTGAGGCTATCGGTGAGCTGGATATACTGATGGTGCCTGTGGGAGGGGTTTATACTATCGATGCAAATAGAGCCCGGGAGGTAGTAAACCAACTCAAACCCAGAGTAGTGATCCCTATGCACTATAAGACCCCTCATCTTTCTTTTGAACTGGGATCACTGGAGGACTTCACCAGCTATTTTGAGAGGGTGCGCAGGGAAAAACACTGGCAGGGCACAAAAGATGACCTTCCCTCAGAACAGGAAGTAGTTGTGCTTGACTATCTGGAATAGGTGCTTTTCTACCTTGACAAGCTATAGTTTCCAAGAGTAGAATTTGCTTTGTGTGGCACCGCGATCCTTATGGATTATCAGCCGTATAAAATGATGGGCTTGCGGTCACGAATCATTGAAATGAATAACATTAGGAGAAGAGGGGAAAGGGCTTGACGAAGTTTATCTTTATTACAGGTGGAGTTGTATCCTCCCTGGGTAAGGGAATTACTGCTGCCTCCCTTGGCCGTTTGTTGAAAAGCAGAGGGTTTTCGGTGAGCATTCAGAAGTTCGACCCCTATATCAATATTGATCCGGGAACCATGAGCCCCTACCAGCATGGGGAGGTTTTTGTAACAGATGATGGAGCAGAAACCGACCTGGATTTGGGACACTATGAGCGCTTTCTGGATCAGAGTTTGTCCTGGAGAAGCAATATCACTGCAGGCCGTATTTACGATGAAGTGATCCGTGAGGAGCGGAGTGGTCGTTATAATGGGGGCACTGTCCAGGTGATCCCCCATATCACAAATAAGATCAAAGATTATTGTAAAAGCATAGCTGAAAAAGAGCACTCCGATGTGGTGATCACTGAGATCGGCGGCACTGTAGGGGATATTGAATCCCTTCCCTTCCTAGAGGCGATTCGTCAGTTTAAAACAGATATCGGGCGGGAGCATGTGCTCTATATCCATGTGACACTGGTTCCCTATCTGAAAGCAGCCCAGGAGATGAAAACAAAGCCGACACAGCACAGTGTCAAGGAACTGCGCTCCATCGGTATCCAGCCTGATATTATTGTCTGCCGCTGTGAAGAGGCCTTGTCTAAGGAATTAAAAGACAAGATCGCTCTTTTCTGCGATATTGATAAAAATGCGGTGATTGAGAATCCGGATGTTGAGTTTATCTACCAACTTCCCTTGCTGCTGGAGAAACAGCAGCTGGCAGAGATCGTTTGTGAACACCTGGGCCTTCCCAAGCGAGACCCGGACTTGAGTGAGTGGAAGGGCTTTGTGGAGATCTATTTCCGTACAAAAAGAAAGGCCCGGGTAGCGGTTGTGGGGAAATATGTGGAGATGAAAGACGCATATTTGAGCATTGGACAGGCTTTGATACATGCTGGCCTGGCTCATGAAGCCAAAGTGGAGACCATCCGCATCGATTCCGAGGAGCTGGAAGAGGGAGATGTTGGGGAGATCCTCTCCGGAGTAGATGGGATTCTGATCCCCGGCGGTTTTGGGAGCCGCGGGGTATTAGGCAAGATCAAGGCTGCTGGTTACGCCAGGGAAAAGCGGATCCCCTTTTTGGGTATTTGTTTGGGTATGCAGTGTGCAGTAATTGAGTTTGCGCGATCTGTCTGCGGCCTAGAGGAGGCCAACAGCAAGGAGTTTGATTCCGAAACACCCCACCCTGTGATCGATCTTTTGCCAGGACAGGAAGGCAAGGAGAACACAGGCGGGAGCATGAGGCTAGGCAAATTCCAGTGCAAATTGGAAGCAGGAAGCAGGGCTTATGCTGCTTACGGGGTGGATCTAATAGAGGAACGGCACCGGCACCGCTATGTGTTTAACAACAGTTACCGGGATCAGTTTACAGCAAAGGGGATGGAGATCACCGGTATCTCTCTTGGTGGAGATCTGGTGGAGGTTGTGGAGCTAAGGGACCATCCCTGGTTTGTTGCTTGCCAATTTCATCCCGAATACAAATCACGCCCCAACAGACCACATCCACTTTTCCGTGATTTTATAGGGGCAGTGCTCAAAATGAGCTGATATGTAAGTTTTTTAATTTGATTCTTGTATTATTATTAGAGTCAGAGAAGGGTATAATATAGCATTGAACATACCAATAATCAGCAATAATGGGAGCGACTGGGGGTAGCATTTTGTATAAAGTCCATTTGGTAGATGAAGATAAGAGGGAAATGTACAATCGATTTGTTCATAGTTCACTGCGCCCGCACTTCCTGCAGACCTATGAGTGGGGTGAGCTGAAAAGAGGCACTGGCTGGCAGCCCCTGCGCCTTATGTTAACTAAAGATGATACCCCAATAGCTGCTATTTCCCTTCTGGAGAGAAAGCTTCCACTGATCGGAGGCTCGATCTTTTATGCGCCTAGGGGCCCTGTGATAGGAAAGGGCTGTGACAGTAAAGATGAGGAGTTCTTCTGGCAGGAGGTTAAAAAACTGGGCAGAAAACAAGGGGCTATACTGATTAAGATCGACCCCGATATAACTGTGCAGGAAAGGGAGGCAAAAGCTCGCCTTGAAGACTTGGGTTTCAGGCCTGCAGTTTCGGTTGGCGGTTTCGGAGGGATACAGCCCCGTTATGTGTTTCGTCTTGATATTACTAGAACAGAGGATGAACTGTTGGCCGGGATGGCCAGCAAGACCAGGTACAACCTGCGTTTAGCTATCCGTAAGGGGGTCAAGGTTCGCACAGGAAAAGACAAAAATGACCTGCAGGTGTTTTATGATATTTTAAAGGTAACAGCGGAACGCGACCGGTTCCTGATTAGGGATTACAGCTATTTTGAGAAGATGTGGGATCTGTTCATTGCTACAGATACCGCCCGCCTGTTTTTAGCTGAGTACCAGGGCAAGGTAATTGCCGGTACTATCGCTTTTCACTGCGGAGACCGGGTCTGGTACTTATACGGGGCATCCAGCAATCAGCACCGCAATGTGATGCCCAACTATCTTCTGCAGTGGGAGATGATCCGCTGGGCCAAATCCCTGAACTGCACCCTTTATGATATGCGGGGGGTTCCCCCCAATGAGGACCCGGACAATCCTTTAGTTGGTCTTTACCGTTTTAAAAAAAGGTTTGGAGCAGAGTTTACCGAATTCATTGGGGATTATGACCTGCCTTTCTCTACTGTGCGGTATTTCCTCTGGCAGTGGGGGATGGCAGCCTATGAAAAATATTTGAATTATGTAAAACATAAACAGATAGGGCAGGATGAAAACTGAAACAAAGGGGAGCAGATCAACTGAAATGGAAATTGAAGAAAAAGTCAGACCAAGATGGATAGAAGTTAATCTAGATGCAGTTGGCCGTAATACCAGACGAGTGAAGGAAATGATCGGTGATGGGGTAAAGCTCCTGGCAGTTGTGAAGGGTGATGCCTATGGCCTTGGCATGGTTCCTGTGGCTCACACTGTCATCAGCCAGGGTGCTGATCTGCTGGGGGTTACCAACCCTGATGAGGGAGTAATTTTAAGGAATAAGGGTATTGATGCCCCGATTTTTATATTTCGCCCTCTGCTTCCAGGTGAAGAGGAGCTTGTAGTCAATTATCAGCTGATATCCTCGATCAGCAGTTTGCAGCAGGCAGAACGGCTCAGCGATAAGGCCCGGATCTATGGGGTCAAGGTGCCTGTTCACCTAAAGGTGGAAACCGGTTTGGGAAGAACCGGTTTTCTGCCTAGTAGCATTAAAGAGCATGCTGACAGGCTTTTTTCTCTTCCGGGCCTGGAATGGGAGGGGATCTATACCCATTTCGCCTCTGCCGCAGGGGATCCCCAGTTTACCAGGCAGCAGTTCCGGCTTTTTCAGTCTGTTGTGGAGGGCCTGAAAAAACGGGGTATACAATTCCCCCTCTGTCATGTTTGCAATAGTGCTGCTGCCCTTCTCTATCCTGAAATGCGCCTTGATCTGGTGCGCATCGGAACCCTTTTATATGGAGAAAACCCCCCTGGTGTCAAAGATGACCTGGGGCTAGAAAGCACTTGGTCCTTCTGGAGCAGGGTGATCCATCTTCAGAAACTGGAAAAGGGGATGATGGTAGGTTATGGGAGAACCCACCGGGTCTCCAGGGATACCACAATGGCAGTCATCCCTGTTGGTTACAGGGATGGCTTTGGAGTTGATGTTACCCCTCGTCCTGCAGGCCTGATTGACTTAACCAAAGTTGTTGCTAAAATTGTTTTGGGTTACCTGGGCTTTCCGGTGGGAAAGTACTATGTAGAGATCAACGGCACCCCTGCTCCTGTTTTAGGGAGGGTTGGCATGGAATTAACATGTATCGATGTGGGAAAGATACCGGGTATAGAGGTGGGGACACCGGTGCGATTAATGGCAAGGCGCACTGTGATCAGAGAGTCAATTCCCAAAAGCTATTGTCAGCAGGAGAAGGCCGGCAGCAGTGATACTCAACCCGTGTAATAAAAAAACAATTAGTGTATTCATTATCAGAAATAATAAAAGGATTTAACAGATCAATGGAGAATTAGATAGAGATTGCATATAGCTGCGGCAGTGGCGGAGGAGGTATCAGTAATGATCATACAAACCATCAATGTGGTCGCTTTACGCTGCCCTGAATGCGGTAAAATAAAATATCACACATTATCTTTTTTTTCTTTTAAAGACAATCAGCCCGTGCGTTTCAGCTGTGATTGCGGAACACAACTCCTTTCTATAGCTACCAAGGATCGCAAACTCTACTATCTGCAGTTAGACTGTCTGATGTGTGAAACAAAACACCTTTATCATTATCTTTTCAAGGACCTCTGGTCAGCTGAGGTGTTACCTCTCTATTGTGAGGATACCGGTCTGGAGATAGGGTTTATCGGCCCGCTGCAGAAGGTGAGGCAGAGCATTGCCCAGCAGGAAAAGTCCCTGCGGGAGATGGCGGAAGATCTGGGTTTTTCCGATTACTTTGCTAATCCTGAGGTTATGTATGAAATTTTAGATGATCTGCATAAACTAGCAGCGGAAGGGAAACTGTCCTGTCAGTGCGGAAATATGGATGTGGAAGTAGAGGTTTTTGCGGACCGGGTGGAACTTCGCTGTCCTAGCTGTGGGGCTTTGGGAATCATAGGAGCAGAAACCAAAGATGACCTGAAGGCCATGAAAAACATTTGGGAGATCGTGTTAAAGACAGGTACTCTGCAGTGGCTCTGCCGCGGTAAGGCAAGAAAAAGGAGAAAGTCCAAGGAATAAAGGGGGTATCACCCTTGGGCCTGGTGAGTTCTGCTGAGCTTTTAAAAAGAGCAGATGCTTTGGGCTGTGCAGTAGGTGCTTTTAACTGCAACAATATGGAGATCTTGCAGGCTATTATCTCCGCCGCTGAGGCTGAACAGTCCCCTGTGATCATCCAAGCCAGCCAAGGGGCGATCAAGTACGCAGGTCTTGAGTATATCACAGCCATGGTACGGGTGGCTGCTTTATCTGCCAGTGTGCCGGTGGCGCTCCATTTGGACCACGGGACCGATTTCAAGCAGGTGATTGAGTGCATCAGGGCCGGTTTTACTTCTGTTATGTTCGATGGTTCTCACCTTCCCCTGGAAGAAAACATAAAACTGACCAGGAAGGTGGTAGAAGTGGCACATGCGGTAGGGGTTTCAGTTGAGGGGGAACTGGGACGCTTGGTAGGCACTGAAGATGAGATCAGTGTAGATGAAAGAGAGGCCTTTTTTACTGACCCCCAGGAGGCTGCTGTTTTTGTCAGGGAAACAGGGATCGATGCCCTGGCTCCCTCCATCGGTACTGCTCACGGCCGCTACCGCGGGAAGCCAAAATTGGATTTTGACAGATTGAAACAGATCAGGGAACTGGTTGGGATTCCTCTTGTGCTGCATGGGTCCTCAGGTGTGCCTGCTGAGGACATCAGAAAAGCCATTTCCCTGGGTGTGCGCAAGGTGAATATTGATACAGATATCAGAGAGGGATTTGTTAAAGAGATGAGAAGAGTGCTGGCAGCAAAACCTGATGAAATCGATCCCCGCAAGGTATTGGGGCCGGCACGTTCAAAAGCTGCGGAGGTGATCAGGGAAAAAGTCCGGCTGTTTGGTTTTGTAGAACAGTATGGGAAGTCTTGAACCAGGGGGTAGGATTGAGATGGAGATTTATTTGGATACTGCCAATGTGGATGAAATTAGAGAGGCTGTCACTTGGGGTGTGATAAGCGGTGTTACCACCAACCCCACTCTGATCGCCAAAGAGAGCGGGCGTGACTTTCGCGAAATAATCAAAGAGATCTGTGGTCTGGTTCAGGGGCCTGTTAGTGCTGAGGCAGTGAGCCTTGATGTAGAGGGAATTCTCAAAGAGGCGCGGGAACTGGCAGCCCTAAATCCCCATGTTGTTATCAAGATCCCGGTAACAGAGGATGGATTGGCTGCGGTGAAGGTGCTGTCCAGAGAAGGGATCCGTACCAATGTAACACTGGTTTTTAGCCCTTTGCAGGCCTTGTTGGCCGCACGGGCGGGCGCTACTTATGTCAGCCCCTTTATCGGCCGGATCGATGATACCGGCCAGGATGGGTCGGATGTTTTGGCTGATATTATGGATATTTTCCGGAATTATCAGCTGGAAACCAAGGTGATTGCTGCCAGCATCCGTCATCCGCGCCATGTGTTGGAAGCAGCGCGGCTGGGGGCAGATATCGCCACTGTGCCCTTCAAGGTGTTGAAAACCATGTTTCGGCATCCCCTTACAGACCGCGGGATAGACCGTTTTCTTGCTGATTGGGAGAAAGTTATTAAAAGTTGATATGCTGCTTGACTTTAATAATTAGTGCTGGTAAAATATACAAAAATTAGCGAAGTCGGCTTTTTCCCCTTATATATTCTTAAAGCCTTAACAGCTGAAGTTCTTATTTATTATAACCTTCCTTTGGTAACCCGCAGATTTGAGGGAAATCAAATTAATGATATAACTGCCGTTATTTAAAGATCCTACCTGGAGGAATCAATTTCTCTGACATTATTAAGTATGCCCAGGAACTAATGCGATTTTTTATATTAAAATACATTAAACAGGAATGGTGATCTGAACTTGAATATTACAGAGTTAGAGCAAAAGACCATGGTTGAACTCTATAAAATTGCCAAGGAATTGGAGTTAACCGGATATTCCCGATTGCGCAAAAAGGAACTGATCTTTGAGATCATGAAGGCTCAAACGGAAAAGGATGGGCTGCTCTTTGCCCAGGGTATTTTGGAAATCCTTCCTGATGGCTACGGTTTTCTGCGCCCTTTCGCCTATCTGCCCAGTCATGATGATATCTATGTTTCGCCTTCCCAGATCAGGCGGTTTGACCTGCGCACCGGGGACAGGGTAGCGGGACAGGTGCGTGCTCCCAAAGAAACTGAGCGTTTTTTTGCGCTGTTGCGGGTGGAATCGGTCAATGGTTATGACCCTGAAGAAGCCTCACAGAGGCTGCACTTTGACGCACTGACCCCTATTTTCCCCAATAGCCGCCTGACCATGGAAAGTGAAGAGGTGACCGATATTTCCTGCCGGATCATTGATCTGGTGGCACCTTTGGGAAAAGGGCAGAGGGGCCTGATCGTTGCTCCCCCTAAGGCAGGTAAAACATTCCTGCTCAAGAAAATCGCTAATGCCATCACAAAAAATTACCCTGATGTTTACTTGATGGTACTGCTCATTGACGAACGCCCGGAAGAGGTTAC
>LSQX01280089.1_pt1 | contig 24246 bp, 21 predicted proteins | sample 654561 | NCBI WGS metagenome assembly LSQX01 (sample SAMN04489861, study PRJNA283612) | anaerobic digester metagenome | isolation source: 4 biogas reactors fed with cattle manure at either 37C or 55C with and... | place: Denmark: Kongens Lyngby | collected 2014
GTATGGAGAAGGAGTTTTGGGCATAAGATGCAGGTCAAGCGGACATTCTAAGCGCTTTTCTTTATTACCGTAGTTATACTTTATTTTATACTCGCTCGGTGTAAACTCAATTGTTGTATTGGCAACCGGTGTAACCTCAAACGGCCGGTTATACTTTTCGGAACATCTACGCTTTTTTTCATCTTCAGTTATCTGGCTTTCCATGACATCCCGGTATTCGGTTGCGAGAAACTCAAGCGCATTGCATAGCAGCTTCATGTCCACTTCATCTGTGGGAGTTTTTCTAATGAGGTCTTTCGCTTTTTTATGCAGGATCATCCTACCCTGAAAACGCTTTTCCACCCAATCGGGAATATGCTCGGTTTTCTCAGGTCTTTCAAAACAGTTTTTAAGAAATTCTATCAGGTCATCCTTTTCTTTCAGATCTTTTTCATATTTTGCCTCGACTTCTTTTTTTTCTGAGCGTAGGATCTCTATCCGTTTTTCTTTTCTGTGATTTCAGTCTTCGCCTTGTCTGTTTTTTCTTTCCAAAACTCTATTTCTTGTTTAGCTTCATCAAGCCTGTCCTGATATGACTTTTTATTAAGGACTTCACGTTCTACGCTGTTTTGCAGTCTCTCTTCGACAGATTGTATATCATTGCTCATTTTTTCCCGTTCAAGCAGCTTAGCCTGTCTGGAAAACATCACATTCCCGAAGACTGCAGGTTTTTTCATCGGATAATTCTGAATGATGGCATCGAGCTTGTCCAGTAGCGATTCCTTATCTTTCTCGTCATCCTTTAAGCTCCAAACTGATGTTTCACCGCCAAAACTCTTCGGCTCTATAATGGCGACATCACCGGCAGAGATTTTACTGCCAAAAATCCTGTTGAAATCTTCAATACGCCCGTAAGGCAAAGTGAAAAACTGAGCATAGCCCATTTTACTTCTTGCTAACGGCTTTATATCATATGGGATTAACGGTTTCAGTAATTCCACAGGATAAACCGAGAACTTCTCTTTGATATAATCGATGTTGCCTGCAGTAAAGCTTTGCACACCCTGCAGTTCATCAAGCAACTCCTTTGGGGTTTTGGGCGTAACAGGTTTCTTCTTTGGTGGGAGATATTCTGAAAAAACAATAGCAGGTAACCCGCAACAATCATCTTTCAGGCAATCTTTCAAGCTTTTTATGGACGACATCGTATCTAGTTCATGAGAGTTTTCCTGGACTTGTATTATTTGGCTCAACCCAACAAGCGGATTTCGAACCAGTAACTTGATTACCGCTAAACGAAATACCTCGCAAATCACCGTACAATCCTCGGGCTCGGCAACCATCGTCTGGAATCCACACTCCAGGCGACCGGCATATATTCTGAAAGCGATATTGGTTTCAAACATTCTTCCAGGGACCGGCTTACGGGTTTGATTCGGGTTACCGGGATCGGGTCCGTGATCCGGCTCTTTTAATTGAAGAGCCCAAATTTCCTCATCCGAGATAGAAACGATATCAACTGTATAGCCTTCGTTGATGTGCATGGACTTCAGGGTTGAAAGCGTTATTCCTTCGTATTGGGATGGGTCCGGATGTTTCAGTTCAGGCGGAATATCAAACGCTCTGAATCGTTCCCTTAGCCATGCCATAACAGTCAGGATTGCGATGACCATGGATGTCTGCGGCGGTGTTTTAGTATTGGCTGCGGTTGCCCACAGTTGATAAGAGGGGTATCGTACATTTTTAACTAATTTCAAAGGACTGCGTCTATTCTGTTCAATCAACGAATTCTCTCCCTCCTCAAACAACTGTTTGGTAAAAAACATTTTAGCGGTTACTCCATTTTTACAGTAAGGTGAACCAGGCACCCCTCAAATGCATGGAGATATCATCAAATATCTCTTTCAATGGTTTTTCTGCTCACATCAATTCCAGTCTTTTGTGTGCTTTGGTGAAATTCCTGAATGGTGTAACCATGCTTGCTTTCAGATAAAGTTGACAAGATGTGTATTTGTCTTTCAATTTGACGCGTGTTGGCCATACAAAACACCTCATCGCGGTTGGTAATGTTAAAGAACCGGGTGAAGGTATTCAACCACAAATTACTTTCATTTTGTTTTTACGAGTACTTATAACAACATCTTACTACATTTTACAAATTTTTTGTATATCAAATTGGAAACTTTTTGATAGGACAGGGGGACACTTTCCTTCACTGTCCTAGGCAGGCGAGGTGTATCCCTTTGACATCTCCCTGTATATCAAGGGCACAAACGAAAAAACAGAACCCGCGGCCGGCTACGCCGTAACCATCTACCTGCCGATACCGGAAAAGCTGCTTAACAAGAAAGAACTGCTCTCTGTCATGCATAAATCCGACAGCGGCGTTGTGACGGAGATTACATCACGCCTTTTGCAGAAAGATGGTGTGTGGTATCTTGTTTTCGAGGCGTCGGAGTTCTCGCCCTACGCACTGGTGGTCAGAAACGCCGGAAGCTACGATGAATCGGCGGGTGTGCCATATTTCCCTGACACCAACGGCAATAAGGTGTTCGTCGGCTTTGCGGCAAACGGCAAGTACATAGCACCCGAAGGCGTGACTATTTCGGTTATGCACAACGATAAGAGCTTCACGGACATCACCGGTCATTGGGCGACGGGATATATCGGCTTTGTGACCGAGCAGGAAATCTTCGTTGGCACAGGCGGCAATACCTTCTCACCCGATACGGAAATGACCCGCGCCATGTTCGCGACAGTTATCGGGAGGCTTTACGAGCGCAGTTATGGCGAGATTGAAGCATCAAGCACTCACGCCTTCACCGACTGTGACTACAGCGCCTATTACGGCAAATACGCAGCCTGGGCGTCGGAGAACAGTATAATCGGAGGTGTCGGTGACGGCAAGTTCGCCCCCGACATGCTAATCACTCGTGAGCAGGTGGCGGTGAGATTGTACCGTTTCGCAGACCTCCTCGGCGGGCGCGCCGGCGGAGTATTCGCTCCGCAGGAAACCGCCACCCGTGCCGAGGTCTCGGCGATTTTACAGCGGTTTGTGGAAGTGGTACTGAAGTAAAGCGCTTAATTCAGAGAAAAACATAGCTTTTCTCTGAAATACATGGTGTCGCGTGCCGCTGAAAGGAGGCGGCACGCAGAACACCGCTCTTCATCCTAAAGCTGTATCACAAGCTAAGTGGGACAAGGAACCTGTCCCTCCTGTCCCACGGTCAGCCAGCATTCTACTTCTTATACTTCTGCGCCATCCTCTTCGCTTCCCACATTACCTCAAACCGTAACGCTTCAGGCTCAATTACTTCGGCATCCGCGCCAAAGCGTAATACCCACTGAATGATATCCGGTGTAAAGGTTGTTTTCTTCTCAAACAGGATTTTGCCCTCACCAATGTCAGTAATTTTATCTGCCTTATTAGCCTCGTACTCCTTGATATACCTGGCTGCTTCATCTTCAAAAATAATTTTCAGGGTAATATCTTCATCGCTGGTCATTTTCCCAAACCGGTTTTGGCTGTATTGTTTATAAAAATCTTCCGGTTTATCAAAGGTTTCATCCAGCATTTCCATCTTCTTGATGCGAGATACCCGGAAGTCGCGCACTTCACTGCGCAGGTGGCAAAAACCGATCAAATGGTAGCAGCCTTCCCTGATCTCAAGAACATACGGATCAATAACCCGGCTGGTTATTTCATCATTATTGAACGAAAAGTATTCAAGCTCCAATTGATATTGTTTTTCTATCGCTTCACGGGCAAGCTGAAGATAGTTTTCATCCAGATTCTTCTCCGGGATAACCTCTGCCGGGTTTACGATGAACAAATCAGAAACCGAGTCAATATAGGATTGATGGATGGCCGGCGCACGCTCAAGGATTTTTTGAATCAGGGTTGCCGCGGTTGTTCCCACATCCAGCTTTTGATAGGGCTTTATCACCTGTTGCAGAAAATACAAGGACAGCAGTTCCGATATGTTAAAGGCTATGTTGTCAATCTTAAACTTGTCTGCCCTGTAACGGGTCTCTTTCTGCCCTTCCTCTTCATACACGTAAAAAAGCTTGGAGATATCATCAATATCCCTTTCAATGGTTTTTCTGCTCACATCAATTCCAAGCTTTTGCATGCTGTGATGAAGCTCCTGAACGGTGTAACCCTGTTTACTTTCAGACAAAACCGACAATATGTGTATTTGTCTTTCAATTTGGCGTGCGTCTGCCATGCTAAACACCTCATTATGGTTGATATGATTACAGAACCGAGTGAAGCCCCATATTCAACCACAATTAACTTTCTTGTTAATTTTACGAGTGGTTATAACAATATCTTACTACAACTGACAAATCTTTTGTATATTAAAGTGGAAACTTTTTAGGTCAGAGGGCGGGGCCCACTCACTTCACCACATACCTTGTCAACCTACCGTTGCCAACTTTATTAATTAACCCTTTATCCAGCATTTCTTTAAGCGTATTAATAGCATGAGTTGTACCAACACCCAGGACTTTCTCAACATCACTACGAGTGATTTCTTTTTGCCTTTCAAATAATCCGAATATCGGTAAATACTTTTTATCTTCAATGCTTAACTCTTTTGTATGCGTATTCGGTAAAACCACTCGAAATGCACCTTCCACGTTTTCAAACTTGGGTTGCACTGGAAGACCTTTATAGCAACTGATTATTTTTCCAATACCCGTGCCATATGCCTCAATTAGCTTCATTCTGTAAAATAAACCTGCAAGCCTTTCATTTCTGGGTTGAGATGCTCCCAGCATAGCTGCCTCTAATGATAAACCTGGAACCAATCCACCTAAGGAGATAATTTCTAAACGGTCAGAATAAAGGTTAATAATTATACTGCCACTAAAAGAATAATCCCGGTGGACAACGGCATTCAACAGTGCTTCACGAACAGCATCTTCCGGGTAATCTCTTTCATCTGTACGTAGTAAATCATGGAAGGTAGCTTTTGTGCCATTATAAAAATCTATTGTTTTGAAGGCGTCTGTCAGTTGATCAAACAGAGAACCTGTCAGTTCCTTTCGATCTCTAAATACCAATTTGTCAGAGCCTTGAAAAACAGCAAATTTAATAGAATGCTTACACTGATCTGAAACTAATAAACCCATATTTGTATAAATATTATCAGATGAAAGAATGCCTAAGTTTCTCATATGTACGTCGGTGAATTCTACATTTCTTCTTTCCATCTCTTTGTTTAAACTGATAAAAGTCAGCTCTTGTATAAGGGAACGATTACTTTCGAAGGAATCACCATCGGTCATTTTTATCATCATACGGATAGTATCTTCAGATGCCGGAGCAGACGTTGTTCCGCTTCTAATATATACGCCTGCTGGCTTAAGACCTTTGTCAGCAAGGTAGTAAGGCTTTTTTGTTCCTTGACTAACCGTTAGTTTTACGAAGTACTTATTATCTTCACATAACAATTCGATATATGTAAACATGGAAACGTCAGGGCGAATGCCATCTCTTAATGAATTTGATATCTGTTGCATAACAAAGTTTGCATTATCAAGACCAACAATTTCTCCGTTATCCTGTACACCAACATAGATCGTTCCACCATTTGTATTTGCAAATGCCACAATTCCTTTTTTTATTTCAGGTGTATAAATTTCCTTCAATTCAACAACTTCACTTTCATACAAGTTCATAATATCACTCCTTATATCAGTTTCTATCAGTTGTAACACTATTCTAACACTAAAAGTGATAGATGACAACCAGAACCGATTGACATTTCCCGACAACGCGATCACCTCATTACCAGTTACTCCTCTACCATATCCGTAATAGCTGTAATGGGACAGAGTGCGGGGCCCAGGTTCCTTGTCCCACAACAGACAAATCTTATGTACAACAAAGTGGAAACTTTTTGAACTCATTTTCAATGAAATACTGTCGAATGAAAATTAAAAGGGAAGCGGGACAGAGGGCGGGGCCCACTTCCTCTTTTCCACGATGAGAAGAACTACGTGGTTAATACTGAAAGAACCCTGTATGGCAGACGCAACTGGTTAAGAATGTTCTAAAACTGTATAACCAGTTTTCCCTGTTCCATTCTGGCGCTGCTTATTTCCTTACCTCTCAGATAGTCCGGCAGAGAAAAGCAGCGTTTTTCGTTCTTGATCGAGATCTGAATTTCGCCGTCTTTCTGCCCCAGTTCCATTTCGGTTTTTTCCGCAAAAGGAAGGCTGATTTCCATTTTGTAGCGGTCCTCCTCTGTTGTAATCGTAAAAATTTTCTGTCTTGCAAGCACATCCAGAGGGTTGTATTTGCCGTACAGACCACTGAGCGTTTGAAGCACCGGTATGGTTTTCAGCTCCTGCTTTTGCAGCTCGAGCTGAAAAACAGGAATGTCTCTAAAGCTTTCTTTCAATTCGTTCAGACCGTCCTGCTGCAGCTTAACCCATTTATTGAAATAACCGGCCAAAGCTTCGTCCGGGTATACCTTATTTACGATAATTGCATCCACATTATAGTCGTACAGGTGTAAGCATGTAAAATTCCGTTTGGTTTCCTTGATGACAATTTTTTCAGGTGTTGTGACAATACGGATGGACACAATATCCTTGTTGAGCATAAGCTCCTGAAGCCGTTCCAGTTTGTCCATCAACCGTTCAAAATCATCAAACACTTCGTCCTTCGGCAATGGAATTTTCGTTAATGTCTGCACCAATGGTCGAACCACTTTAGTCGCTTTTCTCTTCATGGGCAGGGCTTTTTTGAGCATGTCCCCAAACATTTCGGGAAACTTCAGCAATGAAAGGGTTTCTCCGGTAGGGGCACAATCGACGATCAGCACATCATATTGATTCTTTTCATAGATCTCCAATATTTTTAATAAGGCAAATAATTCCTCCAGTCCCGGAAAAACCAGAAGCTCCTCTGCCTCAATTCCTCCTGAGGCTCTTGAGTTGAGCAAATCCTTAAAGAAGCCTTTGAAATTACCCCAGGCTTTCTCATTTTCTTCCGCAACATCAATTTCAAGGGCATCCAGATTCTCAGCGATCCTTTGTGGGGTTCCGCTCAGGGGAATGCCTAAAGAATCCCCAAGGCTGTGGGCCTGATCCGTGCTCATAATCATGACCTTGCTGCCTTCGCTTGCCAGTTTTACAGCTGTAGCGGCACTAATGCTTGTTTTTCCAACCCCGCCTTTTCCGGTATACAATAATATTCTCATCATTTTCACTCCACGCAGTGCAGCTGCCTGCATGAAACTCCCTTCATATGATTTAGCCGATATCTACCTTTCGGACTGCCGGTTCCGTATCCTGTTTCACTTTATCAACTTCAGATCTCTCCGGCTTGATGAATACTTCCGCCAAACATTCCATCATGATGGCACCCAGCTCTTTCCCAATAACCTTTATGTGTCCTCTGGTTTTTTCCGGCACGAGAAGCATCAAGGCTTCCGCTTCCATTCTTTTTGCCTGTATCATCTTCTGAATGAAGGTCATTGTATTTGTTCGGTTCATGATTGTGTACCTCCTTCGGTAAAGGTCATCATCAAGGTGCCTTCAAATAATTTGGCACCTGTCACCACATAGTTTCTAAGGGTACTGGGTTTGGGGATGCAGCGCTTAAAGTTTCCGATTTTAAAAATAATGTCTGTCCCTGATTCATGGAGCTTCACTTCGCCCTTTTCAATGAAAGGAAGCTTTAGTTTCATCTCGTAGCCGGTTTCGGTTTTTTCGAAACGTTGTCCAACCAGATCCCCGTGCAGCGCAAATATGGGTTTTCCCTTCAGAACCGCCTGTTCAATGCGGTCTACACCGGACAAGCCATTCAAATCAGTGTCGAACCAGGGAATTTTGTAGATGGGCAGGCCATCAAAAACCGATTCCAATTCCTCAACATACTGATTTTGTATGCTGATCCATTCACTGAAGAAGGTATTTTCCATGTCTTTCGGCAGAATGCGGTTGATATAAATGCCGTCCACAAGATAATCGTAGAGATTCATGTACATAAAATTCCGTTTTGTCTCTTCCACAACCATTTTTTCGGGCATGGTCACCAGCCGGATGGAGGTTGTTTCGCGGTTTTTCATAAACTCCTGCAGCTGTATCAGCTTCAAATAGAGCCTTTCTATGTCCGACATGGCATTTTTGTCGGGTAATTGAATTTTAAAAACAGTTTTTGAAATGGGCGACAACACTTTCATCGCAACCTTGCCGATGGGAAAGAATTTTTCCATGTACCACGCAAGGAACTCCGGGAATTTCAGTAATGCCAGAGTTTCTCCGGTAGGAGCACAATCAACGATGATTCGTTCATATTCTCCCTTTTCATAGATGTCCATGATCTTTAACAGCGAGAAGAGCTCATCCATTCCCGGGAAGACTGAAAGCTGGCTGATATCGCCCAGGGGCATTCCAGACGATGCAATCAGGTTCGTGATGGCCTGCTTCATCTGTGAAAAATCTTTATTCATAATGTAATTCGGATCAATCTCCAGAGCATCAAGATTGGCAGTTACCTCGTGAATGGTTTTACCAATGGGTACTTCAAATATGTCACTGAGATTGTGGGCCATATCGGTACTGACAATCAGGGTTTTTTTGCCCTCGTTCGCTGAATTCCTGGCATGGGCAGCGGCAACACTTGTCTTACCGACGCCGCCCTTACCGGTAAAGATTAATACTCGGGTCATTATTTTTACCTCCGTTTGCTCGGTTTGATTAACTTACTTGTTTATTTCCAACCTGTTTTGTCTGTGAGACTTAATTTATTCATCACTCGAATAGTTCCTTCGCCGAAGTATTTGATGTTGAAAAAGCGAACCAGTCGTTCGCATTTCCGAAGCTATTCAATGACGATCTTTCTAATCTGATTAGGTGGTTCTTGTGAACCCTGCTGCTTTACTTCCTTGAGCAGGTTTATCACTTTATCCAGAACACGACCCAGCAGTTCGAGTTCATCCTGTGTTAAAACGGTCATTATTCGCTGACCATAATATGAAAAGCTTTTGATTATCTCGGCCATTTGCTGTCTTCCGCTGTCAGACAATGTGATGGTCACCACCCGTTTATCATCGGGATGACGGTTCCTGTCGACCATCTCTTTATTTTCCATCCGGCTGATGATACCCGTGGCTGTATTCAAGGGAGCATTGAGATACTCGGCTATTTGTGACATATTGCTCTCACCCTTCCGGTATAAAAGCAACAGTACCAGTAATTCATTCTTTGAGCACTCCGCCAATATATTGCCCCAGGTCTCCGGTGCCATAAGAACCCGAAACTGTTCCACATATTCAAAAAGGGTTTCTTCAAAGTTGTTCTGATTCAGTTCCAATTTACTTCCTCCGTCGAATTAATTTAATTCTATACCCGAAGTAATTGTTTGTCAAGGGGTTTTCTATGGGACAAGAGGGACAGGTTCCTTATCCCAGTTCACTGGGACTAGGAACCTGTCCCTCTTGTCCCACGGCAACCCTGATTCAAAAAATCCTTGAGCGGGCGCCGGCCCATTTTTTATTAAATGTTGTTAATGAGATATTTTTCGGCTATAATATGAGTATATCCTACATTAGCCGAAAGGAAGTGTTTTTGTGAAGTATATAAGCCGTGCTTTGGAAGAAGTTTTTTTACGCCTGAATAAGCAATTTCCAGCTTTATTGGTAACTGGCCCTCGTCAGGTCGGTAAAACAACCATGCTGCAAAAGCTTATGGCGGAAGAAAACATCGGGCGCACTTACGTCTCGCTGGATGATTTGGTCGAGCGTCAAATGGCAAAGAATGATCCGGCTATGTTCTTTCAAATTCATAAACCTCCGCTGTTTATTGATGAAGTGCAATATGCACCGGAGCTTTTTCCATATATAAAAATATGGGTGGACAAAAACCATAACCCGGGTGACTTTTGGCTTACAGGTTCTCAAATATTCAAGTTGATGAGAGGTGTGCAAGAATCCTTAGCAGGCCGTGTTGCATTGCTTCAGATGCTTCCTCTTTCTCAACAGGAGATTCTTGGCAGCCCCACCGTTCCTTTTGAGATTAATTTAAACACCTTAATCGAAAGAGAAAAAATCATAAAACCTTCAGGGACACCCGAAATATATCATCGTATATTCAACGGAGGTATGCCGGCGCTCATCAGCGGACAATATACCGATCGCCGTGTCGTCTATTCAAGTTATATAAACACCTATATTAACAGAGATGTAAAGGAGCTTTCCGGGACGATCAGTTCTCTAAAATTTATGAACTTTATTACAGCTGCAGCTTCACTTACAGGACAAATGGTCAATTACAAAACAATTGCGGAAAACTGTGAAATTGATCAAACAACCGCTAAAAGCTGGCTTAACATTTTGGAAACAATCGGTATAATCTTTTATCTGCATCCTTATTCAAATAATGTTTTGAAGCGTACCGTAAAAACGCCCAAGCTGTATTTCTATGATACAGGTCTGGCCTGTTATCTTACCAAATGGAGTGATGCTGACACAATTATGTGCGGAGCTATGAACGGAGCATTACTTGAAAACTTTACTGTATCTGAAATTGTAAAGAGTTATTATAATTCGGGCAGGGAGCCTTTTGTCTATTACTATCGTGATAAGGATACTAAAGAGATTGATCTGATTATCGAGAGCAACGGCACACTTTTTCCGATAGAAATAAAAAAGACAGCAACCCCGGATATCAAGCTCACAAGAGTTTTCAATGTAATTGACAAGTCACCTTTAAAGCGGGGTACCGGCGTAATCCTTTGTACTGCAGAGAAACTCAGTGCTTTTGACAATAATAATCTTATTGCCCCAATCGGATTGATTTGAGAAAAAGAACAGAGGGTGGTGCCCAAAAAGGGAAGTAGAGATTCTGAGGAATTTCAATACTTCCCTTTATGTGATTGATTTTTCTGCTGTCCACCAATTACCGGTACATACATCCGGCAGTGGGACAAGGAACCTGGGCCCCGCCCTCTGTCCCACGGGTTATTACGGAGTATCCAGCGGAGTGCCATACGCGCTGCTGATTAGCTCTCTTCCCATATAAACCAACAGTCGATCCAGAACGGGATTCTGTATTTGCTGATGGAATTGGCGGAAGGTGTTTTTCTTTTCATCAGGGCTCATCTGTCTGGTATCCCGTGTTAAAAAGAATACAGCCTTCAGGAATTGACCTAATTCATCATGCCGCCCATCCAGCCAGCTTTGAGCTTCCTCTGCCCTGTTCTGCGCAACCATATCAAAGAAAACCTGATAATCGTCCTTTTGCATCCCGGCATACTCGTCCACAAGTTCCTGAATGTCCGTATGAATCAGTGTTTTGTATGCCCCGGCGCTTTCTGTCAGTAAATTCTCATCATTCATCAGAAATGCCGGCAGGAAGGGATACAGCGTACCGTTCCCCGTCATTTGTACGTACTTTTGAAAGTATTCCACCGATTCTGTAAATTGGTTCATGTATAGGTGCATCCGACCTATCTCCAGTTCAGTATATGGGGTGGGTTCTTCGTTCTGAACAATTCCCAGAAGCTCTATCGCTTTTGTATACTGCTTCAGATCCTGGTATTGAGCCGCCAAAGCGCTTTTGATATAATTGCCGCCAACAAGGGTGTCCAACCTTTGAAGCAGCTCCAATGCCCGTTCCTCGTCCTTCCCGCCCAGATTAAAAAACGAGCTGTCTCCTTCCTGAGCAATATAACCGATATCATACATTCTGCTTAAAACTTTCATGGCGTGAATATTCTCCGGATCCTTTTCCAGGAGCACTTCGTATGCCAACCGGGCTTCTTCGAATTTTCCGTCCAGAAGCAGCAGATCCTCCCTTGTCCACTCGCTGCCGCGAATTGTCAGCTGGGTCGGGGGCTGGCTGGCGTATATCCCTTCATTGGTGAAGTAAAGCATATTGTTTCCCTGACCGCCATATAAGGTATAGCCGTATTGCCCTGAATGGTACAGGGGCTCAATATATTCCTTCGGATCAGGCTCGCCGCTATAGGAGTACCCCTGCCTATAGGCCGTTTTCTGCGCTTCTTTCAGGTTAATGGTCAGTATATTTTCCTTCACTTGTTGAATATAGTAACTGTTATTGGTTTTGTACAGCATCCCGTCTTTATCTTCTAATTCATAAAGAGACAGTGAACAGATTCCATTCGGTAACTGATTTTCACTCCATTGGAAGGTAAGCGAGCTGTCTGCTTGTTCCACACTCACCCGGATGGGATACGACAGGGTAATATCTTCCGTTCTATTTGTATTTCCTTTCAAAACCATATCAAAATCTGAATGAAAACTGATGTTCTTCCCGGTAATGCGCTGCCAGGGAATATACATGGTCATGCCGTAAACGCCGTCCGGAATGCCGGTTATTGTAAAATGCCCTTCTTTGTCGGAGATTCCCAGGCCAACAAGGCCGTCTCCGTTGCCAATCATGCTGGACCATCCGTTTTGATATTCGGCGTCCTTCACAAAAACCATCAAATTCTTCTGGGGTTTTCCCTCCAGTGTAATCCGTCCGGAAAGAGTATTTCCCACCATATCGTCCTTCGCGTTTGAAATAAAGCCACGCAATGCGTCTATCAGGCTGCGCGTAAATTTCAGCGGTTCCTCCAGGCAGTTAAAGCTATTGGGCTCATATTTGTAGAGCATTGGTTGTTCATAGGCAACTTCAACGTCGCCAACAACCAGTCGGCTCAAAACTTCAATATCCTTCTGGTATCCCTGCAAACCGGTCAGTGGCTTCATGTCGACAATGGTTTGCAGGCTTTTTCCTGTTTCTCCAAGATAAAAATACATATTTGCCAGGTGAAGCTTTTTGTACTCCAGCAGCCTTTCATCCTCCGTCTCCACCGCTTCAAGCAATTCAACCGCCTTATCGGCTCTGCCTCCAAACCAATTCACCAGGGCTGTGGCCATGGTGTATTCCACCATCAATTCAGGCTTAACCGCTTGGTTTGTTTTTAAGGTTTCGTATTGCGCATTCACATCGTCAACGGTTTTATATCCGATATATCCTGAAGTGGAGATAGAATCGCCGGTGATGACGGAAAATGTATCGGAATATCTGAAGTTGCCTTCTTTTATGATGTTTTGTACCCGTTTATATTCCGCCAGAATGCCGCTGCTTTTATTTGAAAAAAGATCAGAAATTCTGCTGTAGTAGACATTGGCATTTTCGGTGTGCCCCATTCTGTCCATAAGATTGGCAACTTGATAAAGGAGGCTCCCCCCAAGGTTTGTGATGATTAAAATGATACCCAGTAAAATCACACTTGCTGCCACAAGTTGTTTTCCCTTGATACGAATAACCATTATACTCTTCCTCCCTGAATAATAATAACCTTGTTTTCCTGCAGATCCTTTTCACTAACCCGAAGCAGGGGAATGGACACTGCAGCAGCCACGACGATAATGATGGCGCAAGCCGCTATCACTGTTTTAACGGGGATTGTGATTTCCCGCTCCAAAAACCGGTGAATGGGATTGTTTTTCTTTTGCAGCGCAAGAAACATCGCTTTCTTTCTTTCTTCCGACAGGGTCATATGCACTGTTTCCGCATGCATTCGGGCTGCGAGCTCATACTCGTACATTTTCCGGTATTCCATCTCCATATCCCTCCCTTTCCAGGTATGGCCTTAGCTGTTCACGGCCTCTTTTCATCCTCGTTTTAATGGTATTGCTGTTTTCGTTCATCACCAGGCCAATTTCGTCCACCGTTAACTGGTTGAAATAATACAGCACCAAAACCTCCCGGTATTTCGGCTTTAGCCGGGCAAGCGCCTTGTGAATAGCCATCCTCCGGAGAGCATCTTCTTCAATGCTTTTCTCGCCATATTCCTGCAGCTCGTCGGTCGGCATCACTTTATGAAACCATTGGTTGCGCAGTTTTTGTTTACAGGCATTCATCAGGATGCGATACAAATATGTACCAATGGAGGCTTCTGCCCGAAAGAAACGAATATTGAAATAGAAGCTGATAAACATTTCCTGTACGCAATCTTCCGCCACGCCTTCATCTCCCGTCATCAGGAATGCGGTACGTTTCATTCTGTTGCCATAGGTATCTATCAGCTGTTCCATTCCGGAAATTTGGCCGGCCTGCAGCTGGTCTACCCATGCCTGCTCTTGTTCATTCAACAACAATGCACATCCTTTCAATGGGTTAGATGCATGAAGTGTGGATTAAGTTTCATTTTTCGCTTCAGTCACAGGTGAAAATCGGTTATGTCAACCAACTGCGCCGGTATGATATAATGAACAAAAACGAAGGTGGTTCTGGATGAATCAGGTAAAGGACAAGAAAATTCTATTGGTGGAAGATGTAGTGTTGATTTCACTGCATTAACTCGAAAATCATCGTATTTCATGCATAAAAACCTTTAATTCGGTATTTTATGCATGAAATACGTGATTTTCAAATACTATTATGTATCTTTATTCGTTGGAATGAGTTACTGCAGTGAAATCAATGTTGGAAACAGAAAGGATGATTCATGATGAGAGTGTTTGAAACCCTGTTCCTTGTTCTGTTATTGTTTTCTGCCTTCCACGCTGCTTGATGCACCATCGTCCATATACCCCGAGGTTACTGTCTATCGACAGTAAGACTGGGACAGAGGGCGAGGCCCAGGTTCCTTGTCCCTCTTGATTGCTTTTGGCCGCTTACTCCACCCTCTTGGGACAGTGGGCACAGGTTCCTTCCCCCCTCTATCCCGATCTGTTTGCACCGTCTCGATGGCAGCCTATTTCACCCTCTCATATTTAGAGGTACCAACTTCCCCGCAATATCCTAAAAAAAGTATATCATCGCCTTCAAACTGGAAATTCATACATTGGCGATCATCATCTCCGGGTTGCAGGATAATCTGCGAGGCATGAACCTCATATGGTTCATAATCATCATCAGGCTCATTTATGTGCCATGAATACATCCCATCTTCTGTGAAAACATAATAATCATTATTCTCACCTTCCCAGGTACCATAAAGCTTTGATGCATCGTGTCTCCCTTCTGTATCTAAGCTCTCACTTGAACCACAGCCTGTAAAAATGAACAAAACAGATGTAATTAAAAGTATGGTTGCTATTTTTTTCATTTTAAGCCCTCACTTTCAATACCATTTTGATAACAATATCTTACTACAATTTACAAAATTATTGAATACAAAAGTGGGAATTTCTTACGCGAGTTGCCATTGCAAGCAATCGCTTCTATTGTTATAATGGAATTAAAATACAACTGTATTACTTCCTTATTTCTTACTCTATGCATCTGTAGTTACTCTTTGGTACCAGGCAAAAAACTTTTCCAGCATACCGCTATAAAGATGACTGAAAGAAATAAATAGTGTACAGGAGGCATTATCAATGAAAAAAATAATTTTCATAGCTTTCATCTTTGCTCTGTTCATCTCAACTGCTTTATATGTCAATGCGGCAGATACTCTCGTTATTGAATCACCCGTTAATCTTTCAGCGGAGCAGGTTACAGATGATGATACAGGAGATAAGGGTATCCTGCTTGTATTTACTGCGCCGGAATCTGTAAAGAAGTTAGGTGAAACATCACTTGCGGAAGGTGATACTTTGTACTACGAAATCGAATACAGGGCATCCGGGCATGATTGGGAACCAATCGGCCAGGTGCACTTTACGCAAGGAGAAAAACTATTTATTCGCGATTCAGATAATTCAATGAACATCGGGAAAAATCTATATTCATTTCGTGTCCGATTCGCATATTACATGAAACAAAGAGATGGTTCCTTTACCCCCTGTTATTCGCTCTATTCGAATATGGCTCATATTGGGAACCGGTCAGCCCTTGGGGCTTATGCCAATGCCAGTTCATGGGCTGTTCCCGAACTTGACCGAGCCTTGGAATACAGTCTTATCACCGACAAGATCAAAGGCAGGATGAATGCGTCGATAACCCGGGAAGAAATTTGTGAGGTCATTATGGCACTTTACGAGAATATGGCCGGGAAGGTTGTCCGCAACCAGACGGGGGTATTCTCCGACACAAGTAATCCCGAGGTTTATAAGGCATATCAATTGGGTATTGTGAACGGGGTCGGAAACAACCGGTTTGATCCTGATGCACTGACCAACCGGGAACAGGTTGCCACCATGATCTATCGGGCGATTAAGGTGCTGCTGCCCAATGCGGATTTTTCAACGGACGGGGCTGACAGCTTTTCAGATGAAAAGGCTATATCGCAATGGGCTTACGAGCCTGTCATGTTTATGAACAAAAATGGCCTTCTGAAAGGCAATAAGGGAAACGTAGATCCCAAAGGGGTTACTACAAGGGAACAGGCTGTATTAGTGGTTGTACGAGCATATGAGAAATTCAGCCTTTCGGGTAGTGTCGCAACAAGTGCAAAAGGATCCGATGACGGTAACGTGGCCCAGCAAAACAAACCTTCGGATGATAATTCTTTTATCGTTGGAAATTGGTCAACTCATGATAATATTTGGGATAATGTAGACTACAATACGGGTGCTTACGCAAGCAGCGAATACTATCTTCTTGGTTTTTCCTTCAAAAGTGATGGGACATTTATAGGGATTTTCATTACCAATATGGGGATGAGTAAGTATTACGGAAGCTATAAATTCATTGATGGACCAACCGAATTTGAAAATGGAAAAAACATTCTCATGTATAACAGAAGCTATGAATTCTTTGAGCCAAACGCTATCATTCCCAAAGAAACCGGGCAGAAAGAGGATGCAAAATATGAGGTTAGGTATCGCTCTGAAAAAGATGAAATCACTATTGACTTTTTGGGCTGGGATACCTTGAAAAGGATAAAATAGTAACGGGACAGAGGGCGGGGCCCAGGTACCTCTGTCCCAGCCAGCTGGGACAACGGGGACAGGTTCCTTGTCCCAACCAGGCACAGAGGGCGAGGCGCAGGTTCCTTGCCCACTCTATTTTCGCACATTTATATCGCATATTCTATTTGATTATTTCGCACATTCTGTAGTATAATTATGTACATAACAATAGGGTTTCAGAATGGCAGGAATCGTTTCTGTTCCCTGCCATTCCACTATACGCTGTGAAGGGGTGGTTTGATGAAATCAATTCATTACAAAGAAGGTATTATCGTAACTGCAACCGAATTGAAGAAAAACTTTGGGAAATACATGGATTGTGTCGAGCAGCAAACAGATGTGGTCATTACAAAAAACGGAAAGAAAACAGCAAGGCTCACCCCCTATGTCACGGACATCGAGCAATATTTTACAGTGCGGGAAAACGCCCTGGACTATCAGTATGGCGGAAAAAAGGTTTCTTATGAAGAGTTCATGGAGATTAGTGAGAAAAGCACGCTTAGAATGGAACTGATCAATGGTGAAATTCATTTAATGGCATCTCCGAATGTTGTACACCAGGAGATCCTTGGAAGGCTGCATTTAACTTATAATGCATACTTCCAGGGCAAAAAATGCAGAGTTTTTCTGGCCCCGTTTGATGTTCATTTCAAAAAGAAAGGCATCAACGAACCGGATGTGATGCAGCCAGATATTCTGGTTGCCTGCGATCTGGAAAACAACATTAACGAAAAAATTAAGTACATGGGCACGCCAACACTGGTCATTGAAATTCTTTCAGAAAGCACCCGAAGCAAAGACATGATCGACAAGTTGAACACATATATGCTGTCAGGTGTGCAGGAATACTGGATCATTGAAACACGGCAGCAAAGCATTTTGGTATATAGCTTTGCTGATCGGGGAATTGATATGCTCAAGCATTATGAAAAAGGAAGCACTGCTCAATCGGTTGCATTCAAGGGGTTGTCGGTTGATGTAACAGCCTTGTTCAGTGATCTGATTTAGCGGGCCGGAGGGGTCGGGACAGAGGGCGGGGCTCAGGTTTCTCGCCCCCCAGAGACAACGGGGACAGGTACCTCTGTCCCTGCCAGCTGCGAGGGCGCAGGTTCCTTGCCCCCCGAGGGACAAGAACAGAGGGCGGGACCCAAGTTCCTTGCCCCCGAGGGACAAGAACAGAGGGCGGGACCCAAGTTCCTTGCCCCCGAGGGACAAGAACAGAGGGCGGGACCCAAGTTCCTTGCCCCCGAGGGACAACGGGTGGGACCCAGGTCCCTAGTCCAAGTGAGCTGGGACAAGGAACCTGAGCCCCACCCGCTGTCCCTCTTGTTCTTCTATTTAGCGGAAAAATCTGCGCCTGAAAAAGAAAAACGGAAAAATTATTGGCCTTATAAATCTACGTCTAAACCTTGGACGAAATCTTGGTCCAAAACCTCCGAATGGGCTAAAGAATCCATCAGGCATATATCAAGCACCTCCGTTCGTTTAAACTTTGTACTGGCTTTTATAATACCAGCATATGGTTTTGACGAATTTTGGTGACAAATTTATGGCAACTAGCCGAATATCCTCGGCCAAAGCGGCCAGAGGGCGGGGCCCAGGTACCTTGGCTCAATTGAGCCAAGGTACATGTCCCCCCTGGTCCACTCTGGCCCCTGAAAAAGGAGCGGCGATAGAATATTCGCCGCTCCTGAGTACCTGTTCTGTATTCTATTGTTTCTTTAGCTGCAGGGTATCAGTTTGGTGGTACAATCTGCGAGGCGGCAGAGCCGTCGCCCATGTTTTCTGTAATGCGCAGCGATATGGCCAGTGCCTGTTCGCGTGTGGCGCTGGCATAGCCTTTTGCTTTCTCTGCATCTGTTGTAGCCTTAGGTGCAAACTTGTTATTACCCACACCAGCGATAATTTTATGGGATGCCATAAAGTAGACCGAGGGCTTTGCCCATTCAGAGATCTTGTCATCATCGGCAAACTTCGGCGGCATGGTAAAATTGAATGTATATTTCCCGTCCTTATCCAATGACCACCCGGCTACAAACACCTTTTTGAACACACGGGTGAGCATGGTGGCGGCTTGCTCACGGTTCAGGATGACGTCCGGATCAAACTTGCCTGCCCCAGTGCCGGAGGTAATACCTGCTTTGTATGCTTTCAGCACTTCAGCGTCTTTTGTGTCGGTAAATGGGTTTGTTGCTTCCGGTTCTGCGGTTTCGCCGGAAAGCTTCTCGTACAGCTTTACGCACACTGCTGCAAATTCCTTTCGGGTGATGGGCTTGGTTAAGTCTGCGCCTTTCAGAATACCAGGGATAAGGCCAAGCTCTTCCGCCTTTTGAACAGTTGTTCCTGCCCATTCGGAAGCCTTGCTTTGCACTGCGCCGCTTAGTGTGAACGGCACGCTCATCACAAAGGACTCATCGGTGTAGTTATGGTCAATGCTGTATAAACGTACTTCGAACTCTCCGTTGAGATTCGGTGCATTCAGTTCTACTACACTGTCTCCAGCTTTTACATATATGTATCCCCCGTACTCATCATGTTCCGCGCCTTTCCTGTAAATGGAGACATAGGCTTTGGACTTTTCCATTTCCTCCGTGATCCCCGTCACGGTTATGGAAATATCCTGATTCGCCTGATAAGCATTCTTTTCCAATGAGATTTTTCCCTGTTTTGCCAAACCCACCTGGAATGGAACACTCATGACAAAAACTTCATCCGTATACTCATGATCCTTGCTGTACAGGCGCATTTCATATGATCCGAGTTCAGATGGAGCCTCTAACACCACTTTGCCAGTACCAACTTCAAGGTAAGTCCAGTTCATATATTCACTATGCTCTGCGCCTTTTTGGTATACTGATACATAAGCTTCATCGTCTACCATTTGCTGCGTTATTCCGCTTACTGTCACAGTGATTTCTTCATTTGGTGCATAAAAAACTTTTTCTAATGAAATTGTACCGCCTGCAGCCGCTAGCGCAACAGGACAAAGTAGCAGGGATAATACCAGTGTCAGGATAAAAATGCGTTTTTTCATCACCTTAAAATCCTCCTTCAGTTTACTCCTAAAATAGATGTGAGCGTTGTAATACCCTTTTGAAATGCTTGTGGATACATCGTCATTATACTGCCAAATTGGGTAGTTTTCAATCTAATTTTGTCGAACCAGAGAGGGACAGAGGTCGGGGCCCAGGTACCTCTGTCCCACTGGCCCTTCACTTCATTTTTCAGGATATTTTTGCAGGATTTCGGGTTTCTTATTTCCTTCGGATCCCTTACGATAAAATCAGTTTATAATAATTGGGAGGGTCGTTATGAAAAAGCTGGTTTCTATTTGTCTGCTATTTTGCCTTGCAATTGGATTGACTGCGTGCGCGGGCTTGAATACAACAACCGGGGACAGCACAGGCAACCCCGCCGCTAACAGTGGGAACGGGCAGGGTACAGCCGAAAATACTTCACAGAACAAAGCTGGTACTGCCACCGGAAATCTTGTTATCTACTGCCCCCACCCATTGGAATTTATCAACCCGCTGGTCAGCGAATACGAGACCCAAACCGGAGTTAAGGTTGAAGTGATCGCAGCCGGTACGGGAGAACTGCTGAAAAGGGTGGAATCAGAGCAGGACAACCCTCTGGGGGACATTTTTTGGGGAGGCTCCCTTTCCACGATGAAGCCCAAGATGGATCTGTTTGAAAATTATCAGTCTGCAAATGAAGAATTTGTTCAGGACACCATGAAGAATACCGAAGGCCCCCTAACCCGGTTTACCGATATCCCCAGCGTAATCATGGTCAACACGGACCTAATTGGCGATATTGAAGTAAACGGTTATGAAGATTTGCTGAATCCGGCACTGAAAGGAAAAATTGCTCACTGTGATCCTTCAAAGTCCTCTTCCTCCTACGAGCACCTGATCAATATATTGTATGCCATGGGTAAAGGTGATCCGGATGCCGGATGGGATTATGTAGAGAAATTCTGCGCAAACCTGGATGGCAAGTTGCTCAGTGGTTCATCCGCCGTGTATAAGGGTGTTGCCGACGGAGAATATGTGGTTGGCCTGACCTTTGAAGAAGGCGGCGCGAAATATGTGGCCGATGGGGCCCCTGTAAAACTGGTTTATATGGAAGAAGGCGTTATCTCCAAGCCAGATGGCGTGTACATCATTAAGAATGCAAAGAACATGGAAAACGCAAAAGGTTTTATCGACTTTGTCACCTCGAAGGAAGCTCAGACGATCATCGTGCAGCAGCTGAACAGGCGCTCTGTGCGCAAGGATGTCCCCGCGCCCGACTATATGATGGCCAAGGAAGATATGAATATTATCTTTGATGAAGAAGAGGTTGTGGTCTCAAAGAAGCAGGAATGGATTGACAAGTTCCTTGAAATTTTCACGAATCAGTAACTCCTCACCAGCCCCAAACAATGAACAACCCACAAGTTTTTTGTGGGTTTGTTTATTGGATCACTTCTAAAGGAGAGTTTTGGCATGAGCAATTCTATCAGTATAAACCATGTGGTGAAAAGGTTTGGGGATGCAACCATCATTCCGGATTTGTCCCTGGATATCCGAAATAGAGAATTCTTCACACTGCTCGGGCCGTCCGGCTGCGGAAAAACCACATTGCTGCGCATGATAGCAGGTTTTAACACTATTGAGGCAGGCCGCATCGCCTTTGACGATACCGTCATCAATGACATCCCCGCCCACAAAAGAAACATCGGTATGGTGTTTCAGAACTATGCCATATTTCCTCACCTGACCGTAAGGCAGAACGTTGAATATGGCTTGAAAATCCGGAAGATGAAGCCTGCGGAGATTAAGGATCGGGTAGACCATATTCTCGACATCGTCAAAATCCAGGATTACCAGGACAGGCTTCCAGACAGGCTATCCGGCGGCCAACAGCAGCGAGTGGCGCTGGCCAGGGCTATTGTGATCCATCCAAATGTGCTGTTAATGGACGAACCACTGTCAAACCTGGATGCCAAGCTTCGCATAGAAATGCGCGGCGCCATCAGGGATATCCAAAAGCAGGTTGGGATAACAACTGTTTATGTCACCCACGACCAGGAAGAAGCATTGGCTATCTCCGACAGGATCGCCGTGATGAAAGATGGTGTGATTCAACAAGTCGGGGAACCCGAACACATCTACACCCGGCCTGAGAACATCTTCGTGTCTACCTTCATTGGTCACTCCAACCTTATATTGGGTTCTCTGGCGCAAAGCAGTGAAGGCATAAGCGTGCGTTTTGACGGAGGGTATGAACTGTTTGTTTCGAACCTTCGTGAAAATGTTGATAAAAACAGCCAGGTAATTGTTTCTGTAAGGCCCGAAGAGTTCTCACTTCAGGATGAGGGGTTCCGGGGAACCGTTACAAACCGCGTATTTCTTGGCAAGTACATCAATTATCAGGTAAAGGTTTCAGAGAACCTTTTCAGTGATACCCCCTTTATCGAGTTCTCCCAGGACTCCGGGCAGACTACCCGTTTGCTTGCGGTTGGTGACACTACCTTTTTGAAACCCAATGTGCAAAAGCTGAACATTTTTTCGCAAAAGGATCATTGCAGTTTACTGAAGGATGTGATGAGTCATGGGTAAGAGCACCCGTTTCAGGTTGGATTTCTGGACAGTTGTAACCATTGCTGTTTTCATTGTGTTTGCGTTCTTCCTCGCCTATCCCCTGTTCTCATTGTTTGCAGGCGGTTTCCGCGATCCGGACACGCAGCAGTTTACACTAAATAACTTTATTCGATTTTTTACAAAAAAATATTATCTGCGAGCGTTAGGGCACAGCTTTTTGGTAACCACCTGCACAACGCTGCTGGCGGTTGCGGTCGGTGCTCCTCTTGCATACATCACAACTGTTTACAAAACGAAGGGAACGAGCTTTATCAATGTTTTAATCATCATCTCCATGCTTTCACCGCCGTTCATCGGGGCATACTCGTGGATCCTGCTCGGCGGGCGAAGCGGTATCATCACCAAACTCATGGAGAGCCTGTTCAGCATCAAAATGCCGTCCATTTATGGTTTTGGCGGCATCTTGCTGGTACTGGCGCTAAAGCTTTACCCCTTCATTTACCTGTATACGAAAGGAGCACTGCAGAAGGTGGATTCCTCCCTGCTCGAGGCTGCTGAAAGCCTTGGCTGCAGCGGAACAAAAAAAGTATTTACAGTGATTTTCCCCCTGATCACCCCGACCATTCTGGCAGGCTCCCTGCTGGTTTTCATGAACGCGCTGGCCGACTTTGGAACACCCATGCTCATTGGCGAGGGGTATACCGTCATGCCGGTTTTGATCTACAGCGAATTTATCAGTGAAACCGGTGGACAGGCGAATTTCGCCGCGGCTTTGGCCGTGATCATGGTCATCATTACCGGGCTGATGTTTTGGGCGCAGAAAACCATTGTCAATAAAAAATCCTTTACGATGAGCTCGCTGCACCCCATTCGCTCAAAGGAACTGAAGGGTGCAAAAAATGTTTTGATGCACATTCTGATCTACTTTGTCACCTTTCTGGCCATCATTCCACAGATCACTGTCATCTTCACCTCGTTCAAGGCCACTAAGGGTGCCATCTTTACACAGGGCTTTTCCCTGGAGAGCTACCGGAAAATTTTCTCAAGCCTTGGGAAAACTATCACGAACACCTATCTTTTCGGGTTGATCGCCATTGCTGTCATCGTTCTGCTCGCGCTGTTCATCGCATATATTACAACCCGGAAAAGAACGTGGCTGACGAATGTGATCGACTCGCTAACCATATTTCCATATATCATTCCGGGCTCTGTACTGGGGATTACACTTTTACTCACTTTTAACAAAAGGCCGTTTTTGTTAAGCGGCATGGCGGCCATCATTATCATTGCATTTGTTATTCGGCGGTTGCCCTATACCCTGCGTTCCAGCTCGGCTATCCTGTATCAGATCAGCCCCAGCCTGGAGGAAGCGGCAGTCAGCCTGGGAGATTCAGCACCCAAAGCATTTTTTAAGGTAACCTCGCAGTTGATGCTGCCCGGTGTTTTCTCCGGGGCAATTTTAAGCTGGATTACAATTATCAATGAACTAAGCGCATCGGTCATTCTATACACCGGAGAAACGCGAACCATGTCGGTATCCATCTACACCGAGGTGATCCGAGCAAGCTATGGTACCGCTGCGGCCATGGCTTCCATACTGACGCTGACGACAATACTCTCGTTGTTGATCTTTTTCCGATTATCTGGTAAAAAGGATGTAAGTATCTAAAGTGCGCTGTGCCCACAACCAAATAGCGGAGCCTTATTGCTGGAAACATCAGGTTATTGTTTTATCAAATGCTCCTAAGAACCCTGCCTCTACAGGCGGGGGATAAACAGATTTCTGCTTCAGTTGGGGTACAATCCCCCACTAGAGGTGCGTACCAACTGGAACGCACCATAAGCCT
>LSQX01213346.1_pt1 | contig 24245 bp, 20 predicted proteins | sample 654561 | NCBI WGS metagenome assembly LSQX01 (sample SAMN04489861, study PRJNA283612) | anaerobic digester metagenome | isolation source: 4 biogas reactors fed with cattle manure at either 37C or 55C with and... | place: Denmark: Kongens Lyngby | collected 2014
ACAGTAGACGGAACTTTTATATATTATATAACAGATTTGTATTAATTTATCAAGGTTCAAGCCCACTTTTTAAGTGGGAAAGTTGAGTTATTAAGATCATTGAAACAAAAATAAAAGCTTTACGAATGCAATTAAGCTAAGGTGCACAGTCATCAGATTAATGTCATGCGGAAACGAAGTCAATATATACATTAACACGTGCGATATGATCGCAAGAGGGAAGAACGGGAATGAAAGAAATCATCAGAAACGTGCTTATCAACTTAGGAGCTGATATGTGCGGTAGCTGAACAATAAAGATTCAACAAACTTTGTTTGCTGAATCTTCACTTTATACGGCCCGGCAAATTGTTGATCACTATTTGAATTACCACACGGGCGCAGCAGGGGGAAAAAATGGCAATCGAAAAAGTCAGAGAATTTTTCAGACAAAAGAACATGGAGGATCGGATCAGAGAGTTTGATGTGTCCAGCGCTACTGTAGAGCTTGCCGCACAAGCCATTGGCTGCGAACCGAACAGGATAGCAAAATCGCTGGCGTTCAAAGTGAATGACAAGGCGATTTTAGTGGTCGCATCAGGCGACGCGAAGGTTGACAATTCGAAATACAAAGCTGAGTTTTCAGTAAAGGCAAAAATGCTGACGCCCGATGAGGCAGTGGAACTTGTAGGCCATGCGGCAGGAGGGATCTGCCCGTTTGCCATCCATGATGAGGTTACCGTATATCTTGACATTTCGCTGAAACGATTTCAAACGGTTTTTCCTGCCTGCGGCAGCAGCAACAGTGTGATGGAACTCACCCTCGCAGAGCTTGAAACGTTTTCAAACTATTCAAAGTGGATAGATGTATGCAAGGCCTGGCAAGTTTGATAAGGTGGGGCGGCAGGAGAAAAAAGTCCCGCCGCCAGCATTTCTGTAAGAATTATTTGGCATACTTCTCATAAGTTCTAAGCACGATAATGACAGCCTGTTCTCTTGTTGTTGTGCCCTTTGGGGCAAAGGTGTTATTGCCGACTCCCTTTACCAGCCCGTTCTTGTTCATAAATTTGACAGATTCCAGCGCCCAGGAAGAGATTAAATCCTCATCCGCAAATTTATCCGCCCCTGCAATACTAAAATCGGCATCTGCGTGAATCACTTTTACTGCACGGTGCATCATAGTGGCAACCTGTTCTCTGTTCACCAATTCATCCGGAGCAAACCTGTTTCCACCAACGCCATTCACAATACCCAACTCGTATGCTTTAAATATCTCCGGGTTTATGGTATCGGTGAAAGCATCCATATTGCTATAGGACGCAGCTTTGCCCATGGTTTTTTCATAAAGCTTAATCACTACCTCACAGAATTCTTCACGCGTTATCGGAGCATTCATTTGATCCATAATTTTATCGGTGATAAAACCATGTTCGGCTGCTTTATTTAACTCTTCTTCCGCCCAGGGACTGGCATTTTTATACTTTTGGTATGCGTTCGTGCCAATTGAGAAAACGTTAGAATAGGCAGAGTAATATGTATCGCCCGATATTCTGACACTGTCATCGTTGGGGGAAAAGGTATGGCATATAAACCTGGCCCTAATATGATATGTATTTGCTTTTATGTCGATGTTCCCATCCAACCCCATATCCTCGGGATTTAGGCTTGTATTTTGCCAAAACTCGGAAGAAAAAGCATTTCCGTCGGATTGCCAGCTGCCTTCTCCAATTTTATATTCAAATTCAACAGAGTAATATGCGCCGGGTTCATCATCTTCATATTCTTTATTGACCAGATCCTTAAGGGAGGCGGGTATTTCAAAGATTATTTTGAAATATGGGCGTCCATCGCTATAGGTGGAAAGCTCGGCAGTTAATTTCTCAGGGGCGGGAACATTTTCAAAAGCAGAAACAGGAGTAGAAATACTTGCCAACATAATTACCAGGCAGATTACAACGAACACTGTTTTCTTTAACATGTCAATCTCCTCCATTGTGCATAATAAGCGTAATAACTTGTACCATAATTCTACTTGTAGAATAACATAAATGTGGTAATGTTGCAAATGAGCCGCTTGTATCTATGAAACTTGACATGGCGGTTGGCGTGGCGTAATGTGAAGAAGAGAAAGCAAAAATTACCACAAGCCGAAGGTTGATGCTGTTGTCAAGCACTCGATGGAGGGATGGTATGAGAAGAGAAACCATTGCTTTGCGAATAAAGTCCGGTGTGAAGGACGAATTCAAACGTCGTTGCGGAAAAACATGGCCAGAAATACTTGCCGGGTTTGACGGAAATGGTTTTGGGAACCTTTCCATCTGGTGCGCGGAGGATCTGGTTTTTGGTTATTGTGAGGTTTTTGGGGATGAAAAAACTCCGCTAACACCGTTTTATGAAGCAGTGCAGGATTATTGTGATCCCATTACAGGTTTAAACGAACCCATGCGCTTGATGTATGAAGACATCGGGTTCATTCGTGAGGATAAATCAAAAATAGCCCACAGGGTTTTTATCACAAAGCTAAAACCTGGATGCAGGGAAGAGTATAAGCGCCGCCATGACGCATTGATTGAATCACGCTGCGGCAGGGTTAACCCAGGCCCGGAGAGCAATTTTACCATTTGGAATGGCGGAGATTATATTTTTGGCTACTGTGAAATGGACAAATCCATGTTGAAAGAACCCAGTGAAGAAGAAAAAAAAGCCACTATTGCCTGGGAAACCCGCATGCTCGAAATCATGGATTGGATTACCGATGATGTGGATTGGCTGACCGGCTTGAAGCATGAAAAAATCGAGATGCTGTTTTCAGCGGGATAATTTTCATATTATCCTCTCTTGTGAAGAGGATCAACTCAGCTTCAAGCGAACAGAGAGCTGATTCTGAGGGTTCATTCCCTGAAAGATTGAAGCTGATGTTAAGTACCTTATTCTCTTTCAGGTTTCAGCAGTGCAGCCAGAAAGGCAAGGGTAAGCCCCTGACCCCAGCCCTGGACCCTTTTTTTGGGCACCAGCTTGTAATCTTCCGCACTGTGCATGACCGCCGTCCCGGCTGAAACATTTCTGACCGAGCCGTCCTCATCGATATTTGCCAGAATGCCTTTATAAGCTTTTTCAATAAACAGGTTGTGCAGCGGATGCCCGTTTAGCTTCAGTGCTGCTGCAATTCCAGCTGATGCCGAGATTTCCGCATAGGAGGTTTCGTCATTTAAAATTGTGTGCCACAAGCCATCCTCAGACTGCAGCCTGACCAATGCGCTTAATTGGTCCTGCAGAGCCCCTCCGATTTGCATCCACATAGGCATAAACGGGTTCAGCAGCTGATAGGCTTGCGCCATCGTATAAGCAGCCCAGGCATTTGCTCTGGCCCAGTAGATGCCTGATAAGTGATCCTTCCTGACATTATCCCAGGCATGGTAGAACAGATTTGTTTTGTTATCCTGAAGATATTCTTCATGCCAATAGAACTGCTTCAGAGCATCGTCGATATATTCCTTGTTGTCCAGCTTAAAACCCAACCTCAGCAAGAAATAAGCTGCCATAAACAGCGTATCGGCCCAGGCTTGCTCGGGAAAATCATTTTTGGATGAAACCGTGTGTTGGAAAACACCATCTCCAAAGCGCAGAGCGTCCTTTGTCAGATACCCGGCTTTCATCAAGGCAAGCTCCAGATATTTCTCATCACCGGTGGCCTCGTGCAGCGTAAGCATGGTATGTCCCATGGCACAGGCATTAATCATCATCGGCGGCAGCCCAAGTTCAAGGTATTCATCCACCCATTTCACAAGAAAATCGATATATTCCTGTTTCCCGGTGACCTCCCAAGCTTTCCCGATTCCGTAGAAAGCCACCCCGCAGGGCCAATTCCAGGTGAAATCCATATTCATCGTTCTGCGTACGACACGATCAATGACTTCCTTTACTTCAGCCTCATCACAGATAAATTTTTTCATTTCATCACCTCTATAGATCAATGCAAAGCATTTCGTATGCCTCCAGGCTTATTGAAATACTTCCTTTATCGGTCAGGATAGTCGCATCTTGCCTTTCGCCGCTGTTATTGATGATCATCAGCTTTTGGCTTTCCGGGTAGTAAGCGCACTCTGTATTGATATTATCGGGTATATACTTCTGCTCGTTGAATTCACCGGTACTGAATAAGAGTAGATTCAGCAACAACCTTGTGTTTTCGGGGGTTGTGGTAAAAGAAGATAGGTAGATGCCTTTACCCTTGCCAAAATCATTCATCGTCAGTTTGGGGGTCCTGTTCTCTTCCAGATAAACTTTTGCCTTACCATCGGTCAGGTAGATTCCGTTTAGTAGGGTAATCTGGTTGTTGCATATCGCAAAGGGCGCATCCTGCACCTCGTATTTCCATTTTCCATGGCAGACCCTTGCTCCGGTATCCCAGTCCACACCAAGAACATGAGCCATCCGATAGAAGGTGTCATATCCTTCGACTGCTGAGGGTTGGTTCACACCCAGGAATACGCCACCGTGATAAACCCATTCTGTCAGTTTTTCAACAACATTGTCGTCTTTCCAGTATCCCGCGCCACTCCAGGCCGACCCTCCGTACCCGGCATTGATGATGACATCAATTTGGCTTAATCTTTCTTCCGTTAAATCATCAAACCCAATAAAGCAAACTTCCACAGGCAGCCCTGACAAGCTTTCATTGATATTGATCAAATCGTGCATGAAGGTTTCATGGTAATGCCCCGACAAAGTCCAGGAGCGAAGCTTTCCCCAAGCGTGAAGAACCGCAACCCTGGGACGTATGCACCAGGGAGAGCCATATTCATGCATCTGGCGAATCGTTCTGAATTCGTCGGAAAGCTTTTCAATATAATCGCAAAAGTCCGGAAATGGTTCTGCAAGGTGCAGGTACCCGCCAAGACCGATGCGATCCACGGGCTCTCTCAGCAAGGCCCTTCGAATCTGAATCCAGTATCTCTTTGCATCCAGCGCGGGGTTTCCGCCCTTCGTAAAAGTGGGCACCCCATCCAGCCCAACGGGAAACAGGTAAGGGTGCAGCCTCAGTTCATGGGTTACCCCTTTCACTCCGGCACATAACCGGGCTTCAAACCCGGAAAAAACACATTTGATGATTCCGTCAAAGCCAAACTCACCAAACCTTTCGTTATAGGGCTCAAGCCCAACCCAGCTGTCATCATAAAACACATAAGCCAGTTTATTGTATCGGTGTACGATTTCAATCAGCTGCCTGCCAAACTCAATCACCGTATTGTTGATAAACTCCATCCACTGCAGCTTGTGCCTGTCTGCAGGCATATGGGTGGAATGGAATTTACCCTGATTCACAAAATCCTCCGCGGTTAGCGAGTAGCCATATTCATCAGCGAATCGTTTCAGTGCGGCAGGGCTGACGGTAAAGTCGTAGGAACCCCAATCGGTGAACAGGTAGCGGTTTCGCTCGCTGGAGCCCCAGATCCATGTAAAATTGTAAAACAGGGAGGTGAACCTCACTACTGTGGTGTGGGGATGTGCCTTGCACCACTGTTCCAGCCAGTTAAGCAAATACGCGCGGCTTTCGGGGTGAATGGGATCGATCTGCATCAAATGCTCTTTATCCCATTGATTTGTGAGGTGATTGTACATCGAGATTTCTTCCCATACCCTGTAGGCCAGAAAACTGACGGTACATTTATGCCACGGAACACATTCATGTACAACCACATCGCCCGTGTCCGGCTCATAGCTCCAATTTTCCCGGGGAACCTCTGAATTGACGGTTCTGTCAAACACCTGCCAGTATTCAATCGCCGGTTCGGAAGCATTCACTTCAAATTGCTGATCAAAAAAATCCTCCAGCAAATGAAAGCGTACGGCACCGTCCGGAGAGACTTTTGGCTGAGTTACCAAAAAGGTTTGCTGCAGCTTGTCCCGGTTTTTCTTCGCCCATTCGTTATGATCACGGATGATGCATATCGTTGAATAAATTCCATAGCCGGAGTTGAGGATTTCATCCGACAACTTAGTTCCGTCGCTGTCACGGATAACGTCGGCTCCCCATTTTTCAGCCATTTTTAAGGTTAATGCTTCATATCCGGCTTCTCCCGGTATTGTAAAAAAACCTTTTTTACGTGTTGAGTTGTTTTTTGTCATGATGGATCTCCTGCATGCGGATGATTTCATGTATTACTCTTGGTACAAGGGCGATTCACAGGAAACGCCCTCGGGTTCTCACTGAAAAAAAGGAACTGTCTCAATCTCAAATCCATGATTCTGAGACAGTCCCTTTCGACCGTTATTTAATCATTTCTTCGGAAGCTTGGTGGTATTGCCGGCTTTGTATGCGGCAAGCCTTTCGTCAATAATTTCCTGATAGCCTGCTTCCAGGTATTTCTGGCTTAAATCCTTGTACAGGCCTTCAAATTCTTCGGGTTTAGCCTTCACAAGCTGTACATAATATTCCTTATACAGATTCAGAAGGGTAGCGCTATATTCGCTTTCAGAATTGATTGCTACGGCGAACACAGGGTCAGAGTAAGCACGTCCGTCGTCTGCAACCTTTTTCAGGCTGTAATAATTGTCTATTAAAGCCTGGGTGAAATCCTGGGGAAGACCCTGAGGAGCAAGAGCGGTGATGGTCTGTTCGATGGTGCCGACCTTTTTGCTGGCATGAATTAAACATGTCATGTCAATGTTCATATTATGGTTCAGCATTTCGGTGCCGCGATAATTACCGTCCACAACCGGCAGCCCGTTCGCGCCCTTCGTATAGGTAACGCCTTCAATGCCGTTTTCCAGCACAAACAGGTTCTCTTCCTGGAACATCCACTCCATCAGCATCCAGGCAGCCTTCAGCTGATCCTTGTCTGCCAGTGAGCTGAAACCAACGATCATGCCAAATGGATTGTCGGCCCTGATTTGCGCCTTGTCCTGCACACCGGGTTCGACACCCTGCTCTACGCTTTGTAAAGCCAGCTCGGCAGTTGGGTTCTTTTCATAGAAGGAAGTGAGCCAGTCTACATTGGCGGACATATACCCGCCGAAGGAGTAGCTCTTGCCGTTGATAAAGTCTGATTTGGCCTGCTTGTCATCCACATTCAGATAGAATTCGCTGGAATAGTAACCCTTGTTGTATTCTGCGTTTTCTCTCTTTAAAAGCCTGCGGGTGGGTTCCCAGCTAAGGGAGGCAGTTCCGAGGCTGGAGTGCATGATCCATTCCTCTTCCTTCACAGGAATATCTCTGTATCCGAAGTTTTGAACATATGCAGCATTCGGAAGCCACTTGTAAACTGGTCCAATATCGGTTAAACCGGCTTTCATGATCTTGTCGATGGCGTCGGTAAATTCCGCATAGTTCTGTGGAACCTTTGTATAGCCCACTTGTTTCAGCCAGTCCATTCTGACGAAGGTGGCATAGGTAAAGGTGGTGTTGTAATAAGGCCTTTCGGTGAGCACAAAATAGGTTTTTCCGTTGATGTCGGTATAACCCAGCTGGTTGTTCTTCACCATGGCGCCATAGTAATCCGGTGCTACCTTGGCGAACTCATCCAGGTTGATTTCCTGCATAGCCCCGTCATTGGCCCATTGGGCAACCTTCGGGTAGTCATACTCCATCATGATTGTAGGAGTGTCATCTGCAGCAATCAACAGGCTGTACTTGGTCATGACGTCGTTTCGGGGAATGGCGACATAGGTAACCTTGACATTGTATTTGTCGCCGAAATTGGCTTGAATCCATTGGGTCCAATAGTTGTCATCTACCGGAGGATAGCCCTCTTTTGACCGGTCGTACACCGGAACGGTGATCTCAACTGTTTTGTCAAATTTCTTGAAGCCTTCAATGCCCGGTACTTCCGTTACGGCTGCAGCTTCGGTCGCTGCAGGTGTTTTCGTGGCTTCAGGTGCGGGTTGCTGCGGGCTGACACCGGGTACTGTACAGGAAACCAATGTCAGCAGCATCAGGCAAGCGGCAGCAATGGAAATGATACTCTTAGACCTTTTCATTGTATAAACCCTCCTTTAACTGAACGTTTCGATGGGTCGCAAAAATCGACCCTTCTATTTCAAGGCCCCACGCCTTAAAATCAAAATCCGGGTTCATGGTTATCCTTTAATGGCGCCAATCATAACACCTTTTACAAAGTATTTTTGTACAAAGGGATATATGCAGATGATCGGCAAGGTCGCAAACATGACAGCCGCGGCCTGATAAACTTCCGGTGTCGCCTTTATTTCGGTGGACTCGCCCAGGCTAATGGCATCGAGGCTGGAGGAGAGAACCATGTTGCTTAAGATATACTGAATGGGTTGCAGAGCCTTTTTAGTGATGTAATACTTTGCGTCCGCATAGGCATTCCAGCGGCCAACGGCGTAAAACAATGCCAAGGTGGCGATTATGGGCTTGGATAAAGGAAGAACGATGTGATATAGAATTTGAAAATCGTTCGCTCCGTCCAAAAAGGCGGATTCCTCCAAACTATCCGGGATGGTCGCGGTTAGAAAGCTTTTCATGATCAGCATGTTCCAGGGTGAGAACATCACCGGCAGGATCAGTACCCACATTCTGTTTAACAGACCCAGGCTTTTCATCAGCAGATATTCGGGAATTAGCCCGGCGCTGAAATACAGCGTAAACATCAGGATAAATGAGATGGCGGCCCGGCCCTTCAGCCTCTTTTTAGTGAGGGGATATGCGGCGCAGATGGACACAAAAACCCCGAGAACAGTGAAGATGACAGTCATATACACCGAGTAAACCATGGAATGTGTCAGGGTTCCATCCTTGAAAATGGAACGATAGGCATCGAAGTTGAGCCCCTTTGGCAGCAGATAAACTGTTTTTGACATCACCGCGGTGTTACTGCTGAGAGATTTTGCCGCAAGGTGTAAAAAGGGTACGATACAGGTTAAGCATAACAGGCCGATAACAATCATGATCACAATGTCACTGGCCCGGACACCCTTCAGGGTGTGCGGCTTCGATTTTGTATTGTGCGTATTCACTTGTTTGCTTTCTGTGCCGCTCATAGAAAACTCCTTCAACTAAATAAGCCCGTTTTCCCCAAGACTTTTGGCAATGCGATCGGCCAATACCACCAGCAATAACCCCACAAGTGACTGGAAAAGACCGACGGCTGTCGCACGGCTGAATATTCCGGAGCTAAGCCCTTTTTCATAAATGTAAATGGCCAGCTGATATTGAAACTCCTTCACCTGAACGTTCCCAAAGGAGTCCAGACGTTCGAAATTGCTTCCCATGATTCTGCCAAGGTTCATGATCAAAATCGTAATCGCTGTTCCCTTAATACCCGGAAGCGTTATGTACCAAATGTTTTTCCACCGGGTTGAACCATCGAGGTAGGCAGCTTCATACAGTTCACCGTTGATACCGGTGATGGCGGCCAGATAGACGATGGTTCCCCAGCCCATGTTCTGCCACACCGCAATCAGCAGATAGCTGACGGCCCAATGCCATTTCTCTGTGAGGAAGGGAATGCCCTTATCAATGATGCCACCGTTAACAAGCAGGATGTTTACCAAACCGGTTTCAGGCTTTAGCAGGGTATAGCTGAGGCTGGCAACGATAACCCAGGAGAGGAAGTGGGGCAGATAGAGAATGGTCTGGCTTACTTTCTTGAAACCGGGTACGCGCAGCTCGTTCAAAAGCAAAGCCAGGATGATGGGCGCCGGAAAACCGGCAACCAGATCCAGCAGATTGAAAACAATGGAATTTTTCAACGCGCGTAGAAATTCCTTATCGGAAAAGATTTTCACAAAGTTTGCAAACCCCACCCATTGGCTGCCATCATAGCCTTTTGCGGGCTTATAGTCCATAAAAGCGATGCGAAGCCCGGGATAAGCCGCAAACTTGAAAATGGCGACGCAGGCCAAAGGGAACAGAAGAAGGAGGTATAAGCGCCAATCCCTTTTCAGATAAAAAAGAAAATTTTTCTTTTGGATGCCAGGGCATAGTTCTGTTTTTTGCATCACACTCATTTTCCCCTTCTTCACCAAAACAATGAGGAGTTCACCACTTGCATACAGTATAAAACAAGCTACCTTTTGTATTCTATTCATATAGAGATAAAAACTATGCAATTTTGACCATTATGAATTTGATTTAACTACAGAAAAACATCTGTGTGATTAAAAAAGCATATTGTAACAGAAAAATCGCGAAAACCACGCAAAAAATGTTGAATGAATGGTTTTTATAGAAAAAACATGATGTTTTTCAAGTGAACCCACCGAAATCGAAGTGACCTTCCAGAATGATGTAAAATCGTTACTATTTACACTTGTCTTGAAAATTGGTAAAAATACACGAATAACTACGTCGTTGTATAAAAACAGTTATGGAAAATCACAATCTCACAAAAAGCATGAAAGATAAAACCTCTGAATATTGACCACAGTTTAAAAGTGAATTAGAATGAATGTGAAATAGTTTTAAATACCTCGAAAGGCTGGTTCATGCATCAAAAGCGTAAAAAGCGTTTTCATAAGCGTTGATGCGGGTGCAAGCCATTGAGCCAGATGCTTTATCAATCTGTGTGATTTTCCACACGGTCGGATGGGAAAGGGTCACCAATATGCCAAAAGGAAAAAGAAGCGTTTTGGAATGCAGAAGCTACAATCTTCCCCCGAATTTCCCTGTTCTCTTGCTTGCGGGAGATCGCTGGCATATCTCGGATGTAAAAAGCGGCCGCCTGCATTTTCACAATTGTCTTGAAATAGGCGTGTGTCATACCGAATCAGCGATTATGGAGTTTAACGGAGCTCCAACACCCATTCGTGCGGGGGATATGACCTGCATTCCCACAAAAATAATGCATACGACATATAGTCAGCCTGGAATGGCAAGCCTGTGGACTTATATATTTCTGGACCCTGAAGAATTGTTCCGAAATTTCATGATGAACCAGGAATTGTCCGCTCAGGACCTGGCAGACTTCCCGGTATTGATCATCAATCAGGAACAAAGACCGGATCTTTTCCTGTTGATAACGATGGTCATCGATCAGCTGAAACAGCAGAAACCAAATTTTCGCGCGAGCGTCAGAGGGTTGCTGCTGGCTTTGTGTATAGAGTTTCTCAGTTTGAAAGGGAGCACTCAGCAGCACGATGCGCCCAAGGAGCCCCCGGAGAATGCACTGGTAATTTCGCCGGCACTGGACTATATACGGGATCACTATATGAACTCTTTTCCCATTCAAACCCTAGTGGATTTATGCCATTTAAGCGGAACACATTTTCGCAGGGTTTTTCATGAAATCATGGGAATCAGCCCTTTGGAATACATCAATGTCACCCGCGTCAACAAGGCATGCATGCTGATGCGAACCACGGAATCCACTATTCTGTCGGTGTCGGAGCAGGTTGGCTTTCATTCGGTATCCAGCTTCAACCGGTATTTTTCCAAAATGATCGGCTTATCGCCCCGGGAATGGAGAAACAGGATGCTTCAGGAGCAAACCAAGGAAATGTGGCAAAAACAGTCCATCCTGAATTTCAATGGGTGGAGGTAGAAGTCAGATCTGTCCTCTATATTCTGTATCTCTCTAACAAGAATTGACACTAATTTTTCAGTATGATAATCTAAGATGGTATTATGAAAAAAACAAATCTTGGAGGAATGCGCCATGGATATGAAGAGATGTCCTCAGGGACATTTTTATGATGCTTCACGGGCTGCAACCTGCCCATATTGCGTCGGCAATGATAACAAGAATAAAACCTGTGCTGTCGACTGCAATGCTACATATCCACAAACCAAAGATATGAACCCGAACGATGATGTTCTGAAAACCCGTCCCATTCAACAAAAGTCAGTGAACCCCATTCCGGTTACCCGTCCCCTGGAGGATCCAAAACAAAAGGAAAAAGAAAACAAAACCGTTGCACTTGTATACAAGGAAACGGGGATGGATCCCGTTACCGGCTGGTTGGTATGCATTGATGGAACCAACAAGGGAAAAGATTATCGGCTGCATTCAGCCAAAAACATGATCGGACGTTCAGAAAAAATGGATGTGTGTATTGCGGGCGATGATACGGTATCCCGCGACATTCACGCGATTGTAAGCTTTGAGCCGCGAAAGGGTATCTTCAGGATATACCAGGGAGAGAGCAAAAGCCTTGTTTATCTCAATGGTGAAGAGGTTATCAATCCTGAAGAGCTGAAGGCTTATGATTGCATTGAGATCGGGAAGACCAAGCTTCTGTTTATTCCATTTTGCGGAGAGAATTTTAAATGGTAGAACATTCTAATGTTAGTAATCCTGTTGATGGCTTTGTATGGAATTCACCAACGCTCCTTACAATAGGTCTGATCATTGTTGCGATCCTGGTCATTATGGTGCTGCTTGTCATCCGCGACCGAAGAAAACGTGCTTCCACCGAGGTGGAGGGCGTACAGTTGTTTGATGAAAAAAAGCGCAAAAGAAAAAAGAGAATGCAGCCAGAGAAGCAAGCGGAGGTTAAGCTTTTTAGCGAAGAAGACGGAACTACAGCAGAAGGTCAAACACAGCCTGAGGCAGGACAGCCTGAGGCAGGCACCCAGCGTAAACGGCAAAATGTTCAGCGCACGGTGCGGCTGTATGATGAAAAGGCCAAACCCCCAAAAGGCACACCGAAGCAGCATGATGAGATTCAGCTGTTCGATGACCTGCCGCATAACGCTTCAGAGCCTGAGGAACAGCCCGTCACGGTAAAGCTTGCTGACCCGGATAGCCAAAGTCCTTCCGTATCAACTGAACAGCCCGTAACCATCGGAATAACGGTTTCGGATAAAGCAGACAAAATTCAAAAAACATCCGCGATTCCAACCACGCTAGAGCTGTTTGCCACAGATGAGCAGTTTGAAACCTGTTCCATTGGAAACGCTCAGCACATCGGAAAGCGGGAAGATCAACAAGATTCTTTTGGGGTTTCCGACGTTTTCAACCGCGAAGAGGTTTCCCGGAAGGGAATCCTTGCCGTCCTTGCAGATGGCATGGGAGGCCTGGAAAATGGCGCGGAATGCAGCAAAAGCGTAGTCGCACAGATGCTTGACGCTTTTACACGGATGGACATCCAGGCTGATATTGCGCAGGGGCTAAGAACTATCGTTGAAAATATCAATGTGAATATTTACTCTGAATTCAACCAGGAGAACACGCAGAGTATGACAGGCAGCACGCTTGTGGCCGCAGTTCTTAAGGGAAACCTGCTATACTGGATTTCGGTCGGAGATAGCAGGGTCTATCTTTTCAGGGATAACGGGCTGACGCAACTGAACAAAGAGCATAATTACGGCACCAGGCTTGATGAAAATGCCCAACAGGGCTTCATTTCTGTCGACGAAGCGCAAAACGATCCCAACAGGGCTGCGCTGACAAGCTATATTGGCATCGATGAATTAACAGAAATTGATAGGAACCTTGAGCCTATACAGCTACAACCCGGGGACAGGGTGGTTATGTGCAGCGACGGCCTGTTTTCAACGCTGTCCGTGGATGAAATTACGCAGGCCCTGATCAATAGCCCACAGGAAGCCGCACAGGAAATGGTGGATCAGGTTGTTCAAAAAGACAGGATGTACCAGGACAACGTTACTGTGATTGTATTGGGTATCTAATTTGTTTCAATGCAGGAACGCATTCAAGATAAATAAAGGATTATAAACTGGAGGCAATAATGATGAAAAAAAGAAAACTGCATCAAAAAATCTGTATAATGGTTATTGCTGTACTTCTGTGCACGGGTTGCCTGGGTGTTTTTGCAGAAACATACCCCCAAGCGGTAGTTGATGGAAAAGACAGCATATTTCTGGTGCTTGTGAACGATGAAGATGGATATGTTATGTCCCATGGCAGTGGTTTTGCCATAGGAAAACAAGGCGAACCCATCAATTACATCATTACGAACTACCATGTCATCGCAGATAACCCGGAAAGCGTTGGGATTCTGATCGGCAGAAGCAATATCCTGCCGCTGGAGGTTATCTTTTCAGACCCGGTGATTGATTATGTTATTCTGAAGGCCTCGACTCCGATACATAACAGAAAGCCCCTGGCACTGCAAACCAGTGAAAACGTGAAAGACGGCCAGGCGGTTTACGCTCTGGGCTTTCCGGGTGATTCCCTGAATTTTACCGATTATCTTGAAGCGAACCCCGACGATGTGACAGCCTTTAATGGCAATATCAGTAAATTTACAACCCTGAACGGCGTGAAATTCTATCAGCACAGCGTACCGATTTCACCAGGTTCCTCCGGCGGGCCGCTTTTGGATGCGACAGGATCGGTTATCGGCATCAATACACTGGGCTTTACAGACTCAGCCGTAAAGGGTTCCATTTATATCGATGAACTCCTGCCTGGTTTGGATACCCTTGGTATAGAATATGAAGTGTATTCAGAACCGGAAGTTATTCCTGAAGAGGAACCGCAACAGGAATCCCTGTTTGGTAAAGCATGGTTTATCATCCTGCTGGTTGTGGTCGTTTTAGCCGGTGCGGGGGTTGCCGTTATGCTTGTTCTGAATTCCAAAAAGAAGAAAGCCCCCACAGCAAAAGCCTCAGCGAACGGGCAGAAGACCGATGCGACACAAGCCTCGCCCAAAACACAGGTTTCACCGCAGAATGCTGGGAAACCGGAGCTGTTTTGTATCGCCGGGCAGTTTGCCGGCAGGTTCTTCAGCCTTGCAGAAGGCCGACTGAATATCGGGCGTGACCCAAAGCGATGCAATATCATCTTTAATGAAAACACACCGGGCATCAGCGGCAAGCATTGTGAAGTCTATTATGATCGTTCAACAGGCAAGTTTAACCTCACCGACAGCGGCTCCACCTATGGAACCTTCCTGAGCTCCGGCGACAAGCTCACCAGTGCCCAGGTATATTCCCTGAACACCGGGGATCGTTTTTACCTGGGGAACAAAGACATCCTTTTTGAAGTCAGGATGGGTAAGTAAATGGAGTTTAAAAGTTTTACAGTTACTGACAGGGGTGGCAGAACCAAAAACGAAGACAGCGTCCGCGCGTATTACCAACCCGGAATCAGTGGCTGCTGGATCGCAGCTGATGGCCTAGGAGGTCACGCGGCAGGAGAGGTGGCTTCGGCCATCGCAACCGAGTCCATTGTGGCAAAATACATTCAATCACCAAGGTTGGATGTGAATACAATTCGTGAGTGCTTTGGTTTTGCGCTTGACAGAATTCTGAACACACAGGAGGATGAACCGAAGCTTAGAAGCATGCGCACAACGGCAGTTGGGCTTTTTACCGATTGCCAGCGCGTCACCTGGGCGCATGTGGGTGATTCCCGCCTCTATTTTTTTCGTGGCGGGCAGCTGCGCTTTCAGACGATGGATCACAGCGTCTCACAGGCCTGTGTGCGGTCAGGAGAGATCACCGCCGAACAAATCCGGTTTCATGAGGATCGGGGCAGGCTGTTGAAGGTTTTGGGAACCGATGTGAATTTGAAGGTTGAAATCCTGGAATCTCCCATGGTTCCGGAAAAAGGCGATGCCTTTCTGCTATGTACCGACGGGTTTTGGGAATATGTGCTGGAGGGTGAAATGGAAGAGGAGCTCAATAAGGCTCACAATCCGGAAACCTGGGTGAACAGTATGAACCTGAGACTATTGGACCGGGTGGAAAAAGATAACGATAACTACTCTGCTATTGCGGTTTTTGTAAGATAGAAGGATCTGCTCGGCAGGATCAGAAACATTCATTCCGTGGACCTTTTGACGGCAGATGCCATCAAACAGAAGAGGGAGCCTTCCCGATCCTGAATGCAGAAATTGTTTAAAGATATTATTGCGCGGAGGTTTGAAAATGGATTACGATAAGCTGTGTATGGGTTGCATGAGGCTAACGGACGGCGGCGATGCATGCCCTTATTGCGGCCATAAAGCTACTGACCAGGTGCATGATCCCAGGTGCCTGCCCCCTAAGACCATCCTCAACGGGCAGTATCTGGTGGGTAAAGTCCTGGGACAGGGCGGTTTTGGTGTTACCTATATTGCCCTGGATCTGAACCTTGAAAACAAGGTGGCGATCAAGGAATATATGCCAGATGGACTGGTCACCAGAACTCTGGGGGAGAACACGGTTACGGCCTATTCCAGCAGCAAACTGGAGCATTTTGAATATGGGATGGGTAAGTTCCTGGATGAAGCCAAAATGATGGCAAAGTTCAGTGATGTCAAGTCCATTGTTTCAGTGAAGAACTTCTTTAAAGAAAATGGCACGGCTTATTTTGTCATGGACTTCATCGAAGGTACCAACCTGGCTCAGTACGTTCAAAGCAAGGGCGGGAAGATTCCCCTGGATGAGGCGTTGTCGTTTATGACCGATGTGATCGACGCATTGGCGGTGGTTCATCGCAATGGGATGCTGCACAGGGATATCAGCCCGGATAATATTTACCTGACAAAGGATGGAACCATCAAGCTGCTTGATTTTGGTGCCGCGCGATATGCCATGGGTGAGCAGAGCAAGAGCCTGTCCATCATTCTGAAACCTGGATATGCCCCCGAAGAACAATACCGCAGCAAAGGTGTTCAGGGTGCCTGGACCGATATTTATGCCACGGCTGCCACGTTATACCGCATGATCACAGGCCAGCTTCCTCCTGAATCCATGGACAGGCTGATGGAAGATGAGCTGATTCCACCATCCCAATTGGGTGTGGCGATCACTGCCAATGTAGAGAACGCCATCCTGAAGGCATTGGCTGTCAGGGCTGAAAACAGGTTCCAGACCATGGAAGATTTTAAGAACATGCTTATTGGCGGTGGGGATGCAACCGCACAGGAAATTCCCGCTTATACAGCCAATGTAAAAATAAACAACGAAACCGTTGCCATTCCAAAACAACTGTCACCTGAACCGATCGTACAAGCACCGTCTGCAAAGCCACCGGCCCAGGAACCGGTAAGTGTTCGCAAGCCCGGTACACCTGGCAAAAAGGTGTTGATAGTGCTTGCCGCAGTTTTTATCGTTGGTGCGGGCATATTAACCGGGGTTCTGTTATCGAACAAAAAACTCTCAACGAATTCGGGAAACACGAACACAGTTATCAGCCCAAAACCTACGGAAAAAGCTGTTTCGACCTCAGGTACCGGGGTGTTGAAGCCTGAACCCACTGTAACCGGAGTCGTTGAAAACAACAACATCCCTGTTGTTGCAGCTGTTGATCCGGAGCTGGCCAGGGCTGACGAAGAGAACTGCGCGAATATTCTCAATACCATCCAAACAGCTGTCAGGGAGCAGGATTTAAAACTTCCGCTGAAGTACAGTGAAGAGGTTACGGATGAATTGATTCTAAGAAACAAAGAACTTCCAGTCGTTCAAAGATATCCTCTCGGTTATTTTGAGATCAGAAGAGATGCATCTGAGGTTCGATCGGTCCAGGGAAATGGGAAAACCTCTGAAGGATGGATTCGTATAGGCGGTAACGACAAGTATTACTCCGATGAGTTTGAGGGTTTGTCCCGGGATACGGTTTCCTACGACGGACGGTATTTAAAAACCTATGACCGTCAATACCAAATTACTGTGCCGGGAGATTGGGAAGATATTTATATCAGTGATATTAGTGTTGATTTATGTGCGGGTATTGAAACTGATGGCAAGTATACCCTGGCGATTTTTGATCCGATCTATTCTGACACCATGACCATGGAAGAGATGATTCAATCCGTTGAAGCGTCTATTAATATTGATCTGAACGAGTCAGTAACGGGCTATGAGAAAATCAAGCTGGGAGGGTATGACGGGTTCCGCTTTGAAGTGACCGAAAACATAGAAGGAATAGAGTTGACGTATCTGTTTTCAATCATTCAAACCGAAGAAGATATCGCGCAGCTGATTTCCTGGACAGCTGCCGAGTTATATGCTGATTATCGGGATGAATATATTCGTATTCATGATTCTTTCCAGGTGAACCACCAGTACTTTGATTAGGATTCCCATCCTTGCGTGGAGGAGTGATAATATGAAAAGAAAAGTTTTACAAAGCCTGCCACTGGTTATTTTTGCGGTTATTTTCATTACTTTTTGTGTACATGGGATAAGCTCTGCCGCACAAGCCTCATTAACAGGTGAAAGCAGCGCACAGGAAAAGAAGGACAACGATTACCTGGCGGAGATATCTCAGCGACCGGAGGTTTCCTTTCTGGATTTTCAACCCGGCCCATTTGTGAATGCCAATGATATTTTTTACTCTCAGTCGCTTGTCGATAGATTTGTCCGCTTGCACTCTCCGTACAGCAGTTGTGACTTAACCCTGGAGGAGGTAAAGAAGCAACTTTATTACGTTCATTCTCATCAGGCCAACCTTGAACAGATGGTTGAAAGTATGGTGGAAATGCGCAAGAATCTTTCGGCTCCTGAAAAACAATCCATCGATCCGGTTTATTACAACGACGAGCCTGATATTTATAAGGCTGGTAAGCAGAACCAGGTTGAGGTTCCAAAGGTTATCTATCACGCATATTTGAATGGCAAACCCTACGCGGCAATTGTTCGGTTTGACGCATATTCCGGTGAAGGACCGCAAATGAAGCTTTATCAGGGCTATATGACATGTTTGAAGGATAGTTATGATTGGCAATATTATCATTGCTCAGGCCTGATAGAGGTTCAGTAAAACCCTCACCCTGCGTTTGCAAAGATGATAATACATTGAACAAGATGCTGGCTTTGCGACTGTTAAGCAACAGGAGCACGATTACCTGATGCTGCGCAAGCGCCAGCCCTGAAGGATGAACCATGACAATACGCCCGGGAACCATCGACGAAATGCTTTCACTGTGGTATAAGTTTTATACCACAGAGTTTTTTGTGGAGAATTTACAGTCGGGAAATGCTGAATTCTGGACTGTCGAGGATCAAGGCCGTCTGGTAGGGGAATTATATTTGTTCAAGCATCTTTCGGATCATGATTTTGCTGATGGTTTCACTACCGCATATCTATACGGTTTTTACGTCGCCGAAGATATGAGAGGGAAGGGGCTGGGCACGTTACTACTGAAAACCGTTCTGGAAAGGCTTTCTGAATTGAGCTTTCGGTATGCTACCATTGGGGTGGAACCCCATGAAAAAGCCAACGTCAGGTTGTATGAAAGAATGGGCTTTACCGAAAAAATAAAAACCTGCCATATCAATCTCTGCGATGTGGATAAGAATTATCGTCCCACACATTACCCACGGTATAGGTTGTTGCGCAAAACTTTGTAAACTGGAAACTGCTGAATTTTATTTCATCAGAACGAAAAACCTGTTTTTATGCCCTTGAAAGGGGAATATGCATGTTGAACAGAAAAGACGATGATATCAAAAATTGGAAGGTTATGTATCCCGAGGTAGCGGGAATTCCCTCACAGGCAGTGCTTGGTTTTCTGGATGAACTGGAGCAGAAAGGCCTGTGCATGCATGGGTTTGCAATCCTGAAAGATGGCAAGGTACTGTCAGAGGGATACTATGCTCCGTTCCATGCCAGCTTTCCGCATAGAATGTTCTCAGTGGGTAAAAGCTTTACTTCGGTTGCCATCGGGCTTTTGCAGGAAGAAGGCAAGCTTTCGCTCAACGACAGGATCTGCACCTATTTTCCCGATAAGCTGCCGAAAACAGGGGTTCACCCCTATCTTTTGCAAACAACGATCCGGGATATGCTGCGCATGGCTTCTCCGCACAAGTCAACAACCTACAAACTGATGGAATGCGACGATTGGGTAAAAACCTTTTTTCATGTGGAACCGGTTCGATATCCTGGGACAAGCTTTATTTATGACACTTCCGCCACCCATGTTCTTTCGGCGCTGGTCGAGCGGTTAAGCGGCATGTCATTGCTGGAATATTTAAAAATCAAGGTCTTTAACAAGCTTGACTGTTCTAAATACATTCAATGGCTGAAATGCCCCATGGGCATTTGTCAGGGAGGCTCCGGTCTGATTTGCACACTGAGGGATATGGCCAAATTCGCATATACCTGCATGCATGACGGGGTTTTTAACTCAGAGCAGGTTCTTCCGAAGGAATATATTCGCCAGGCGGTATCAAAGCAGATAGACACCGGCCTGCAGCCCGGGATTGAGGAACAGCAGGGGTATGGGTACCATTTCTGGAGATGCCGGAACAACGGCTTTGCCTTGTTCGGAATGGGGGGACAACTGGGCATTTGCCTGCCGGAGCATGATTTCCTGCTGGTAACCATTGCAGACAACCAGGCAAACCCCTGTGGGGTTCAGGGAATATATGAAGCCTTGTGGCATCAAATCTTCCCTTACCTGAAGGGTAAAGGCCAGGGGCTGATAGATAGGGATGAAGCTAGTGCCACAGAACTGGAAAACAGGTTATCGTCCCTGAAGGTACAACCTGAAAAGGGTTTGTTCCATAGCGATACAGCCGAGCGGGTTCATGGGAAGAAATACATCATGGATCCGAATACAATGGGCATATCTGAATGTATGCTGAAGTTTACCGATGAGCAAACAGGTGTGCTTCGTTATGTAAATGAAACAGGCGCCCACCGGATTTCCTTCGGCCTGGGCAATATGCAGCAGCAAGCCTTTCCGCAGATCAAGCTGCAGTGCATCACATCGGCTGCCTGGGTGGAAGAAAACAAGCTGCGTCTGCGCTCTTATATTATAGAAGAGGTGCCCGGCAGCGTTCACATGACCATCACCTTTTTGGGAGATACCATCACCATTGCCATGAAGAAAACCATCGAAAATTTATTGGATCAATACGAAGGCTTTGCATCAGGAGAAGTTGAAGAGGAATCCTGAGTGCTTTTAAAACATATATGAACAAGCCGGATAGGGTGTACCTGTCCGGCTTGATAGCTTTTCCTGTTTGAACCGCCTGACTGAGGCGGTATGTTCATGCTAAGTTCAGCCCTCACGGGGATTCAATGTTTTAATTGCTGCTACATTCCGGATTTCACCGCCGACATGCTTAATTGTTCCCTGATTGAACCTGATAACCGTATAAGGGGTAGTGAATACCTGAATCACCATCATGTCCGGTGCCGGGCTGTGTAAAACAGCATTGACAAACGCTTCGTCCGGTCTTGTATGAAGCACGTCTGTTACTTCAACTGTGTAACCTCCAGTCGGCTTTTCACCCACACCCATATACACAAAGAGTTCATCTCCGATGCGGGTATAAGCGATATTATTTATCCCATGCTGTTTTTGAACCCAGTCTGACAGTTCCTTGTTGTCGGCAATGGCCTTGGCATCCAGTGTTTCAAAAGAAATTTTTTCCGGGATGTTTCCTGATGTGCTTTCAATGAGGCCATCTATCAAGTCAAATCATTACTTAAGATGTCTACCCAGTTGTTTTTACTTGTTTCAATCGGCGCACTCAGAGTAACCTTCAACGGCTTCCTGTGTTTCACCCTGTATTCTAATAGACTGATTTTAACAAAAATAGTTCATTTTCATGTGAAACTGTAATATGATTGTAATCAGCACAGGGAAAATAGGGTAATGAAGAACAGTTGAAACTGTTAATATATGAATATGAAACAAACCAATAATGATTTCGCTGTATTCACTCGAAAATCATATATCTTTATTCAACAGAAAGATTTTGCGCAGTCATTTATTAATTTTTTCTGTTTTTTTGTATTCTTTTACTGTGTTTGTCTATGATTGTTGTAAACAATTTTGCTTCAACCTATAATCAAAGCAGGAGATCTCCTGTGTGCGTTTTTTCGAACCAATGCTTTCAGCGCAAACCATTTGAAGGCTTCCTTACGGTTCAACACAGAATGCGGACAAAGGACATTTTGCATCAGAATGATTTGAGGAGTGGCAAATTTTATGCAACATCACATCGATTCCAAAATGTATCATGTGGAAGTCCTGCCGCCAAAGCAGGAAACAGAGAAGCTGCAGGCCGATTTAGAGCTCTTTGCGGAAAAATACAACAGGGTGATGCAAAGCGGATACTGCGCCTGTATTACCGACAACGCAATGGGAAACCTGTGCTTTCAGGGCACAGAAATCATCGAGGAAATGGGTCTTCCGGTCTATCCCGAACAAGTCATGATTCATCTGAATACCTTTCACACAAAGCAGGATTTACATAACATTCTGGATTCCTGTAAGAGCCTGGGTATCAAATATTTGCTGGTGGTCAGCGGGGATGGTTCGGACAGGCTGCCCAAGCTGCAGCCCGCCGATGTGGGTGCTGCCGGAAGGGTTGCGTCGGTTACGGCAGTTGAACTGTTGGAATACATAAGCAGGCAATATCCCGACACCTTTGTTTTGGGCGCGGCCTTTAACCCATATGAACCTCGTGAGCATGAATTTGAAAAGCTTGTTAGAAAGATCCACGCCGGCGCGACATTCGTGATCACACAGCCCATCATTCAGCGCAATGCCGTCGTGAATGAGCTGCTGGAAAAATATAAAAACATGCCCATATTCATTGAAGCATGGATGAGCAAAAAGCTTTATCTGCTTTCAGAAGCCATTGGCTATCCCATTCCCGAGAATGCGCAATATGACCCGATTGAGACGCTGAAAACTCTGCACAAGATTTATCCGTCTTGTGGGGTATACCTGTCGATTCTCGGGTTTAAAACCCAATATCACCTTATCAGTGATACCTGGGCATAAACACACTGTATGGCGGGTCACCCGGAAGAGCTCTCCTGCCTGGTGGATTTTCGGTCAAAAGAAAAAACGCTCCAGCACTGAAACAGCAGTATTATTTTTCTTGCAAGGAGGATTCCATGAAGATTGTAGTATGTATCAAGCAGGTTCCCGCAACCTCTGAGGCAAAAATAGACCCTGAAACAAAAAGGATTGTACGCGAAGGGCTGAAAGCCGTCATGAACCCCTTTGACACCTATGCGGTGGAAGAGGCGATTCAACTTCGGGATAAATTTGGCGGGGAGGTCATCGTGCTATCCATGGGCCCTGAAAAGGCGAAGGTTTCTTTGCGGGAGGCTATTTCCGTCGGGGCAGACAGCGCGATCCTGTTAAGCGACAGAGCCTTTGGTGGTTCCGATACCTGGGCTACAAGCTATGCGCTGGCCAAAGCTATTGAAAAGATCGGTGATGTGGATCTGGTGATATGCGGCAAACAGGCTATTGATGGTGATACCGCCCAGGTAGGCCCTGGTATTGCCGGCCATCTTGACTGGGCTCAGGCCACCTGTGTGATGAGTGTACAGAGTGCGAGCTCGGATGGCCTTATAGTGAAAAGAATGCATGAGGATGGCTATGACATTTGTGAATTAAGCTTTCCAGCAGTGATCACCGTTGTAAAGGATATCAATATGCCAAGGGTTCCCACCCTGAAAGGACGCCTGGCTTCGGATAAAATGGAAATACCCGTCTGGAAACCGGTTGATATCGGCGCCGAGCTTGAGAAGATCGGCCTGGACGGTTCGCCCACCCGTGTGGTGAAAACAGCGCCGCCTCCGCCAAGAAATACGGTTACGAAGAAAATCGAGGGGTCGCCGGAAGAATGCGCGAAGCAGCTTGTGCGGGAGCTTCGGCTGAGAAGTATATTGTAATTGGAGGATAAAAGGCATGATGTTAATCCATGAAAATGATAAATTAAAATACTCCAATGTATGGGTTGTAGCCGAGGTGTTATCCGGGAAAATACAACCGGTGACCCATGAACTGATCGGTGCGGCCAGGTCATTGGCCGATGCTTCTGCCTGTCAGGTTTGGGTGCTCGCCATGGGCTGCGGGTTGGGCAGCCAGGCAGATCAGTTGTTTGCCTATGGTGCGGACAAGGTTCTGGTTGTGGATGATCAAAGGCTTGCCGGGTTTAATGATGAGATAGAAGCCAAAACCATGGTGCGGCTGATTCAAAAATACTGCCCGGAAATTCTGATATTTGCCGCTACGACCAGGGGCAGGGCTCTTGCGCCACGTGTGGCTATTGTTGCAAACTGCGGCTTGACAGCCGACTGTACCGGCCTTTCCATAGACCCGGAGAATGGGGATTTGCTGCAGACAAGGCCTGCCTTTGGGGGGAATATTATGGCAACCATTCGCTGCTCCAGCCACCGTCCGCAGATGGCTACCGTCCGCCCACGGGTGATGAAGGCGCCGGAACCGGATTCAACAAGGACAGGGGAAGTTCTGCAAGAATTCGTTTTGGATGAAGATACAATCAATGCTAAAAAAATTATTGAAGTGCATCATAGTGAGGAAACCGCTGTAAACCTTGGAGATGCGCAGATCATCATTGCCGGCGGCAGGGGCATGAAGGGTCAGAGCGGGTTTGAGCTTTTGAAAAAACTCGCCATAAAGCTTGGAGGGGC
>LSQX01136323.1_pt2 | contig 24244 bp, 19 predicted proteins | sample 654561 | NCBI WGS metagenome assembly LSQX01 (sample SAMN04489861, study PRJNA283612) | anaerobic digester metagenome | isolation source: 4 biogas reactors fed with cattle manure at either 37C or 55C with and... | place: Denmark: Kongens Lyngby | collected 2014
TATAACCATCATGGGCTATATATTCATCAATATCCTGAGCGTCTATCAGACCGCAAAGGCGCAGGGTTGTTCTTTCTTGTTTGGCATAAAAGGGTATGTGAGCTGTATCTTCCAAGGGTTCATTGGTTTCATCATCATGAATCAGAAGATCGGAAATTATCCGTCCGTTTAAAAGAGTCTCCTCGACGATCCGCTCTACATCACTGACCTTGACTTTGACATAGAATGTACCTTGAGGATAAAGAGTAACCAAAGGGCCCATTTGACAGAAGCCCTGACAGCCACTTTTGGTTAGCATAAAATCTGCTTCTTCTTTTTGCAAAGCAACGGTCGCTTTTAAACCTTTTTCAGCGATGACTCTGTCGAATTCAGCAACAATGTCCAAAGCTCCGTTGGCGACGCATCCAGTTCCGCCGCAGATTACGATTTTTGCCTTATATTGCTCCATACATTCAAAAAAGTGTAACTTTCTTTCTTCTAATGTGCTATGTTGCATTTTATATTTGCGCCTCCTTTGCCTTGATCTCTTTTATCAATTGAACTGTCGATTCGGGAGTCATATGACCATAAACTTGTTCGTTTATAACGATCGCTGGAGCTAGACCACAGGCTCCCAAGCAAGCTACAGTTTCCAGGGTGAAAAGCAAGTCCTCAGTTGTTTTACCGGAAGAAGAAAGTCCCAGCTCCTCGGCAATCGCATCGATCAAACTGGTTGATTTCTTAACATGACAAGCCGTTCCATCACAGACTTTGACTACGTATTTTCCCTTGGGGCTCAGAGTAAAATGAGAATAGAAGGTAGCCACACCATAAACCTGAGAGGTGGATAGTCCTAAGGCTGTAGAAACAAAGGTCATAATCTCTTCAGGCAGATATTGATATTCCTCTTGAATCTCCTGTAAGATTGGAATGAGTTTGTGAGGATCTCTTTGGTGCTGCTCTAAAATCTGACAAACTCTGTCAAATTTTACGGCAATTGCATTTTCCATTTTTTTATCTCCCTTTGGCGAATCAAAAGACAAAAACTTTCAATTCGGTATTTTGTTATCGATTACATCTTAATAGAGAAATCTTTCACAAGCAAATATAAAAACCGTATATCGATATATGAATATCGATATACGGTTATCTATTTATACTTTTATATTTTAACCGGTGTGATCATACTCGGAATTCCAGGCTCTGACTAAGGCTTCATGAGGGCTATTGGCATGCCATAACAACCAATGCAAAGAATGGCCGGCCTGTTCGATCTCGATTTGTTGAAAATCAGCTTGAGCATAATTTTTCTTGGGTTCAATGGTAAAGGATTGAGCCGTCTGGACAAGCCAAGCGCCTAGATCATCGCTTTCTAAATCCAAATATTCCTGACTGATTTTAGGTAAGTTCTCCCACTGATCCGAATTCAGATGACCAACAAACTTTCCTCTTTGAAAGATCTCCCTTATTTCAAGCTTGGGCCCTTCAGACCAAGAGGAATGAGCCAGAGTGACCTGAGGCTTGACTAAATTCCAACGTCGATAGCTCAAACCCATGCGATTAATTCTTTCGATTATAGATTCGGCTCTGCTCAAAGGAAAGCGGACAATGCCTAAGTGAGCCTTGCCACTGCTCAGATTTTGCAAGACGTCTTCATTGCTATCTATGGAAATTTTAATTTCTTTTAAAGGAGTCGGCAAAGCACTGATCGCTTGAGCTAGTTCTTCCGCCAGCAGAGGACAAGTGACGGATGAAATTTTCAGCAAAGAATCGGTGTCTTGGGCAAAGCTGTCCTTCAAAGCATCCATTGCCTGAACGATTTCTTTTCCCTCGAGCAAAAACCTGCGACCCTCAGAAGTCGGCACCACACCGAAAGAAGTTCGTTCAAAAAGTGCTATTCCCAGTTCATACTCCAATTCCCGCAAGGCTCTGCTCAAATTTGGTTGACTCAAAAACAATTTTTCGGCAGCTTTGCTTATAGAACCCTGCTTTTCAATTTCCAAGCACATGCGAATTTGTTGTACTGTCATTTTTCAAATTCTCCTGTCTAGGCTTCTTCAGTAAATTTTTCTTGTAAATGCTGGGAGATTAAAGCAAGGGAAGCTGCCATATTTTCGTTGCGCAAATACACATGTTCCGGCACCTGTAAAACCACTGGAGCAAAATTCCAGATAGCCAAAACTCCTCCCTCAACTAAAAGGTCACAGACTTCTTGAGCCGCCTCTGCGGGCACGGTGATAATACCTATATGAATCTTCATACGTTGAGATAGATTGACTAAGCGGTCTAAGGGAAAGACAAACTTACCATCCAAGCTTTTGTTTTGCAAATCAGGGTTTGTATCAAAAGCTGCCACTATATTCAAGCCGGCATTTTTAAAACCTTCATAGCTGAGTAAAGCCCTGCCCAATTTGCCGGCGCCCACTAGAATCGCTTCGTCTATGCTGTTATAACCTAGGTGTTCTTCCAAACCAATGATCAGCTGACGGATTTCAAAGCCGGCTCTGGGTTTGCCTTTAGTCGGACTGACAGCCGCTAAATCTTTTCTCACTTGAACTTCGTTGAGGCGTAGCTGGGCTGCCAAAGCTGAGGCAGAAATATATTCATCCTTAGATGCATCGAGACCTTTTAGATAATTGAGATAGTTTGGCAAACGACGTAAAGTTTGGACCGATAGGGATTTTTTTGTACTTCTTTTATCCATTTACATCCCTCCTATCATCCTTGATCAATCAGTACAATTGTATCGATTGGTCGGCTCCTTGTCAAGAAAACTTTCCTTTAATTGCCTCTTCCCTAGGCCTTTGTGATGACCAAGCTATTTTTAGACTTTTACTTTTAAAATAAGATCGCCAAGAGGCTCTGAAGAAAAAGCCAAAGAAATTTTTACGATGTATTTCTAAATACCCAACTATTTTAGCGCTTACCTCTTAAAGTCATGTCCAACTCAGCTACCAGCTAAAAGCGAAATGCCATTTCACATATACCATTCCAACTACCGAACGGGTTTGGAAGGGCATATTTTAAAAATAAGATCGCCAACAAACTCTGAAGAAAAAGCCAAAAAAAATTTACGATATGCTTTTAAATAAGGAACTACTTTAGCACTTACTTTTAAGCTGCTCCCATGCAGAATCCAGAATAAAAAAAGCGGAACTGCTCTAAGGCTGCTCCGCTTTTATCGTTTTTTGTTTGAGCTTTTCGGAAGCTATTCAGAGACCGCTTCAGTCTCTTCTTCTTCCCCGGCATTGATCAGCAGTAAAATAGGCTGCTTCTCTCTGCGCAAGACGCTGTCATCGACAATTATCTTTTTTACATCCCTTCGAGATGGGATCTCATACATAATATCGATCAGAGCATCCTCCATAATCGCTCTCAAACCTCTGGCTCCGGTATTGCGAGCTATCGCTTCTTTAGCTACTTCTTGTAAAGCGCTATCCGTTATCTCAATTTCCACTCCATCAAAGGCAAAAAGCTGTTTGTATTGTTTGACCAGAGCATTTTTAGGCTCTGTTAGAATACGAACCAAAGCATTCTCGTCTAAAGATGTTAGAGTAGCAATTACCGGAATTCGACCAACCAATTCTGGAATCAAACCGTATTTGATTAAATCTGCCGGAACGGTTTGGGTTATAAGCTCATTGAAGCCCATATCCTTGGCCGTTCTGATTTCAGAACCAAAACCAATGGTGGTCTTACCAATTCTATTTTCAATGATTTTTTCCAAGCCGTCAAAAGCTCCTCCGACAACAAAGAGAATGTTGGTGGTGTCCAACTGAATGAACTCCTGATGAGGCAGCTTACGCCCCCCTTGCGGCGGCACATTGGCTACCGTTCCTTCCAGGATTTTCAGTAGTGCCTGCTGAACCCCTTCGCCTGAGACGTCTCGGGTAATGCTTCTGTTCTCGCTGCGCCGGCTTATCTTATCTATTTCATCTATATAGATAATGCCATGTTCAGCTCTTTCAACATTATAATCAGCTGCCTGAATCAAGCGCAACAAGATGTTCTCAACGTCTTCTCCCACGTAACCAGCCTCAGTCAAAGTGGTGGCATCGGAAATTGCGAAAGGCACATTGAGAATCCGAGCCAAAGTCTGAGCCAGGTAAGTCTTACCTACACCAGTCGGTCCCAAGAGCAAGACATTGCTCTTTTGCAATTCGGTAAATTCGCTTTCTTCGTCTTCATCTTTAGAGCCGTGCTGGCCTTTAATTTTAATCAATCTTTGCTGACGAATTCTTTTGTAATGATTATAGACTGCAACGGCTAAAGACCTCTTCGCTTCGTCCTGCCCAATCACATATTGATCAAGAGCTTCTTTAATCTCTTTAGGGCGCATTAATTCTTCTGTTTCCAAGGCTGAATGTAGCTCAGATGAAAATTCGTCTTCTAATATTTCATTGCACAAGCCTATACACTCATCGCAGATGAAAACTCCATTGCCTGCCACAAGCTTGCGGACTTGATCTTGAGGCTTGCCGCAGAATGAACAATGGAATTGTTTTTTGTCTTCTCGGTTTCCTTTAGCCATAAAATTCCTCTTTTTCTATTCCTTTTCAGCTAATAAAAAGTCTATTGTCTTTTTGTAATTGAGTTCAGAAAGAAGCTGTTCTTGAGCACCTGCTCCCATGGCTATTTTCTTAAACTCTTCAACTTCCATTTGATAATTTTGAGCCAATTCAGTGATATATTCTTCCAACTCTTCTTCACTGGCCACAATATTTTCTACTTTAGTTATTTCATCCACCACCAAAGTATGGCGAACGGCTTTTTCGGCTTGAGGCATAAAGTCAGCAATCATGTCCTCATGGGTTTTATTTAGAATCTTCTGATAGTCTTCCATTCTCAGACCTTGTTGCATCAGGCTTCCTTCGAAATTCTGTAACATCTGTTCGGCTTGACGGCTGATCATCACGGGAGGAATATCAACTTGAGCATTCTCAACGACTTTGGTTAAAATTGCTTCTCTTTTCGCTTCTTTGTTTTGAACCTCTGTGGTCTCTACTAAGTTCTTTTTGATTTCGGCTTTTAATTCTTCCAAGGTATCAGATTCTGAAACATCCTTGGCAAAATCATCGTCCAAGGGCAGAACTTCTCTTCTTCTTATTTCATGAAGCTTACACATGAAAACTGCATCTTTACCAGCTAATTCTTCAGCATGATAATCTTCTGGGAATTTAACTTCCACCTTGATATCCTCGCCAATACTCTGACCTACCAGCTGATCTTCAAATCCAGGGATAAAAGAATTGCTACCTAATTCCAAATCGTAATTTTCCCCTTGACCACCGGGAAACTCTTCTCCATCTACAGAACCGCTGAAGTCCAATTTAACAAAATCGCCATCCTGAGCCGGTTCATCTTCAATGGGAACCAGACGAGCATGTTCGTTTTGCAGACGGGTTAGCTCTTCGTCCACATCCTTGTCTTCGATTTCACGGGTTTCATATTCGACTTCTAAGTCCTTATATTCACCCAGCTCAACTTCAGGTGTTAAGGTTAAAATAAATTTAACCTCGGCTTTTTCCCCTTTAGCAAAAGCAACTACATCCACTTCGGGGCTATCGATAGGCTCAACCTTGGTCTCTTGCAAAACATAATCATAAGCTTCGGGTAAGAGTATATCCAAAGCGTCATCATACAAAATTTCAACACCGTAACGAGCTTCTAAAATTGGACGGGGCAATTTACCTTTGCGAAAACCCGGTGCATTGATTTGTTTGACCACTCGTCTGTAGGCTTGAGCTAAACTGGCTTCGACTTCTTCAGGGGTCAATTCCATTTCAACGGTCAGTAAATATTTTTCCCTTGATTGAGATTTAATTTCCATAGTATCCTCCTTGTATTTGGACAAATATATAAAGGGCTGCTAAAAAACAAGACCTCTTGGTTAAAAACCCAGTTTTTTGACAACTCCTACCTATTATAGCAAACAACTTTTGAATTGCAAGGTTATTTAATCACAGTTTTTTAATCGAAACTAACGAATTGCTTTAAAGAATTGACCAAAACCCTTTAATTTGAGGAAAAAGCCCTATAAACCTGTCCTCAGCTCAATAATAACATCACGAATCAGAGCTGCTTCTTCAAACTCTAAAGCCTTGGCAGCTGCCTTCATTTCTCTTTCTAATTTTGATAACAATTCGTGCAATTCTTTTCTATCCATTTTCTTAACATCTTCTCGGCTCAAAATTGCTTGATCACCGGGTCGATCGATATCATCTATGACAGAGCGCACATCCTTGCGAATGGTCACGGGGGTAATATTATATTTTTGGTTATACTCAGCCTGCAGCTGTCTGCGCCTTTCAGTTTCACCGATGGCTCGTGACATGGAGTTGGTGATTTTGTCCGCATACAAAATCACAGTGCCATTGACATTTCGGGCTGCTCGACCGATTGTCTGAATCAGAGATCGTTCAGAACGTAAAAAGCCTTCTTTATCCGCATCCAAAATGGCCACCAGGGAAACCTCAGGTAGGTCTAGGCCCTCTCTCAGCAAGTTAATACCCACTAAAACATGGAAAACTCCCATTCTTAAATCTCTGATTATTTCCATTCGCTCCAAGGCGTCAATATCATGGTGTAAATAGCGAACCTTAACCCCCAACTGGGCAAAATATTCGGTCAGGTTTTCAGCCATTCTTTTAGTCAAGGTGGTGATTAAAACTCGTTCGTCATTTTCGGTCCTTTTTCTGATTTCTTCCAAAAGATCGTCGATCTGGCCATTGCTAGGCCTTACAAACAGCATGGGATCGAGCAGACCTGTTGGTCTGATAATCATTTCAACAGTCTTTTCAGCATGTTCTGCCTCATAAGGACCGGGCGTCGCTGAAACAAACACCACTTGATTGATCCGTTCTTCAAATTCGCTAAAAGTCAAAGGGCGATTGTCAAAAGCTGAAGGCAAGCGAAAACCATACTCCACCAGCTTATCTTTACGGGCTTTATCACCGGCATACATGCCTCTGACTTGAGGCAGAGAGACATGGGACTCATCCACCATCATGAGGAAGTCTTCCGGAAAATAGTCCAGCAATACATCAGGGGCACTCCCGGGCATGCGTCCTTGCAAAGGCCTGGAATAATTTTCAATACCGCTGCAAAAACCCATTTCCAAGAGCATTTCCAAATCGTATTCAGTTCTCTGCTTGATTCGCTGAGCCTCAACAAGAAGATCCCTTTCCTTAAACCAGGCTATCCTTTCTTCCAACTCAACTTCTATTTCCTTAATTGCTCTTTTAATATTTTCCTCTGAGGTCACATAGTGACTGGCCGGGAAAATATCTATTTCTGTCGGTGTTTCTAAAATCTCTCCGGTCAGAATATTGATCAAAGAAATTCGATCCACTTCATCGCCGAATAACTCCACCCGATAAGCCAATTCATTTGTATTGGCAGGAACGATTTCTAAAGTGTCACCTCTGACTCGGAAACGTCCTCTCTGAAAATCCATTTCATTTCTTTGGTATTGAATTGCCACCAAACGGCGTAAAATCTCTTCTCTTAGCATGGTTTGTCCGACTTTTAGATTCAGATGCAAATTCAAGTATTCGGCCGGTGAACCCAGACCGTAAATACAAGACACGCTGGCTACAATGATAACGTCGCGACGACTTAAAAGGGCCGTTGTAGCTGCGTGTCTCAATTTGTCTATCTCGTCATTTATAGAGGCATCTTTTTCTATATAAGTGTCAGTATGGGGAATATAAGCTTCCGGCTGATAATAATCATAATAGGAAACGAAGTATTCCACCGCATTGTCGGGAAAAAACTCTTTAAATTCGCTGCACAATTGAGCTGCTAAAATTTTGTTATGGGCTAAGACTAAAGTCGGTTTCTGAGTCCTATCGATTACATTAGCCATAGCAAATGTCTTTCCCGAACCGGTTACTCCTAAAAGAGTTTGAGCTTTTACGCCTTTGTTAATCCCACTGACCAGTTGCTCTATGGCCTGAGGCTGATCCCCTGCCGGAGCAAAAGGCGATTTAAGCTTAAACAAAGACATCTTCTGTTCCTTTCATCTATTTAATCTGTTCAAGCAAAGCGTCCTGAGCTTTGTCTAATTGTATATCCGATTCTGCTTCAGCTTGTTCTAAGCAATCTGCATTTAACCTCTGCACTGTGATTAAATCCAATTGGCCCGTTGGATTCAAACCTCGGCTCTCTTGATAAGATTTAAGAGCATTTTTAGTTGCACTGGCAAATTCCTTTTCAGAAACTTCGAACCCCTGGCTGGAAAGCTTAGCTTGTAAGAGATCTATATCCCGTTGGACCAGCTTATCCTGCTCGAAAACACCGAGAGGAAAAGCCGGATCATAGACGACTAAATCCGGTTGCAATCCATTTTCAGCAACCCAATGACCATCCCTTGTATACCAATTGCTGGTTGTAAAAGTTACACCTGAACCATTTTTCAATGGACTGGAGCTCTGGCCCACACCCTTGCCATAGGTACTGGTTCCTACTAAAATCGAACCGCTATCTTGCAGGGCACCGGCTAAAACTTCAGAGGCACTGGCCGAATACTGATTGACCAAAACAACCAGAGGATAGTCTCTTTCCTCTAAATGTGAATGCTCTTCAATAGTATAGCCATTGGCATAAGTTATAGAAAATATTTTACCATAGGGAACGATTTCTTGAGCCGCTTCGACAACACCTGTATGGGTACCGCCGCCATTGGAGCGCAGATCCAAAATCAGACCTTTCATGCCCTGCTCTTTTAAATCCTGAAGAATTTTACCCAGCTGCTTGCCTGTCTGATCATTAAAAGAAGTGATTTCCACATATCCGATCTGATCATCCAGCATGGAGCCGGTCACCGTGATAGTCTCGACTAGCTCTCGGGTGACGACAACATCGAAGTCTTCCATCACTCCCGGACGACGAATCTTCAAAACGACATCAACACCGACTTCACCCCGAACCAAGACAATACCATCCTGAGTTGACCAACCAGCAACATCAATACCATCGACTTCAAGAAGTTGATCTCCGGTTTTCAAACCTGCTTTCTGGGCCGGTGAGCCCTCATAAGGCTGAACAATGGTGATATAACCACCACTGCTGATGACCGAAGCCCCAATCCCGGAATAAAAACCGCTGCTATCGTCCATGCGAATATTAAAATCTTTCTCTCTATAGTAAGAAGCATAATCATCATCCAAGACATTTAGCATAGCTTCAATAGCACTGTCAACCAGCTCACTTTTGTTAGGATCTAGGGTTGAACTGGTCTTTAAGAACTCGTAAACTTGCAAAAACGAATAAAGATCCTCATCTTCTTCAACTGATTTAATAATTTGAGCGGCTGCTTCGGAGCTGGCCTGCCCTGTGTTGACCAGATGGTTCCTTTGATATAATTGAATTCCATTAAAAATTAAAGCAGCAGTTAAAAAAAGACTGCCCAAAAAGAAGAAAAAGAAATTGCTCTGCTTCTTTTCTGGTTTTTTCTGTCGATCCAACAAAATTTCCGAATTATTTCTATCTTCAATCTGTTCTTGTTCATAATCTTTTAGCATAATACACCTCGAAAGTTTTCCATCGATTACCAACCTAAATAGTCACGGGGGTTTACTCTCTCACCATTGACTCTAAACTCAATATGCAAATGAGGACCGGTGCTCCAACCGGTGCTGCCTACTAAAGCTATGACATCGCCTCGGTCCACCGTATCCCAAGCATTGACATAAAGTTCAGAGCAGTGAGCATACAAGGTCACTATGCCGTCCCCATGATCTATCATGACCATATAACCATAGCCACCGGAATTCCAGCCGGAAAAAATCACTGTTCCGGCATCCACTGCCACTATTTCCGATCCATAATAACCTGCTATATCCAAGCCACCATGGAAATTACTCTCATAACCTCCGAAAGGATCGTCTCTCCAACCGAACTCATCGGTCGTGTAACGGGTACTGGGCACCGGCCAAGTATAAATACCGGTTCCTAAACTGGGGCCCTGATTCTGTAACTGCAGCTCCCTGATTGTTGCTTCCAAGGCTACCGCTTGGCGCTCAAATTCGTTATAGGCTTTTAACCATGACTCCTTTTGGCTGAGGATATTGTCCATCAGATCGCTACGTTCTTGACGCATATCCGACAATTCCTCTTCCCTGACCTGAGCCTGATATTCTAAAGAGGCCAGATATTTAAAATTGTCTTCCAATTGTAAATTTGCTGCTTCTCTTTCCGCCTGTAAAATCTTTTGCTCTTCTAAAATTTCTAAATCCCTTTGCAAAAGAGTTGTTAAATTGTCAAACTGAACCAGGAAATCAGCAAAGGAATCGCTGCCAAAAAAGACTTCCAAATAACTGATATTGCTGTTTTCATAGAGGGATCTCAATCTTTGCTTAGAAAGAGCTTCCTGGGCTTCGACCCTTTGATTGAGCTCACCCAAATGCACATTTCCCGCTTCAATATTTTTTTCTGCCACGGTTTTTTGGTCACCCAGATAATCCAATTGATTTTCTGTCCATTCCAATTCCCAGTCTACGGCGGAAATTTCATACATAATACTGTCTGTCTGCTGATCAGCCCACTGAATTTTGCCCCAAAGATGTTGTTTTTGGGCATTGGCTTCTTCCAAGGCATTGCGATAATCATCGATTTCGTCGGCCTTCAACCAGGGCTGAGTGAAAAAAAGGCTGAACAAAATCATCAGCCAGATTAGCCTGAATCTTTTTGCCATTAAATCACTCCTCTATACTTTGAGATATTTACCTAAGGAAATCATACTGCCAAAAAAGCCGATGGCAAGTCCTCCCAAGGCGATTATCTGAATTAGATTAAACAAATGGGGATTAGCCGGTAACATTGGTAAAAAGGGGATTTCTCTAATCACATAAGCATATAAGCGTGAATAGAGAGCTAAGAGAATTAGCCCGGCTATTAACGCTCCAAGCAGACCTAAGATCATACCCTGGAGCAAAAAGGGCCAACGAATAAACCAATCGGAGGCTCCCACATATTTCATAATTTGAATTTCTTCCCCCCGAGCATCTATGGTCAAGCGGATCGTGTTCATCAAGACCAGCAAAGATGACGCACTCAGACCGACTGCCAAGAAGAACATGCCAATTCTCAAAGAGGTGCTGAGGCGAGTCAGCTTTTCCACTTCGTCACGACCAAATCGCACCTCGGCAATATCCCTGATAGTTTCTGTTACCTGAGCTATCTGAGGAACTTCATTGCTCTTTTTCACATAAATTTCAAAGGAATGACGCAGAGGGTTGTCCTCTTCGTAGCCCGTCAAAAGACCTTTGCGTTTGCCCAAGCGCTCGGACAAACGTTCTAAAGCTTCCTGATTAGAAACAAAATAGACCCTTCTGACTCCTTCAATTTCGGATAATTCTTGTTCGATTGCTTGGATTCTCTCAGTTTCAATATCATCTCTTAAAAAAGCGGTGATCTGTAATTTTTGTTCCTCATCTTTAATCATATAGTTTAAATTGGATGTGAAGAGGAAGAAAAAGCCCATGATCACAAACATGACCAGAGTTATACCAACAGAAGCTAAAAGCATGCTCTTATTGTGGCGCATGTCCTGAAATGCCTCTTTAAAATAATAGCTGACGCTCTTTATCTTCAAGAAGAGACACCTCCCTTTGTCTGGTCCAAAACCTTCTTGCCACTTTCAATGATGATCATTCTTTGTTGCATAAAATTGACCATTTCTCTATCATGAGTGGCCATCAAGACGGTCATGCCCCGCTCATTGACTAAATTGAGCAAACGCATAATTTCTTTGGCTGTAGCTGAATCAAGGTTACGGGTAGGCTCATCACAGATTAAAATCCCCGGGTCATTGGCCAAAGCTCTGGCGATGGCTACTCTTTGTTGCTCGCCCCCGGACAATTGATCGGGATAAGAATCCTTTCTGGGTAAAAGTCGAACCAGTTCCAATAATAAAGGAACTCTTTCTTTAATATGAGTTTCGGAAGCTTCAACAACCTTCATAGCAAAGGCTACATTTTCATAGACTGTCTTATTGGGCAAGAGGCGAAAGTCCTGGAAAACCACACCCAAACGCCGCCTCAGAGCTGCTACTCGGCTCCGGCGTAAAGTATTGATGACCTGATTTTCCAGAATTATTTGGCCGGAAGTAGGTCGTTCTTCCAGAGTTAAGAGCCGGAAAATCGTAGACTTACCGGCACCACTGGGGCCCATGATATAGACAAACTCGCCCCGTTTTATATTAAATGATACATTGTCAAGAGCACAGACCTGGTTTTCAAAAGTTTTTGTTACAGAGTCAAAGGTAAGCATAAAGCGCCTCCTTAGAAATATTACCGCTAATCGAACAGTTTATGCCTATTAACATTGAAAATTTCGACAATTCTCTTTGTTTCTCCTCTACTCAGACCTAATTTTAGCCAAAAATGTTCCTTGAATTTAAAAGTTGTTTATTTTATGGTTTCGGGTTATGATAGAGTGTAAGACTTAAATTATCGGAATCAGCTGGAATTTTCGATAAAATTTATAAATAAAACTAGAAATAAAGGAGGAATCATGGCAAAAAAAGCAAATAAAATGCAGGTGATTCCCTTAGGCGGAGTCAGCGAAATTGGCAAGAACATGACGGTTCTGCGCTATGGTCAAGAGATCATCATAATTGATGCCGGTTTGAAATTTCCCGACGACAATATGCCGGGAATCGATTATATTATACCAAATTTCAACTATTTAATCGATCATAAAAACTTGATCAAAGGACTTTGCCTGACCCATGGCCACGAAGATCACATTGGAGCCGTAGTCTTTTTGCTCAAGGAATTGCAAATACCCATCTATGGATCACCATTGACCCTAGGGCTCTTGAGCAATAAACTCAAGGAACATCGCCTGGAAGCTAAAACTCAGGTTGTTGAAAACGGAGAAACGATTCGATTAGGCCGTCATTTTAAAATCGAGTACATTCAAAACAACCATTCCATCCCCGACAGCTTTGCTATGGCAGTGACGACCCCGGCCGGCGTCTTAATTCATACGGGTGATTTTAAAATTGACAATACCCCGGTAAGCGGCCCAACCATCAACCTGCCTCGACTGGCTGAGTATGGCAGTCAGGGGGTTTTGGCCTTGATGATAGATTCAACCAATGCCGAAAAAGAAGGATATACAAAATCAGAAAAAATAGTCGGTAAAACCTTAGAAGAAGTATTGGCAAAATACCCAGAAGACCGGATTTTTGTGGCTACTTTCGCTTCAAACATCCACCGCATCCAGCAGGTTTTCACAGCGGCCGAAAAATACGGCAGAAAAGTCGCCTCAGTCGGTCGAAGCATGATCGGTAATATCGAAATTGCCACCCGTTTAGGCTATTTAAAATACAACAGTCGAAACTATATCGCTATTGAGGATATAGGCAATTACTCCGACCATGAATTATTAATAATTTCTACCGGGTCCCAGGGAGAACCTTTGGCGGGCTTAACCAGAATGGCTGCTCAAAACCACCATCGAGTCAATATTAAATCAGGAGATGTTGTAATCCTTTCGTCAACACCGATTCCAGGCAATGAAAGATTGATTTCTAAGGTAATCGACGGCCTTTACCGACTGGGAGCAAAGGTGCTTCACCAAGGCATGTACGATGTCCATGTTTCCGGTCATGCCAGTCGTGAAGAGATTAAAATGATCATCGGCTTGGTTCAGCCTCAATTTATTATTCCCTTCCATGGCGAGTATAGACATCAAGCTGCCATGATGCGGTTAGCCAAAGAAATGGGTTTTAAAAAAGAACAGAATTACCTGGCTGAAATCGGTGATGTCATAGAAGTTTCAGAAAATGGCATCAGAAAAGTAGGAGCTGTCGCCAGCGATCCCGTCTATGTGGATAGCAGTAGCCGCCGGCCCGTTGGCACTTCGGTCATCAAAGATAGATTACAAATTTCCTTGGACGGGATGCTGACAGTTGTCATCGCCCTGGATAAAAGGAGCAAAACCATCTTGGCCGGGCCTGAATTGATCACTCGAGGATTCATTTATGTCAGGGAGTCTGAAGACCTGATGAAGGATCTGCATCAGCTGACCTTAGGTCTGATCAATGAGCAAATACTATCGGGAAGACCCCAGGTCAATCGAATTGCCCAAGTTTTAAAGGATTCGCTCAGCGCCTATATTTTTGAAAGAACTGAGCGAACCCCGATTATCTTACCTTTAATTGTCGAAATCTAGAAACAAAAAAAAGCCAGAAAATCTATGCTGGGAATAAAATTGTACAGAAGAAAAGCCAAGCGATTTTGCTTGGCTTTTTTTTAACGTTTGCGTCCGCTGATCAAGTTTTTTTCTAAGAAGTTTAAAGAGTCAAGAGCAGCACAAGTGCCTAAGCCAACGCAATCGATGGGGTTTTCAGCCATAAAGGTTTGAATTCCTGTCTCTTGGGTCATCAGTTTATCCAAGCCATCGATCAGGGCTCCGCCTCCGGTCATGATAATACCTCGATCCATGATATCCGCTGCTAACTCAGGTGGCGTTCTTTCTAAAACGGATTTGACCAAACTGACTATAGCATCGATGGGCTCCTGCATAGCTTCCATGGCTTGTTCCGAGGTGATGGTCACATTTTTGGGCAAGCCGGTGACTAAGTCTCTTCCTCTGACTTCCAGATATACTTCTCTCGAACCGGGGAAGGCTGTGCCTGCTTGAATTTTAATATCCTCAGCTGTTCTTTCACCGATCAGTAAACGATATTCATTGCGCATAAAACGAATAATTGCTTCGTCAAGCTTATCCCCTGCTATTCTGGCTGCCTCCGAAACCACGATTCCCCCTAAGGAAATAACGGCTACATCGGTTGTTCCCCCGCCAATGTCTACGACAATGGCGCCGTTAGGCTTGGAAACATCAATGCCTGCGCCTAGGGCTGCTGCCAAGGGTTCTTCAATCAACCAGGTTTGACGAGCCCCGGCCTCACTGGCAGCTTCCAAAACAGCCCTCTGTTCAACGGTAGTAATACCCGAAGGCACACCTATCATCAATCTGGGGCCGAAAAAGCGGCTCTTGCCACAAACCTTACGAATAAAAGCCTGAAGCATTTGCTGAGTCACATCGTAATCGGCTATAACACCGTCGCGCATAGGACGAACTGCTATAATATTGCCGGGGGTTCGACCAATCATCTGTCTGGCTTCTTCACCGATTGCCAGAGGTTTATTGGTATCCCGATCAACTGCCACAACAGATGGCTCATTTAATACAATTCCTTTATTTTTTACGGAAACTAAAACGCTGGCCGTACCTAAGTCGATACCCACGTCCATTCCAAAACCAAACATCCGTTTTCCTCCTCTAAAGGCTCTCTTTATTGACGCCTTAACAATCAAAAGTTCGCCATAACAATTTCTATTCCTGCTTTAAGTCAATATTATTTTTCTGCTGCTTGGGAAAATAGTTTGTATTCAACCATCTTAAGCCTTCCCGCAAAACAATGCGATCTCTCAACAATATATATTTCATAGTATAATCACGACATTGGTTCTTTTTCATTCTAAAACTTGCTTGTTTTGGCGTCAACCAGCGCAATTGAAAACCCAAACGCTTTTCATTATTGCTCAAGGAACTGCCCCTGTAAGGTCCGGAAACCTCAGCTACGAAACAATGAGAATATTGCAGAAAATTATTTTTGGCTTTGTGCTCTTCAATGCCCCCTAATTCCGTTAAAATACGGACAGGAAAGCCCGTTTCTTCCATAACTTCCCGGTGAAAAGCATCTTCTTTACTCTCTCCGGGCAGCAAGCCACCTCCGGGCAATTTGTAAATACGCATTCTACTCAAATACATAAGAGCAATTTTACCCTCCGCATTGACGATTACACCTCGGGAGCCGTAACGAGAAATCTTTTCCACAGGACCTAGGTCTTCTCCAGTTACATGGCGATCCGTTACTCTGCCCAAAAAGCGCATTTACCTTACCTCCTCATTTTTTTCAGACTAATTTAATTTTCAGAGTCCAAAGGACGCATCAAGGGGAACAAAACACCGTCTCGAATATTTTCTAAATTCAATAAAACTTGCAGGAGGCGATCGACTCCGATACCCCAACCGGATATAGGAGGCATACCATATTCCATAGCTTTTAAATAATCCTCATCCAAGGGCATGGCCTCTTCGTCACCGGAGAGACGCAATTTCGACTGCTCTTCCAAGCGCTTACGCTGATCAATAGGATCGACCAATTCGGAATAAGCATTGATTATTTCCGCTCCATTGACTACCAATTGGAAACGATCGACTATATCCGGATTGTCATCGTTTCTTCTGGCCAAGGGAGAAAGGTCGATGGGATGATTGATCAAAAACACCGGCGAAATCAGATGGGGTCTGCTCACCTTTTTGTAGAGCTGATCGATTAGATTGCCTTTACCCAAAGTTGCTACATGATCGTGGTCTAATTTAATTCCCTTAGCTTTTATAGCCTCTAAAAGAGCAGGGCCATCGGCATACTGATCGATATCAAGACCCGTATCCTTTAAGATCAATTCCCTAAACGAGACAACCGGCCAATCCAAACCGAAATCTATCTCAGCTTCTCCGATGGTGACTGTGGTCTGACCAAACAACTCTTTTAAAACATGAAGGATCATGTCTCTCAACAATTTCATATTGTCTTGATAATTAAAGTAAGCACTATAACCTTCGATCATAGTAAAATCCTGTAAATGCACAGGACTGACACCTTCATTGCGGAAACAGCGAGAGACTTCAAAAACATGATTAAAGCCACCGACTATCAGCCTTTTCAAATAGGTTTCCGGGGCTATCCGCAAATACACATCGATGTCCAGAGCTTTATGATGAGTCAGGAAAGGAGTCGCTAAAGCTCCGGAGGCCTGATTGGTCAAGACGGGTGTTTCAACTTCGATAAATCCTTTATTTTCTAAAAAATGACGAATGCTGGAAAGCATTTTAGAGCGCATCAGAAAAACCCTTCGGCTTTTCTCATTGGCTACCAAATCCAAATAGCGTTGGCGGTAGCGCAGCTCTGTATCGGTCAACCCATGCCATTTCTCAGGAAGTTCTCTCAAAGCTTTACCTAAAAACACATATTCATCAACTCTCAGGGATCGCTCACCGGTCCGGGTAGTAAAAATTGTGCCGTGAGCTCCTAGAAAATCGCCTATATCAACTGTTTTATGGAAAAAATCGTAGCCTTCGCCAAGTGAATTCTCCCTCAAAACAATTTGCAATCGGCCCTGGATATCCTGTAAATGAGCAAATGTAATTTTTCCCATCTTGCGGATAGAGATTATTCTTCCGGCTATGCTGACATTCTCTGTATCGTCAGGCAAAGAAAAAGCCTCTTCTAAAGTGTGGGAGACCTTAAAATGTTCAGGATATAATTGCACACCGGCTTCTTCTAAGTATTTCAGTTTATCGACACGATAATCAGCAAATCCTTCGTAATAGGACCGGTTTTTTTCTATATTCATTGAGTATGCCTCCGTTAATCTTTATTTAATTATTGTACACTTTGCTCTGGCTCTATGTCAAGGTATAGACTGAGAAATTTAATGGCAGAAATGTTTAGCCTCAGTTGACAAGATTTTATCTTCGTTCTATAATGAACTATCTTGTTTGTAAGCAAATCAAAATCATAAAAGGGGCGATAAAAGCAATGGCAAATGATCTACATACACTCTTATACGGTGTGTTTCAAAGCCATGTTCGTTTAAGTAGCAGTGCCTTCAGCAAGCTCGATTTGAGCAGCGCCCAGCCTAAAATCCTCTATTATCTCAAAGAACATGGAGGAGCCAGGCAAAAGGACATTGCCGAAGGATGCAATATAGATCCGGCAACAGTGACCAGCGTGATCAAAGGCATGGAAAAAAACGACCTGATCATCAGGAGAACCGACGAACAGGACCGTCGTGTCACCCGCACCTATTTAACAGAAAAAGGACAGGATTTAATTGCCGCGATAAGCAGTGGTTTCGAAAACATCGAGAGATTGGCATTTAGTGGATTTAATCAAAAAGAAGCCCAGGATTTCAAGTCTTTTTTACAACGAATGGGAGAGAATCTTCATTTAGCAGAACATAATCAAAGTTTAAACTGAAAGAGGTTGGCATTATTTTGAACAAAAATCAAGGGAAAGCCAATATCAGAGATATGACTAAGGGTGAACCTTTACCTCTGATAGTGGCTTTTGGTATGCCCATGTTGGTTGGCAATATCTTTCAACAATTCTATAATCTGGTCGACTCAATTGTAGTCGGCCGCTTCGTCGGCTCCCAAGCTTTAGCCGCAGTTGGCACCAGTGGGCCTTTAATCAGCTTGCTGATTGCTTTAGCCATGGGCTTAACTATGGGCTCAGGGATCGTGGTTTCCCAACTTTTTGGAGCTAAACAAAATAAAAAAATCAAAGCAACAGTTTCCACTACCTTGATTTTCCAAAGCATATTGGCAGTGGTCATGACATTTTTAGGTCTGGTCCTACACAAGCCAATGCTCGAGATGATTAAGGTGCCGGCTGAAATCTTCCCGGACGCGGCAGCCTACATGAGAATTTATTTTCTCGGCTTATTCTTCCTTTTCACCTACAACACATTTGCTTCGATTTTAAGAGCTCTGGGTGATTCAAAAACTCCCTTGTATTTCTTAATCCTGTCCAGTTTGATCAATACGGTGTTGGATCTGTATTTTGTCGTTTCACTAAAAATGGGCGTGGTCGGAGTTGCTTGGGCAACTTTGATTGCTCAGGGGGTAAGCGCCTTTCTCTGTTTCATCTATGCGATGCTGAGAATCGAGTATTTCCGCTTTGGCAAAGGTGAATTTGTCTTTTCCAAAGAGATTTTTGTCGACATTTTGCGCATAGGCATCCCCAGCTCCCTACAAAGTTCAGTCGTTCATATAGGTTTTATTTTGATGCAAAATTTGATCAACAGCTTCGGAGCTTTAAATATGGCTGCCTACACTGCAGCTTCCAGACTGGAAGGGCTATCCCATCTGCCTTCAGGCAACTTCACCCAAGCTCTCTCGACCTTCGTCGGTCAGAACATGGGAGCGGGTCAAACTGAAAGGGTCGTCGAAGGCCGGCGCAGTGTAGTCAAATTGACCAGTATCATCAGTATAGTAACTGCGGCTGTCTTCTTTGCTTTGGGGCCAAAATTAATCGGTATCTTTATTGATGGTTCAGAAATGGAAGTCATCACAAGAGGAAGTACTTTTTTAAAAATATATGCACCATTTTTAATTTTCTTCTCCCTGATGGGTTCCAATACAGCAGTTTTAAGGGGTTCCGGTGATTCTCTCTTTTCCATGATTTGTGGTTTTGCCGACTTAGGAGTAAGGGTTTTAGCAGCTTACACTTTAGCTGCCATTCCACAAATTGGCTTTTGGGGAATTGCCATGGCCATACCCATTGGTTGGGCAGCATCAGCCTTGATCAGCTATTTACGCTATAGAAGCATGGCCTGGATCGATAAAACCGTCTCTTCTTTGGCTCATGATTAGTAAGTTTAAATTGCAAGAGGATTTTTTCTAGCAAAAAATCTAAGCTCATATAAAACAAGTTCAAACAAAAAACAAGCTCATAATAAAAAGCCTTCTGCTCTTCAAGCAGAAGGCTTTTTATTATCCTGCCCAGCTTTTAGCAATTTCTGCTTCAGCCACAACAGGTACTATTTTTAACAGCCTCTTTCCGGCTCTTTCCATTTGCCTTTTCAAAAAATAAGCTGCCTCCAAGGCTTCTTCCTCCGGCACCTCCATGAGAATTTCATCGTGAACCGAAGCAACAATCCGCCACTCCGGGTTATCCCTCTCTTCGACAATGTAACTGAGAGCAATTTTTGTGATATCAGCTGCAGTTCCTTGGACCGGCATATTGTAAAGACCGGCAACACCGGCTCTACCGCCCCAGATGTAGCGCCTTCCGGTTAGGGTTCTGCTTTCACTTAAAATTTTCTGTTTTCTGCGTCTGGCATCCTCGGCTCGAAGTTGCCCATGCCAGCGATCTATACCCCGGTAGGCTCTAAAATATAATTCTCTGAACCTCTCAGCTTCAGCTAAGGTCATGTCGATTGAATAGGTGTCAACGGAATAATTCATCAGACCTCGAGCTCCCATGGCATAGATTAAACCAAAATTTATAGCTTTAGCAGCTTGCCTTTGCTCTGGAGTCACCGAACTCAAAGGAACCGACCTGACCAGGGAAGCTGTAAGCTTATGTAAATCTTCTCCTTTTTGATAGGCTTTGATCATTCTCTGATCCCCGGCGATTTCAGCTGCTACTCGCAATTCTATTTGTGAATAGTCAGCGATTATCAAGGATTTGCCTGGCTCAGCTTGCCAGCAAGCCCGAAAACTCTTCTCTCTGGGAGTCTGCTGGATATTGGGTGAAGAACAGGAAAAACGACCACTAGCCGAACCCATCTGATCATAATGGGAATGGACCCGACCGGTTTTAGGATTGACGAATTTCGGCAGGGCATCGATAAATGTGTTCAATTGTTTTGACAATTTACGATATTCCAGCAAAGCAGAAATTTCTTCGTGATTGCGAGCCAGCATATTCAAGGTATGCCTGGTCGTATCCTTAGCTTCGATACCTTTTCTTTTCAAGGCTTGCAACAGCTGTTCGGGACTATCCAAATTTACCTTTTCCAACTGATTGGCTCCCATCAAATTGAGCTGAGAACGAGGAGTTCCAAAAAAAGGCAAGAGGATTTTTTCCAACTCTTTGACCCTGGCTCTGATGCCCCGACCTAAAAGCTCAAGATCCTCTGTATTCAAATACATTCCAGTCTCTTCCATTTCAGCAACAGCATAGATGCAGTCAAATTCAACTTTAGCAACCTCGACAAGTTGGGCAGCTACTAAATCCTTGACCAGCTTTTGCCGCAAAGGCAAAAGAGCCGTCAAACTTTGAGCAAAAGCTATATATTCTTTTTCTCCTTTGAGCTGACCGTATTCGGGCCAAGGTGTGTTGACATAATCCAGATGTTCCAAATAAAGCTGAGGCAAGGAATAAATCCTTTTACTCTCAGGAGTGAGTAAGAGCTTGGCGGCAAGATAAGGATCAAACCATGTACCCCGAGGCTCCAATCCTAAGCTATGGAAGAATTGAATGCCCTTTTTAGCGTCGTACATGACTTTGATGATATTTTCATCCTCTAAAACTCTTTTTAAAGGATTCAGCTTCTCTCTGCTATCAAAATATCTAAAATCCAAAAGCCAAACATCTTCCCTATCGCAATTTAAACCCAAATAGATGGGCAGATGTAGATGGGGATCGGGCCCTTCAGTTTGCATGTACAAAGCCACATATTTTTGCCTGGAAATATTGCTCATAGCTTGATCCAATTGACTCTGATTGACAATTATATGAAGCTTCAATTGCTAACACCTCCTGCAACCAAATTCTATTTAGAAAGACAAAATCCTTTGCTGGTCAAGCTAAAACAAGTTTTTCAATGATGAAGGCTTAATTTCTAGCTTGTTCTTGCTCAGTGTCTTGGCCTAGAAAACTCCTTTAAAATATATTTCTAATACTGAGCCTTTCTTTTTAGAAGAGCAATCAAATAAAAACCTCAAAGTAAGACTTAGCTCCTCTTTAACCTTTACCCGAATAGTAGCTTATGTTATAATCGATTTTATAATCCGGCAAGGAGGTTTAAAAATGATTTATGAAACATCCGCCGGCGGAGTTATTATTTACAAAGGTAAAGTCCTGGTTGTGCGCAATCGCTTTGGCAACTGGGTCTTCCCCAAGGGGCATATTGAAGCTGGGGAAAATGCTGAACAAGCAGCTTTGAGAGAAGTTGAAGAAGAGGTCGGCTTAAAAGCTAAGATCAGAGAAGCTATCGGCCAAACTCACTATCAGTTTACTTCAGGAGGCATACTCAGAGACAAAACTGTCCACTGGTTCTTAATGGACGTGGCCAACCCAATCTATTCCCTCAATCGCAGGGAGGGTTTTGTCGAAGCAGCTTTTGCTCCTGTGGAAGAAGCTCAAGCCCTTTTAGCTCACGATAACGATCGTTTGCTTTTAGAAAACATCGCCGACAAAATTAAAACCGAGGAGCTAGAACAATCGATGAAACTCACCACTATTCTTTTTGATTTAGACGGTACTCTGATCGATACGAGGAAGCTGGTAGTCGCTTCCTTCCAACACACCTTTAAAAAAGTTTTAAATATTGAAGTGACAGCTCAGGATGTTTTGCAAGATTACGGCCGTCCTTTGACTTATACTTTTGGTCGCTATACCCAAGACCCTGCCACAGTGGATGAAATGCTGAGAGTTTACAGAGAACACAATGTAATTTACCACGACAGTATTACCGAGGCTTTTCCTTTGGTTTACGAAGATGTTCTGCAATTACACCAAGCAGGATTTCGTTTAGGAATTGTTACCAGTAAGAAAAGGCCTGTTGTTTTGATGGGTGTTAGATTGTTCGATTTAGAGCATTTTTTTGAAGTTTATGTCTGTGAAGAGGATACTAAAAAACACAAACCAGGGCCCGAACCTATTCTGGAAGCTCTAAAGCAAATGAAAGTTAAACCTGAGGAGACTATTTACGTTGGCGACAGCCCCTATGATATTCTCAGTGCTAAAGCAGCAGGAGTTTATTCAGCTGCGGTGATTTGGAGCAACTTCCCGGAAACCACCTGGCAAGAACTAAAGCCCGACTTGATTCTGTCCAGATTAAATGAACTTGAAGAATATTTAATTTGATATTTTAGCTATAGCAAAGCCCTCCTGCTGAAATTTAGTAGGAGGGCTCTCTTATTTAATGATAATTTCAATTTTGTGCAAGCAGATAATTTATCGCTCTTTCGGCAGCCATCAATCCGGCTATTGCCGGAACAAAACTATTGCTTCCGATTGAGTTTTTTTGCTCCTTTGAAGAGTCTTGATCAGGAGATGAATAGAGTGGCAAGGGACTATAGATGATGTCTATATCTTTCTTGACCTCAAGTTGCCTCACCCTTCGGCGCACCGCTCGAGCCAAAGGACAGTATTCAGTTTTACTCAATTTAGTCAAGACAAAACCTTCAGATGACATCCTCTTGCCTGTGCCTAAAACACTAACGATTTCTATATTCTTTTTTACAGCTGCTTCGATCAGTGCCCCTTTGGCATCTACCTGATCAATTGCATCGATGATAAAATCAGGCTTGCTCTCCAACAAGTCGTCGACATTTTCTTCACTGAGCCAGAGATTATGAGGAATCACCCGGCATTCAGGGTTGATTTCCCCTACTCTTTCAAGGGCAACAGAGGTTTTAGCTCTGCCCACTGTAGAAATCAGAGCCAATAGTTGACGATTTAAATTACTCGCTTCAATTTTATCTCCATCTACAATGGTGATAGTTCCAATACCCATACGCGCCAAGGCTTCTAAGGCATAGGAGCCAACTCCACCTAAACCTACTAACAAAACCTTTTTACTCCTCAGCCTTTGATAGGCTTGAGACCCGATCAGCTGCCGGGTTCGGGCCGAAAAACTAGAATGATTCATCGTCGACTTCTCCTTTATTTTGCTAAAAAATACTTGACACTTGCCGTCAGCTTTTATTTAAGTTAAAATACAGGGTATAGATGTTTTAAAAACCTAATAAAGGTGAGAAATATGAAACGCTTGAAACTCAACAGAGCAATAATCCTGAAAGCCCTGGGCTTTATAACAATCGCTTTATTCATTGGTTACAATGGTTTTGGCTTTTTCTTTGGCCAAAACAGATATTATCGCGAGATCAAGAATATCAGCGTCTCCAGCCTTTCCAGCGAACTCTTACTCAAAGACTTTTCTGCTGCAAGCCAATTTCAAAATGCTCTTTTTATCGGTGACTCCTTCACCCTTGCTTTGGACAATTATGGCTATCTAGAGAATAACGAGTTTTTGGCAGGTATTGGCTACACTTCATACGATCATGTCAATTATACCTACTTCCCTGAGGATCTAAACCCCAAAAGGATTTTTATTCTCTTAGGCATCAATGATTTGGTCCAAGGTTATTCTCCAGATGAATTCATCGAAAACTACAGAGAGTTGTTGCACGTGAGCAAGGAGATTTATCCCGATGCTAAAATCTATGTTCAGAGCATAGCTCCGGTTACCGCATCTTTCGAATATATTTATGAGGATCGGGGCAATGATCAAATCAACGAGTTTAATCAGATGCTAAAAAAACTCTGTCAAAAAGAAAGAATCGTAATGCTCAATCCTTGGAATGCCGCCAAAGAAGAAAGCGGTGCTCTTGCAGAAAATTTGAGCAGCGATGGCTTACATCTAAACGATCAAGGCCATTTACT
>LSQX01273167.1_pt2 | contig 24231 bp, 30 predicted proteins | sample 654561 | NCBI WGS metagenome assembly LSQX01 (sample SAMN04489861, study PRJNA283612) | anaerobic digester metagenome | isolation source: 4 biogas reactors fed with cattle manure at either 37C or 55C with and... | place: Denmark: Kongens Lyngby | collected 2014
CTCCCTTACTCTAATATTCTGTCCATCAATTAATTCACCATATAAACTAAGATAATATACGAATTCAGCAACTTCTTCAGGCTGCATAATCGTTGTTTGATCTTCATCGGGAGCTAATTTTTTACGGAGCTCGGTCGCACACCGTCCCGGCGAAATACAATAAACTAAAACATTATAAGGTTTTAGTTCTTCCGACATAGTCAAAGAGAAGTTAATTACTGCTGCTTTTGATGCTGCGTAAACACTCCATCCAGGCTGCGGTCGGGCACCAGCAGTAGAGGCAATATTTATTATTTTCCCACCAGTGTTCTTCGCATATTTAACAAATTCTTGGGTACAAAAGAAAGTACCACCGAAATTAACGTTAACCGTTTGGTACCACTCTTCCGGACTTATTTCCAATAGTCCTTTGGGTTCTACATAACCGGCACAATTAATCAACAAATAAGGGACTCCATATTTATTTACTATTTGCGAAAATGCTTGTTCAATCTGCTCATAAGACGCAACATCTGTTTGAATAGTTTCAATGTCTTTTATTATGGTTCTTGATAGATTTATAACTTTAAAATCATTCTTAAGACGTTGGGCAATAGCATATCCTATCCCTTTGCTGCCACCAGTAATTACTGCTATTTTCATCCAACATCGCCCCTGTTTTTCCTACATATCGCTTCTGCCAGTTGAATGTCCAATGGAGTAGTGATTTTTATGTTTTCTTCTAATCCCTCAACATAATGAGGAACAATTCCCAGTATGTCTAGAACCAAAGTGGAGTCATCTGTATAGTTGTTGTGTATCGCCAAGTCATGCGCTCTTTTAAGAAATTCTGATTTAAAAACCTGAGGGAGTTGGATATTAATTAAATCAGATCTATTCAATATTGAAAATTTTTTCTTATCGCCAACAGTAAAGGGAATGGGAATATAGGGAACAACAACAGGATGCTTTTTAGACTCCCTAAGAAGAGTCATAATGTGCTCTTTATTAATGAAAGGTCTAACAGATTCATGTATGATTATATATTCTGAGTTACAGTATTGTAGCCCTTTAAAGACAGATTCTTGTCTTGTTGTTCCTCCTGAAATACACCTGGCTTTGGTTATCTGGTAATCTTTAAGATATTTTTCAAAATCTTTTATTCTTTCTTCAAGAGAAACAACAACAATCGAGTCTATCTCTTCCATAGATTCAAATATTTCAAGGGCATAAACCATAACAGGTTTACCCTCTAATAAATAACATTGTTTGGGATAGCCAAGCTTAGATCTAGAGCCCGCTCCTGCTGCTAAATAAATTACATTATATTTCATAAAATTGTGGCTGTGGAGACACGTGACTTTAGTCATGTGAGGAAACAGCCATATCTGTCCTCCTTTCCCATAATAATGTTTTTCTTTTGCTCAATAGTTGTAAATCTTTGTAACTTGCTGACCTGTGAATCACAGTTCCATCAAGTTTTCTTAAATTAAAATATCCACTACTTCTTCTACCAAATATAAAACATTCTTGTCCTTTGTATTTTACCTTGTCAAATAACCTAAAACCTTTTACTAAATAAGGAGCTTGATTTAATTTTCTTATGCCGCCCTTTAATATATTGGCTTTATGAATTTGTCTATTGTGTCTTCTTACTTGCTTAATATAATACCAATAATCTAATTGTTTTGCTTTTGGATTACCGCTAATACACAGAGCATCTATTCTGTGTGATTTGGGTAACTTATGAGTGGTTCTGGTGTTTTTTGTTATATATCCATAAGTTAATTCTACATTTGGATAGATATTTTTTAATCTGTTATAAAACGTCCATCTCATAATACCCATAAATGCAGTATCTCTAAAACTTTGCCCTCTTTTTAATTTAACTTTCAGTTCTCCTTTGTGATATTTGTTGTGGCAGGTTTCACACAAAGTTATGAGGTTGTTAGGTGCATTTCCACCTGTTTGCCTACTTTCTATATGATGAACATTTAACCTGTTGTCTTTGCTCTTACCCCTACAAATTTGACAAGTATGATTATCTCTCCAAAGAACATATTCTCTTACNNTTCCAAAATCCCAATTGCTCTCCTTGTTGGTATTGTTCACCTTCTATATTGGGATTTTTAATCTTTTGTATATCAAAGGAAGCTACTTCTATAATTGTTTTTGATATAGGCAAAATTTCGTGTATCTTACTTATTGTTTTTAAATGTGTTTGTATTTTATTTTCAATAGAAGGTGCTAACCAACCTTTATTTTTACTTCGTACTCTATTTGAAAATCGTGGCTTTCTATATCTTGTTTTTCTATATCTCCTACTTCTACGATACTGCCTACGTTCTGATAATAATTGCACTATATCGTTTCTTAATTCTACTTCTGCTGAAAATAGCTCTTGCTTTTCTGTTGTAGCAGATACTCCTATTATTTTACTTCCAGCATCTACACCTAATGTAATAGGCTGTTTGTATCCACTACTACCATAAATAAGTTGAATTGTGAATGGTTCTCTTTGTGTTATTTTTGCTTTGCCTTGCTTTAAAAGTTTTCTGGCTTTTGATGGTTTACAAGGCATTAAAGGCTTACCATGCTTATTTAAAACGTATACTAATATAAAGTATACCTCCTTTTGGAGTAATGTCTCCTTCCCCAATGTTATATAGGCTTTTTACACTTAACTCACTGTTCCTACCCATCAGAACTGTTTAAAGTTAATAAGCAACAGAGCTACGAGTTAGGAGAAACGCCCGTAGGTGTTATGACCTATATAACGTAGTCCTCGAAGGACTTAGGGTAGTCAATAAAGGCTTTTGCAAGCCCGCCACTTTAGTGGTGGGTTATTGACAACAATTTCTCTATCTCCCTTTGTATTGTTTTAAATCTAATCTCCCAGGTATTCTCCAAAGCAATTTTCCTTGCTGTTTCAGGTGATACTTCTTGGGCTTTTTTAATGTTAGCGCAGAACTCAAAAAATGTTTTACTAGGGAAAACTGCTTCAGGATATAAGCGGCATTCCGGAATATCGGTAGCAACAACAGGTTTTCCAGCAGCTAAGTATTCATACATTTTTATTGGATTAGCCGCTATACTAACTTTATTCAGAAGAAAAGGAACAATACCAATATCAATAACACTATAATATCTAGGTAATTGATGATAATCTTTCATGCCAAAATTGATTGTTTTCGGCGGAGCGGTTTTGCCGAAATTGGGACCAACCACTATAACAGTATAATGTTCTGCAAGCTTTCCAAGTAAATTAGTGTCTACCCATGAGCCTATTGCCCCAATAAACCCTAAGACTGGCCTTTTTACATTTTTTCTGAATTCCAAAGGTTGAAAAGCTTTTTTTTGGGGGCGTATAAACTCAGGATCACAGGCATTTCTTAGCATAACTACGTTGTTATGTCTTGCCGACTGTTTCCTGTATAAAGCTTCAGAAGAAGTGAAAACAATATCACTTCTTGCAAGCATTTCTGGTTCATAAGGATCCCATGTATCGAAATCATCCAAGCTGTCAAAAACAGTAATAGCAGCTTGTATGTCCAGGTCTTTGTGTACGGCGCAAGAAATCCATAAAACATCAACTCTAGGTTTTCTTCTAAGTAAGGCTTCCCAATCGTGATGTATTTCTAGGTTAGGCTTTACAATAGTAGGAGGCCTACCTTTGATTTGTGTTTTATTGGCATATAAAACTCGCCATCCGTGCTTGGCAAATTGTGTTAAAATCTGTTGAGGACGCTGTTTCATAAAGTGCCAATCTATTGTAGGAGGATATAGTATTGTCATTCTAGTACTCATTTTAACAAATCCTTCCGGCCTGTCAATTTTATTCGTTTCCTCACGTAATCTTTAGTAATATTTTTTTTATAATCAATTACAATTAACGTAATACCCAATTCCTTACTTAATTTCTTTTTTAGTCTATCACACCTTTGTAAGTATTTAAATTGTTTTTCATTTTTAAAAAACCGGGAGTTATAATAATAGTGCTGTCTTCCTTGATACTCAAATGCCAGTTTCAGGTCAGGATAATATATATCATATTGCATAGGCTTGCCCTTGGGGCTCATCAGAAAAGAATAATAGCCGTTTCTTATGTAATATTCGCCAGGAAAAATCTCATCGAGGATTCTGAATAAAAGTTCTTCCTTGCTATTTTTTCTATTCGACAAGAAGTTTCATTTCCTTTAATTTTTGTCTTATTGTTTCAACGGCTCGTCTTCTTTTAATGCCTATCCAATTTCGATGATATCCGGTTATTTTAGCAATTTCTATATCTGTAAACTTATCAAGATAGAACATTTTAATAATTAACCGGTCCAAGGGCGTAAGATCGGTAAAAATTTCACTACAGGCACCATAAATCCAGTGACTGTCTAACTCTTCAATTATTGACATTTTGTCCAATTTAAATTCACAACTTATCGCGTCATTTAGTTCTGTAGCACTTGATAAAGGGTCATTAATAAAGCGGGAAACAAATTTGGCTACTTCATAGCGGAAGCTGCTTTTTAGATAGGTACAAAATCCTTTTTGTATTTCTTTGTATCTTAAAGCAATCTTTAAAAAGATCGCTATGAATTCGCTATTGAGGTCTTCTTCAGAGAGAGGATAAAGCAAAGCTCTAATAGAATAAACAACTTTATAAATGAATTCTTTATTTCTGGGGGAAACGTTACCGGTTTTTAATTCTTTTCTTATTTTTTCATCTTTAATAAACAAACCTATAAAACTACAAAATTCATGATCAGAAAAATTGATAATGCAACTCTTCAAAATTTTAATATACTTTTTAAATAAGGGGGAAAAAAGACAGATTAATTCAAGCGCAGCTTCTTGGGGATTTATATTTGACTTAAATCGAAAAACAAGTTCATCTATCTTGTCATAAGTTTGGACGCTGTTCATTTTTAATCACCTAAGTTGAATCCAAGATTGCTATCATCATTTTTTTTGTCTTTTTTCCCATCATCATTCCCAATCTCTAAAAAACTGATCATTTGCATTTCAAGTAGGGAACAAAATAGATCGAGAATTTCTTCTTCCAAGGAATTATCAATAATGTATTTTATATCTTCTATGTTTTGGAATCGAATACCTGTATTACCAACATAAAATTCAATCATTGCTGGTCTCCTTTCAATGCACAATAAGATAAGGCGATAGCGATTGCATCTGATACGTTTTCGTTGAGCTTTTCTTTTATACCAAAAAGAAAAGAGACACTTTTACGAATTGCTTCTTTGCTAGCATTGCCTTTACCGGTAGTTGCCCGTTTGATTTCTGCAGGTGTTAAAGTCACTATTGGAATATTATTTTGGGTTGCGAGGAGCATAATAACTCCTCGCACCCAAGAAAGTTTTTTAAGTGTATCAACATTTCTACCAAGAAATTGGTCTTCTAAAACCACTACTTCTGGCAAATACTCGTTAATGATTTCTTGAAGCTTGTTATAGATTACAAACAACCGTTTTTCTATAGGTTTTGATTTAGAAACATGTATTAAACCATAATCAAGATTATCGGACAAAACAGACCAGCCTGTATCAATAGTCGCAGGGTCAATCCCCAACACTGTCTTTTTGTTCTTTTTTAGTATCTCCGTCTTGTTCAACTTGTTCAACATCCTCTTGTAAGGTTCCCGGTTCCGAAGTTTCTTTAATTACGGGATCAACACCCAAGTCTTCAATAATTTTAAGAATCCTCATTTTTAGTTCCACCTTTTTCTTTTTGAATCGATGTTTTTTGAGTAGCAATGAATTTCTCAACTTCTTCATCGAGGTACATCTTCGCATACTTTAAAAGCCCCAAAGCATCAATCAAATTACCTTGAATGTCAACAATTGGCATACCCTTATCGGTTTTTGCCAACTGAACCATACAGGTTAATTTTGTTTGGTTTTCTTCAGGTTTTTCAACAGGCTTTTCTTCCTGTTTGTCGTTTTTTAAACTATTCTGTAGCCCCTCAATTGTTTTCCTAAGGTCATCGATATTGTTTTTCACTTTAATTCCCCCCACAATAATTTTTATAGCTACAATTATTACATATAAAAGAATGTCTTGGATAGAAAATATTTTGTGTTATTCCCTCTACAATCCGGTCAACAATCTTAAGGGCCTTATCTAATTCCTCTTTGGTTCGATAAGTAAAAAATGTTTTGTTACTTCTTAAATGATAAACAACTTCTCTTTGTTCTTTTGCTCTCAACAAATAACGAAAAGCCGCAGATAAGATGCTTATCGTTAAATCATTATCCACTGTCCATTGAGTTGGAGTTTGCCTCCCCGTTTTATAAACAATTAGCTCAATTACGCGGCGTGGCCCATCTTGAATTTCTCTAACAACTTCAAATTGACCGGTAATTTCATGGTCCCCATATGGGAAAGTGAAACTATGGTTGATTAAAAGAGGAGCTCCTGGGTCTTGGTAGTTGCTGTTATAGAAATTGGTCAACAAGGTCGCCCCACTAACTCCCATTTCCCATGCCGGATTTTTGGGGGTTGTTAAATACTGCAAAGGATCAATCTTTTTTTTAAACCAAAGACTTTCCCATTTATCTCTTAGCACATGGAGACCTGGTACTTGTTTATCTAATACTCGATAAAAAAAATGATAAATTATTTCATGTATTTTTTCTGAATACTCTTTTTCAATAATTGATTTCTCTTCAAGCTTATAGTTGTATTTATATTGATAATATTGAGGACATTTTATATAGTCATTTATTTGGGACAAACTAATAACCATTAATATGTCATCTCCCACAACCCTCGAACTCTTTTGGCAAATGTATAACACCACTTATAGCATTCTCGATAACGGCCAATATTGCGTTTGCCAAATTGCCCATGTGTACATTATGAGGAGCACGAATGACAAGTGTCTTACGTCCATACTGATGCCAATAAGCAACTGCTAGAGCTTCTGCACTAAGAATAGAAGCATCTGTAGGATTTTTTACAGAATCAATAGAAAGGCCCTTCATGCCAATATAAATATATTGTTGATTTTCGTCCAAAAGTTCTAAAACGTTTTGGCTTCCGCCAATAATATCATAAACTGCTTGTTCGTGATTAGGAGATTTAACGCAATTTATTATTACCTGGCGGTCGGCCATCATAGCACACATGAGCTCAGGGTCACAAATATTCCCAAGGTAAAAATCAAATCTAGGGTTTGAATGAAGATGGTTGATATTACTAAGGCTGCCATTACTTAAATTATCAACTATTCTGATATTGATATCCGGTTTAAGCTCAAAGAGTGTAGTTGCCAAGTTACTTCCCGTTTTCCCAGCCCCACCCAAAATAAGTATATTCATTCCATGACCCCTCTTTTTACTCTTCAACTACAGCAAGGATATCGTGTTCTCTAATCATCATATATTTTTCACCATCTAAATCAATTTCGTAACCAGCCCATTTAGGATAAACCACTTTTTTGCCTGGTTGGATTTCCTTGTCTATGGGAATGAGTTTCCAAGTTCTAGCAACTTCTTGGGTTTTCGGATCAACCTTAAATGTTTCGTGATAAGTGCCCTCTCCAACAGCAATAACTTCACCTAATATCCCAGGAGATCGTCTGGTTTGATCAGGTAAATAAATACCACTTGGAGTTTTCTCTTCGGTTTCAAATACTTTAATTAGTACATAATTACCCTTGATTTTCATATTTAGCCTCCAGTGTCCCCCTTAATTAAGTTTTAATTGTTTCCCTGTTTTTCTTTTGCTTCTTTTTGTTTCTTAATCTCTTCTTGGCGCTTTTTGCGTTCAATAATTTCTTTTTCAATTTTTTCTTGCTGACTTCTTTGATATGCTAAAGCGCAATCGTAATGAACTTTATATTCTTGTTCAAACTCTCTTTGTTCGTCGCTTAGCCCAGCAAGTCTCAAAATTTCCTTTCCACAAAGCTGACAATATTTAGTATTGATTTTTTGTACTTTTTCAAAATTATTGATTACAATTTTTTCCCAGTCCGACAAATCATTTGTTCGTGCCATGATTTAAGTAATTCCTCCTTAGGTCTTTTAAAAGTTTCGTAAATAGTGTACACTGCAACACAATCATTGCCCCAAAATTTTTCTACTAATCCTCTTCGATAAGGTGTCAGTCGTTCTTCCTCACTTAATATTTTTTTCTTCTTTTTTCTTTTTGTACCCATTAATTAGTTCTCCTAATTGTTTTTTGCATTCAGAGGTAAGTTTAAGGACAAAATTCTCTCTTTTGATCATCAAGGCAATATCTTTATCCGAATGCTTGCATTTGTTTAATGAAAAAATACAAGAACGACATCTGTAATATAAATGTGCAGCCTCATTTAGACACCGGTCACAAAGTGGGCAAGGTCTGTAATTTATACAATCAAATCGAAAATTCATTTTTCTTTGACCTCACTTTGCTCCTCTTGTAAATTATTTGCCTTAATCAATGTTGCTTTAGCTGTTCCAGAACCCCCCATTTCTTTTTGTTTTTCTGTTATATAATTGCGCAAAGCTTTTTGAGCAATTTTGGCTTCCAGGCGAGCCAATTTTCTCCGTTCTTTACGCGGCAGAAAACAATTAGCAGCCGAATATTTGTCTTTCATTAGTTCACTAAAAATTATCCTTTGTTCCGCTTTTTGTATTGCCCTATTAACCCCCAACAAAACTCCTCCTTTTTATTTATTCCCCCTATAAGTATTATATTCATTTTTTAGAAATGTAAATAAAAAAAGCCAGCATTTATTGCTGGCTTTTTTATTTATTATAATATTTTTTATAACAATTCAGCGGCCAATTTGGAAAGTAATGAACGCTCGTTTTTATACATTGTAATGTGAGCATGAATTTTTTGACCTTTGAAGCGTTCGGCTGCATGAATTAATCCGTTATAGTTTTGGTCGAGAGCTTTGTTATCGATTTGACAAGGATCACCAAGTAAAACAATCTTAGTACCCTCTCCAGCTCTGGAAATTAATGTTTTAATTTGTTGTGGTGAAATATTTTGTGCTTCGTCGACAACCATGAATAATCGTGGAAGACTGCGACCTCTAAGGAAAGTAAGCGCGGAAAACTCAATCATATTATGGTCTATCAAAGAGATTAAATTTTCTTCATTGTCAAGGAGATATTCAAAAGCGTCATATGCGGATTCCATGAAGGGGCGCAATTTTTCTTCCAGATCTCCGGGTAATGCCCCTAAGGTTGGACCAATACCGATTGCTGTTTTATAGTACACAAGTTTATTGTATCTTTTTTCGTCAACTACCATGTGTCCTCCAGCAGCAAGCGATAGCAAAGTTTTGCCTGTGCCAGCAATACCTGAAACAGTAACTAATTGAATTTTGGGGTCCATTAGGGCCTCCAGTAAAAAGGTTTGTTCCAAATTTCTTGGAGAAATATCCCAAGGACGCATGTTAGCAAATTTTAGACTAACAATTTTCCCATCTTGATATTTGGCAAGTGCGGTATGTTTAGGGTTTATATAGTCCCTAAGCAATAAGAATTGATTTTCATAAAGATCTGAATCTTGATATATAAGTTCTTTTTCTTCATAGAAAGCATCAATTTCACATGAAGAAAAATCCAGTTCTTTAAAACCGGAATAATAGCTTTGGGGTAGTTCAATATCCTCTATTTTAACTCCAAACTCCCTTGCCTTAATGCGGCAAGCTATATCATTTGAAATTAGCGGCGCTCCAATTTTAAGAGCCGTATAAACTATTTGGTTGTCATTTTTATATGGGTCAAGTCCGAGTCCCGCCATCCTTTCAAAGTCATCTTGGCTCAAAATTAAAACCTTGACTGGGGAATTGCCGTTAACATGAAATGAGTCAATTTCTTTAATTGCTTTACGGGCATTATAGCCTGTGATATCATGTTTGGTTTTATTATTGTCAAGCTCTTCGAGAACAACATAGGGAACAATAAAGTTATCATCTTTAAATGCACTAAATATCCTAGGGGATTGCAACAGCACATTGGTGTCTACCACATACGTCGACACATAAATTCCTCCTAAATCTGCATCATACTGGTAAATTTTTTCCCTTGTTCCTTTGAAACTGGCTCTAAAATCGAATAACCGGGGTACATATTATAGAAGATTCTTCCTTTGAATTCCCCTAATTTGTTTTTGGCCACATGGACCTCAAGGACTGGCTGTTTTTCGTCCCCTTTTTCTGTTACATAATGATAAACATTGGCTCTTTCCCCTTTAACTTGGACTTCATTATAACAAAGCATAATAGCTGAGGCGACATATTGCAATTTGACAGTCTCCTTCAGATCATCCATTATAGGACGTCTGACCCCATTTAATTTCTTTAATTCGCCAGTACAAACAACCGGTATTTTATGCACCTCGCAAATGTCGTCCAGCTCAACAGCAATCTTTTGTAGCTTTTTCTGTGTGTCTCCTGCATAAACCATATCCTCAACTTCAACGTCATAAAGATTGTCAATGAATACCACGAGTTTTTTGTTTACACCAGCTTCTGTAATTTTGGTGTTATGTTCAAAAACAATTTGTTTAATTCTCTCTATTGTATAGCCATATTTTTTATCAAGAAGTTTAAAAGAGGTCACATTTTCTCTTAAACGCTGAAGTCCTTGATTTCTTTTTTCCATTAACTCAGCATCATCTTGATATTTCTTGGGTATTTTAACCACATTAATTGGAATACGTTGGTCCATTGATATTATTCGTGGCAAAATAGCAATATCAGGATCGTCAATAGAGAAATAAAGCACATAAGCATCTTCATTTTTTAATGATACTTGCCATGCCAAACGCAGAGCCAACATACTTTTCCCAATATTGGGTTGACCAGCAATAATGTATAAGGCTGGTTGCAAGCCGTTAAAAGCTTCATCTAACAATTTATCACCAAAAGTAAAACCACCAAGTTCTCCACGTTCCCAGTTGAAATTCTCCACATTGTTAATAATATCGAGCATCTGAATTTCATAATCGTAATATTTTCTACCATTAACGATTATTTCGTCCTGTGTTTCTTGTTCGGATAACAAATTTGATTTCTGTTCCTTTTTCTTCTTATTGTGTAGGGGACATTCATTTTTATTACAGTTTGCCACTTCTTTGATTCTATTACATCCATAATCGTAACCATTAGTGTATATTTGTTTTACACACCTGATTACCTCTTCATCATCCATAGGGTCGGAAAGCACCTTATAATTCCAGTTAAAAACGCGTTCTAAAGTCTCGTTTTCGCTGGCACCGGTCTGTTTTAAAAAACTCACTAAGGCCATGCATGTTTCGTTTCTGCCAGCCAGTGTATTGCCATGAGCAATAATTTCTTCTATACAAGGTGGACAACCGTCAATCTTTAAAGTATTTTGAGACCATTGAGAACGCTTGTGTTCAATTTTTTGTTGTTGTTGCTCAAATTTAATTTTATAAGTTTCTATAATAGACTCCGCTTTGGGATTACGCTGGAACTTCTGCACAGGAAATTCAGGTCGCGGCTGCTTTGCAATATCTATAATTTCTTCGTACGATATATTCTTAAGCTCTTCATAGGTAAGTGGAATTTTGTAATATCCAGTTTTTTGATGTATACTATTGACTACTCTAAAGAGACGGACAGAATCGTAAATAGCTGTGTCAAGAGTTTTATTGGGTAACATTTTTTTAACTTCAGAAGCAATTAGCTTGAAAAGACGATTAAGTCCTTTTTGCGGCTTAATCCCCAAATATTGGCCATCAACTACAATATGAACCCCTTTGTTCCCGGAAAAGTAGATACGCGGAAGCTCGTAGGGGATATCAAAAGAACTTCTTAACCAATTTATCGTGAATAGAGCATCTTGTCTTACTGATTCAAAATCGCCTTCTTTATCAAAATCAAAATATAAGTCCGAATAAATTTCATCCTGCCTGAGATTCCCTGTTTTACTGCGATATGCAGTAATATAAATACCAGTATTGTTATATTTTTTGCGTAATTCGTCTAAGTTGTCAATGTTCATTATAATATTGCGCTTAAATCCATATGGGGGAGGTAAATTTACACCAGCTTCAACAATTTTATATCTATTTATTTCTTGGTACAACATGGTCAATTCCTGCTGCCTTCTCCTCTGCTTTTTTTTCTTCATAAAGCTCTTCAACAATAGGAATATATGTTTTAATATCTAACGGTTGATGAGGTGGCAATGCCAGTCCAGAAATTATTTGATCGACGAGGTAATCAATAGTAAACAAGACAAGGTCTAATCCATACCGGTTAACCAAATAATTTAAAGCTCCTTTAAACTGTTTAATGTCGTCAGGATGGTCGAGTTCGATAAAAAACTCCGTACAGAAATAATCAAGAAGATCCTGGTCGGTAAAAGATTTCACTATCTCCATATACCATTCTTTTTCTTCATTGGTATAGTAGACTTTGCCGTTCTTGCCGATGTAAGAAGAAGGCGGTGGCGGCATTATACGAAGCCGTCGATGATAATAAAATTTTCCAGGTTCAATTAATTCACGCTTGTTCATTCTTCCCAACAACCCGCTTCTTTCCAGGCTTCTTCTAATGCCCGGTTAATCTTTTCTTCGGAGAATTTCTCCAAAACTCTGCGGCGTACATACTTATTGAAGGCTTTAATATTCTCTTGAGTAATAGCCCTTAGGCTATTAGAAAGACCGCGCGACCAATCTTTAATGTATGGAATAAGATCATTTTGGGAAAAACCCATCAATTTTCTATAAGTGGCAAGTTCTACAGTGTCTTTCTTGTTCCAAACTTGCCCATTACTGTCTCTGCTGGTGCTCTCGTCAGGCCCCTCCTGTTTCCTAGCCTCTTTAACCTTAGAAGAAACTGATGTTGCAACAAAAGGAGTAGCAACAAGATTAGAACCTACAGCGGTAACGGGTTGTGGAGGGTTACTTTTAGCCACAACCTCAAAACACTCCATATCGGTATTTAAATGAGCACGTAAAATATTTACTTTGGCCAGGAAAGATGCTGCTTCAACAGCGGCAACAGGGTCTGCTTTTTTCGCTGCTCCTAATTCAGAGATACATAAGTTTTCATTTTCAAGAATTGCCCGACATATGCAATAATACATACCGCTCTTATCCAAAGTAGGTGGAGTCAAAACATCAATTATTATTTTTTTAACAGGGACGAGGTTTACAGCAATGTGATATAAACCTTGGTAGGTTATTGTCTGTTTTTCTCCGTAAAGTCGAACATATTTCTCCTTTTCTTCCTCACTTAACAAAGATAACAAATTCATTAATAATCCCTCCATCATTGTCGTTTTAATCTAATTATACCACTTTCTGCGGAGGGAATCAAGATATAATTTCACCATTTCACTCCACTTTTCCACGCAGAGGGTGATGGGTTTTTCCAATAGGGGTCATAAAGCATGAACACTAAATCTACATGAACAAAAGCATCATTGTACTGTTTGCGGCCAATCCTGGGTTTGGGTAATCCTAAGTTTGCTGCCGCTTGTTCAGCTAATCTTTCTAAAGTAACAGCAGTTTCCCCTTTGGGAATTGCTAAATCAATTGCCGCCCCTGTTGTGTGGGGAGAATTTTTTGCAGCATTGGGATTTGTTTTCAGTAGCTGTTGTTGGTAGGTTTCACAGCGATACCAAGAATTAATCGGAATAGGTTTTCCTAAAAGTTTACGCATTTCCATGAAAAGATCTAGCGTCGGCTCAAAGATAATTCCTTTTCCACAATGGTTACAGTTTACCTCATCCACAGAGACGAACTCTGTTACCTGTCCATAAAATTTGGCAAAATCAAATTTACCATTTTTTTTAATAACTAAAAAATCCATATGCTATCCTCCTTAGACAAAAAAGGGGCACTAAGGCCCCTAAAACTTGATATGAATTCCAGTGTAGATTTGTTTTGCGCTTGTCAGGCCTGCTCCCACGTCAACTGTTAGATGCTTGTTTTTATAAACATCTCTGGCGAATCCGGCAAAAAGCTGTGTGCTGGTTGTTCCTAAGTCAATAGACCACCCATTCTTTTCCCAAATTTCAATAGCTTTACTTGATTCCAGGCCATATTTTTGGGTGTATATGGAACCATATTTAATATTTGTTAACTCTTTTAAAAGACAGTCAAATGATAACAATCCTACTTTTTTAATTCATCAACAGAGATAGTCTCTACACCAATGAATTCCGGAAATAGGGCTTTCATTGTTTTAACACCATATTCAATCGCCTTATCAATTGTTTCATCAAGAGGGACGGGGAGACCAAAAGCAACTAAAGTCTCAACAATAGCTTCCCGGCAGGCCATTTTTTTGGCTTTATTAAATTCAGCCTTCCTCGCAAGGTATTCCTCATCTGTTTCATCTTCAAGACGCTCCAAGATACCAAACTCCTGCTCGATAGCAAGCACCATATCAGCGGCAATGGCAAAAAATTTCTTCAGTTTCTTGAACTTTTCATTGTTTACAATGATAGGAATACCAATAAACATAACAGCAAAAACAACAAGCATCGCAAGCCCGGCATATACATACTGCAGAATCATTGACTAATTTCCCCTTTCTTTGGTTTTATTGGTCTTTGCAAATTAGTATTAAAGACCTTATTGATTTTATTATAAAGAAGACTTAGATAATCCCTTTCTATTTTTGCTACCAGTTTTGGGTCTTCATGGTTTATTAAGCCTTCTTCTCGAAGAATGTTAACTACGCTCTTAATGATGAGAAGAGCTACAATCATTTCAATAAAAAGATAATACCATACATATTCCAGCCACACAAAAGAAAGCAAACTGTGACAAAAAACCCCTACCACAGAAGACTTATAAACATTTAATGGTGAAAGAGGCGCGGAACGCAATAGTTTTTTGTAGCAGATCATTGTCATGAGAATTGAAGTCAATTCAACAACAATGGTTTCAGGCCTTCCCCCGATAATCCCGAAGGCAATGCCCGCAATCACTCCTGGTACAAGACTATTATATTTAGAGATACCACAAAGCGATACCAAGACAGAAAAACTCAATGTCGCTATTCCAAGATTGATAAATACTTTGGTATCCAAGACATTAGCAATAAAAATAACAACTAAAGAAATTAAAGTAAATAAGAAAATTTCAAAATACTTTTTCATTGTTTTAGCCCCCTTTCGTCTTTTTCTTTATTAATTAGGGGGCATACCCTTTTTTCAATGGTTCGGGCCAGAAGGTTATAGCCCAATTCTTTTGTATTCTTTAATGCAGAGGTGAGTTCATGGCTTGCCATAATAAGAATGATAATTCCCCTAAAAATATCTGGAAGACTGACAATAATATCAAATGTATGACCAATTACTATCCAAATCAGATAAATAATTGTTTTTTCAATTGTTTTTGCCCGAAAGTACTTTTTGTCAAAAGTTTTGTTTTTCTTGGAGGCCATTACTCCTAAAACAAGGTCGCAAATTAAAAGAATTACAATACAGCTAAGTTGAATATTTAAAGGTCCCAACAAAAGAATTAAGAGACCGTTTAGAAACACTGTTATTTTTTCTATGATTGTCGTAAGTTGGTTCAATACAAATCACGCTCTTTCTGTGCACATCATAGAATAGCCTCCCTAAGATTGATATTCAATCTTGAGTCCAATCAAAAGAGGTGATATTTCATTAACAGGAAAAACTGTAAAATCTACCTCTATCTCCTTTGTCCCTAATGGTAGAATGTCTCCAACGCCATATCTTTGATCGCCAACATATATATAATTTACTCTAATATAGTTTTCTTGATCTCCTGTGGAAACAGGTTTTATGCCCCCCTCTGCGAAAACAGGAACAACCTTATTGATTGTTACAAATTGCTGTTGCGGATCAGGGATTGCAAATTTTACCCTTGCATTTGTTTCTTCTTCATCTGTGTCAGAGAGGAGGTTTAAATAATCGGCCTCAACGCTACGGAATCCATAATAGAAAATACGGTCTCCACCCTCTTCAAACCAATTGTCCTGTTTCCCATAAATTCTAATCCCAAGTGCGTCTCTGCTAGGAAAATAAAATAGTTCCTTCCCTAAATTACTAATCTCTCTCGGTTTTAATTTGCCTCCTTCCTCAACCAGGGGATAAGAAGGTATCATTATCCAATCATCAGCAAGCTGAGATCGATAATAAATACCAGTTAAAGTTATTGACCCCATTGGAGTAGGAATTATACTGATTGCATTTAATCTTTGATGCGTTATAATATTAGCAGGAAGATCTATCTCAAGACAAAAATAAACTTCATTACTATTGTGTTTAGACTTTCGCAAGAAGAAGGAACAGGGATCACCATCCACAATGTTAAGAAGATCCTTTACTTCCATTTCAACTTCTTTACTATTATCAATATCTGTCAACGAAAGTTCTTCAGTGTCTTCGTAAAGCCTGCATTTCAATTGGCTGGGGACTAGATTTGTTCCACTGGCATTTTTAAGATAAAGCCGAGACGTTTTTTTGGTTTTTAGCATTAACACATTGAAATCTGAATTCCAATCCATATTTTCCATGATTAAATCATCACTAGAGGTAAATAGTTTGGTAAGAACTTTGTTTTGCGTTGTTTGTTGTTCTGCTATCGTTGCTTCTAGGTCATCATATATGGCCTCCAGTTCTTTGATTTTTTTCTGGAGCATAATATTTTCAACAACAAGCATTTCCAAATTACTATCGATTTCTTTTTTATGCTGTGCTGACGCATTAAAAAGCTGGACAAGATCATAGTAAATGTTATCTGCCCATTTATTTAATTCGCTACTGGAAGAGGGTCCGCGAAATTGTATTTCCATTTTCTCGCTAATTGGCTGCATTATGGATGCTCCTTAACATTTCTTTTGCTTTTTGCTGTAAAAAATACCCCCTATTATATATTTTATTTAAGCTCTCATAAAAAAAGACAGTTTCTTTGAGTTGTTTTTTAATGACAGTTTCTTCTTTCGTTAAAGCCGCTCTTAGATTATCTCTTATTTTTTCCCCATGACAATTAAACTGAGAAAAAAGATAGTATAAACTCTTTAAAACTTGGTTACAAAAAAGATTTATTTGTTCCGAACTAATCCCGCCACGATTAGGTAAGCTTAGCCTGGTTAAACGCGGTTTTTTCATTTTTTAAATCACCCTTAATTTATAAAACTTGAGTTTGGGACTTAGCGATGTATTTTCTCCTCGTTTTAATTCGGCCCTCAAATAAACTTGATTAGAATATCCTTGGTCAATCCGGTATCGGTAAGAAAACAGATACTTTGCATTTTGATTTTTTTGATATTCTCCAATGATAAGTTTGTTATCTTCAGAAATAGAATATTTATTGGTTTCTTTTTCATAAACGTTGTACAAATAGTCAAATAGGGGGACGAATATCATTGGTTCCATTTCAGCACGAACGAAAGTGGGACTTCCATAAGTAAGAAAATTAATATTAAAGTTTAAATTTGTTGATAAATTATCACCCTTATAAACATAAATAATAATATTATTCCAACCTTGATTAAATGATAAGGTACCCTCTATTCCAAAACTGTCAACAATATAGGTGTTTATTTTGTTTTTTGTGAGCTCTATTTTCTCCCCATTTACGTAAACAGCTATATTCAGTTTTGAAGATGGGGCTGTAGTGCGAAGTTTTAATATTGTTGGTTCAACTGCATTTTTAAAATACAAATTTGTTTCAAAACGAGAAAAGCTATATTCGTCTTCATTGTGGAAGAAAATAGAAGTACCAATATCTAAATAATTAGTAGTAACTACCGGCCTATCTTTGATTCTTGGATCTTTTGGTAATTTTATATCAACCCAATTTGATACTCCAGGTTCACTAACTTCTGCCGGATCCGGGTAAGGCCCATACTCAGGCCAATACGCCTTGTATTTGCTTTGCTTAAATTGGTTTATTCCTTTATACATAGTAAAACTTTCCGGCATTAAATCACGGCCGGTAGGAATGTTACCCATTTCGTAAAAACGCAACCCGTTAATTGCCTGGTTCTTGTAAACGTTATTAGAAGAGCTCATAATATTGCTTGGCTGAAAACTAGAAATTGATTTTAGATCAATAACCTTGTTTTCTGAGGATCCGTAGCGATTAACAGGTACAATTGGTTGCCAATCAGGCGTCCAGTCTGGGTTCAAAAGCTCTGATTTAGGCCTTAAAGCAAGATAGTAATTTATGCTACAATCAACGGGAATTTCTTCAATGACTTCTAAACTTATTTTATCAAACGTCACAGGTTTTCCTTGGCGGTTGATTATTGATAAAGGTTTACTCTGAAAGTTCGCCATTTTCTCAAAACCAATTTTATATAAGCTGACGTTTTTTAACCCAAACCTATAAACAAATCCGTTCTGGCCATTAACAGAAATAGTCTCTTCATAATCACGCTTCTTGATTATGATTTCAATCCCTACAAAATTAGCTTCATAAAAGTCGTAAACAATTTTTTCTTGGCTGTGGCTGGTACCAAAATTCATCCAATTGTGACCATCTTCGGTATAACGAGCGATAAATGTTGTAGTTCCTGTCACGTGAGGATCAATTACCAATCTGGTACTTGGTTCGCCCTCCAGCGTGAATGTAAGCTTATAGACAATTTCTTGGGGAACAACAGAAACAACCTCATGGAGCCAATAAGTATTTAAGCTATCATCTACAATGTTTTCAAAACCTGCTCCCTGGAGATTATTGGAGCTAATGATATTGTCTGTAGTAATTAATTCACCAACAGGAGAATTAATTTTAATTTTTGTATTCCCTATCTTGGAATAAGGCAGACAAACCTCTGAGAAATTAAAATCTACCCAAGCACTGGTATTATCCATATCAATTTTATTAAGGGTTTTAAAATCATCATAAACTGAATAAAGATAACCATCAACATTATCATTTAAAAGAAGAAGTTGTTCAATTCGATTCTCCGCTTCTGCAATTTGTCTTTCTAGTTTACGACGTTCAACTTCATAGTAGTCAAAATCAACCAGAATTTTATTGATCTGCTCCAGATTCTCTGAATAAAGAAGTTCGAGGTCCGTAGCAATTTCGTCAATTGTTTTGTTCCAGTCCTCAGGAATACTCTTTTTACGACTAAAGGCAGGACGATACTTTGTAATCGGAAGACCGGGAGGATTACCAGCCAATATTTTATTAATCTTGCTGGCAACTTCTTCCACAGCAGGAATATACCCGTTCTGGTAATACTCCTTTAAAACCTTTTCTACTAAAGCATATATTTGTCTTTGTTTTATACTCATTCGTCATCGCCTGCCTTTGGTACAATTCTAATTTGATAATCATATAAAACTGGGGTTAAAGATTCATATTCCTCTGGCCTTGAAAATTCAGCCATTAGTTTCACCGTGCGTATTTCCTTGTCGCTAACAATATAGGTCTTGTTGCCTAGTTGCTGTTCGTTTTCATTTTCTACAACAGCAATAATTTTGTTTGGAAAATTCTTCTCACTGTACACAGGAGAGCGCTCCAATGGAGAAATTGGATGCCATGTGTTACCATCGTCCACAGAAATGTAATAGCGTATCCAACTATTTCTAGTTTTTTGATTATCTTTATAAAACTCTTCCGGAATAAATTCCGAAACAGAAAGGCTTAACTCTTTTAACGGTTTATTTAAGGAGAAAGTCTTAGACATAAAAACACTTTTTGTGGCGTACTTATAGCTATAAATATCGATCCCCCGGATACCTACACACCACCTCCAACCATGACCACCTTCTGCTGGGTAAATGTCAAAACCAGAGTGTATTTGTTCGTTTTTGACTTCTATTTTTTCGTCGTAAAAAATATTAACAATTGCACCTAAAAGGCCCCCAATAACACCTCCCAAAAAACCGGCCGCATCGCGTCCTGCATCTGCCCAATTTCCAATAATGTCGACATCACCAGTAAAGCCCAATACTTTTTCACGATCAAACTTAATATCATCTATTCTTTGCTTGTGATATGATGTGTGTGTACTTTTGAAAAAGAGAACCCTTTTAGTTACTTTCTTTTCATATGAAACCTCGAAATAAAGATGGGCTATATTACAGTCATAGGGCTTTTCTGCTGTCATCTTTAATTTTATATATTTTGCCGGACGAGCGTTAAAGAGCCAAGTGCCATGGCCACGAAATTTATTCCGGTCTTTGACGTCAATCGGTAAAGAAACAGAGCCGCTACCAATATAAACACCACGATTACCTGGATCCATTAAGCAACTTACATAGTCACCGGCATTATTGATAGAAGTTGCTACCTCATTAATAATCAAATAAGAGCTTTCATTAGGGAAATAAGGATAAAAATCAATCCAGTTAATAGTTGTTACTTCAGGAAGTTCGATAATAATCGAAAACTCCAGCGACTCATTCCTGTCGCCATCATAAATGGGAGTTCCATCACTCCAATGCCAACCATACCCTTTGGTGTCAGGAAATTGTCCTTGATACCCAGGCTTCTTGTATTCTTCACGGACATTAATTAATTGATGCTCATACCATGTGTTGGCTTTACCGTCAAGAATATGAGCCGTATTGCTATGGGGGTCAATATTAAAAAGCAAATCCCATTGTTCTTTGGTATTTTGTTTCCCCTCTAAAAAAAGGGATTGCGACATTTCACTTTCTGTTTTATAGGCAACCATAAAATTGCCAGGCATAGAGTTTTGTTGATTGGTTACAATATCAAAAACTCTTGCATTGGGGCTGTGGTTAATATTTCCGACAATCCCTAGCGTAATAAGTCCGTTTTTAGTATCAAGGTTAGCAGGATTACCGACACTCTCAAGTTCAGTTTTTTGGTCATTTGTAAAGCTGTCTTGAATTACCAAGTTTCTGTGAATAGTATTCTTGGCAGTAACTATATAGTCATTTACTAATTCTCCTACTTTCTTAATGCGGTTTCTTAAGCGGGCTTGTTCGGTTACGGTATAGTTAAAGCTCTCCCTAAAAGCCTCACCAATCATTATTTGCTCGTCAGAAGCCAAATGAATATCATTATAAACCTCCGTAAAGGTATCATTTATATCGGCTGAACTTGGGGGAGAACCGTCGTAAACATAACGACGCTTAACAGTCGGTTTCCCAAGTGTAATGAAAAAATTTTTAATGGATTGAAATATTTCTCCGAAAAGATCACTGGTTACTTTTTTGTCAGCCGTTTTTTCTTTAAGCTCTTGAGCAAATTGTTGAACTCGTTTAGTCTGAAAAATGCTAGGGTTAGTAATTAATTGTCTATTAATAATAATCCCCTCCCATTAATAAAGAACCTTGAATTTCAAAGAATACCATTTGACCTTGGGAGTAACAGAGCCATCTAATTTGCTTCTACGAAGAATAATTTTTACCCGCACGCCAGAAACTAAATATTCATAAGTAATCTTAACAATGGCATTTCCATGAGTATCACCGTAATTTTCCTGTGCCTGAATACTGTCGTGTCTAAAGGTTTCCTGAAAATATACTCGCTGTCCAGAATGGTAATATTCAAAAGTCGGGACATAATCTTCAACGTTATAAGGATTTAATACAGGAATATCAGGAGAGGAATAATCGGTTACGTTCAAAGTGCGAGCTATCGGCGGATTTGGTCTATCAACACGCGGGTCCCGAACGCCATATTCCGCGCTGCTCCACCCTGTTACTTCTTCAGTAATCCGCTGTAGCTTCCCTTCCAAATAATAAGAATCACGGTTTCCTGCATTAATTTTTTCCGCCGGGTTCAACGTAACTCTTACAGGATTATAAAAGTAGTTTTCTACAGTTTTGCCGTCTTTTTGGATATACAGTTTGCCCCTATCTACATAAGGATAATATTTAAGTTTAGCAGAACAGTTTTTATCAAGCTGTGCATCAGGGGTGAGATTGAAATATTCGGTAATTTCTTTTACAGTAGTTCCGCTTATTTCTTGGCCCTGAGAATTCAGGGCTACGCCAGAAAGAAAATCTATCTCATGGGCACTATAAAAAGATTCGTCAGGATAATAGTCAATAGTATATATTGCCATAGGATCCCATATGTGTGGAAAAATTTCAACCATTTTGTAGGAATAAACACGTTTTCCATTAACCCTATTGCCAGGATATTTCTCATGAATGACCCAATCATTGCCATATTTTAGAGGCATCTCATTTTTATAGAGACGCGGCAAATAATCTTCATCAACCCTACAATAGAAACGAAGCTCTGCCAAAGACTGCCCTGGAACATTGAAGATTAAAAACTCATTATTAACATACGTCTGACTTAAGGGCAAAATCGGAAACCAAGGGTCACTGGCACTATCGCCACAAGAAACATAATACTCAACACTAGTACGTCTCAAGGGTTCATCCAGGTCTATAATATTTAAATTTTCATCAAACCCTTTTTTACGAAGATAATCTAAATCAGAAAGAGAGATCGATGCCGGGAAAATCGGATGTTCTTCTTCAGCTTCCAGAACAACTCTTTGAACATTGCCTCCTATTTGATGGGGTCTAGAAACAAAAATACCCTTATCATGATATTCATTCCCGAAAACACCAATTTCATATGCTCCATAGACATACTCGTATTTTTCTACAGCAACAATTTCAGGTTTTTTCAGCCCTTTGGGGACAGTAATTCCAAATGCCGCAAGGCCACTAATTAAAGAACTAGTACCGAGACCAACAAGCACACCTGCAGCTATAGCACCAGAAAGCTTAGTATTATATTTGCCCACTTCTTTTAAATAAGCTTGCCAAGTCGCATCGAATTCTGCAATTTTATCATCGGTCAATGTTGGATTTACAGTGTCAGGATTATCGTCTATCCAGGGAGTATCTATAGTTAATTTTCTTTCCGCTGCCATAATCTTACTCCACATTTCTTTGTTGTGAAGCTGATCTTTTGTAACGTGATAAAGGTTTTTATATGCATGTCTCTGGCGAATAACAACAATTAAAGCTTTGGCATTGACAGCAGGAAAATCCAAACTAATATCTTTATCTACATAAACTGGTTGTTTAATTGTTTGCTCGGGGGAATAAATGCCGCACCATCCTGCTATATTATTACTGTCATCCTTAGTATAGCCTATACAAACAATCTCATAGGGATGTTCACAATATGGTTTAATCACAAATTGGCTTACAGTACAAGGATTAGGAAAAATAATTTTAAAAGCACATAAAGCACCATCAGATATTCCCGCCCAATTTCCATTTTGCAAGGGAACTTTCAATATCCCATCGGCAAGAATAACTTCTCCCCAGAAACTATCAGGTTTACCATCAAGGGCCTTATCGGGCCCATACTCAGGATCCTTATCACTAAAACCTTCTCCAACCTGTTCTAAAATTTCAATCTTGGCAACAGTTGTTGGTTGACCATTAATTTCAGTATGAATACGGTCATATTTTGTTGTTGCTTTAAGTTTAAGGGCTTCCTCGGAAGTGTCTATTTCTGCGTCATGAGGAATTTCTGCTCCGTTGCGATCAATGAATAACGAACTATAATCTTCTCTCGATTCAATAACGCCAGGACTTGAAAAATCCTCACGACAAGCTGTTCCATACCCCTCGACATTATCGGCCAAAAGATTTAAAGTGTCGATTCTGTTTTCAAGTTTGCGCAAATCCTTATATAAATTAGCAAGGATCGCTTTATTTAATTGTTCATGATTTATAATTAATGCATCAAGAATATTAGACTCAATGTAAAGAGAATTTAAGTCGGCAATAATCTCACGTAAAACTTGGTTATAAACTTCAGAATCTGTTTTTTCCCCCTGAAGACGAAGTTGCATCGTCATTTTCCGTTGCCCAAGTTGACCCAGTAATTCTCGAATTCGTTTCTCAATTTCATCTTCTGAGCCGGAAATCGGATGCTCACCCACTTCAATTAAATCTTCGAAGCGTTTCCTCTGATTTTCGGGAAGGATAGAAAGATAACTTTTAATATAAGATTCCAATAATTGTCCCCCCTAGACGTTATAGTACAGGGATGCCTTAATCAACTACCTCTTATTAATTGTTTTGCTACAAAAATTACATACGTAAACAGTTTCAGCTTCTGTCATTTTCCGCCCACAATTCGGGCATCTTTTTGGAAGGTTAAGCACTATAGAGCCCCTCCAGTTCTGTTAAGATTAATTGGATCTCTTGTTGGCATTCCTCGAGCTCAGCTTGTTCCGCACCAGTTGCCAAAAGTTTGGTATAGGCAGCGTATCTTTCCTGCAAATCATTCTCATACACTGTAATTTGAGCTTCTCTTTTTTCTGCAAGTTGCTCGCGCTCGATTTGTTCCTTACTCTTCCAGATAATATTT
>LSQX01323585.1_pt1 | contig 24231 bp, 26 predicted proteins | sample 654561 | NCBI WGS metagenome assembly LSQX01 (sample SAMN04489861, study PRJNA283612) | anaerobic digester metagenome | isolation source: 4 biogas reactors fed with cattle manure at either 37C or 55C with and... | place: Denmark: Kongens Lyngby | collected 2014
TCCTTCTTTTTGCCAGAAAGGATAAACGCGGAATTAGTTTGGTTTCAACAAGGACATTTAAGTTACCTCTTCCCCAACCCCATCGAACCCGGTTATGAATGCAGCGAAATCATGTTTTCGTTTGAAGCGTGATCCGAAGCGGTCTATTCCCGCCAGAACTGGCCTTCGGACATCACCATTTGGATCAACGATGTTGAAATCGCGACCTATAGATCCCCGGGCGACTTCGGCGGGCGCAGAGGTAAATACACTCCTTCGCATTGGTACATTAACAGCACCCAATTCGGACTGTTAAAGTTTTTCTCAATTAACGGCAGGGGTAGCTACGTGGATCACGTTCTATCTGGAAAAAAGCAAATTCATTAAATTGACAATCGGAATCAAAGAAGACGCCGTCCACAAAGGCGGGATTAAGATGGCCTTAATCCACGGTTCGATATACAAGCTTTCTTTTAAAAAACTAATAAAAAATTCTTTCGTTTTCGTTTCCGCAACGCTTCCGAAACAATTGCTTCTAATCTTGATCGCAATCGTGATTCTTTCCGTCCAGTTCATTCCGAAACTGGGGACACAATTCCTTTTGCTTTCAGCTATCATCATCGGATTCTTCCCGCTCCTAATCTTAATCTGGTTCCTCTTCAGTTGTTCTCTCTTTGATGAACACATAAACAGGGAACATTTTCCGGAATTATATAAAAAAGGGCTTTGGGATATGGAGCATGAAAACGAAATAGAAAAGGTGAAGCAGAATAGGCTTCACCTTTTTTGTATGAAAACCTAAATCTATAAGACCATTCATTCTTCAGTCGGCGGCAAGTATATTTGCGTTTCCGTTTCGGGCAGTTCGGTGACGCTTTTCAGTTTTCTGCGAATCTGGCGCGTTCTCGTCCCAACAAGCAAATCAAGCTGCTTGTTTGCTTCCGAAATCTTTGATTGCGCCGTTTCGAGAACCTTTCCGAATTTCTCGAATTCGGTCTTGACGGCGCCGAGAATTTTCCAAACCTCGCCGCTCCGCTTCTGGATCGCAAGCGTCCTGAACCCCATCTGCAGAGAATTCAGAAACGCGGCCATCGTCGTCGGCCCGGCAAGATTGATCCTGTATTCCCTTTGTAAAGTTTCCAAAACGCCGCTCTTCACCGCTTCCGCATATAGACCTTCGACGGGCAGGAACATGATTCCGAATTCCGTGGTGTTCGGAACGTCGATGTATTTCTCCTGAATGCTCTTCGCAAAGGCCTTCAAAGTACGCATGAGATTGGCCTGCGCGCTTTTCACGGCATCGGGAGAGCCACTCTCATAGGCATCAAGAAGATTTTGGTAATCATTCAAAGGAAATTTTGCATCAATCGGCAGATACACGATATCGTCCCCCGTTCCGGGAAGCTTGATGGCGAAATCTACCCGCTCCTTGCTTCCCTGCTTGGTAGCAATCTGGGTTTCGTACTGATCGGGAGTCATGATTTCTTCCAAAATGTTCGCCAGTTGGATCTCACCGAGCGTCCCTTGCGTTTTTACATTCGTCAGCACTTTCTTCAGATCGCCGACGCCGCTCGCCAGATTCTGCATTTCTCCCAAACCCTTGTAGACCTGCTCCAGGCGGTCGCTAACAAGCTGGAAGGATTTGGTGAGCCTGTCCTCCAATGTTTTTTGAAGTTTTTCGTCAACGGTTTGCCTGATTTCATCGAGTTTTTCCTGGTTTTCCTGGCGAAGATTCGTAAGCGACTTCTCGACGCTTTGGCGGATGTTTTCCAATTTTTGTTCGGTCTCCAGGGCGCTCTTCCCGAAGGAAGAGTTCAATTGTTCAAGGTTTGCCGTTAAGGTTTTGATCAATAAATCAAGTTTGGCGTTCTGCTGGTTGGAAAGCTGCTCGTTGCTGTTTTTCAAAAGGCTTCCGAGCAATTCCAGAGAAGAATGGAGGGAACCAACGATTTCCGCACGGTTGGAATCCAATTTTTCCTCAAAACCGCCGTTGTTTTTCCTGAACAACAAAAACAAGACCCCNNATTTTTCATCGATGTAGGCCCTTTTCATTTTCTTCAATTCTTTTTCAATCATTTGCTTCCGTTTTTTCTTGTAGCCCGGCTTCACTTTCTTACCCAGGGGAATGCGCGCCTTTAATTCCGCAAGCACTTCCTCTTTTCTTATTTTGCGCTGGGAACTCCGGGTTTTCGCGGGCACGAGTTCGCCCGCTTTCAGTTCTTTCAGAACCCACCTGAGGCCCTTCCTTTCCAACTTCTTCAGATAATCCACGTCCTCATAATCATAGAAGGAAATCGCCGTGCCTGTGAAATCCATTCTCCCCGTCCTGCCGGTGCGGTGGATGTAAAAGTCGATGTCCCGGGGGAGTTCGAAATTGATCACATGGCTCACACCGGTGATGTCCATCCCGCGGGCGGCGAGGTCGGTTGCCACCACGTATTGGTAGGCTCCCTCCCTTATCCTTTTCAAAACCTGCCGCCTTTCCCGCGGTTTCAAATTGCCGGTGAGGAGCCCCGGCTTAAAGCCGGCGTGTGCGAGATAAGAGGCGACCGCTTCTGCTTTTTCGCGCGTGTTGGTGAAAATCAAAGCGAGGTAGGGATGGAAGAGATGCAAGAGTTCCACAAGCAGCGCATGCTTGTCTTTGTTTTTTGTGGGAATGAAAACATGCTCGATTTCTTCTTTCGTAATCGCCTTTTCCGTCAGATCAACGAAAGCAAAGCTTTTCAGGTATCTGTTTAAGAAAACCGAAAGTTCCTGGTTGATGGTGGCGGAAAAGACGAGGGTCTGAACGTCGTCTGCGAAAACGCTAAAAATGCGATCAATCGTTTCCAGTTCTTCCGGAACGAAGACCATGTCCGCTTCGTCGACGACCACTCTCCGCGCCGTGTAAATCTTTAGGAGGTTGGCGTCAATCGCCAAATCCTTCAGTTTCCCAACGGTCGCGACCGCAATCTGAGGCTGGGATTTCTCCAGCTTTTCCGTTTCATCGGCACGGTCGGTCCCGCCGACATAGAGGCGCGCATCGACTAGCCCGGGATGGTGCTTGATAATTTTTCTGATCTCTTCAAAAATTTGCATCCCCAACTCCCGCGTGGGTACGATGATCAGAGCATCGAGCTCTTCCCCGGTTTTCAAGCCGTCCAAGAGCGGGAGCAGGAAAGCGTGGGTTTTCCCGGTTCCCGTTTGGCTCTTCCCGATGACGTTTTCACCTTTTTGGATCAAAGGGATGACTTCGTCCTGGATGGGAGTGGGCTTATAGAACTCCAGTTCCCGGAGAGCACGATGGATGAAGGGTCGGAAATTGAATTTTTCAAACATCAGCTTGCTCCTTTCCGATCGAAACCGGGTAATCAGCCTCAACAATCTTCACCCGGATCAGTTCATTGTTTTCCGCAGCGGAAGGGAAACTCACCTGCAGGTAATTTTCCGAATGCCCAAAGGCTATGCCCCCCTCCGCCCTTTCAACAAGCACCTCTAAGCTTTTGTTGAGGAATTTTCGGCGGTAGGAAAGCGCCATTTCCCGGTTCAGATTGAGCATTTCATTGACACGGAAGCGCTTTGTGATGCCGTCCACCTGATTCGGAAAATCTTTTGCCCGGGCATGGGGGCGCGGGGAGTAGGGGAAAACATGCATTTCTCCGAAACCGACTTTCCGCGCAAATTCCCTGCCGCGCTCAAAATGCTCCGCGCTCTCCCCAGGAAAGCCGACCATGTAATCGGTCGTGATGTTGGCATCCGGGAAAACCGCCCGGATTTTTTCTATCTTGCGGTAATAATAATCGGTGTCGTATTTTCTGTTCATCAGTTTCAGAATCTCGTCGTCCCCGTTCTGCAGGGGTACATGGAAGTGCGGACAGAAACGGTCACGGTTTTCCGAAAACAGGGCTAAGAGCTCGTCCGATAGTTGCGTTGCTTCCAGGGAGGAAATCCTGATTCTGAAACCCTTGACTTTCAAAATTTCCCCAAGCAAATCCGCAAAACCGAAATCCTCCAAGTCCTTCCCGTAAGCGCCGGTGTTGATTCCGGTCAGAACGAGTTCTTTCATTCCCATGGCGGATAGCTGCCGCACTTCGTTGACGATTTCCGTTGCGTTCCTGCTCCGGACGCGGCCCCGAGCATAGGGGATCTCGCAATAGGAGCAGAAATTGTCGCAGCCGTCTTCGATTTTGATGTAGCCCCGGGTGTGGCTCAGGTAGCGCTGCACTTTTATTTCTTCGTATTCCCGGTAGTCCCTCATGTCGGATATGAGAAAATGCTTCTGTTTTGCGTTCAACGCTTCCATGCATAAAGCAAAAAGGCGGTGCCTGTTGCTGGTGCCGATGATGATGTCGGCGCCGATTTCCTGTACATCTTCCGGATGGAGCTGCGAGAAACAGCCCATGACCGCGATCACGCCATCCTTGTTTCTTCTCGCCGCCCGCCGAATCATCTTCCGGGATTTCGCGTCGGATGTCGAGGTGACCGTGCAGGTGTTGATGATGCAGACATCCGCGGGTTCGTGGAAGGGCACCAACCTGAACCCGGCATCCAAAAACTGATTGATGACGGATACGGCTTCATATTCATTGACTTTGCAACCCAGTGAACAATAACTAACTCTCATCTTCCAACTCCAATTCATACCCGAAGGCGCTCATGATGTAGAGGGGGGCGGTTTCAACCCGCAAAATTCTCGGTCCGAGCCCCACGGAAACAAAGCCCCTTTCCTTCAATGCATCCGCTTCCCCGGGGCTGATTCCTCCCTCAGGTCCGACCAGAACCAAAACTTCTTTCCCAAGTGAAGCTCTGATCAGTCTTTTAAATGCTGCATCTTTTTCATGCGCTCTTTCTTCATAAGCAAAGATGCGGATTTCGAATTGATCGGAAAAATCCAAGAATTCTTCAAAGGAGAGGTTTCCGTAAACATTCGGGATGCGGCGGCGCTGGGATTGTTCGGCAGCCTCTTTCGCTATTCTTTTCTGCCGCTCAAGATGGGCGGATTTTTCCCGCGCTTTGACCACGCTTCTTTCCATCGAAACTGTGAGGAAGCCCGCCGCTCCTAATTCCGTGATTCTCCTGAGCACTTCCTCTTGTTTTTCCCGCCTGACAAGACCCATGGCAATGGTGACGGCAGCCCCGAGTTCGCTTTCGCTTTCGATTTTTTCAAGGATGTTTAAGAGCGTTTCTTCCGTTCTGATTTCCGCAATTTCCGCCAGAAACGCATTCCCGTCCTCATCGCAAAGCGAAACCTTATCACCTGAGCGCATTCGCATCACATTCCTGATGTGATGGTGGTCGCCGCCCCTGATCAGGGCCTTTTTTCCTTTTATCGCTTCGTTTTTTAAAAAATATCTCTGCATGGCATACCTTCAAATCTTACTATCTCATTATACCTTATTCTTGAGAAAATTTAAAGAAATAATACCTGCATGTGCAGGCATTAATTCTTAAAGAATTTCTTTATTTTTGAGAAAACAGATTCGCTCATTTCGTTCGTTTTCGACAGTTTCCGGAAGAGATCCTTCTGCTCTCCCGAGAGCTTCGTCGGTGTGACGAGATTCACGATCACATATTGATCCCCTGTCTCCAGGGTCCGGGAATTGCGGATGCCTTTTCCCGCGAGTTTGAATTTCGTTCCCGTCTGCGTGCCGCTGGGTATCTTCAGGTTAACGTTCCCGGTAAGGGTGGGAACGATGATGCTGGCGCCGAGGGCGGCTTGGCTGAAGGTGATCGGCATCTCCATGTAAACATCCAAACCGTCGCGCTGGAAGAGTTCATGGGGACGGACTCTGATGTTGATGTAGAGATCGCCGTTCATTCCGCCCTTGCGTCCCGCTTCCCCGTAACCGGAGAGTTTCAGCCCCTGGCCGTCCTCGATTCCCGAAGGTATCCGGACCTTGACTTTCGATGCCCGCTTGACCCGGCCCTCGCCCCCGCAGAGGCCGCATTTGTTTTTGATGATTTCACCCGCCCCTCCGCAGGTCGGACAGGTCGTCTCCGTCTGAATGCGGCCGAAAATGCTCGTCTGATCGACGATGATCCTGCCGCTTCCGTAACAGCGTGAGCAGGTCGAAATGTCGTTTTTCGACTCCGCGCCGATGCCGTTGCAGCGGGAACAGGTTTCGTATTTATTGATGGAAAGCTCTTTTTCCGTTCCGAATGCTGCCTCTTCGAAAGAGATTGTCAGGGAAGTGCGGAGATCCCTTCCCCGTGTCGGCCTTCTGGCATTTTCGGATGCCCGCGAGCGCCCGCCGAACATTTGCGAGAGAATGTCCTCAAAGCCACCGAAGCCGCCGAAACCGCCGAAATTGAACCCTTCGAAGTCCATTTGCGGGCCGTTATGCCCGAAACGGTCGTATTGTTGGCGTTTTCCGGGGTCGCTCAGAACCTCGTAGGCTTCCTGAACTTCTTTGAATTTCTCGGCTGCGTTTTCTTCTTTGCTGACATCGGGATGGTATTTTTTCGCCAAACTCCGATATGCTTTTTTTATTTCTTCATCGGACGCATTGCGGGGGACCCCCAATACCTCATAATAGTCTCTTTTGGCCATAAATAATCACTCTCTTCCGAAGTTTAGCTGACGTCGTCGAATTCCGCTTCCACTACATTGTCATCATCTTTTTTCTCATCTGTCTGGCTCTGCTGTTGCTGGGCCTTTTGGTAAGCTCTGGTTGCGATTCCCTGGCTTGCTCTGAGCAATTCGTCCTTCTTTCTTCTGATTTCTTCGACGTCATTGCCTTCGAGGGCTTTCTTCAGAGCTTCGGTTTTCTCATCGACATCCTTCTTCTCCTGCTCGGTCACTTCGCTTCCCAAATCCTCGACGGCTTTCTTGACCGAGAAGATAACCTGGTCAGCCTCATTCCGCAAATCCGCTTCTTCCTTCCTCTTTCTGTCCGCTTCCGCATTCTCCTCCGCTTCGCGAACCATCCTCTGGATTTCCGCTTCGGAAAGCCCGGTGCTGTCCGTAATCGTCACGGATTTGCTTTTGCCGGTGCCGAGATCCTTGGCGCTGACGTTGACGATGCCGTTGGCGTCGATGTCAAAGGTGACTTCAATTTGGGGAACCCCGCGCGGTGCGGGAGGAATGTCTCCCAGAACGAAGCGCCCGAGCGTTTTGTTGTCGGCAGCCATCGGCCGTTCGCCCTGCAGAACATGGATTTCCACCGCCGGCTGATTGTCCGCGGCCGTGGAGAAAATCTGCGATTTGGAAGTCGGAATCGTCGTGTTCCTTTCGATCAATTTCGTAAAGACGCCGCCCAAGGTTTCGATTCCGAGGGACAAAGGCGTGACGTCCAGGAGCAGAACGTCCTTGACTTCGCCTGCCAAGACGCCGCCCTGAATCGCCGCACCCATGGCGACGACTTCGTCGGGGTTCACGCTCTTGTTGGGTTCTTTGCCCAGTTCGCGCTTGACGAGTTCCTGCACGGCGGGAATCCTCGTGGAGCCGCCGACGAGGAGGACCTGGTCAATGTCCCGCGCCGTCATTTTCGCATCCCGCAAAGCCCTGCGGATCGGTTCCAAAGTAGCCTCAACCAAATGGCTCGTAAGTTCTTCAAATTTTGCCCGCGTGAGCGACATCATCAGATGCACGGGGCCGTTGGGCCCGACGGAAATGAAGGGAAGATTGATTTCGGTCTTGGTGATTCCCGAAAGTTCTTTCTTGGCCTTTTCCGCGGCATCCCGGAGTCTCTGCATCGCCATTTTGTCCTTGCTTAAGTCGATGCCTTCCTGTTTTTTGAATTCTGCAACCATGTAATCCATGATAACCTTGTCGAAATCATCGCCGCCCAGGCGGTTATTGCCTGCCGTCGAAATGACTTCGAAGGTCCCGTCCGCAAGCGACAAAATCGAAACGTCGAAGGTTCCGCCGCCGAAGTCATAGACCAGCACGGTCTGTTCCTTGTCGGTTTTGTCAATCCCGTATGCCAGGGCAGAGGCCGTCGGCTCGTTGATGATTCTCTTGACATCGAGCCCGGCGATCCTGCCCGCGTCCTTCGTCGCCTGCCTCTGCGCGTCGTTGAAATACGCCGGCACGGTGATGACCGCCGCCGTAACTTTTTCGCCAAGATAGGCTTCCGCGGTCGCCCTGAGATTCTGCAGGATCATTGCGGAAATCTCCTGGGGCGTGTATTTCTTGCCGTTGATGTCGATTTTTTCGCTCGTTCCCATCAGACGCTTTATCGATTGCACGGTACTCGGATTGGTTATCGCCTGTCTTTTCGCAACCTCCCCGACCAAAATTTCTCCGTCCTTGAATGCGACCACCGAAGGAGTGGTTCTCCCTCCTTCCGCATTCGCTATGACCTTAGGCTCGCCGCCTTCCATGACGGCGACGCAAGAGTTAGTCGTTCCCAAGTCAATTCCTATTATTTTCGCCATCTTCATATTCCTCCTTCTGAATTTTATTGACTCTTACTAAAGCCGGCCTGAGCACTCTGTCCTTATACATGTAGCCGGTTTGGATTTCTTCAATGATTATGTCATCTTCCAGGCCTTCGACGCAGTCGATTTCAAGCGCGTGGTGGTAGAGAGGATCAAATTTCCGCTCCGCGGTTTCTATTTTTTTGATGCCCTCATCTCCAAGAATCTGTTGGAGTTGTTTGTGAATCATATCGAAGCCGATGAGAAAGTTTTTCAACTTGTCGTCATCGGTTTCTATATTGACCGCTTTTCCGAAAATGTCAACGACATTGACGAGCTTCTCCAACAGAAACTGCGCTCCGTATTTTCTTTCGCGAATCCTCTCCTCATTGATTCGCCTCTTAAAATTTTCCGCATCCGCCAAGGTGCGCAGATAGAGATCATTCAGCCGTTTGACTTCTTCCCGAAGCGCTTCGATTTCTTCTTTTAAAGCCTCCGTTTCGGAAGCTTTGGCTTTTTTCTTCCGCTTCGGTTCAGATTTTTCTTCGGCTTCTTCTCTCACCGTTTCCTCCTTGGGTTCTCCCCTTTCTTTCAGCATTTCTTCTTGTTCTTCTTCGCGATAACGATTATACATACCACCTATACCACTTTCTTAATATTTTCTGCTATGTATTCCAGGAGGGGAATAATCTTGTGATATGCCATCCTGGTCGGACCGAGCACGGCAATCGCTCCCCGCTTCCCGTTGTCCAGTTCATAGGGAACGGTGATTACTGTGCAGTCTTTCAGAGCCTGAACGGTATTCTCCTGTCCGATCCGAACGGTAATCCCGTCCGCGGACGTCTCCACGACTTTCAGTATGTCCTGGCTTTCGACAGCGTTCAGAAATTCCTTGACCTTGTTCACATCCTGAAACTCGGGAAAATTCAAAATATTGCTCTGCCCGGAAAGGTAGAATTTGTCCTGGACCATTTCCGTGAAGACCCTGACGAAAGTGCTCACCAGATCGTCATAGTAGGTGATGTAGCCCCTGATCTTCTCGTCGGTCAGATGCGCTTTGATCGTCTTGTCGATTTCGGTCATCAGGCAATCTTCGAGAATGCCGTTCAAGAGGAGCACGACCTTCTCCACATCGCGGATGTTGAATTCTTCCGGAACATAGATCTTCTTGCTTTCAACATATCCGTCCTTGGTGACGATCAAAATCACCGCCCGCCTTTCATCCAGCGCGACCAATTGGATCTTTTTGATCCGCGAGTTATGGCTCTGCGCGCCGAGGACGATTGTCGCATAATTGGTGAGCTCCGCTACCAGGGACATTGATTCCTTGATCGCCTCTTCGCGGCTGATCATGTGCTTATTGAAAATATGGTCGATCAAGGGAAATGAAAGGGCGGTTTTCTCCTTTTCGGACAGGATCAGTTGCACATAGTACCGGTATCCGGCTTCCGATGGGATTCTCCCGCTGGAACTATGCGTTTTCTCTATCAGACCGCGTTGTTCCAAGAGGGCCATGTCGTTGCGGATGGTTGCGGAAGAGACATTGAGTCCGCGAATTTTGACCAGGGTTTTTGAACCCACGGGCTCGTTGGTGCGGACATACTCTTCCACAATCGCCTTCAACACCATTTTTTGCCTGTCGGATAACATAGGCACCTCCCGTTTAGCACTCTAAGCCTTTAAATGCTAAGAATATTATACCCTTTTTCGTTAGCACTGTCAAGCGATATATGCTAATTTATTTTATGTTTTTAAAATGAAAGTATACATTAATTTTAAAAAGCATTCAGATTTAGCTGAATGCTTGCATAACTCTCAACAACATCAAATGGTTTTCTTGATTTTGTTTAGCTCTTCATTTAAATTATAAATTGTCTCTTCACTAACCAAACGCCCCATCATTTTCAGATGGTCCTTTAGCGTCATTTTGTCCAGTCTTTCCTGAAGATCATCAGATAATTTCGTCTCTTTTGCAATCCCTCCTAAGGGAGCAAGAATCTTTGCCATCCAATTTTCATAAATGTTTCTGGATGCTTCGTTTTTTTTGATTTCGTAAACACTGTCAAAAACCGAATAATAACCTTCTTTTCTTTCGATAAGATCGATTTCAAACCAATTGATGATCTCCATTCTTTTATCGCATACATACTCCTCATTGGAAATTTCCGAATATTCAATCTCAATCTCGTCCCAATAAGGACCGCTCACAGCTTTTACGGTATGCACGCCACTGATTTCGATATCGAAAACAAATACTTTGTTGCCTTCTTTCCTTTCTACAAACATCCCGTCGACGTATAAGGAGATTTCCTTTAAATTGGAGTATATTTTTACTTCTGTCCGGCTTTCGTTCCTTTTCCGATATCTTCTTCCGGAAATGTGGACAAAGGGTTCACGGGACAAATAGGCTTTGTAAATGTAGAAAGCGTCTTTTTTTATCTTTCTGTCAAAGGAAACAAGTCCCTTTTGGTTTATTCCTTTTTTCCCGCCCTCATCGCGGGCATCGGAAGCAAAATCAAACATGTTCCAAACATACATCACCCAAATGTAGGGCCTGGTTTCCCGCATTTTTAGCATGTTCTCATGATAGAGAGCCTGATAGGATTCAGAATAGTCCCCCCTTATCGGAGAGGAAGTTTGGAACTGAACATTGGCATCAGCTCCGTATTCGGAAATCCCAATGCCCAAACTAGGATATTTCCGATGGAATTCGTCCAACCACTTTCCGGTTTCCGAGTAATCACCCACATACCAACCGAAGTATAAATTATAAGCTCTGACATCGGGGATTCTGTTCAATTCGCTGTCTGTATCCAGGGTAAATAAATTTGCAATCGTTGTGACTCTGGTCGCATCCAACCTGTGGCATAATTCATTCAGTTTTCTGTGGACATCGATTATTTCCTCTGTCTCACCCCCGACAACGGTTATTTCATTGGATAAACCCCAACAGTAAATTGAAGGGTGATTGTAGTTTTGTACAATCAACTCGGTCATTTGTGTGAAAATATTGTCGACGGCTTCTTCCATATGTTCGGAAATATAGGGTATTTCCGCCCAAACCAAGAAGCCCATTTCATCGCACAAATCATAAACATATTGATCGTGTTGATAATGCGCAAGGCGGATGGTGTTGGCGCCCATTTCGAAAATCATTTCCAGGTCTTCGCGATGCATTTCCTTGGTGATGGCGCTTCCGACCCCGAAGCGATCCTGATGCCTGGAAACGCCGATTAAGGGGTACTCCCTTCCGTTGAGAAGAAAGCCCCTAGGAGCCCCACTTCCGGGAGCGTGTTTCAGCGGTAAATTCGTCCCCAAAAACAAAAAGATGCCGCCGGTATTCTTCCTCAAAGTGCATGGCGGCTCCTTAAATACGCATCAATTTCTCGGGCCGCTTTCTTGCCGGCGCCCATGGCGAGGATCACGGTCGCTGATCCCGTCACAACGTCGCCTCCGGCGTAGACGCCCGGAACCGAGGTTCTGAGCCGTTCGTCAACTTCGATGCAGCCCCATTTGTTGGTTTTAAGTTCGGACATGGAAGATGCCAGGATGGGATTGGGATGGTTGCCGATTGCCATTATGACAGCGTCACAGGAAATGACGAAATCAGAATCTGGAACGGCGACCGGGCGCCTCCTCCCGCTTTCGTCGGGCTCCCCGAGTTCCATGCGCTGGCATTCGATTCCGGAAACTTCGCTTTCTCCCAGGATCCGCACGGGATTCGCAAGCAAACGAAACCTCACCCCCTCCTCTTCCGCATGCCTCACTTCTTCAAGGCGCGCGGGCATTTCTTCCCTTCCCCGGCGGTAGACAAGATGCACTTCTTCGGCGCCAATCCTGAGCGCGGAGCGGGCGGCATCCATGGCGACGTTCCCGCCGCCGACGACCGCGACTTTTCTCATTTTCTTCAGCGGCGTGTCGTACTCCGGAAGATGGGCCTTCATGAGGTTAATCCTGGTCAGGAATTCATTGGCGGAAAGGACGCCGTTCAAGTTTTCTCCCGGAATCTTCATGAATTTCGGATACCCGGCACCGCTGCCGATGAAGATGGCCTGGAAACCTTCATTGAAAAGCTCCCGCACCTTTTTCGTCCTGCCGATGACGGTGTTGTAATGGATTTTGATGCCGAGCTCCAGCAGTCTCCCAATTTCCGCATCCACCACCCGCTGCGGGAGCCTGAACTCCGGAATCCCGTAGGTGAGCACCCCGCCCGCGGCATGGAGGGCTTCGAAAATGTGAACTTCATAACCCAGCTGTGCCAGTTCGGCGGCGCAGGAAAGCCCCGCCGGGCCGGAACCGACAATCGCGACTTTTTCCTTTCCGGAAGGGTTTTTTTTGATTTCGGGAAGGCAATTGTCGCTCACGAATCTCTCCAGGCGGCCGATTGCAATCGCTTCGCCCTTGATGCCTCGGACACAGCGGGCTTCGCATTGGTTTTCCTGGGGGCAGACGCGCCCGCAGATGCCGGGCAGGAAATTGGCGTCATAAATGGTTTTCGCGGCTTCCTCAAGCCTTCCTTCCCGGATTTCTCTGATGAATTTCGGAATGTCAATCTCCACGGGGCAGCCCCCGACGCAGGGCGCATGCTTGCAGTCCAGGCAACGCTCGGCCTCCAAGAGCGCTTCTTCTTTGGTATAGCCCAGAGCAACCTCAGAAAAATCTTTAACTCTCTCCCGGGGAGAGCGAGTTTGCATCGGAACTCTTTTTTTCATAGCAATCTGCAGTCCTCTTCCCGCTCTTCTCTGCGGTACATTTTCGACCTAAGGATCGCCTCGTCAAAATCAATCCCGAATGCGTCGAACTCGGGACCGTCGACACAGGCAAATTTGACCTCGCCGTAATAAGTCACGCGGCAGCCCCCGCACATTCCCGTCCCGTCGATCATGATCGGGTTCATGCTGACCACGGTTCTTTGGTCACGGGCTCTGGTGAGCTTGGCGACCGCCTGCATCATCGCCAGGGGGCCGACGGCAATCACCAAGTCGTATTTTTTCTCATCGAGAAGTTTGGCCAAGCGGTCGGTGACCAAACCTTTTTCGCCCGCGGAACCGTCATCGGTCACCAGATAGAGTTTGCTCACTTCCCGGTATTCTTCGTCCAAAATAATCAAATCCCGGGTGCGGAAACCGGCAACGGCGTCCACCGTTGCCCCTTCATCATGGAGCGCCTTTGCGAGCGGATACCCGGCGGCGCTTCCCACCCCGCCCACGACTAAACAGACTTCCCGAAGGCCATCCAGGTCTGATGGTTTTCCCAGGGGACCCGCAAAATCCAAAATTTGGTCCCCTTCCTGAAGCGCGTTCAGCTTCCGGGTAGATTTCCCGACGATTTGGAAAACAATCGTCACCGTTCCCCTTGCGGGATCCGCGGCGGCGATCGTAAGCGGGAACCTCTCACCCGCCTCATCGACGCGGAGAATGGCGAACTGTCCGGGCTTGAAAGCCTTCGCAACCTCCGGCGCATCCACCTCGAACAGGGTTACGCAATCGTTGAGATTCCTTCTCCTCACAATTTTATACATGCCTCATCTCCTCAAATACGGATTCAAGGCCCTTTCCCGGGCAAGGCTCGTCGGAGCCGAATGGCCGGGATGGACCGGGTAATCCCCCAGTGATAGGAGTTTATCCAAACTCTTCTTCAGGGTTTCATGGTCGGAGGTTTCCAAATCGGTGCGACCGACCGAACCCCGGAAGAGGGTGTCGCCGGTGAACAGATTGCCCCCTGTCAGGACCGACAGCGAACAGTCCGAATGCCCCGGAGTTTCCAGAAAATAAAATTCGGTTCCGAGGAGTTTGTGAACCCCATCCCCCGTAATCGCAATTATTCTTTCCTCCGGCACCTGGAACTTCAGTTCCAGGCCGAGGAGCGCGCTCGCGTTCTTCCGGGGATCCTCGAGTTTGTCAACCCCATTCGCATGCATGTAAACAGGGCAGGAGGTTTTCTCCAAATAGGACGAAATCTCATGGATGTGGTCGAAATGGCAGTGAGTGATGATGATGGCTTCAATCCTTGCGTTTCTGTTTCCATAAACTACCCCATAGGGCACGCAGGGGTCGATGATGACTTCTCCCAAGTCGTTTTCCAAGAGATAAAGATTGCATTCCAGGAAGGAAGAAACAAACCGCCTGACGGAGAGTTTATTTGCCTGCGACATGAGCTGCTCCGTAGATTCCGGCGTCATTGCCCAATGAGGCAAGCGCGAATTCGGTTTCTTTGAGCGCGAAAAAGCAGACTTCGCGGAATTTTTTTGAGAGTTTGTCCAGCAAAAAAGTGCCGACTTTCGAAACCCCGCCCCCGATGATGAAGGCTTCGGGATTTAGCACCGCCCCGATGTTCGCAAGCGTTACCGCAAGCGCCTCAACCATCTTGTCGACCGCCTCAAGAGCGACTTCGTCCCCTTCCTTGGCAAGGTCGAAGATGGATTTTGCGGAAAAGCCGGTTTGGTGGAGGCGCGTCTTCCGCCCCTCGGAAAGTTCCTTTGCCGTGATCACAAGCCCCGTTGCGCTCGCATATCTTTCAAAGCAATCATGCCTCCCGCAATTGCAGAGTCGCTTTCCATCATTGGCAATCTGCATGTGGCCGATCTCTCCGCCGGCGCCGTTTTCCCCTTCCAGAACTTCGCCGTCGATGACCACGCCGCCGCCGATGCCGGTTCCGAGGGTCACGAAGACGAAATTTTTGAATTTGCTGGCGCTGCCCGCTGCCATTTCTCCGATCGCGGCGGCGTTGGCGTCATTCAACACCCTGACCCGCGCTTCCGGATATCTTTCCCTGATCAGCGCTTCCGCTTCCACTCTACCCCAACCGAGATTCTGGGCTCCGTTCACGATGCCCTTGAAAACCGGTCCGGGAATGCCGACGCCGATGCCGGCGATTTTTTCCCCCTTGCTTAATTCGTCGATTTTCCGGAAAAGATCCGGCAAAACATACCGTCCCCCTGCGGATGTGTCCGTTTTGATGCTGGTTTTCAAGACCAATTCCCTACCCTTAAATTTCCCGATTTTTATTTCCGTTCCCCCGATATCAATTCCGAATATGCAACCCATAATATCCTCCATTCTTCTATTAAAATTATAACATATTAAAAGGAAATTGTTAATTCCCTTTAACAATTTCCTGCTTCGCTCATTAATAGCTGGAATAATTGACGATGATCACTTCTCCACCGATTTTCACTATCTGATTCCAGGGAATGACGGCGTTGTTCCCGGAAGAAAAGAAATTGGCAAACCTGGTATTGGGCTGGACGGTAATCGAGATGATGCGGCCGCTGGTCGGGTCGATCTCAAGATTGGAGATCCTACCCAATTTGCTTCCGTCAACGACGTTGATGACGTCTTTGGATTGCAGGTCGCCTAAAAGCATAATCTCACCAATACATTATATAAGGCATGATTAGAGATTATACATCATTTTTCGCGGTACTTATCCGAATACAAAAGCTCCAGCCCGATTTCTTCCTGCGCCCGCTTCCTCCTTCTTTTTTTTTTGCCTTCCCTGTGGAGAATGTAAAAACGGTAACCGTTCTTTGTTTTTGTAATGAAATAATTCTTCATGTCCTTCACCGGAATTAGTTTGTCCGGGAAAGAGCATTTTATAAGCAGGTTTCGGGATCGATTTGCGGGAGATCCTTCCAAAGTTTATCGAGATCGTATTTCGCCCTTTCTTCCGGCAAAAATACATTCACAAGGATGTCGCGCATGTCGACGAGCGCCCAGTAACCGCCCCTGAGGCCTTCGATGCCTTTCAGGTAATAACCTTTTTCCGCGCTCATTTTTCTGAGCCGCTGCACCGCGGCGGAGAGCTGGCGCGAATTGTTCGCCGTGGAATTGACGACCAAATCATAGAAAGGGGTAATCGTTTCTGTCCGATAAATTTTGATGTCCTCCATCTTCGAGTCAGAGAGACATTTGATGACGTCTTTTAAAATCTGCATTTTACCTCCGTGTATTTCTGATACAGTTTTCGATTGTGTTCGCCGGGAAAAGCTTTGAGGAGCGCTTCGACCTTCACAAGTATCGCTCCGTAAAAATCCCTGCGGGAAAGCCTTCTCGCTGCTTCGAATTCCGGTCCCCGCCGGTTTTCCTCTGTAATGTCCGCAAGATAAATCACTTCTTCAAGCAATCCCATCTCCGGGCTGCCGAGCGTGTGGTTCCTGACGGCGGCGAGAATGTCCGGATCGACAAGGCCCAGTTCTTCCCTGATGATATAGGGCCCGAGCAGCGAATGCCAGACCACCGGATTCAGTTCCGATATTTCTGGGTCGAGTTTGTATTTACGGATGACTTCCCGGAAACGCTCCTCGGATTCAAATTTCGCATAATCATGGAGGAGAGCGGCGACCGCGGCTTTGTTTTTGTCAATGGGAAAACCGAAGCAATCGATCAATTCCAGGGCTTCCTTCTTCACTCCGAGCGCATGGCGGAAGCGTTCTTCGATGCCGGGCTGGCCGGATTTTTGGTATTTTTCCCAGAGCAACTTTTCGTATTTTTTCAAACGATCGCCTCGCGCAAGCTAACTTTAATTTTTTCAAAACAATATAAATCCACCTTCCCGCTTCCGACCAAAGCGATGAAACCCAGCCCGGAAATCGCAATTTCCCGCTTTTCTTCTCCGAAAGCAAAACTATATTTCCGAAAATTGCCCAGTTTTTCTCTTTCCTCCGCATCGGGAATTTTCAAGATGTCATCCTTGTGCCCCTCATAAAATGCCTCGGCGTTCGTCGTTTTCGTTCTGTGCACCGTCAGAGCATTCGGGACATTGACGACGAAGGAGGATGCTTCCCCGGAAAGAAAATCCAAACGGCAGAAACCGCCGATGAAGAGCGTCTGTTTGGGCTTGAGCTGGTAGACGCGGGGGCGGATGAATTTTTTCTGCAGCATGAGTTTCTGATGGGCAAAAGAAAGATAATATGTCGCCTGTTTGCGGTTGGGAATGCCCGGGGTGTCGAGCAGATGGCTCCCGTCAGGAAGCGGTATTCTCACAAGGCCCAGGGTTGTGGAAACGGCGGTGCTGGTCGTGAGCAGTTCACCCTCAAACCCCAGTTTCTTAGCGAGCGCATTGATGACAGTGCTCTTACCGACATTGGTCGTGCCCACGAAACAGATGTCGCTTCCGCCCTTCAGGCGGAATAATTCCGAGAGCAAACCCTCGATGTCCGAGCCTTTGAAAGCGGACATCAACATGACCCCTTCCGGAACAATTCCCCGTTCCTTCAGGAATTTTCGTAAATAGGCCAAAATTTTTTCTTTTTTGACCGATTTCAAAAACAAATCGAATTTGTTGGCGACGATGATTTTTTTCCTCTGCGGAAAAGTCCCTAAGTTTTCCGGAAAGGTTCCCTCCAGATCAAATATGTCGACGATGCAGACAAGCAAAGCATCCCTGGAGATTTTCCCGACCTCTGCCAGCAACTCCGCTTCGTCGATTGCGACTTCCAATCCGCGGTTATAATGCATTAAATTATAACAGCGTTCGCAGCGGAAATCGTCGCTTCGTTTTTCCAATACATCGGCGCGGATGAAACCAGGCAATTTCGGATCAACTGTCTGGATCTTCGCTCCGCAACCCTTGCATTTAAGTTCCATCGTTTACCCTCGCTATTTTTTCATGAACTTCCGGGTATTTTTTCTTCAGCCGCTTCAAAACATGATTTTCGTTCAGGCGATTAAATTTGGTATACCATTTTTCGCTCCTTTTTTTCAAGGGTTTCACCAAAATAACGTCGATTCCGAAGCGGTTCCCTCCGAGAACGTCGGTCATCAGCTGATCCCCCACGGCAACAATTTCCCCGGTTCCATGGGGAGAGGCCATTTTCAATGCCCGGCGGTAGCCGCGCCCGAAGGGCTTGAGTGCCTTTTCCACAAACTCCAAACCGAGGGGTTCGGTAAAGGCCCGGACTCTCGCTAAACAATTATTGGAAATAAGAATGATCCGAAACCCTATTTTTTGGATGTTTTCAAGCAAAGCCCTGATCTCCGGAGTCGGAAGCGCAATGTCATAGGGAATCAAAGTATTGTCTATGTCCATTAGTATTATTCTTTTTCCGTTCTCATATAATTTATTGTAATCAATGGAAAAAACATCTTTGAAACAATCATGGGGAATGAATTTTTCAAGCGGATAAATCAATTGCAGCATAAAATCCTCCGTTAGAATATTATATCAAAAGTTCAGACAAATGTCTAAATTAAAAGGAGAAATTCTATGTTTGAATTGCTTGCGCTCCTGCTGCTTCCGCTCTTGGGCGCCGTGAGCTCCCAAAGCTTTCCGGAAGTGCTCTCCCCGGAAGAGGAAGAAAAATACCTGAAGCTGTGGCAGGAGGGGGACGAGAACGCGCGTACGAAGCTGATTGAGCATAATTTGCGTTTGGTCGCGCACATCGTCAAAAAATTCGAAAACACCAAAGAAGACAGGGAGGATCTACTTTCGATCGGGGCCTTCGGATTGATCAAGGCGGTCGACACATATAATTTCTGTTCCAACACGAAACTCGCAACCTATGCAGCCCGCTGCATTGAAAACGAAATTCTCATGCATCTCAGAAGCTCCAGACGGAAAAAACAGATCAGCTGGCTGGATTCACCAATCGGGTCAGACAAAGAAGGGAACGAAATCAAGCTAAGCGACGTTATCGAAGACCCCTCCAAATCGGCGCTCGAAAAGTTAGAGTTCGAAGAAAAGGTCGCGACCATCAAAGAAGCCCTGAAAACCCTCACGCCGCGGGAATACGACATCATTTCCCGCCGTTTCGGTCTGGATGGGAAAAAAGTCGAAACGCAACGGGAAATCGCGAAGAGCCTGAACATCTCCAGGAGCTATGTGTCCCGGATCGAAAAAAGAGCTTTGACGAAACTCTATCTGAAAATAAAAAAATGACCGTCCGTTACCCAACGGACGGTTTTTCAAAACAGCGCCAGTATCTCCTGTGCATTATTGTTCGGATCAGCGTTTTCGAAGATCTTAAGAATCCTACCTTCTTCGTCCAAAACGAAGGTCGTGCGGCTGACACCGAAATAGGTCTTTCCGAACCTTTTCTTTTCCGTCCAAACACCGTAGGCTTTGATCGCTTCAAGGTCGGGATCGGCAAGCAAAGTGAAGGGGAGTTCGAGCCGTTCCGAAAACTTCTTGTGGGAAGAGACGGAATCCTTGCTGATGCCGATGACGGCGATACCATTTTCCTGAAAAGCTGAGTAGGCATCCCGGAAAGCGCAAGCCTGGCGGGTGCAGCCGGGCGTGTGGTCCTTGGGATAGAAATAAACGACAGTCTTCCTGCCCCTAAAGGAAGAAAGGCTGACATCGTTTCCGGATTGGTCTTTAAGCTTGAATGCGGGCGCGGTTTGTCCTTCTTTGAGCATGGCAAACTCCTTTCTTTTTTCTAATTATATACCGAATCGGAAAAGAAAGGAGGGAATATGCTTAATAAAAAATCTGGCCTTGCCAGATTCATTTCGATTCCGTATTCGAAAAAATCATTTCCTGCCATGTGCTGCCCAAAAATTTCGGAACCACCAACAGAAACAAAACGACCGCAACAAGAACCACGCCTTTCCTGCTCATGCTTCACCTCATTACATTATATGAAACAGGATGGTTTTTGAGCCTAGAGAATCGGTATCCCCAGTTTTTCCAGTTCTTTCAGGTCTTCTTCTTCCCAAAGCGAGACCTGGACTTCGCCGATGTGGACCTTTTCCAGCATGACCAGGCAGAGCCGGCTCTGGCCGATGCCACCGCCGATCGAATGAGGAAGCAGTTCGTGAAGGATGTCCTGATGAAAGGGGTATCGCAGTTTGTCAAGGGCGCCGGCGGCTTCCAATTGCCGGAAGAGGGATGCTCCGTCCACCCTGATGCCCATTGAGGAGAGTTCGACGGACTTGTTTAAGGGTTCGTACCATAGGATGATGTCTCCGTTCAGATTCCAGTCGTCGTAGTCGGGAGCCCTGAGATCATGGGGCCGACCGTCTTCCAGGGGCCAGCCGATGCCGATGATGAAGACGGTGCCGTGCTTCCTCGCAATCGCGTTCTCCCTTTCTTCCGGAGTCATTTCCGGATAGAGTCGCTGCAGTTCTTCTGCCGTGATGAAGAAGACATCCTCGGAAAATTCCATTTTCAGTTGCGGAAAACTGCGGTTGACCAAGGCTTTCGTTTCCGCAAGCGCCCTGACGATTCTCCTCACGGTCATCCTTAAATAATCGAGATTGCGGTCGCATTTTTCGATGCATTGTTCCCAATCCCATTGGTCGACGTAGATGGAATGGAGATTGTCGAGCTCCTCATCCTTTCTCAGGGCGTTCATGTCGGTATAAAGACCGTCCCGGGGCCTGAAACCGTATTTCCCCAGAGCCATCCGCTTCCACTTCGCCAGGGACTGCACCACTTCCGCAACCTCCCCGTTTGCTTTCAAGGTGAAACTCACGGGGCGTTCCACCCCGGTCAGATGGTCGTTCAGTCCCGATTTTTCATAAACAACCAGGGGGGCTGACACCCGCGTCAGGTTCAAACTTTCCGCCAGCTTCCTTTCGAAACTGTCTTTCACAAGCTTTATCGCTTTCTGCGTTTCCAACAAGTTCAGAAGCGGAACGTATTTTTTCGAAAAGCTGTGAATCATTTTATGTCCTTGATGATCACATAGAATTCATCCCCGCCATCCGGTTTTACAAGCACCTTATCTCCGACCTTGTGGTGGAGAATCGCGGAGCCGAGGGGGGATTCATAGGAGATTTTCCCGGACAGGGGATCGGCTTCGAGTGTGCCGACGAGAACGAATTCATCGACCGTTCCGTCGTCAAATTCCAAAGTGATCTTTTTTCCCAAATTTGAGGAAAATGAATTGTTTCCGTCGATGATGACGGAATTTTTGATGATGTTTTCCAGTTCTTTGATTCTTGCTTCTATCCGCGCCTGCTCGTCGCGCGCCGCGTCATAATCCGCGTTTTCGGAAAGATCCCCCTGCGACCGCGCTTCTTTCAGGGATTCAATCACACGTTCTCTTTCCTTGCTTTTTAAATCATCCAACTCCATCTTCAGTTTATCTAATCCAGCGAGCGTCAAATGATGTTTTTCAACCATGATTATCCTCCATAAATTTTTATAGTTATTATATCAAAACGCCTTTTGAAAAACAAGCGTTTTGTTGTTTTCTTTGGCGTTTATATATTATATTCAAACCGTGTTTTTTTAGACTCTCCGAAACATGTCATATTCATTCAGTTTAAACGGCGCCCGGAACCTGACGATTTGGCGAGGGTGGCGGGCCACCTCCAACACCTCCATATTTTCGTCAAATAATTCCGGTATCACGTAGCGCGTGTTGCAAAGTTTCGGTCCGAAAAACTCGACTTCCGCGCCCGCAGCAAAATTATTCCTCTGTTCCGCGGTCACCCAGCCGGTCTTCTCATCGTAAGCGAGCACGATTCCCAAAAAGTCGTTGCTGGCTGCTTTTCCGGACTCGTAGAGTTGGCCTTCGGGTCCGGGAATGCCGTATAAAAAGCCGGTGGCTGCTGGTCTGTTTTCGGCTTTGTATAACTCTTGTTCGTAGGAGGAAAAATCTCGGATCCTGCCTTCGCGAAGGTATTCGTCAATCAACATCCGGTAAACCCGCACCGTCGTGCCGATGTAATGGACTGATTTCATTCTGCCCTCAATTTTCAATGATTTCACGCCCAAATTAATCAGCTCCGGGATGGCGCGGAGGGCAAACAAATCTTTGGAGCCCATTTTAAAACTTTCGGACATGATTTTTCCTTTTCCATAAAGCCTGTAAGCCCACCGGCAGCTATGCGCGCAACCCCCGCGGTTCGCATCACGGTCGGTCATATAGTTGCTAAGCATGCAGCGGCCCGAATAAGAGGCACACATGCCACCGTGGATGAAGACTTCCAAGTCAATGTCCGTATTTTTTCTGATTAACTCAATTTCCGAGAGACCGACTTCCCGGGCAAGCACCGCCCGCGCAAATCCCATTTTCTTGAAGAAATTGAGCGCCAGTGAATTTGCTGAGGAAAACTGCGTGCTGAGATGGAGTTCGAGCCCCGGAGCGTGGAGTTTCGCCATTTTTGAATAATACAGGCTCGTGAGGATGATCCCGTCCGCGCCCGCGGCTTCCAATTCTCTGAGATACTCGGGGAACCCTTCCAAATCTTCACCGTGGGGAACGATGTTCACAGTCACATAGACCTTGGCGCCGCGCGCATGCGCGAACTTGCATCCTTCCTCAATGTCCGCCAGCGAAAAATTGCTGGCCCTGGCCCGGAGGCTGAATTTCTTTCCGCCGACATAAACGGCGTCCGCACCGTAAAGCACGGCCACCCGCAGTTTTTCCAAATTCCCAGCCGGCGCAAGTAGCTCAATCATGCTTCCTCCTTCAAAAGGATGCTTTTTTTGTCTAAAAAGCCGCGCCCGACATTCGGATTAATCGCCAATAATTTTTCATAGAGAGTGTCCATGCAATCACCCGCAAGTGCCTTTTTATACAATCCGATTATTTTCATGGCCTCATCTTCGGAAAGAAAAGCGGTGTTGATTCTGCCGAAGAGCAATTTATCTTTCAGGAGCGAAAGTTCCTTGAAAAGCGCGTAGCGATAGGGCGTGTAGATGAAAGTCCCACGCTTTGTTTGATGGATGGGGTATTTTTCCGGTCGTTTTTCTTCCTGCAATTCATAAAACAGTTTTTCGTCACCGGTCAGGCCGGCATTCTTGAAATAATTGCCCAAGAGGGGCCTTTTCGAATAAAATATCTGGCGGTGCCCGTAGATATCAAAGAGGCAGTTTCCGGCGGAAGCGACCTCCAGAATCTCCTCCAGACTAATTTCATTGCTGATTGCGATCATTATCCCCAAGTCCTTGTAAATCAAAGCATCCTCTTTATTGGTAATCAGGGTTTTCGAATCGAAGATCAGCCCTTTCTCACCTTTTTCGCGGAAATGGCCGTAGACCGCAAAATCGCCGAAAAGATAATAATCTATTCCGAGCGCGAGGTAGGCGTCAAGTTTTTCAATGAGGAGCGGGAGTTCTTCTTCTCCGATGATCGCGTCGATGTTTAAAACAATCATTTTCCCATGTTTCCGGCAAAGCGAGGCGACTTCCTTCACTTCTTCATATGTGAAGGTCGGTTCGGGAAAACAGGAAAAATCCGCGTCGGAAACGATGATTCCGTCCGCGGGGCAATCCGCTATCATTTCTGGAGACAATATATCAGCCAGCAGCTTCATCATTTTTTCCTTCTGGAGATGGCGATTCCGTCGTCGATTCCAAAAAATTTCGTATCAAAATTTCTGTTTCTGGCAAGATATGAATTATAAGCCTCAATCTTTTCCACAAGATGGAGCAGATTCCTGCTCTCGATGATTTTCTTGTTGTTTACGAAACCGTGGAAGAGAAGATTATCGGAGATGATTACTCCTTCTTCCGAAAGCAATTTTTCGTATCTTTCGAAATAATTGACATATTGAGCCTTCGCGCCGTCGATGAAGATGATGTCGTATTCCGGGTTCAACTTCTCCAACTCCAATTCCGCGGCATCTCCCAAGAATAAATTGATTCTGTCATCAAGCTTCGCCTTCCGGACATTATTCACAGCAAGCGAAAACAGGGTTTCGTTTTTCTCGATCGAATCGATTAGGATATCCCCGTCATAGGTCGCGATGCTGATGGCGCAAAACCCGATGGCCGTGCCGATTTCCAGCATCTTTTTCGGCTTCATTAAATCAATTAGATGCAAGAAAAAAAGCAGCGTCTCATCATTGATAATCGGCACTTTATTGTTTTCCGCATATTTTCTCATTTCCTTTATGACCCTGCTTGTCGGGAGCAGATTAAGGGTTTTGAAATATTCATTCATGCTATCACCTAAGTATGCATTATTATACAACAAAACCTCTCTTTTTACAAGCAAAAAAACGGGTTCTCATCCGC
>LSQX01270663.1_pt2 | contig 24227 bp, 24 predicted proteins | sample 654561 | NCBI WGS metagenome assembly LSQX01 (sample SAMN04489861, study PRJNA283612) | anaerobic digester metagenome | isolation source: 4 biogas reactors fed with cattle manure at either 37C or 55C with and... | place: Denmark: Kongens Lyngby | collected 2014
CCGGAGAGCTGGTTGGGGCGTTTGTGCAGCTGGTCCTTCAGCCCCACGCGCTCCAGCGCGTCCGTGGCGCGCTGCCTGCGCTCGTTTTTGCCGGCGCCTGACAAAGTGAGCGCCAGCTCCACATTGGCCAGCACGCTCTGGTGCGGGATGAGGTTGTAGGACTGGAACACAAAGCCCACCGAGTGGTTGCGGTAGGTGTCCATGTCCTTTTCGGTGAAATGCTTGGTGCTCTTGCCACGGATGAGCAAATCACCCTCGGTGTAGCGGTCCAGCCCGCCAATGATGTTCAGCAGGGTGGTCTTGCCGCAGCCGGAGGGGCCCAGCACCGCCACAAACTCGCCCGCGGTGAAGTTCAGGCTGATGCCGCGCAGCGCCTGCACCTTCATCTCACCCGCCTGGTAGGTTTTGGTAATTCCTTGTAATGTCAGCATGCGAACCTCAATACAGTGTAATCAAAAAGACAGGGCTTTCCTCCCTGTCTTATACCACATTCCACCAATATAACAAGCCATAAACCCAAGGTTTTACTGATTCTTCACAATCTCAAGCAGCTTTTCTTCATCCAGAATTTCTATCCCCAGTTCCTGCGCTTTGGTGGCCTTGCTGCCGGGGTTTTCACCCAGCAAAAGGTAGGATGTCTTCCGGCTGACGGAGGAGGACACCGTGCCGCCGTTTGCGATGATGATGTCCTCCGCCTGCTGGCGGGACAGCGTTGGCAGAGTGCCCGTTAATACAAAGGTCTTGCCCTGGAAGACGCCGCCCGAAGCGCGCACGGCCATCTCCCGCGGGGTGACGCCGGCAGCCAGCAAGGCATCAATCATGCTGGCGTTCTCTATATCGGCAAAAAACTCCAGGATGGAGGCAGCCACCACCTCACCAATGGCGGGAATGGCGGTCAGCAGCTCCAGGCTGGCCTGGCGCACCGCGTTCAGGTCGCCAAAGGCCATAGCCAAATCCCTCGCCGTGGCGCGGCCGATGTTGGGGATGCCGATGGCCAGGAGAAAGGCGTCCAGCTGGCAGTCCCGGCTGGTGGCCAGGGCCTCCATAATTTTCTCCGTCTTCTTACGCTGGAAGCCGGGCAGGCCCACCAGGTCTTCCACCGCCAGGTGGTACAGGTCCTGCGGGTTGCGGACATTTCGGTGCTCAAACAGCACCTCCAGCGTTTTTTCGGACAGCGACTCAATGTTCATCGCTTCCCGGGAACAAAAATGCGTCAGCCTGGCGATGACCTGGGGCTTGCATCCGTCACGGTTTAAGCAGAACAGGTGGGCGCCGATGTCCACCAAAGCGCTGCCGCAGGCCGGGCAGAGGCTGGGTTTTTCAATCGCTTCCCCGGGGATGCCATCCTCCACCTTGCCCAGGATTTCGGGAATGACGTCGTTGGAACGGCGGATGAACACCGTGCTGCCCAGGGTGAGCCTTTTGCGCTGGATGTCCCCGTAATTGTTCAACGTAGCCTTTTTCACGGTGACACCGGCGAATTCCACCGCGCTGACATGGGCCAGCGGCGTCAGCTTGCCGCTTCTGCCGGGTTCCCAGGTGACGCTCTCCAGCGTGGTGGTGGCTTCCTCCGCGGCGAACTTGAAGGCCACCGCCCAGCGGGGATACTTGTCGGTATAGCCAAAGGCCGCGCGGGTTTGCAAGTCCATCACTTTGATGACCACGCCGTCAATCAAAAAGTCCAGCGCTTCTCGCTGCGCCTCCACCTGCAAGATGGCGTCTTTGACCGCCTGCTCATCACTGCCTGTGTACAACAGGGGCGAGTAGGGAAAGCCGTTGTCACGGATGAAGCCGTTCAAGCCCTGCTGGTCGGCATAGGGCGGGTTGTCAATCGTGCCCACCTCATAAAAGCGCGCGTCCAATTTGCGGGAAGCCGTCACCTTTGGATCAAGGTTGCGCAGAGCGCCGGCCGCGGCGTTGCGGGCGTTCTTCAGTTTTTCTGTCGCTGTATGGTTGTAGCGGGACAGCACCGACAGGCGCATGATGCACTCGCCATGGATTTCCATCAAGCCTTTGTAGGGGATGCTCAAAGGAATGCCCCTGATCGTGAGCGCCTGGGGCAGCACCTGCTCCCCCGTGATGCCGTTGCCGCGGGTAGCGGCCTGGACCAACTGACCCTCCCGGTAGGTGAGGTTCAAGGTCAGCCCGTCGTACTTGTATTCCACGGCGTAGGCAAGCGGCGGCAGGCCCGGCGTTTTGGCGTGCAATTGGCGCATCCTGACAAACCAGGCGTCCAGCGCCTCCAGGCTTTGCACCTTGTCCATGCTCCAGAGACGGTTTAAATGCGTATGCTGAACAAAGGCCGGCAGCGGCTGGCCGCCGACCCGCCTGGTCGGTGAATCCGGCAGGATGACGCCGGTTTGCTCTTCAATTTCCTGCAGCCGGTCATACAGCGCGTCCCACTGGGCATCCGTCATCACCGGCTTGTCCAGCACATAGTACTGGTAGCTGGCGTGGTTGATTCGCTCTGTCAGTTCGCGCTGGACTAAAGACAGGTCCTGCATTTACTCCACCTTGACTATGGGGGCGATGGCCACGGAAAATTCCTTTTCGCCATAGGCGGTGAACATGATGGACACCCGCGCTTCAGCGCCCTTGCCGGAGGTCGAGATGACGCGCCCGGCGCCGAACTTGCGGTGGAGCACCTGGTCGCCTTCTTCAAAGATCTGGGCGCCCTCGCCCATGCCGGCGGCGACGGAAGGCATAAAGCCCTTCTGGACGCCCGGGATTTCACCGGGGTCCTGGCCCATGCCCGGGATGCCAAAGCTGGTCTTGGGCTGGCGCTGGGAGGGGCGGACGCGCTCCTTGGGCGGCTTGTACTCGCCAAAGTGCTCGCGCATGGTGTTGCCGTATTCGTCGGAAATCAATTCCTTGGGGATTTCCGCCAGGAAGGGGCTGGGCTGGTTGTAGGAAGCCTGGTTGAAGATGGCGCGGTGGCGGGTGCGGGTGAGGTAGAGGTGCTCCTTGGCGCGGGTGATGCCCACATAGCACAGCCTGCGCTCCTCCTCCAGCCTGTTTTCTTCCAGCTTGGCGCGCGCGCTGGGCAGCAGGCCATCCTCCATGCCGGCGATGAAGACCGCGCGGTACTCCAGGCCCTTGGCCGAATGCAGCGTCATCAGGGTGACAAACTGCGGCGCGTCCTCCTGCATGTCCAGGTCCGTCACCAGCGCTACGTTTTCAAGGTAGGCCTCCAGGGTGGGGTTTTCGGTCAGTTTCTCATATTCATAGACAGCGCCAAGGAACTCCAGCAGGTTGTCCCGCTTGGACAGCATCTCCTCATCGGTGCTCTCTTCATACTGCTTGATCAGGCCGGTTTCATCCAGCAGGTGTTTGACAAAGTCGCCCAGGGGCAGTTCCTGGCGCTTGTTGTTGAGGCCGTCCATCAGCTCCACAAAGCTTTCCACGCATTTGCGCGGGCGGGAGCCCAGGCTGTCGGGCAGGTCGCGCAGGGCGCCATATACCGTGGTGTTCAGAGCCTGTGCCTGTTCCTCCAGCACCGTGACCGTGGCGTCGCCGATGGCGCGCTTGGGCACGTTGATGATGCGCTTGAGCGCAACCTCATCATCCGGATTCACCAGGCAGCGCAGGTAGGCCAGGGCGTCCTTGATTTCCTTGCGGTCATAAAAGCGGGTGCCGCCGTAGACGCGGTAGGGAATGCCCGCGCGCATGAACATCTCTTCCAGCACACGGCTTTGGGCATGCATGCGGTAGAGCACCGCGATTTCAGACAGCGGCACCTTGTTTTTGCGCAGGCGTCGCACATGCTCGCAAATCCAGGCGGCCTCCTCGCGCTCGTCCCCGGCGGCGGCAAAGCGGATTTTGTCGCCCTTTTTGCCGTCCGTCCACAGGGACTTGTCCATGCGGCTCTCGTTGTTTTTGATCACCGCGTTGGCGGCGTCCAGGATGGTCTGGGTGGAGCGGTAGTTTTGCTCCAGCTTGATGACCTTGGCCTCGGGGAAATCCTTGTTGAACTCCAGAATGTTGCGGGTGTCCGCCCCGCGCCAGCCGTAGATGGACTGGTCGTCATCGCCCACCACGCACAGGTTGCGGCTTTCCTTGGTGAGCAGCTTCACCAATTCGTACTGGGCCAAATTGGTATCCTGGTATTCGTCCACATGGACATACTGGAAGCGCTGGCGGTAGTGCTGCAAAACCGGCGGGTGATCCACCAGCAGCTGGAGGGCTTTATTCAGCAGGTCATCAAAATCCAGGGCGTTGGCGGATTTCAAGCGGATATCATAGGCGCTGAAAATATCGTGGAGGGTTTGGCTGTGACGATCGCGCCGGGTCTGGGCAAACCAGTCGTCCGCGTTCATCAATTTGTTCTTGGCATCGCTGATGATGCGCTTCATCTCCCGCAGGCTCAACTGCTTTTCGTCAATTTCAAAGCGCTTGAACAGGTCCTTCAGCACGCGCTGCTGGTCATCATCATCATAGATGGTGAAGGAGCGCTGGTAGCCGATCTTCTCAATGTCCCGGCGCAGGATGCGCACGCAGATGGCATGGAAGGTGCCAATCCAGATGTCGGGCGCCTTGCCCTGCGTCAGCTCCTCCACACGCTTTAGCATTTCCTTTGCGGCCTTGTTGGTGAATGTCAGCGCCAGGATGTTGTAGGGGCTGACGCCTTGCTGCAGCAAGTGGGCGATGCGGTAGGTCATCGCACGGGTCTTGCCGCTGCCGGCGCCGGCAACAATCAATAAAGGGCCTTCGGTTTGAAGCACCGCTTCGCGTTGTCTGTCATTGAGATCGTGTAGGTTCATGTTTCCCCCAGGATGCGTATTGATTTACAGGGTGCCAAAAGGCTGAAAACACTGCTATAGCCCGTGGGCACATCTTGTAACATCATATGGATTATACCACAAAGCCAGCCCCGGGTACAGCGGACCCGGGGCCGAAGATGGCGGTGAAAGCCATGCGAAGCTTATTTTTCTTCCTTGATGTTGACGGGCAGGTCGGTCTGGGCGAAGGGGTCCTCATGCACATAGGCCGCCAGGTCCACACTGGCGCGGACGCTGCTTTTTCGCGCTGCGGGCGCCTGGCTGCCGCGCACCAAGGGCGTGGGACCGGACAGGTCCACCAGGGCGTTCTCACGCACCGAGGTCAAGGCGAACACCGTTGTGCGGCGGGAGATGCTGCGCCGGGCGTATTCCGCAGCGATTTCCCCGCGGCTGCCAAAGTGCATGGGGAAAAATACCCGGGGGCGCACTGCCATGATGAAGTGGTTGGCGCCGGCGTCATAAAAGCCGCCCTGGTTGGGGTCCAGCGGGAAAAAGCTGATGTCCACGCCGTCTTTGGGGATTTTGGCCACCTTCTCATAAAACACCGCCTCGGCACGGGCGATGTCGCGCAGGGTGTTTTCCTCGCGCCAGTGCCAGAGGTTCAAGTCCCCCGCGTGGTAGATGGAGAGGCCTTCTGCCTTGACCAGGTAGGAGATCCCCTTGTCCGCGGAACCGAAGACCTCAATCTCGCTGTGGCCGACGGTGAAGCGGTCCCCCTCGCGGCAGGCGCGCACATTGGCTAATCGCGGCGCCAGCTTGGCGGCGTCCTGGGGCATGATGTAGGTGATGGGATAGGACTGCTTCCACTCATAAATCGCTTTGTCATGGTGTGCTTTGGAGGCGTCGGGCACGAACACCAGGATGTTGTTGAAGCTGTGAAAGTCCTTGTCCGCCAGGTACTGGCTTTCCTCCAGCTGCGGCACATCGCTTTGGCGGTAGGAAAACACCAGCAGGGTCTTTTGCAGGGACACTGTGAAGGAGGACTGATAAAAATAGGTGACCAGGGCTTGTTTCGTCAATTGTTTAGCGCTCCTGCGTTGTTGTAATGGGCCTTGAACACTTCCTCCAGCACCCTTCCCTGGGCCTGGTCCAGTGTCAGGCCGCAGGCAGAGGCCAGGGTGGGCGCGATGTCCACCAGCTGGCAAGACGGCAGGCGGAAGCCCTGCTGGAACTGGGGTCCATGAAGCCACAGCAGCGTCTTGGCGCCGGGATGGTCGATGCCAAAGCCATGGGTGGCCAGGTGCGGCTCCTGGTCTTCCTCATCCACGATGACGATGCCCTCCTCCGGCTCCACCGCCAGCAGGATGTCCTCCCGCGCGTGCATCGCGCGCAGCTCCTCGCGGGTGTAGACGTGGCGCAGGTGCAGCCGTTCCTTGTTGTCCTGCAGCACTTGCAGCACCAGGCGGTAGTCCGCCTTGCGGATGCGGATGTAGGCCCCCAGCCCCAGGGACTGGGCGCGGGCAGGCACCTGGTTGGCCCTCAGCCAGGCGTCCAGCGGCAGGCTGCCCTTTGCGTCCTGGTGGCCGTGGTCGGTGACGATGGCGAAGACGGTGTCTTTCAACAGGCCTTTCAGGCGCAAAGCCTCGTAAAGGGTGCCCACGCGTTTGTCCAGGCGCACCAGCGCCTCTTTGGCCTCCTCGCTGAACACGCCGTATTGGTGGCGCATGGCGTCACAGTCCACCAGGTGGACGGCCAGCACATCCGGCATGTGACGGGGCTTTCCGGAGATGGATGGCGAGGTTTCATAGCGCTCAATCAGTTTTTCAGCCATCAGGGTGGCGTAGTCATCCAGGTGGGGCTGTTTGGTGCTGACGCGCTTGCGGCCATACACCAACTCGTTTTTTAGCAGCCAACCAGTGCTGCCGTAGCGCAGCACCTTCAGCGCCTGGTGCTCCCCGGGCAGGGCCAGCACCTCCGGGAAGTTGAAGCGGATGTGCTTCGCGTGCCCGGTGATGGGCCAAAGGATGGTGGCCACCTCCCGCCCGGCATTGTACGCCTGGGTAAAGAGGGTGTCCACCTGGATTTCATCCGCGTCCCAGTGCCATTTGCGCAGGTTCGCGGGCTTCTCCGGCTGAAAGGGCTCGTTGTGGGCGATGCCGTGCCTGTCCGGGTAGCAGCCTGTGACCAGGCTGGTGTGGATGGGATAGGTCAGCGTCGGGTAGATGGTTTGCACATTGTCGCAAAAGACACCGTCTTTCGCGATCTTGCCCAGGGTGGGCAGGGACAGCAAGAAATCGGTGTCGTCCGCGAACACAGCGTCCATGCTGATGAGGACCAGGCGCATCTTACTTCCGCCAGCCGAAGAAACGGCTCAAGCCCCAGGTGCCAAAGATCCAGCCCAGCGGACCGCAGCCCTTTCTGCCATTGCGTTTCTTGCCGAATATCTTGTAGAGGATGAAGCCGATGAGGGCGATTTGGAAGAGGCTGATGCCCTTGCCCTTGTTTTCCCGAGCGGCCTGGGCGTCCTCTTCATAGCGAGTCGCTGTTTCTTCAGCGCGCTGACTGTCTTCAAAGATGCTGTCCAGCCAGCTGGTGCCCGGGTTGGGCTTGGCGGTGGCAGAAGGCAGGCTGACAGGGGTGAGGCCGGCGAAGCCTCGCAGCAGGTTCTGGGGCGGCAGGCTCCTGCCGGTGCGGGCTTCCAGGGTGTCCGCCAGTTCCAGCAGGAAGGCGGCCAGGGCGCGGTTGTAATCCCGGTCTTTTAGGTAGGGTGTGCGGAAGGTGTCATTGAGGATGCCTTCCACCTTGTCAAGGCTGAGCGCGTCCTGCTGGCTCTCCGCCATGGCGGCGGCATAGCGTTCCTCACCGATGATGAGCGCCAGGACAAGCACTTCCGGTCTCCCTGAAGCGGCCTGGTTGGCCAGCGTGTCCCTGGCGAAGGCATACACATCCTTGCCACCCAGGAAATCCTTGGTGATGATGTACACCGGCATGTTGTAGGTCTGCTTCAACAGGCCGCTGAAGTCGGAGATCTCCTTGACCAGGTCCGGATGCAGGACTTCGGCCAGGTCATCCACCGCTTTGTTGAAAGCGGTTGAGGACGCGCCGGCTGATAGGGTGATGCCACACAGGAGGAACAAAGCAAGGGCGATGGACATCAAGCGTTTCATCATTGTCCCTGCCCCCCTTCAAACAGCTCGGCCGGCTGGATGCCCAGCAAGCGGGCGACATAGCCGTTGATGGTGCCGTTCAAGCGGTCATTGAAGGCCGCGGCGGCAGCGTTGTAATTTTGCGCGTCTGCCCACTGCTCGCTCTGTTCAAAGCCGCGCGGCAGAAGGCCCATGACATAACGCAGGTCACGCGCGTCGTTTTGCACGGAGGGCAGGCTTTCAAGCTGCGTCAGCAGGGCTTTGCTGTCCTGGCCCAGGACTTCGTTGGCAGCGGATTTTTCGCTGATGCTGCCCTCGCCCTTGAGCGCGTGCAGCTGCTTTTGAATAGACACAAGCAGCGGGTCGTCCTGGCTTACATGCCTGGACGCAACGGTGAGCAGGTTGTTGCCCATCTCAATGCGCGCGTCAAGCACTTCGTCCAGCGAGCCGCTGGCCATTTCCACATTGAGCTTTTCATTGAGGTAGCCGCGGTAGGAGCCGATGGCGAAGGCCGCCGCCAGCATCACCAGCATGGCCAGAAAAGCCAGCACTGCCCGCCCTGTTCCTTTCATCGCGCAACTCCTTAGCCGTTGATCAAGCGGTTTTTCAGTTCATTTTCCATGCGCTGGAGGGTCTTTTCCGCCTCGGCGCGCTTCTGGCGGCCTTCGGTCTGGATGCGGACCACTTCATTCATAGTGTCAATGAGGGACTTGTTGGTCTGCACCAGGGTTTCAATGTCGATGATGCCGCGCTCGGCTTCGGTGGCAGTCTCAATGGTGCCCTGCTTCAAGGTCTCGGCGTTTTTCTTGAGCAGTTCGTTGGTCATGTTGGTGACCGCGCGCTGGGCCTGCATGGCCTGGCGGGAATGCTCCATGCCAACCGCCAGCACCATCTGGTTCTTCCACAGCGGCAGGGTGTTGACCAGGGTGGACTGGATGCGCTCAATGAGCAGGGAGTTGTTGTTTTGAAGCAGGCGAATCTGCGGCGCCATCTGCAGGCTGATCTGGCGGGTCAGCTTCAGGTCGTGCAGTTTTTTCTCAAAGCGGTCCGCGGCCTGCTCAAGGTCGCTCGCCTTCTGGGCGTCCAGGGTGTCCCCGGACTGCGTGGCCTTTGCTTTCAGCGCCGCCAGGTCGGTTTCACGCACTTCCTTGAGGCGCTTTTCGCCGGCGATGATGTACATGGTGAGCTCGCGGAAGTATTCCAGGTTCATGTCATAGAGGTGGTTGAACATGGAAACGTCCTTGAGCAATTGCACCTGGTGGCCTTCCAGAGTGCCCGCGATGTTGGAGACATTGCCGGCCACATCGTCAAAGCGGGACTGCACCTGGGCCATGTGCTTCTTGGCGTTGGTAAACAAGGCGCGCAGGCCGCGGGGCTTTTCGGCGGAGGTTTCAAAGGACTTGAGCTCCCCAATCAGCCGGGTCAGGCTATCGCCCACTTCCCCGGAGTCGGTATTCTTGACCTCGGCCAGGATGGTGTCGGCAAAATTGGAGACCTTCTTTTGCGCGTCCGCGCCGTAGAGCATGACGTGCTGGGGATTGGCAAGGTCAATGCGGGACGCGAACTCATCCACCGCCTTGCGCTCCTCAGGGCTTAGCTGGCTGTCCAGGTCCGATGCCAATTTGGCCTGCACATCCGGCGCGGCGGGCGCTTCCTGCTGGGCCTGTTCAAACTGGGCGATGACCTGCTCCACCTTGAGCCGGTCCGCGCTGTCGCTTGTCAGGGTCAACTCCGGCAAGGGCCTTGCGGCGGCTTCGCGCACGGCCTCAACGGCCTCCTGGGCGGCTTCCTGGGTGCTTTTCTCAATCTGGTTCTCACTCATTTGCTTTCCTCCTTCATGTGGGCTTGCGCCTGGGCCTGGGCAGCTGCCCCGGCCTGGTTGGATTGTATGGTAAATTCACTGCCCAGCAGGCTGTCCTGCTTGAGCATGGTTTCCAGCACGTCAATGTCCGTGGAGATGTCCAGCATGTCATTTTGGTACAGGGTGGCCAGCTGCTTTTCAAAAGCGCCCTGCACCACCGTCATGGCGGACTCTATCCTGTCCTTGGTGGCCTGGGCTTCCCTGCCCTCCACCCCGCGCTCTGTCAGCCGGCGGTAACCGGTGAGCATCTTCAGCGTCGTTGGCAGGTAGTAATCCATGAAGCGGCGGATCTGCGGCGCTTTGCCCGGCTGCTCGATGATGGTTTGGAAGATGCGGGTGGCGGTGTGGTCCAGCTGGACGATCTGGCGGGACAGCTCCGGGTCGGGGATCAGCTGGTCCTCTAAGCGGATTTGCTCCAGCATCTCCTGCCCGCGGGCGATGACCTTGTCCACCGCCTCGTTGCCGGTCACCGGCAAATCAGTCATGGAGGCGGCCTTTTGTGAGGTGTCCAGCCCGGAAAACATGATGTAGGCCACGCGCCCCAGCAGAAGGGACAAGCCACCCGCGATCAGAAACTGCGGGATGCTGTGCAACGGAAACAACACAGAATACAGCAGCGCCGTGCCACCCGCGGCCAGGAAACCGGCGACCAGGCCCTTGCCCGGCGAGGTGGACTGCTTGTTCTTTTTGGCCATGCGACCTCCATGTTTGTTTGGGCAGATGCGCTCAATGAATACAACCGGAGTATATCATACCCGGAACGTGCGTTCAAATGAAGAATCAATGAGAAAACGCGATAAACGCCGCCTGTTTGTCCATGCATTTTTAACAATGTATACATCCCACAAATGCCCGCGGAGGGCTTTATGCAGCCCTGTATTCATGGTATACTCTGTCTGACTGTTATGAAAACGAGGTGCCCCATGGTCATTATTGGCTTGAGCACAAACCTGGATGTCAAAAACGGCGTGGACAGTATGCCCAGGGACTATGTGCTGTCCGTCCTGCGCGCCGGCGCGCTGCCCGTGATCCTGCCCATGCTGCCGGAGGATCATCCCAAGTACGACGAATTCATGGACAAGACCATCAACTCCGTCGACGGCCTGCTGTTTACCGGCGGCCTCGACCTGGAACCGGTGCTGTACAAGGAAGCCCGCATCCCGCAGTGCCATGCTTCCCTCCCCGAGCGCGACAAGGCGGACATGGCCTTGTTTTCCCGCGCCATCACCGTGAAAAAGCCCTTCCTGGGCATCTGCCGCGGCCTGCAGCTGTGCAACGTGGCCCTGGGCGGCAGCCTCTACCAGGACATCCCCACCCAGGTGAAAAAAGCCATGAACCACGAGCATCCCGGCACGCCCCACGCGCACGAAGTCAGCATCGATGAGGACAGCATCCTGCACTCCATCATCCAAAGCCGCCGCCTGCCCGTCACCAGCCGCCACCACCAGTCCATCATGCAGCTGTCCCACCTGTTGAGGGTGAGCGCGCGCGCGGATGATGGCATCATTGAGGCGGTGGAGTTTTTAGACGACACCCCGGGCCTGTGCGTTCAATGGCACCCGGAGAACCTGGCAGCGGCCGACCCACGGCACCAAGCCCTGTTTGACTGGCTTGTGAGCATGGCCAAAAAGCGCAGATGACCTATGCCCTGATCGCGGATTTGCATGGCAACCTGCCCGCTTTGCGCGCCCTGGAACAAGACCTGAAAGAACAGCTGCCCGACCAAATCTGGTGCCTGGGCGACATGGTGGGCAAGGGCCCGCACTCGGACCAGACCCTGGACTGGGCGCTTGAACACTGTGAGGTCATTCTGGGCGGCAACTGGGACTATGGCATCGGATGCAAGCTGTACCCCCGGGATGTTTTTTATCACAAGCAATTGGGTGAACAGCGCCTGCAGACCTTGGCGAACCTGCCCAGGGAAAAGCACCTGACCCTGTCCGGGCGGAAGATTCGCCTCATCCACGGCCGCCCGGTGATGCCCCGATTGCACTACATCCAGGAGCCCAAGGAAGAGCTGCTGCCCCTGCTGGCGCCGGATTTTGACCTGCTGCTTTACGCGGACTGCCACCGCCAGGGCTTGCGTACCTTAAGCGGGCAGATTGTCAACATCGGCTCTGTCGGCAACGGCCTGGGCGTGCCGATGGTGCAGTACCTGCTGCTGACAGGCAGCGAGGGCGAAGCGCCCGCGCGGCTTGAGATGCGCTATGTCACCCTCCCCTATGACAACAAAGCCGCGGCACAGGATGCCCGCGAGACGCCGGGCTTGCCGGACGCCGAGGCCTATATCAAGGAAGTGCTCACCGGGCAGTATGCCGGCGACTTGCGCTTCCGTACACCCAAAACCGCCACCTAACAACAACCAAAGGAGGAAACCATGTCAAGCAACATCCCTACTGCGCACAACTCCGCCAGGAAAGGCGATTTCGCCCGCACCGTCCTCATGCCCGGCGACCCGCTGCGCGCCAAGTTCATCGCCGACACCTTCCTTGAAGAAGCCAAGCTGGTCAACAATGTCCGTGGCATCCAGGGCTATACGGGGCTGTACAAGGGCAAGCCGGTCTCCGTGATGGCATCGGGCATGGGCATGCCCACCATGGGCATTTATTCCTATGAGCTGTACAACTTCTACGACGTGGAGCAAATCATCCGCGTGGGCAGCGCCGGCATGATCCGCCAGGATCTGAAGCTGCGTGATGTGGTGGCCGGGATGAGCGCCTACTCTAACTCCAACTATGGTGTACAGTTTGGCTTTCATGGCAACTTGGCCCCCGCGGCGGACTTTGGCTTGCTGATGCAGGCCCATGAGGCGGCCAAAAAGCTGGGTATAGACCTCAAGGCCGGGCCCATCTTTTCCTCTGACGTCTTCTATGACGAGACGGTGCCCGCCGCCAGCGAGGTGCTGGAAAAACTGGGCGTGCTGTGCGTGGAGATGGAGGCCTATGCCCTCTACCTCAACGCCGCGCGCGCGGGCAAGAAGGCGCTGGCCCTGCTGACCATCTCCGACAACCCCAAGACCGGGGAAGGCGTGTCCAGCGAGGACCGCCAGCTGACCTTCACCCAGATGATGGAGATCGCCCTGGAAATCGCCTGATGAACATCCTGGTCAGCGCTTGCCTGCTGGGGCTGGAAACCCGCTATGACGGAAAGGGCAAGATGCATCCTGCCCTGGTGGCGCTCAGCGAACAACACACCCTCATTCCCGTTTGCCCGGAGCAGCTGGGCGGCCTGCCCACCCCGCGTCCGCCTTGTGAAATCAGGGACGGGCGGGTGTTCAACCAGGCAAATGAGGACCGCACGGACGCCTTCGTCCATGGCGCTCAGCAGTCAAAAGAAATTTGCGAACTCACCCGCTGCCAGGCCGCGGTACTCAAAAGCAGAAGCCCTTCCTGCGGCAGAGGCCAGGTCTATGATGGCAGCTTCAGCGGAACATTGGTAGAAGGCAATGGCGTATTCGCGCAGATGCTGCAGGACGAAGGCATTCCGGTGTTTACCGAGGAAGAACTTGATAAACTGGCCGCATGGCTGAATCCGGCGGAATTAACAAACAAATATACATCCGCTGTCAAGCAGCGCCGCACAAGCGCTGTTTTAGTACCGAATATAAACAAGAAAACACTGCAAATCTATGCAATCTCACCTTGACCTCGGCAGCAAATCGTCAGATACTGCAGACCATATCTTATTATTGAAGGAGGTCTGCACGATGAAACGGAAAACCACGTCCCTGCTGCTGGCGCTTGCCCTGCTTTTCCTGCCCCTGTTTGCTCTGAATGAGGAGAGCGACCTGCATCATCTGCAGGCCAAGGGCAGCATCATCATCGGCTACACGGTGTACGCCCCGATGAATTACACGGATGAGAACGGCGTCTTCACCGGCTTTGACACGGAGCTGGCCATCAAGGTCAGTGAGGTGCTGGGGCTGACTCCGGAGTTTGTGGAAATCAACTGGGAGACCAAGGAGATTGAGCTGGCCGCCAAGACCATCGACTGCATATGGAACGGCCTGACCATTGATGAGGAACGCAAGGCCAATATGGAAATCACCATCCCCTATGTCAAGAACGCGCAGGTGGTTGTGATGAAGGCGGGCAACGCCTATGAAAGCACCGCTTCCCTTGAGGGGAAGACCGTGGTGGCGGAGGCCGGCAGCGCCGGTGAAAAAACCGTACAAAGCGACCCCGGGCTGCAAAAGGCAGAGTATGTCTCCAAAGAAGTGCAGACCGCCTGCCTGATGGAGGTGTCCGCCGGCACCGCGGACGCCGCCGTGCTGGATCTGACCCTGGCCAACGCCATGATTGGGGAAGGCACCGACTACGCAGGCCTGGTCATTGTGGACCGCCTGGCGGTGGAGGACTATGGCGTCGCTTTCCGCAAGGGCTCGGATGCCGCGGAAGCGGTCAACCAGGCCTTCCGGCAGCTGAAGGAAGAAGGCTACCTTGAGGAACTGGCGGAGAAGTACGGGCTGGACCTGGCGCTTTAGGCAAATAAACTTTTGACGGGGGGGCAGGTCGTCTGTCCCCCTTCTTCCATACAGAAATGGGCATTACATGACCGAAATTCAATCCATCCTGCTGCGCCTCTGGGACAGCTTTGGCCTCAACATCCGCCTGTTTGGGCTGACCCTGGTGTGCGCCCTGCCCCTGGGCCTTGGCATCGCATTTTTGAGCATGAGCCGGGTCAAGGTCATCGCATGGTGCAGCAAAACGCTGGTGTGGGTCATCCGCGGGACGCCCTTGATGCTGCAGGTGCTGATCATCTTTTTCGCGCCGGGGCTGCTCAACCTGGGCGCGCCCTGGGGCTCCGGCGCTTCCGCGCGGTTTGCGGCGGCGACCGTGGCCTTCATCATCAACTACGCCTGCTATTTCTCTGAAATCTTCCGGGGCGGCATCCTGGGCGTGCCCATTGGGCAACAGGAAGCCGGCGAGGTGCTGGGCATGACCCGGGCGCAGATTTTTTACCGTGTAACCCTGCTGCAGGTCATCAAGCGCATCTTGCCCGCCATGAGCAACGAGGTCATCACCCTGGTGAAGGACACCTCCCTGGCGCGCATCATCTCCATCAAGGAAATCATCATGATGGCACAGGAGTACACCGCGAAAGGGCTCATCTGGCCGCTGTTTTCCACCGGCCTTTTCTTTCTGGCCTTCGTGGGACTGCTGACCCTTCTGTTCAACTACTTGGAGCGCAAGCTGGACTATATCAAGGTGTAAGTAGCCATGCCGATTTTGGAAGTAAGGGATCTACATAAGAGCTTTGGCCGAAACAAGGTGCTGGATGGCATCAGTTTTTCACTGGACCAGGGCGCGACACTGGCGGTGATTGGGTCCTCGGGATCGGGCAAGACCACGCTGCTGCGCTGCCTGAATTTTTTGGAGCAGCCGGACCATGGCAACATCCTGGTCAACGGGCAAACGATCTTTGACGCGAAGGACGCGCCCATGCTGACAGAGCACAGCAAACGGCAAAAGCGCTTCCACTTTGGGCTGGTTTTTCAGTCCTTCAACCTCTTCCCCCAATACACGGTGCTCAAGAACATCACCCTGGCGGTGGAGTTGCTGGCCAAAGGGCAGGCTGGAAAACCTGATTTTACGGGCATTGAAACCCAGGCGCGGGACCTGCTGACGCAGATGGGCCTCAAAGACAAGGAAGCCTTCTACCCCTACCAGCTCTCCGGCGGGCAGCAGCAGCGGGTGGCCATCGCGCGGGCGCTGGCCTTGAAGCCAGAAATCCTCTGCTTTGACGAGCCCACCAGCGCGCTTGACCCGGAGCTGACCGGGGAGGTGCTGAAGGTGGTGCGCGAGCTGGCGCAAAAAAAGACCACCATGGTCATTGTGACCCATGAAATGGCCTTTGCCCGCGATGTGGCCGACCACGTGCTGTACATGGATGAAGGAAGAATCATTGAAGAAGGCAGCTCGGAGCAGGTCTTTTCCCAGCCCGCGCACGAGCGCACCAAACAGTTTTTGAGCCGCTTTTCAGGCGGTAGCGCCTGAAGCCCTTCCTATCTGTACCCGGCGCTCGATGCGCTCCGTCAGGAAAAAGGCGGCCACAATCAACAGCAGGATGACATAGGGCACCACCTGGATGGAGGTGGCGCGGATCAACAAGCCCGTCAGCGGCGGCAGGAAGGTGGAGCCGGTGTAGGCCGCCGCCATCTGCATGCCGATGGCCGACTGGGAGATGCTTAGCCCAAAACGGATGGGCGCCAAAAAGGTCATGGACGGGAAGATGGGCGCGTTGCCAAGCCCCAGCATGAAATAGCCAATCAAGGCGAACACGCTGGGCAGGGGCAGGGCCAGCAGGATGGCGCCCGCCATCGCCAGGAGGCAGCCAAAACGGATCATCCTGCGCGGGTCCATCTTCATGGCCACAAAACCGGAGACGCCCCGGCCTGTCATGGTGCCAAAGAAGTAAAGGGAGGAATACATGGCAGCGGCAGCCGCGTCAAAGCCCTTCTGGGTCTCAAGATAGGAGGCAGCCCAGACGCTGGCGGTGTACTCAAAGCCCACGCAGGCGGCGAAGGCGAACATGGTGGTCTTCAAGCCCGGTGTTTTGATGACTTCCTTGAGCGGTAAATGCTTCGCTTCCCCGTTGTCGGCGATGTCGTGGTCTTCCGCCTTCTTCCATAAAGGCAGCGACAGCAGCAGCACCAGGAACAAGCTGCCCTGGATGATAGCCGCCGCGCGGTAGCCGCCGGGCCACGAGGAATCGCCGCGCAGGCTGATGCCGATAATCAGCGGCCCCAGCGTCGCGCCCAGCCCCCACATGAAGTGCAGCCAGCTCATGTGGCTGGCCTTGTAGTTTCTGGCCACAAAGCCGTTCAGGCCCGAGTCCACCGCCCCGCCCCCCATGCCAAGCGGCAGGGTCAGCAGGCACAGCATGGCATAGCTGCGGGAGAAGGAATACAGCAGCAGCATCACAGCGGTGAGCAGGACGGATGCCAGGGTGACCTTGCCCGTGCCGTAGTTTTTAATCAGGCGGCTGGAAAACAGGCTGGAGATGACCGCGCCCAGGGTGGAGATCATGCTGATGAGCCCCAGGTCCGACACCGTCTTGCCGACATGGCCGGACATCACCGGCCAGGCCGCCCCAAGCATGGCATCCGGCAGCCCCAGGCTGATAAAGGACAAATACACCAAGGGCAACAACAATGAGAACATGCTTCTTCCTCCCCTATTCGGGGTGATTTTATGCCAAATCCCAAAAAGGAGCAAGCGCAGGCGGCACATTTCCATCATTTGGGCGGTTTTTCCCAAAAAACATGAATCCTTTGGTTTTTTCGCTTGACAAGGCCGGTCTTGTTTTATAAGATAACTGTTGCGTCAATGGACCCATTAGCCCCGGGACTGTTGAACCCAAGGCAGCGCTTGCGACCATCAGGTGTCTGTCACAATTATCTCGGAAAGTATCAAGGAGGAGTTTCGCTTGAATACCTATATGGCGAATGCGCAAACCGTAGAGCGCAAGTGGTATGTCGTTGACGCGGACGGCATGGTGCTGGGCCGCCTTGCAAGCCAGGTTGCCAACATCCTGCGCGGCAAGCACAAGCCCACATGGACCCCCCACGTTGACACCGGTGACTTTGTCATCATCCTCAACACCGATAAAGTTGTCCTGACCGGCAAAAAGCTGGATCAGAAATTCTATCACCGTCACAGCGGCTATGTTGGTGGCCTGAAATCCACCAGCTATCGCGAGTTGATGGACAAGAAATCCGATTTCGCGGTGAAAAACGCGATCAAAGGCATGCTGCCCAAGGGCCCCCTGGGCCGGGCGATGCTCAAGAAGCTGTACGTCTATACCGGTAACGAGCACCTGCAGCAGGCCCAGCAGCCTGAGATGCTTGCTCTTGAACGCTAAGAGGGAGTGAAAGAACATGGCAGATTTTAATGCAGTAGGCCGCCGCAAAACCGCTGTTGCGCGTGTCCGCCTCGTCCCCGGCAAGGGTGACATCATCATCAACAAGCGCGAGCTGGATGATTACTTTGGCCTTGAGACCCTGAAGATGACCGTGCGCCAGCCCCTGAACCTGGTCAACGCCACCGGGTTTGATGTGATGGTGAACGTTGTCGGCGGCGGGCTCACCGGCCAGGCCGGCGCCATCCGCCACGGCATCAGCCGTGCGCTGTGCAAGGCCAACCCGGAGCTGCGCAGCGAAATCAAGCGCGCAGGCTTCCTCACCCGCGACCCCCGCATGAAGGAGCGCAAGAAGTACGGCCTCAAGGGCGCCCGCCGTGCCCCGCAGTTCTCCAAGCGCTAATCGTACGATTCTTTTAAAACCGGAAGCAGCAGCCTCCGGTTTTTTTGTGCTCAAAATCACCGCAATAAAAGAGCCGCGGCAAGGTCGCCGCGGCTAGATGCTTTCAAAGAAATCTACTACAAGCTGGAGTCAATCAGGCGGTAGTCCCCCGTGATGGTGTCTTCCAGCACAGCGATTTTCCATAAGCAGCGCAGGTTGTTTTGCTCTATGTCCACATGGTGGTGGCCAAAGTACCAGCGTGTGTAGATGTCCGGGTTTTTATAGACCGCGTCCAGCGCGAAGGCCGGATGGGCGCGGCTGTGCAGGGGGGCTTTTAAGTGATTCCAATAGGACTCCGGCGGCGGCTGGATGGGAAAGCCCAAATTGTCCCGCACCCAGGTAAGGGGCCCATCATGGGAGATGATGTAGTCGATGGCTTTGCGGCGCATCGCGTTTTTGATAATGAGGGTGGAGGCCGCGTTCTCCATCAGCTCCTCCATGTGGATGGACTTGCCAGGCGTGCGCCAGGGATAGTCGATGGAGAAGCCGCCCGGGTAAAACCACAGCTTCTTTCTCCCCAGGCGCACCGTCTGCCCGGGCAGGGGCGCGAAGACCTGGCCGCCAAGGTCATAGCCCCGCGCGCCAAAGCGGCGGACAATGGGCTGGCGCATGATCCAGGGGTAGTTCTCATGGTTGCCAAGGCACAGGATGACCTTCATGGGCAGGCTGCGCCAGAAAAAAAGCGCCGGGTCCTCCTCCCCCGCCCAGGCCACGCCAATGTCCCCGCAGTGGATGATGGCGTCATTGCGCCGCAGATTGGCATGCGCCAGAAAATGGTTCACCTTGCCCAGGTCTTTTTCACCATGGGTATCGCCGACAAACAGTAACTTCAATCAGTTTTCCTTCTCAAGTAAATATCAATATCACTCAGGCTTCGTCTTCCAGCAGGCGGCGGCATTCCTCCAGCTTCGCGCGCTCCTCTTCCGCCAATTCAGGAATCCGCGGGTCGATTTTCTCCAGCGTTTCCAGCACAATCTGGCTGATCAGGAAGCGGGCGAACCATTTGTTGTCCGCGGGCACCACAAACCAGGGCGCGTCCTGTTGGGAGGTGTGCTCCAGCATCTGCTCATAAGCCTGCATGTACTGGTCCCAGAACTTGCGCTCCTGGATGTCGCCGGCGGAAAACTTCCAGTTCTTGTCCGGCTCGTTGATGCGGTCCAGCAGGCGCTGGCGCTGCTCATCCTTGGAGACGTGCAGGAAGATTTTGATGACGGTGGTGCCGTTTTCCGCAAGATAGGTCTCAAAATCGCGGATCTGGCGGTATCGCAGGTCCCAGATGTCCTGGGTGACCAGCTCCGGGGGAATCTGCGAGGTTCTCACCAGATCATGCACGCGGGCGATGAGCACATCCTCATAATGGGAGCGGTTGAAGATGCCGATTTCCCCGCGCGGGGGCAGGGCCTTGTTGATGCGCCAGAGGTAGCCATGGTCATTTTCCTGGGAGGAAGGCGTCTTGAAGCTGACCACCTGGGTGCCCTGGGGGTTCAGCCCGGTCATTACATGGCGGATGGCGCCGTCCTTGCCAGCCGCGTCCATGGCCTGCAGGACGATCAGCAGGCTGTGCTGGTTTTCGGCGTACAATTTTTCCTGCAGCTGCGCCATGCGCTCCAGGTTTTTGGGCATGAGCTTGTCTTTGACATCCGCCTTGTCCAGGGACTTGTCCGCCTTGGTGGAAAACTCCTTCAGGTTGATTTTGCGCTTTGAATCAATCTTGTATTGCTTGGTATCCATAAAAAACCCCCACGAATTCTTTGTGTAGATTATACACTAAAATCTGCGGGGGGATGAAAAACCGGGCTGTGGTTTACTCCGGCCAGTGCAGGAGGCTGGGGCGGATGGCCTCGTGCAGGCCGGCGGCGCGCAGGGCAGGATGGAGCATGGAATACAGAATCGGCGCGATGGCGACGGCGATACCCGCGTTGATGAGGGATGAGACCGCACGGGCCGGGACGACAACGCCCAACAGCTGAGGCGAAAAGGCCAGCGCGTAGAGGTTGGTCTTGATGAGGAAGAGGGCGACATAAATCAAAGCGCCGGCGATGGCGCCCAGGTAAACCGCGGCCACCCTGGACAGTTTGCCGCCGCGGTCGTTGACGATGACGCCACAAGTCAGCGCCAGCAAGCCCTTGTTGATGAAGGTGATCACCGCTTCCAGCACCGGCGGGATGGCGCCCGCGGCGACTGGGTCCGCAAAGCCGTAGACGATGTCAAACAGCGCCGAGCCAAGCCCGGCCGCCAGCGCGCCCAGGGGGCCGCCAAAGAGCATGCCGGCAAGCAGGGCGATGCTGTTGCCCAGGTGCACGCGCGAGGTGCCCACCGGGAAGGACAAAAAGTTGGAAACGAAGGCAGCGGCGGCCATCACCCCTAAAAAGGATATCAGGTAGGCAGCGCTGGTTCTTGGTTTGCTCATGGGATGCCTCCTTGTAACATTGGTTCTGATACAGGTATACCCCAAGGGAGGGAGGATTACAAGAGCGCGGATGCCTCCATCGGCCAATGATTGACCGCGGCGCTCACAAAACGATAAAATACAGGCGGGAGGAGAAGTTGATATGCAAAACCGATTGGTCACGCCTGGCCCCTTGCACGACAGGAAGGGGCACCTCATTGAGTCCGGCTTTGCCACCAGCCTCATCAAAACCTACGACAGGGAGCGAATCAAGGCGCCTGGGTACCGCATCAAGGAATGGGATTATTACCTGATTGGCACGGACCGCTACGCCCTGGCGGTGACGATTTCTGACAACGGCTACCTGGGCTTGGACAGCGTCAGCCTCATGGACTTTGACAAGAAAACCGCCTTGACCCACACCGCGCTGTCCGCCTTCCCCATGGGCAAGCGCAATCTGCCCCCCACCTCAATGGAAGGGACCAGCCGCGCGCGGGGCAAAAACTATGAGTTGAACTTCGTGGTAGGCCAGGGCAAGCGCGCCCTGTACGGCCATGTCTATGATTATGCAAAGACTGGCAAGCACCTGTTGTTTGACCTGGAACTGGCGGACGTCAAACAGGACAGCATGGTGATTGTAACGCCCTTTCACAACAAGCCGCGGCACTTTTACTATAACCAGAAAATCAACTGCCTGCCCGCAAACGGCAGCGTCATCCTGGGAGAGGAGACCCTGGCCTTCGCGCCCGCCACCGCCTTTGGCGTGCTGGACTGGGGACGGGGCGTGTGGCCTTACACGGACACCTGGTACTGGGGCTCGGCTTCGGGCATCGTGGACAGAAAAGCCTTTGGCTTCAACATCGGCCACGGCTTTGGCGACACCTCAAGGGCGAGTGAGAACATGGTGTTTTACGGCGGCACCGCCCACAAGCTTGGGCAGGTGGATTTCAAGGAACCGCGAAGCGGCGGCAAGGCGGACTACCTGGCTCCCTGGCAGGTGAGTGACACGCAGGGGCGGCTGAAACTGACCTTTGAACCCCTCCTGGACCGCGCGGCCAACATCAACGCGCTGGTGCTGGCGTCTGACCAACACCAGGTGTTTGGCCGTTTTCATGGCACCGCGGTGTTGGACGATGGCCGGATGCTGAACATCCGCAACCTGACCGGTTTTCTGGAAAAGGTGGCCAACCGCTGGTAACGCGGTTTTTGAATGTAAGAGAATTGTGAGACCGCGCAAAAAGAACGCCTGCCATGCAAGAATACTTGCGTCGCGGGCGTTTATTGTGTATCAGGTGCTTCCTGACGCGCGCGCTTTGAGAAGACGCAGCCGCAGTAGTCCTGGCGGTAGAGGTCATGCTCCCGGCTCAGCGCGATGCTGCGCTGGTAGCCGCCGCGCTTTTTGAAATCACTGGGCAAAAAGAGGATGCCCGCTTCCTCCCCGGCCAATCGGCCCAGCTCGTTGAGCAAGGCCGCGTCCTTCATGGGGCTGATGGTAAGCGTAGTGGTGAACCAATCGCAAGCCAGTTCCCGGGCGGCTTTGGCGGAGTTTTGCAGTCGCAGATTGAAGCAGACCGCGCAGCGCTTTCCGCCTTCGGGCTCGCTTTCAAGGCCATTAACAGCGGAAAACCAGGTCTTGGGGCGATACGGTGTAATGATCACCTGGCTGGCCCAGCCACTCTCCTCCCCCAGGCGTAGCGCTTCCATGGCGCGCAGGTCATGCTCGGACAGGCTGTCCAGGTTGGGGTTGTCAAAGTAGAGGATGACCTCAAAATGCTCCGCCAGGCGCTCCAGGACGGCAGTGGAACAGGGCGCGCAGCACACATGCAGCAGCAGGCGCGGTTTCTTGTCAGAGGCAGGCAGCGAGGCAATCAAGCGCTGCATCCGCTGGTCGTAGTTCACCTTCCGCTCCATCCTGCCACCTCCATGGGCACATTGTACCACCGGATTGAGAAGGCTGCCAAATGGTTATAATCAAGAGGAACATCCACTTGATTTGATGCAACAACAAATCTTTGGTGAAACGAGGGAAAAATCATGAAACGCACCGGAACAAAAGCACTCTCCACCCTGCTGGCCCTGGTGATGCTGCTGGGCTTTGCCGCCCTGCCCGCTATGGCGGATGGCATCGCGCTGGTGGGCAAGGTGACCATCACCAACCAGAGCAGGGTCAACATCCGCTCCGGCGGGTCGACAGACTATCCCATTGTCGCCACCGGCAACCCGGGCGACCTCTTCCAGACCACGGGCCAAGGCCCCACCGGCTGGTATGAGATCCTGCTGCCGGATGACACCTTTGGCTTCATCAGCAACAAGATGGTCTACTTCTACCGCTACCCCAACCCCATCGCTTATGGCGCGCAGTACACCATCCCGGTGTACTACATGACCGCCCAGGGCCAGACGCTCAAGACAGTGAACGTGCCGGTAAAGCCCGGGCAGAACGTGATCACCGCGGATGACAGCCAGGTGCCCGGCTACAGGCTGACCAGCACCCGCAGCGTGTATGTGTCTGTGGACGCGGCCGGCAAGGCCGTTCCCAACGGCGTCATCTTCAACTACGAACAGGCCTATGTCCAGCCCACCGTCGCCCCAGTGGTGACGGGCACCGTGCGCGTGTTCTACAAGGACATCTATAACCAGGTCATCGCCAGCGAGTACCGCACGCTGAACGTGGGCGCGCAGCTGGTCAAGGCTGACATCAGCAGGCTGCCCCAGGGCACTTACATCACCGGCGCCAGTGACGCGGTGGTGGTCGTGAACAGCGACGGCAGCGTCACCCCGATGGAGGTCAACTTCATCATCACCACCGCCACCCCCCAAACCCCGCCGCCCGCCACCTTCTCAGTACCCGTCAGCTACCGGGACGAAGCCGGCAATGTCCTGCGCAACACCACGGCCCAGGTGATGCCCGGCTATACCACCGTGACGGCCGATGACGCCAACGTGCCTTCCGGCATGGCGCTCACCAGCGCGCGCAGCGTGGTGGTGTATGCCAGCAACCAGGGCGTCACCTTCCCCAGCACCGTGGTCTTTACCTACAAAACCCCGGTGAAGGCCACCATCGCCGTTGTCTACCGCGACAACACCGGCAGGACACTGTATACCGAGACCCGCCAGCTGGACCAGGGCACCGCCACCATCACCGCGGATGACTCCCGCGTGGGCGCCGGCTACGTGCTGCAAAGCAGCCGCAGCGTGCAGGTCACCGTGTACCAAAACGGCACGGTGTCCCAAAACCAGGTGGTGTTTGACTACGCCCAGCCTGTCAGCTTCAACCTGCCCGTTGAGTATCGATCCAATGACGGCAGGACGCTGTACTCTGTAACCCGCACCTTGAGCGCCGGCACAACCACCATCACCGCGGATGACAACCGCGTGGGCTCCGGCTATGTGCTGCAGAGCAACCGCAACGTCCAGGTGACCGTCTACCAAAACGGCACGGCCAACCCTGACCGCGTGGTTTTCCTGTATGCCCAGCCCGTGTCAGCCACGGTCAGCATCGTGTACAAGGATGTCGGCGGCAACAACCTCTTTAGCGAGACCCGCACCTTCCAGCAAGGCACCTACACCATCACCGCCAATGACGGTCGCGCGCCGACTGGCTATGTGCTGCAGGGCAACCGCAACGTGCAGGTGACGATTTCCAGCAACGGCACCGCCAGCCCCGGCACAGTGGAATTTGTCTACGCGCCTCCCGCGCCGCCGGTGACCGTCAACATCCCCGTGGTCTACAAGGACCAGGACGGCGCCATCCTGCACCAGACCTCCGTGGCGGTGTCCTCTGCCGCCCCCAACACCGTGACCGCCAACA
>LSQX01114340.1_pt1 | contig 24225 bp, 20 predicted proteins | sample 654561 | NCBI WGS metagenome assembly LSQX01 (sample SAMN04489861, study PRJNA283612) | anaerobic digester metagenome | isolation source: 4 biogas reactors fed with cattle manure at either 37C or 55C with and... | place: Denmark: Kongens Lyngby | collected 2014
CTTGATAATTTACGCCAAGAATTTACAAACAACATATAAGGAACAATCAATCAAAATGAAAATATTAATCAATGAAAAACTCATCACTAGAAATAAAACCATTGGCAATACCCTCTCCATAATTGGGATCGTCATCCTTGTTGGTGGGTTGATTTTGAACTTCTCGCCCACACCTACCAAAACGCTCATTTCATTTGCCGCTTTGATCATTGGTTTCGTTATTTCGCAAATCAGTACCGGTTTTGTGACCCGTTTTGCGCGCAGCCCTCGCTTTGATGAAATCATTGCCGACAATCTCAACAAGCTTAGCAGTCAATATACATTCTATGTCTATTACGGGCCGATACCAATGCTATTGGTAGGCCCTGCAGGGTTATGGATCCCTATCCCGATATTAGCAGGTGGTGAAATATACTATGATAAAAAATGGCGGCAACGTGGAGGCTCTTTTTTTATGAAAATATTCGGCCAGGAAAGTATCGGAAAGCCCGAAATTGAGATCAACAACCAAGAAAAACAAATTTATGATTTTCTTAAAAAGCACATCCCTGAAGATGAAATTCCACCAATAAACAGTATTCTCGTATCTTTGCACCCAAAGGGTGTTATCGGTGATGTGGAAAATGCGCCAGTTCCGATTGTTGAGCTTCAGGCGCTAAGACGGTCAATCAGAAAATCTGACCGCAAAGATGAAACTGAAATTTCAGATCGTTTGCTGGAAAAAATCAACGCCGCATTAAGTGAGAGCTAAAAAGCTTCTCGCTTTTCACTTCAGGACACATACTCTTTCAGGGCGTTAATTTCATCGGGACGTAGATAGCGGAAATGCCCGGGTTGGAGTTTCCCCAGCCAAATTGGCCCAATTCTAACCCGGCGGATCTGCCGTACCGGCAATCCAATCCGCAAACCCGTCCGTCGGATTTGTCGGTTCTTTCCCTCGCGCAGCATGATTATCAACCAGGCACCGTTTTTGGTGAAGGATTTAACTTCCACCTGGGCGGGTAAGGTGCGATATCCATCTTCAAGCACAACCCCACGCCGCCATATCGTTAATTGTTCATCGTCTGGTTTGCGAGTGACGCGGACCTCATATTCTTTATCGTGTTCATAACGTGGATGAGACAGTTGGTTTGCCATTTCGCCATCATTGGTGAGTAAAACCAGGCCTTCGCTTTCAAAATCCAAACGTCCAACAGGGAACAAGTGCCGCTCATCTTTTACAAGATCAAAAATGCTGGGCCGATCATCATCCGATACATTGAGAGAAAGCATGTTGCGAGGTTTGTTTACCGCAATATAAACTTTTTTCTCCGGTTTGCCAACTTGGTTACCGTCCACTCGAATTTCATCAATTCTCGGGTCCGCTTTGGCACCCAGTGAAATGGTCTTTCCGTTGACGCTGACACGCCCTTCATCGATTAATTTCTCACAGGCTCGCCGCGAACCAAGCCCGGCCTGCGCCAGTATTTTTTGAACTCTCTCCAGTGCCATTATGTTTTTAATACCTCCTTGGTTCCGTTTTCTTCCTGGATTTCTTCTAAAGCATCAAAATCTATAAACGGAAGTTTGTTCAACGATTCCAAGCCAAAATGCTGTAAGAATTCAGGGGTTGTCCCGTAATTGATCGGGCGCCCTGGCGAATCGGAGCGGCCCAGTTCTTCTATCAAGCCTTTTGATAATAAGGTACGTAAGACAGCATCACTATTAACGCCGCGAATGGCATCCACATCAGGTCGTGTAACCGGTTGTTTGTAAGCGATGATGGACAGGGTTTCCAATGCAGCCCGCGATAAGGTCGTCGATATTTCAAGGTCAAGATAGCTCTCAATGGTTTTGCTAATCTCCGGGGCTGTAGTCAACTGCACCCTGGATTTTACCCGCATTAAGCGTAGGCCATGACCGTGTTCTTTATAATGCTCTTCGAGTTCAATTAACGCAGATTCAACAACACTTTCCGAGGCAACGACTGCCTTTGCTAGTTGATGAATCCCAACAAGCCCCGATGAAACAAACAACAAACCTTCAATTTTGCCTAAAAGGTTTTCAACATTTTTATTTTCTACCATGGTTAACACTGTTCCTGCTCGATATTCTTGAATTAAGCAGAGTGATTATACTCGAAATAAACCCTCCGAAGGCAAACTTAGCTGGTAAAATTGGTTGGCAGGCACAGCAGAGTCATCCAACATAAATTTTGAAAGTGAAACTGAAACAATTATGCGAATTTTATTAACTGGTGCAGCAGGTTTTCTAGGTTCACATCTTACTGATCGGCTCCTCAGAGAAGGCTATACCGTCATCGGGATGGACAATTTCATCACTGGCAACCAAGGAAATCTCGCTCATCTGGAGAAAAACCCTAATTTTAATTTGATTTGCCACGATGTTTCAAATTTTATCTCGGTTAATGGTCAGATAGATTACGTAGTTCACTTTGCATCGCCAGCCAGCCCAAACCCTGCATCCCCATTAGGTTACCCCAACTTGCCTATTCAAACATTGAAAGCAGGTGCTTTAGGCACACATAACGCACTTGGTGTTGCCCGAGCTTATCAGGCAAAATTTCTGCTGGCTTCCACCAGTGAGATTTACGGCGACCCTCTCGAACATCCGCAAAAAGAGACCTATCGAGGAAATGTTGACCCTGTTGGAACACGTTCTGTTTACGACGAAGCAAAACGCTTTGCTGAAGCCCTGACTATGGCATACCACCGCTTTCACAAAATAGATACACATATTGTGCGTATTTTCAACACATACGGACCTCGTATGCGCATTGATGATGGTCGAGTAATCCCTAATTTCCTGTTGCAAGCCCTGCGGGGAGAGCCAATAACAATTTTTGGCGATGGTTCTCAAACCAGAAGTTTTTGTTATGTTGACGATTTAATCGAAGGGATTTACCTATTGATGCTGAGCGATTATCATGCTCCAGTCAATATTGGCAATCCTGCTGAGATAAGTATTTGTGAACTTGCTAACCAAATTAATCAGTTAACGGAGAATAAAGCAGGCACCGTGACCTTGATTGAAAAAAGGCTTTCAACCGATCCGCAAAGACGTAAACCTGATATCAGTTTGGCGAAATCAGTTCTCGGTTGGGAACCAAAAACAAGCCTGGAGAACGGCCTCCTGGAAACCATTCGCTATTTTCAAGGATAAAACTTTAATGAGGTTTTTAGCCAACAAACAGGAACGGACAAGGTTTCTAAAGTTTTCTTTTGTCGGTGTCACCGGTACAATTGTCGACTTTGGGTTTATGAATCTGCTTAGCCTGGCTTTTCACCTGCCATTGGTTTGGGCGCAAGGTATCTCTTTTTCTATTGCTGTCATCAACAATTTTCTCTGGAATAGGTATTGGACATACCCTGATTCGCGCTCAAAAAATATTCGGACACAATTGCTGCAATTTGTGTTTATAAATATAATTGGCATCCTCATCAGAACGCCGTTGATCTCATGGTTAAACAACCTCATCATGCAATTTTTAATGCGCTCTGGAATACAGCTTCCACTTGAGGATATTGTTATCAGTCAAAATTTGGCCCTGACAATCAGCATTGCCGTGATCTTGCTTTGGAATTTTTTCGCAAACCGCTACTGGACATATAGTGATGTCTCTGCTGGAAGCGAAAATAAACACAGTACGCCGTCAATAAACCAGGATGCGGGCAGCAAAGAAATGAATTGAGACATATTGCCAACTTATTGTTGTGACCTATTACAATCCAGGTTACAAAAAGAAGAACCTGCTTTTTCCACAGGTATTCAAAGACACATTTCTCAAGTTGACAATCTTGTGCAATTTTTATACACATCAATGGTGGCCCTGCATATTCAGTTTACTCAACGATTTCCCAACGAAGGTTGCAGGCTGGAATGAAGGCGCTTAGTAAGGAAAGGCTTAAAATGCCTTCCGGACAATGTTTGCGGTGATATTATTTGATTTTTGAGGTTTGGGGTTGCGTTTTCAAAAACAGCCCCGTGGGGACGCTCTACAGGCTGTACAGCAAACCTGGGGTGAACATTTGACCCTGATTACTAATTGCTCCCTGCTTCAACCCAAAACATTTTAAAAATCAGTTGTATTTCAAAAGAGAATTAAGGAATCCCAATTATGCGTGTAATCTCTGGCAGCGCCAAAGGCATCAACCTCTACAGTGTTCCGGGTAAGTCGACCCGGCCAATCACTGATCAGGTTAAAGAAGCTCTTTTCAATATCATTGGTCACGACATGGAAGGAAGATTGTTTTTAGATCTGTTCGGCGGTACGGGAGCGGTTGGCATCGAAGCCCTTTCTAGGGGTGCAGAACATGCCGTATTTTTAGAAATTAATTACCATGCCTTCAAGATAATTGAAAAGAATTTACAAAAAACCCAGCTTGAAACATGGGCAACATTGATAAAAAAAGATGCTTTTGTCTACCTGCAGGAATTGCCAAAACATGCCTTTGACTATGTGTATATTGCCCCACCACAATACAAGTCCATTTGGTCCAAAGCACTACAAGCTCTTGATGAAAATCCAAATTGGGTCAAGCCAGGGGAAACAGTGATTGTTCAAATTCATCCCAAAGAATTTGTTGAGGGCTTAATTTATTCAAATTTCAGTGAGTATGACCGCCGCACTTATGGGGATACGATGTTGATTTTCTATGAGCGTTCTTCACGAAAATAAGATCTTAAGTTCGTCATTTTCATCATAGCTATATTTGGCATTAATTACCGGTGCTGGTGCCTGATACGCTGCAATCCGTGGAATTAAGATTGGCAAATCTTCAACAAGAGGCGTTTGATCAATCTCATCCAAATTGATCCAAGATAAAGTTCCTTCAGAAGAGTTTTTGAAAGTATCTTTCGAAAAAAGGCCTTTAAAGACAAAGAGCATTACGCCAACTTGTTCAGATACATCAATTATTATCTGACAGCAAAAATGCAAAGCAACGTCAACAATTCCCGCCTCTTCAAACAACTCCCGATACGCTGCAGTATAAATGTCTTCTCCTCTTTCAACGTGTCCCCCGATTCCGTTATACAAGCCAGCCCATCTGGTTTTGTTTTGAGCGCCTTTAAGCAATAAAACCCGTTCCTGATCATCAAACAAAAAAATTAAAGTTCGTGGGACAACTTGGTAACGCTTTTGATCAAGTCGTTGTTCGGATTTTAACATCTTGACCCTTCTAAAAATCCAGCCCGTGTCTTTTTGCTCGACACGGGCTGTTAAAAACTATTTTTAAGTCAAAAACATTGGCACACCAATGAAGTCCTTGACCTTGGGTTTGTAGTTTTCTTTGTCGTAATAAGCGTCGATATCCAATTGCTTATTTCCTGAAAGAACAATTTCAATGGGTACAGTGGTATAGCGTCCACCTTGCAAAGCGACCATTTTCCCAAAATCATTTCTTTGTACCAATTGAATGGCCAGGTTTCCAAATGACATCGCAACCATTCTATCCAGAGAGTCAGGGGCGCCAGAACGCATCACATAGCCAAATTTGTGGTACATAATACGTTGACCTGTCAACTTCTCAATGTTGTCAGCCACAATTTCACCGATCCCGCCCAGTTTCCGATGCCCATAAGCATCAGCAGGGCCTGATTCAATGATTTCTCCATCAATCATATGCGCACCTTCAGAAATGGTGACGATTGAATAGTTTGAAGGATTTGCCAGTTTGTCCTCATGAAGAAATTTGGCCAATTTTTCCATATCAAAGGGAACCTCGGAGATGATTGCCCGATCAACATAGGCCAGGAAGCCACTGATCAAGCTGGTTTCACCAGAATTCCGTCCAAACAACTCAAAAACACCAATCCGTTCATGAGATCCGACCGATGTGCGCAATCGTGTGATTAAATCAACTGAACGAGTTACAGCGGTCGAAAACCCAATACAGTAATCTGTACCAAAAACGTCATTATCCATGGTTTTTGGTATCGCAACTACTGGGAAACCTTCTCTGTATAATCGAGCACTATAGCTGAGGGTGTCATCGCCTCCAATTGTGACCAAAGCATTAATGCCCAGGTGGTCGAGGACTTTCAGCACATGGTCAGAATAATCCATAGTGCCTTTATCGTCGATCGGTTTTCCCAGATCCGAATCCGCCAGGAATTTGGGTGTATCTTTCTGTCTCACCTTTTGCGGGTTAGTCCGTGAGGTATGGAGAAATGTACCGCCGGTTCTATCGATTGAGCGTACATCATTTCTTGTTANNACTTTTCATGCGTTGTGGGGTCATCGAAGTCGTACCAAAGCAAGCCCCCCCACCCCCTCCGAATACCGATGACCTCATAGTCAGCATTGAGTGCATCAAGGACAACTTCCTTCATAGCAGGGTTCAATCCGGGGACATCACCGCCGCCGGTAAGCAGTCCAATTCGTTTTTTCTTCATCTTTTCTCCTTCAAATAAAAATAATTTTCGTTAGCAAACATCTACACGATAAGATAATGACCTGTGTCTTTTCAAATGACAAACTTTTCCAAGTATAGCACAAAAATAAATCGGAATGGTACGAAGCACCACTTTTACAATCTTTCCAAGGGCATTTTTGGAATCTTCAATGTCCACCAGCGAATCCAGATCATTCCCACAAAAGTTACCAATGGGTACCCAAAGATTAACCAAGGAGTCTCTATTGAATGGGTGAAGTCAAAGTCCGGAAAAGCAAAAAACCAGGAGACTGCCCCTGTTAAGATCAAAAAAGCCCAACCAACGAAGAAACCTGCACGCTTCCATCTTTCGGACCAATATCGGACAACAAATATTAATGCAGGAACAATTAAAAACAAAACAACAATTGATGCTTGAAGATGTAAAAAATAGGAAAGGAGCAATAACGAGAATATATTGTAAATAAAAGCACGCTCTTTCCTCCCAAGTAGTGATACGAAGAAAAAAACACCAAATAAAAAAAAGAGTCCATGTAAAGATATTGAGAGCGGTTTGGCGATTCCAGGTAATATTGCTGCCATACCCATCAATGGGGTTCGTATCCAATTCCAATCGATATTTAACCTCAATAAAACTGAAGCCCAATCAAGAAACCAGGTGGGCATGATTAAAAATGAAATTATTACCAGGAAAAGGATTCCAGAAAAAAAGCTCACAATCAATGGCCATCGTTTTTTAGCGATTGCCCAAACCAATAAAAGAACGATAACCAGCCCAATCGTTAGGAAACAACTGGATGCAAGGGCCAACAAAAAACCTGCTGTCGTGTCTTGATGGTTTTGAATTAAATAAATACTGCTCAAGAGCATTCCAATAATAATCGGGGTAATATAACCACCTAGAATTGTAAAAGCTCCAGGCAATGAGAAAAGCAGCACAATGATCACACAGAACAGTCCCAACTGATTAAGTTTCCAATCGATAAGTTTGATGCTAAGAACACCAATAAAACCCACGAAAAAACTCAAACTAGTAACCCAGAACGTTCGGGCAAGCGTAAAGGGCAGTAAACTAAAAGGCAAGTAGAAAGCTAAAGAGAAAAGTGGTTGTGAAAATAATTGTGGTTGGTCAAGCTGCCCCATGAAAGGCGCTTCCTCCATTGCAGCGAGCGCTGTATCGATCGCTGCAGGGCCATAAGGGCTGCCACCTTCTAATAACCAGACCCTTCCCGCCGCCCATGGAATCGCGAAATTATCAATATATGGGACATGCCTCGTCACAACAAAACCTAGGTAACCAACACTCAAAACGAGCACAAGAACCAGGGTTACAAGCGCATATTGAGAAAGAGCTGTTCTTCGGTATCTTTTCATCATCATTGGAACTCGAAGGGATTTTACCCGTCAAAAGAAATTCGGTCAATTTAAACGCCTCTCTGCCAACAAAAAAAGAGCTCTTTTAATAAAGTGTTAAAGAATAACTATGAACGTGTATCTCTCTTATACTTAATGGTTTACGCCTTTTTTACCACAGGGCAACGCACCTGTTTTTAATAATCAGATCAGATCGTTGTTGATTTTTTACAAAAAAAATAGTATTCTCAAAGCTATAAATGTCATATCCCATATCCAGAATTACTCCTAACCAATGGCCGTAAAGGCACTTGGTTTTATTGGTAATTTAATAAGCAGCAAATCAAATAGAAGGAATTCATGGACATAGATTCAATCGCAGACGGTAAGTCGAACGTGGATAATCAATTTTCACCCATTGCTCGTTTGATTCAGGTGGGAAGAAAAAAATCATTTGTCACTTTAAATGACATATTAGAATTCTTCCCCGAAGCAGAACAAGACGTTGAACAGCTCGAAGAAGCCTTTGCAGCATTGGTTTCAGCAGGAATCCCCTACATTGAAGATGCGGATTTGTTGATAGAGCCTTCCGATGAAGAAATTCAACAAGTAAAAGAGGAAGAGGAGAAAAACGCCGACGATCTGGCTAATATAGATACAGACGACACGATTGGCTTATATCTAAAAGAAGTTAGCCGAGTTCCCCTGTTGACTGCTCAGGAGGAAGTTGAGTTAGCACAGCGCATTGAAAGTGGGCGTATGGCACGAGAAGAATTGGCGCGAGGAAATGTGACCTCACGTCGGCGGATTGAACTTCGCCTTCTCATTGAAAAAGGTTGGGCAGCTCGCGAACACCTGATCACTGCCAATTCTCGCCTGGTGATCAGTGTCGCAAAAAAATATATGGGTCGTGGTGTTCCTTTCCTTGACCTGATCCAGGAAGGGAATATTGGCCTGATTCGAGCGACAAAGAAGTTTGAATACCGCCGCGGCCACAAATTCAGCACCTATGCCACATGGTGGATCAGGCAGGCGGTCACTCGGGCAATTGCCGATCAAGGGAGAACGATCCGCGTGCCTGTCCACATGGGTGATCAAATTAACAAATTATTGCGGATTCAACATCAATTAACCCAACGCTTAGGGCGTGAACCAACAGTGGAAGAATTGGCTGAAACACTCGAGGTTCCACCTAAAAAAGTAGAGAATATGATTCAGGTTGCCAGACGGCCGCTATCATTGGAAACGCCCACTGATGACGAGGAAGATTCAATGCTGGGTGATTTTATTGAAGATGATGAAGTGCCGCCTCCTGATGACACAGCAACCTATAATTTGTTAAAGGAACACTTGGTTACTGTTTTAGATTCCTTGCCCCCCAGAGAAGTGCGCATACTTCAATTACGCTATGGCCTCCTTGATGGCCAATCGTACACATTAGAGGAAGTTGGTCGAAAAATGGGTGTTACACGTGAACGTGTTCGCCAAATAGAAGCGCAGGCGCTTAGCCGGTTGCGTCACCCATCTGTCAAACGCCGCCTGAGAGATTATTTGGGCGAATAGGTGTAACTTTTTGGTTGTTCTAGAGCCGCCCATCCCAAGGGCGGCTTTTTCTTGACCAATATACCAATCAAGCGTATGATTGGTGTAAAGAAAAAATCCGAAGACGTTTTACAGGGCGAGGTACTTCAATGGATAATAATCATCCCAACAATAATGATTCGGTTAACAATGATGATAACCTCAACGAGCAGTCCGAAGGCATAGGCGTTCCTTCGAGGTTGCCAGACGTAGAAGATCCGGAAGTTGATACGACGAAACCGATCAATCCAAATAAACAGCAGGAAAGTACATGGATACGCGAAATCAATGGTAAATCTGCTGCTGACCATATTGAATCACCTGAATTTGAGGCGGAAATTGAAATTACTTCTGTTGCCAATGACCGGGATGACGCACTGCTTGATGAAGATATTAAACAAACCTCAGATGAATTTGGCCTTGAACTTGAGGACAAGGAAACCACAGAAGAAATTGACTTATTTGAAAAGTCTGATTTACCTCATATAGGGGCAATTCGTTCAGATATCAATGTGCCATCATCGGTAGAGGGTTTTGTAGACATCTCTGGAATGGACTTTGGAAAAGTAGATGATGAAACCGACTTGCTTCCAGATGCTGAACCCATAAGAGGGGGCGAACTCCCTGAGTGGTTACAGGAAATGATTTCTGAAACAGATCAAGAACCCGATCTGCCGAAAGAAACGTTAGACGCATCAAGCAAAAGCAATTTTTATGACCAAATAGATGAATTAGATCCAGTCTTCTTGGCAGAAGAAGCTTCACAGGCTGCTTCCCATCAAACAATAGACGAACCAGCTTTTGATGATGAGATTCTGGAGCCCGATGATTTTGATCTTGAACATGCCCTGAGCATCGCAAAAGAAGACACAACCCCTGTTTTCTTGAGTGCTACTGAAGAAGAACTCTCTTTACCTGTTGAAGAAATAATAGCTTTTGAAGATTCAGAAGTCTTGCCCGCGCCACGCAAAGAAGAATTAGTGACAGCGTCAGATGAAGATCAACTCTATCAGGTTAAACATTACCTTGATCAAGATCAAATCGCTGATGCCCTGCCTATTGCCCAGGCCTTAATTGAGAAATCAGTACATTTGGAGCAACTCGAAACGTGGTTTAGTGAATATTCAGAAATTAACCCAAAATCAAATGAAAGCATGGAAATTATTGGGGATATTGGATTAAAACAAAACAAACCTGATATAGCTCTGAAAGCCTATACGAAGACCTTGAAATTGCTGTTAGAAAGCCACGAGGACAAAAATGGAATTAATTAGCGTTTACTCGGCTGCCGGCCTCTTGGAGGCAAATATTCTCAAAGGTTTTCTTGAAGCCCAGGGTTTGCAGGTTTTCTTAAGTCAGGAAAGTGTCGGGAGGACGTTAGGCTTATCTGCTGGCGTTCTTGGCGTTGTGGACATTCTGGTTCCTGAATCACAGGTTAGTGAAGCAAATAGTTTAATTGATGAGATTATCTCAGACGATTTTGAAGATGCTGATTTTACAGATCGCCCACCAGAGTCTCCTTCACAAGATTTGAGCAATTAACGCATCTTGACGGCACCGTTAGCAACCGGTATAATCTCGGGGTTGTATTTGCATTATTTGGATTATTAAGGAGTGAAAGATGCCCCCTCTGCCAAAACGAAGAGTCTCCTCTGGCCGGAGAGATCGCCGTCGTGCCCATGACGCTTTGAAGACCAGCAATTTTATTGTTTGCCCCAATTGTGGCGAACCTCGTTTACCCCATCGAGTATGCGCAAATTGTGGCCACTATCAAGGCCGCGAGATCATTGAAGTGACTAAAAAAGATTAAAACAATACAGTAATGACTCATGAAAATAGGGCGACGCACTCGCCCTTTTGCTTTTAATCAACCAAATTTGTTTCAAAAGCATCTTCATCGATATCGGCTAATTCACCAGGGGGTAATAAAAAAGGCTTATACCTGTTAATCAATCGCCTTGGAATTAAACCACTGATGCGGGTACCGTTTTCCTGATCATCTACATCTCTAACCTGGCCTTTTTCATGAAACAGTGAGCGCAAATTCCCCTGATCATAGGGAATACGAACATCGACTTCAATAAAAGTTTCATATAACAAATCTTCGACACCCCGTAATAGCTCTTCCAAACCCTGCCCGGCGAGTGCCGAGATAGGATATGTATTCGGAAACTCATCAAGAGTAGCCATTGCCTCCTGTGGGTCCTGTAGACGATCCACTTTATTGATTGCGGTGACAATCGGTATATCTCCGGCGTCAATGTCCACCAATGTCTCTTGAACTGACCTTGCCTGTGCGCTGGCATTGGCATGTGTAATGTCGACCACATGTAAAAGGACGTCCGCTGATGAAATTTCTTCCAACGTGGCTCGAAAAGCGGCAATCAACTCTGTTGGAAGCTTTCGAATGAAGCCGACAGTGTCCGTGAACAAGACTGTCTGACCGCCAGGTAGTGAAACTCGGCGTGTGGTTGGGTCCAATGTCGCAAACAATTGATCAGCTACATACAAATCAGCGTCGGATAAGTTGTTGAGCAATGTGGACTTCCCGGCGTTAGTATAACCAACGAGTGAAACAACTGGTATTCGCGATTTTTTCCGCCGGTCACGATAAAGGGAGCGATGCGACCGCACCTTCTCCAATTCTTTTTTAAGGAATTCAATTCGCGCTGATATCGTCCGTCGATCAACCTCTAACTGTGTCTCACCTGGACCACGCAATCCAACACCCCCAACGCTTCCTGTCCGACCGCCGCCGCCGCCTGCCTGTCGCGCAAGATGAGTCCATGCTCGCGTGAGACGCGGCAAACGATATTCATATTGAGCCAACTCAACCTGCAAGCTGCCCTCCCTGGTGTGTGCGTGCTGAGCGAATATATCCAGAATTAACGCAGTACGGTCAATGACCTGCAGTGAATCACCAAATGCTTTTTCAAGCTCACGCTGGTGGCGAGGCGAAAGTTCAATATCAAATATGACCAGGTCCGCATCAAACTCCTCGGCAAGTCGTTGAATTTCTTCCACTTTGCCTGAGCCAATATACGTTTTAGGGTTGGGCGTTTGTAAATTTTGTGTTACATGGCCAACAACTTCAATGCCTGCAGTTTGAGTTAGCAGTTCTAATTCTTCCAGGGAATCGTCTAACGAAAGCATATCATCTTGCGTTGCTAATTTTGCGCCAACTAAAAGCGCTTGCTGTTGCACTTGTTCTGTTTTTAGAAGTTTATTCTTTGCCATTTAAGGTTAATCTTGCTCTGACATCCATTCCTTCATGCGCAGCATCGCCTCAACAAGGCTTTCAGCAGGTATGACTAATGAAATGCGTACATACCCAGCGCCAGATTTACCGTACACAATCCCTGGTGTGATGCTTACACCGGTTTCCCTCAACAAAACATCACAAAACTCGATATCATCGCCACACCCTTGAGGCAATCCTGCCCAAACATATAGCGATGCTTTGGGATTCTCAATTTTAAATCCAAGTTCTTCCATTGTTTTCACAACGATATCACGCCGACGTTGATAAACTGAGTTGCGGTTGCGAATCCAGGATTGATCTTCTAACAAAGCTGATTCAGCTGCTTGCATAATCGGGACAAAATGTGATGAATCCATCTGGCTTTTAATTAACCGCAATAATCGTACAATTTCAGCATTGCCCACAGCCACGCCAACTCGCCATCCAGCCATATTGTAGGTTTTTGACAGTGAATTGAATTCTATCGAAACTTCTTTTGCCCCTGGAACCTGCAATATACTGGGAGCTTCATAATCATCAAAACAGACGTCAACATATGGCGCATCATGAGCAATAACAACATTGTATTTAACAGCAAAATCAATCACTTCAGAAAAAAATGAAAGTGGTGCGACTGCCCCGGTTGGGTTATTCGGATAATTTAGCCACATTAATTTAGCTTTTTGGGCGATATCCTCAGGAATGCGATCTAAATCAGGTAGAAAGCCGTTTTCGGCCAATAGCGGCATCGTATAAACTTCTGCCTGGCTGATCTGAGCACCAGCTCGATACACTGGATAACAAGGGTCAGGTAAAAGAACTAGATCGCCTGGATTAATTAAAGCCTGATTGATGTTATAAATACCTTCTTTCGACCCAATTAATGCGATCACCTCACGCTCCGGGTCAAGTTCAACCCCGAAGCGCTTTTGATAGTATTGTGCAAAGGCAGATTTTAACCCGGGCGTACCACCAGAGGGGCCATACCCATGTACATCTGGGCGCCGAACGGACTCAACCAGCGTCTCAACAATATGTTCTGCTGGCGGCAGATCAGGCGATCCCATATCCAGGCGAATAATATTCAACCCTGTTTTTTTCAATTGGGCAATAGTTCTTTCTAATTCGGCGAAAAAATACGGTTTAACAGCTGCGATACGCTGGGCAGGTTTGATCTCCATACGACTTAATCACCTCTCTTTATTTAGCGGTTACAACCTAATTATAAAGCATCAATCAGTTTTTAATGGTGGATATATAGTGATCAAGAACTTCACACTTTGTAAGTGTTTTGTTTATCAAGCCGCTTTCATACCAATGCATTTACTTCCAGGTATTGTGCCAAATCGGTTAATGCTCGTTGTGAATAATATTCATAACGTTCAATTTTTTTGAGTCGTTGAGATTGGTCGGTTTGAGGCAACAACCCAAACATGGCTTTCATCGGCTGGAAATCATCGGGGTTAGCGTGCGTAATGTAATGGATCAACGCACCAATCATGGTCGTCACAGGTAATTGAAGCGGCGGCTTTCCAAGCAGATAGTGAGCTGCGTTGACCCCTGCCACCAGGCCACAGGCGATATTTCCAGCGTAGCCTTCAGTACCGGCTAATTGGCCAGCGACAAACAGCCCTGGCCGCTTTCGAAACGCCAGGTTGGCATCCAACATCTTTGGTGAAGACAAAAAAGCATTTCTGTGCATCTGGCCAAATCTTTCAAATTTTGCATTTTCCAACCCTGGAATCATCCTGAAAACGCGACGCTGTTCAGAAAAGGTCAAATTAGTCTGAAAACCAACCAGGTTATAAAGATCACCCGCTAATGTATCCTGCCGAAGCTGAACCACCGCAAAGGGGCGCCGCCCTGTTTTAGGGTCAACCAGCCCGACTGGTCGCATCGGCCCGAAAGTCAGTGCTCGGTCACCCCGGCTGGCAAGCACTTCAACCGGCTGACATCTTTGAAAATAGGTATCATTCCCTGCATCCACACCACCTTCGATTTCAATCTCGAATTCACGCAGTGGAAACCTATCCGCTGTAATCAATGCTTTCAAAAAAGTTTCGTAATCATTTTTATCCAAGGGACAATTAATATAATCGCCTTCGCCAACTTTGTCGTAAACATAACGGTCTGCTCTGAAGGCAATATCAAAATTAACAGAGTCGTAATCAACAATTGGGGCGATTGCATCAAAAAAATATAGGTGGTTCTCACCGGTAAATATCTTTAATTGCTCAGATAGCGCCTGCGAGGTTAGCGGCCCGGTGGCCAGGATGGCCGGGCTTTCTGGAATTTCACCAATTTCCTGACGGAAAATTGTGATATTCGGGTGCGATATGAGCTTTTTTTCGACACGCTCAGAAAACATCTCCCGATCCACAGCTAAAGCGCCGCCTGCTGGCAAGGCACTTGCATCGGCACAGTCGATGAGTAACGAGCCCAGCTTTCGCAATTCAGCTTTTAATAAACCCGACGCCCGGTTAGGCAGATTCGAACCAAGCGAATTTGAACATACTAATTCGGCTAATTTATCTGTGCGATGGGCATCTGTGGTGAGGCTTGGTCGCATCTCGTATAATACAACTTCAACCCCCCGCTCAGCGGCTTGCCAGGCTGCTTCACTGCCGGCCAGACCTCCGCCAATCACTTTCAACTTCATAAAACGCCTCACAATTGGTTAGTGCTTAGCATTTTACCATGCCTCAGGCTGTTATGATTGCAAGGGGTGCTGTAAATTTCTATGGCACACATCTTGCAACATTTCAATTGTCCATATATAATCAATTCAGGAGAGAAGCAAATGCAATTAGCCCGAACACAAGGACAATACCAAACACAAAGCCCAATGACGTCGGCGCATATTGCTCAGACCATGACTTTGCTGTACATGACCTCGATTGAGTTACAGCAAACCATTGACCTGGAACTTTCAAAAAATCCGGCTTTAGAGCTCATCAACGAGCGGCGCTGTCCGATGTGCGGACGAAAACTGCCTCCGGAAGGTCCTTGTTTAATTTGTAGCCAACCGAAAACGATGGACCCTGACGAAACGATTGTTTTTATTTCTCCAAAAGATGATTTCTTCACATTTTCAGGGAACACGTCTTCGTCTTTCGAGGATTACTCCGAAGACCCATTTTCATCAACAAATTTAGATTTGCCAACCTATGTCCTGCGTCAAATTGCGCCAGAGTTAGCGCTCGATGAACGTGAGATTGCTGCCATGATCCTGACAAACCTGGATGATGATGGCTTATTAAGCATCAATATCGCTGAAATTTGCCGTTACCTGCATGTGCCGCCCAGCAAAGTAGAAGACGTTTTGCTAAGAATCCAACGCTGTGAGCCAATTGGGGTTGGCGCTCGAAACGTCAAAGAAGCATTGCTGGCACAAATTGACCATATCTCTGAAACCAGCGAAGTGCCGGATTATGTAAAGCAAGTGGTCAGTGAGGATTTTGATTTACTGTCAAAGCACGGATTTTCTGAGCTGGCAAGGAAATACAGAATCACAGTTCCAAAGATGAAAAATGTGTCTGATTTTATCAGCGACAACCTAAATCCCTTCCCTGCCAGGGCTAATTGGGGAACGGTCCGTAATCCAAACGATAGTAAGCCCGATGTTTTCAATCAGCCAGATGTCCTGATTTATTATCTCAATAACAAGCCTGGTAACCCGTTGATTATTGAAATCATTATGCCGTCTCGTGGTACGCTGAGAATTAACCCATTGTTTAAAAAAGCAATCAAAGAGCAAACCGGCGAAAAGCATGAAGAATGGAAAAAAGATATCGACAAAGCTTCGCTGTTAATCAAATGCATTCAGCAACGTAACAACACCATGCAACAATTGATGTCACGATTGGCCGCGATCCAAAAATCATTTATAATGCAAGGTGAAATGCATTTAGAACCGCTTACCAGAGCCCAAATTGCAGAAGAACTGGAAGTTCACGAATCTACCATTTCACGCGCAGTTGCTAATAAAACAGTTCAGCTGCCAAATAAGAAAATCATTCCGATGTCCATGTTCTTTGATCGAAGCTTAGCAGTGAGGACAATTCTCAAGGATATCATCTCAAACGAGCCGCATCCTTACAACGACACTGAACTGCAGGCACAGCTAGAAAGCCAGGGAATCTCTATTGCCCGACGAACTGTGGCAAAATATCGAGCAATGGAGGGTATCCTGCCCGCCCACCTAAGACGAATAGAAAAATTTGCAACCGCTTGAGAAGAATGTGAGCCAAAACAACCCGGTAAACGACAAAAACCTCAATTTCACGCCTGAAGAGGGGCTTGAAAGCATTCTAACCTTATTAAATTTAATTCCCGACCCGGCAATCATTTATCAACCTGGCAAAGATAGCATCCTCGCCGCGAACAATGCTTTGTTCTTACTCACGAACTTAGGCGAAAATGAATTCATTCACCAGTCAATAAAGACCCTGCTTCCCAAGATTTCAGATACTGACCCAATCAGTGGCCATGACAAAAAAGCACTATTAAGGCATAAAAAACAAGCTTTGTTGCCTGTCACTGTTAGGATTTTCCCATTAGCACACTCAACTGAAAACCTGGTCATCTTGCTGAAGCCAGATGAGGGACAGCTGGTTACAAAATCTCTGGCAAGTGAACAAATTAATGTTATCGAAAAGTTGATTGCACTTATCCGGTCTGCCAGTCAAACACAAACTGATACAGACCTGACGCAAATCCTCAAACAGGCCGAAACGATCTTAGATGCATCGTTCGTGAGCATCTATAAAGCTACCGGGTCAAACCCGCCCATGATCTTTCATCTTTCTTCCAATACCAGCCAGGCTGCCGGTCTGCCGACTCACTTATCCGCTGAAGACCTGACGCATCATCAACAGTCTGAGATATGGACGTCCGATTTAGCAGCCCTTTCCAGCCTTCATCAATCGGCATTGCAGACTGAGTTTCGCTTTTTAGTTAGCGCCCCACTCGAGTTAGGAACAGCAAAATTTGGCTTATTAATTGCGGGCTCAAAATCGCCCGCGCCGAATGTGAACACCCTCCCACTGGCCAGATTGCTGGCAGCACATATAGCCAGCACGATGAAAAGCCATACTGGACAGCAACACCTAAACAACCTTAACAGCAAGATCAGACAGGTTGTAAGAATCCAGAATGAGATTATTAGCAACCTTGAAGAAGGTGTGATCATCCTTGCGCCAGATCTAACCGTAGCAGAAATTAATCCTGCAGCGGAATCGATCTTAGGATATGCCAACGTTGAAGCGCTTCGTCAACCCATAGAATCAATTCTTATCGGTTCAGAATCTTTGGGTTCTGCCCTTCAATCTGCCCGGCAGGGCCTACCCAGCCTCTCCGGTGGAGACCTGACTGTTCATCACCGATCCGGCCGGTCATTTCCAGCCCAAATTTTGATGTCGCCGGTGATGAGCAAAGGGACATTGTTCTCAATCATCATGTTAATTCGAGATCTCAGTCAGCAAGAGGAAAGCCAGGCCATTAAAAAGCAGCTTGAACAGCGGGCAATTTTAGGCGAAGTGACGGCCATTTTTGCTCATGAAGTCCGCAACCCGATCAATGCAATTGTGCTCTCTCTGCAAGTTATTGAAGACAGCCTCAGCGAAGACGATCCAAACTTAAAATGGATTGATAATATCCGCGATGAATGCAATAAACTGATGTATTTAATGGACAGTGTCTTATCGTTTGCCAAACCCTTGGAATATAAAATGGCTGGGGTCGATTTGAATTTTCTACTCTCCAGGATCATGGAACGGTGGCATCCCAGGTTGATGCGATTAAACATCTCAACTTATTACGATTCGGAGGTTGACAACCCCATAATTGAAGGCGATCTTCGCGCCCTTGACCAGGTTTTTACCAATCTGATCAGCAATTCCGTTAACGCTATGGCTGAAACAGGCGGCACCCTGGGGATCAAAATAACCGAAGCTGATGATGAACAAGACCGGCATTTTATACAAATAAATCTAACGGATACGGGAACAGGGATTCCGGATGAAATAAAAGCCCACATGTTCAAACCTTTTGTAACAGGGTCAAAACCTGGCACCGGTTTGGGTTTGGCAATCACACAGCGCATCATCAATACGCACAAAGGCAAAATAGAGGTCGATAGTTACCCAGGCGGCACAATATTTAAGATATTCTTATTGAAGAAGAAAGGTCTCAGCAACTAATGAGTGCAACAATCTTGGTTGTAGACGATGTTGATACGGCTCGAGAGGCGATTGCAGATAGTTTGAGAAAAGACGGCAAGGAAGTACTCGAAGCAGGTACCCTCAAAGAAGCACGCAGTTTTTTAGAGATAAACAAAGCCGATATCTGCATTTTAGATATCCTGCTGCCAGACGGCAATGGTCTCTCTTTGTTAGATGATGTCCTTCATATGGCTTTTCAACCAAAATTCATTGTAATTACTGCCCACGGACAAATTGACTATGCGGTTGAAGCAATGAAAAAAGGCGCCCTGGATTTCATTACTAAGCCAATCGATATGAAGACATTGAAGAACTCCATCTCAAGGGCTGAGGACCTTGTGGCTATGCGGCGCGAGCTGGAACATTTGCGTCATTCCCACGCCGCAGCAACTAAGTTTGTGATTGGTGAACATCCTCGTATGCAAGCCCTGATCAACCTTGCTCAGCGTGCAGCGGAAGCTTCAGTGTCTGTTCTGATTACGGGCGAATCCGGCACTGGGAAAGAGGTCATAGCTAATTTTATCCTCCAGTCTGGGTCTCGCAGCCAAAAACCGTTTATTGCCATCAACTGCGCTGCCATTGCCAATACCCTGTTGGAATCGGAATTATTTGGACATGAAGCCAATGCATTCACCGGAGCTTCGAATAAACGGAAAAACGGGCTAATGGAAGTCGCTGATGGCGGAATTTTGTTTCTGGATGAAATATCTTCCATGCCCATGGATATGCAGGCGAAGCTCTTGCGTGCGATTGAAGAGCGCGCTTTTCGCCGTGTCGGCGGAACCACATTAATCCGAGTTGACGTGCAGATTATCGCGGCATCGAACCGGAATTTGAAGGAGATGATCAAAAATGGTGAGTTTCGAGAGGATCTGTATTATCGATTGAAAGTTGTTGATTTGGACATTCCACCACTTCGTAAACGTAAAAGCGATATCCCTGAATTGGTCGGAATGCTGTTGCAACAAAGCAACATGAACATGGGCACAAACATTGCGGACATCACCCCGCGCGCTTTGGAAGCCATGATGAATTATGATTGGCCTGGGAATATCCGTGAGCTCCGTAATGCAATCGAACGGGCTATTATTTTCTGCGATGATCCAGCGATTGATATTCACCATCTTCCAGCTGAAATCATCGAGCAATACTCGGGGTAAACCCAGGCACAACCCGCGTTTGGCATAGAACTTGCTACAACACCTCCAGAGATAATGTTCTGGAGGTGTTTTATGTTTACATCAACATTTGATTTTCAAATGACCATGGCGACGGTGATGTTCCTGATGGGGCTCATTGTGCTCGCTGTCAGCATTTTTATATTAATCAAACAGGCCATTGGTCGCGATATTCAAGCCATTGCAAAACAAACCGCTAAACTCGCTGAAAAAGGCATCACGGAAAACATTGCTGGCTTGGTGGGTAATGCTTCTGCATTGGTCAACGCCTTGCATGATCTTTCGAAAACAACGACGGGGATTGGTGTATTTCTTGTTTTTCTGGCTATCGCTTTGCTGACAACGGCCTATTTTATTACCAGAAATCTTGGCATTTCTAACTGACTCATCAGACGAGATTGGAAAATAGCATGTCACTGACGGTTTGGCTCGATTTAATCAGGCAAGAGTTTTCACCAGAAGACGGGCAAACGCTGGTGAAAAGCCTTCCGCAAGACCCTTTAGTCTGGCAATTTTTACAAGACGAAAAGATCAGTTTGCCATTTTTCACGAATGCGCCCAGCGACCTTTGCAACTATGCACCTGGCAAGATGGCAGCCTGGCTGATCGAACAGAAAACCGGGTCATCTTTTGCGGATTTTTCTCAAAACGAAATCACGCTTCCTACCGAGCTAAAAACAGCAGTTGCCCAAGCGTTGGAAACGGTGTTCCACACCGGGTTACCGCCAGCTGATCTTTATACCGCTGGTTTAATCGCGCTCACCCTTCATGAACGACGTTTGAGAAAAGGTACCTGGGAAGGTCTTAGCGAAGAAATTTTCATTCTCCGCAACCCTAAATCAAACATAAAGAATTATCGCATCTGGCAAACGCCCTTCGCGTGCTTGTTTTCTTACTGTCAGGATTTTAATGATCTGACCGATGAGTTTTTTTCTTCATCATCTGAATCGATCCGTAAAGCGTTTATTCCAATCCTGCTCCACACGTTGATCAGCAATCCAATGAGGCCGGAACAATTAATAGGTCAGCTATTTGAGTTTATTAAGCCGCTCCCGATCGATTCACAATTGGAAAGTTTACATTGGTTAGGAGATTTCAATCAAGAACAGTTACAAAACAAATTAGCGAAACAATTGCTTCAAACCAAAAGCAACCAAAGCTTCTTTGCCCGCGTTTTTTCAGCCATTGAGTCTTTTGAAGCGGTTAGCCCTGATGTTGACCCACTTGAAAAACCGATCGCCTATACCCTACCAGAGGATGTCAATCGACTGGCCGCATTCTATCATTTTTCTGGGAATATTCGCAAGGCAGCCGAGACCTACCAAAAGGCCAGTGATCTCCTGGAGTTTTTAAAGAGCCAATCACTTTTTCAAACTTTAGTCGCCGATACTGGCTACACAGCGCCAACCCGCTGGCTTGAAATCATCAAGTCAGTGCCGCATTCAAAACAAGCTCGGCTTTTTTATGTACGCTCTTTAATTGCAAACGAACAATTTGAAGAAGCCCGGCAACAGTTACAGGAATTACCTGATACCCTTCAAAAACAATTGCTGCTTAAGCAAATACCAAATGAAGGTGAAAAACCGTTTCACGCGCTGATTCAATCTCACATTCCGGCCAGCAAGTGGTCACACAAAAAAGGCCAAGCGCCATCGAGTTATTATGTTAACCCACCGCGCATCTCTCCGGAAGCTGAGGTTTTGTTTGCAATTCAACAAACGGAACATCAAGAAGATATTCTCCACTGGCTCGAAAAATATTTGCACAACAATTTAACTGATCTCCAGGTTGTAAAAATTGCTCGCGATCTTTACGAGAAAGCCAACCAAATTGAAAAAACAATCGAACTAACAGCTTACCTCGAGCGGATTGAGCCAACAAACAATGCCCACAAACGCGCTTTGGCTCGGCTTTACACGCAATCAGAGCGCTGGCAAGATGCCTATGAGTTCTTGCAAACACTTGTTAAATCCGATGGAAACAATGAAGTTGAAGAGTTGGAAATGTTTGCAAAAGCCGCCGTAAGAACAAAACAACTGGAAACCGCAACTTCAATTTGCCAGAATATTTTAAGTCGCAGTGAGAACAACCCGAAAGCCTTGGTACTTTTAGGAGAAATCTACCACCTCAAAGGGGATGCACTAAAAGCCATGCAGCATATGGAAAGTGTGGTTGATTTAATCCCCAGCGAGGCTGAAGCCTGGTTAACGCTTGCCTGGCTTTGGGCTGAGAATGATCAAACTGATCGTGCATTGGAAACACTGAAGAAAGGTATCAAGATCATCCCCGATCACCCCCGCTTATTGCGGGCGCTTGGAAAAGCCGAAGCTGACAACCAATCCTACAGCGAGGCGTTATCCGCCTATAAACAAGCCTATGAGCTTGACCCACATCACATCGAAGGAAAAGTTGAACTGGCAGAGGTCTTCCTCAACGTTGGTCAACCTGAACATGCCTATCCGCTCCTGGAAGGGTTTGGCAGTAGCTATGAGCAAAATCCAACTGCAGCCCGACTCTTGGGGCATACCTTACTGGCACTGGATCAATTTGCTTCAGCAGAACCAATTTTACTTTTTTCTGCTCAACAATTCCCTGAAGACATCGAAACCGTTGTTGCCGCCCTGCAATTGTCGTTAGACCGGGTGGAAGACGACCCAGAATCAGAAAAAGAAGACATGCTGGGCAAGATAAGCGCAGTTCTTACGCATGCATCACAAATACATCCTGAACAGGTCGTTTTAGATCGCTTATTGGCCGATGTGGAACGGTTATCCGGCCAGAACCAAAGTGCATTTAATACGTACAGCAGGTTGGCAAAAGCAGCCGATCAGCAGAATCTTTCCAAAGATTGGCGTTTGAAGTATGGGTTAGGCCAAGCAGCCATAGGGTTGGGTAAATATGAAATTGGCTTGGCCGCTTTGCAAGATGCGCTCAATATTCAACCCAGTAATTTAATCGTACAACATGCTTTGGCCGATGCTTTGATGGCTGCCGAACTACCAGGCAAGGCAAATACAATGGCAAAATCTGCGTTAATCATGGCGCCGCAAGACTTTAATAACATTCTCTGGTATGCCAATTTTAAAACCCGCTCTAACGACCCTGATGAAGCCGTGCGTGCATTAAAAGAGGCGCTTCAATTCATGCCGCAACGCGGTGAATTAAGGCTCTGGCTTGCAAAAACCTTGATTACTTCGGGTGTTTTAGAGGAAGCACAAGAAAACATTGCCGAATTCATCACTTCCTCCCCGCAAAACCCGGACCTTCTACATCAGGCAGCTTATATTTGTGTTCACCTCAATGACCTCAAGAAAGCGGCTCTGGCGCTTGAAAAAGCGTTACAAATAAGCCCGCAATTCAACCCAATTTTAGTGATGGACCAAGCAGTCATTCAATCGTTGATGGGCCAACACAAAAATGCTCTGGATGTATTGGATGTTGAACAAAGGCTGATCAACCAACATCCACAAATCGCGTTACTTAAAGCAGATTTGTTGTCAAACCTCGGTCAGTACGAACAGGCCTGTACAACATTGCTATCAATCGACGAACATAGGCCTCAGGATTTGAATGAAGACGCTCACACATTCAGCCTTATCAACAATTCTCCTTTACTTTATTCGCATGATTTGTCACTGGAGGGCTACGATTTGCGACTGGGATACCTTTACAGAGCCTTGGGGCACTTCGCAGAAGCACAGAAACATTTTTCGTTGGCTCTTGAAAAAACCCAACATAGTATCAAACTCAAAAATGCTCTCATTGAAAATGCGATGGTCGGTTTAGACCACGAACCGGCTCTGGCGATGATAGATCTCATTGATCCATCGGGTCGATTGGAAACCATCGATTCACATGACTGGTTAGACCTGGTTTGCTCTCAGATCGAAATTTTGATCTACCAGGATGATTACAAACAAGCTGTGGAACGCTTTATGCCATTAATAGACAGCAGCTATCCAAGGTGCTTGGCGCTCCAAAGTCGTTTTGCAGCCAATGCAGGCAACTTCAATCTTGCTGCCGAACAGCTCAATGAGTCGATTAAATCCTTCAATTCAACAATCGGGAATTATCGAGCACAATCTCTGCCGTTAATCTACAGACAAATGATCAACCTTCACAGCATTGCAGAAGCCAGCTTAGCCTTGGACAATCATTTAGAGGCCATCCAGGGTTGGTCAAAAGTTTATGACCAATTAGAGACCCAGCCCCTGTTCAACTGGCGTTATCTATACGCGCTGGCCACCGCAGCCGAG
>LSQX01295708.1_pt1 | contig 24219 bp, 28 predicted proteins | sample 654561 | NCBI WGS metagenome assembly LSQX01 (sample SAMN04489861, study PRJNA283612) | anaerobic digester metagenome | isolation source: 4 biogas reactors fed with cattle manure at either 37C or 55C with and... | place: Denmark: Kongens Lyngby | collected 2014
GAAAGGGAGGACAACCCTTGGGACACCAGCAGGACTTGGGCAAGACCAAAATATACAGCTGTCCCATCTGCCAAGCTGATACTCCCCACGTTATTAAGGGGCAGAGAAATGAGACCTATGCCTTGCTGTGCAGCAACTGCGGCACCGGTTCGCTGGTCCAAAGCGACGAACTATGCCTTTACCAGCTGCACTGGGAGGAAGAGCTGAGGCAGATTTTGGGTAGTTTAGAGCAGCGCTTGGATGATGAGCGGTATCCAGATTAGGATGGGAGGGGAGAAAAACCATTGAAGGCTCAGATGTATCTGTGGGGCCTCAGCCTGCTTCCCCATATAGGCAGCATTACCACCAGGCGCTTGGTGGAGGCTATGGGCAGCGAGGAAGCCGCCTTTCACGCCAGCCTCGAAGAACTGCAGGCATATGGATGCCTCAGTCCGAATCAGGCTGAGGCAGTGGTTGAGGCCCGTTCAGCTCTGGATGTGGCTGGAGAGTGGGAACGGCTTGCCAAACGTCAAGATGTTGGACTTGTTACATGGCTTGATGACAACTATCCCCAGCGGCTCTTAGAGATCTATGACCCGCCGCCGGTCTTGTACTATAGAGGGGCCATTGAGTGCTTAGCTGTACCTTGTGTAGCAATAGTTGGCAGGCGGCGGGCCAGCCCTCGGGGGTTGGGATGGGCCAGGCGGCTGGCCAGGGCCTTGGGGGCAGCAGGTATTACTGTGGTTAGCGGTTTGGCTATGGGAATTGATGCTGCAGCCCACACAGCTTGCCTGGAGACAGGCAGGACCGCTGGGGTACTGGGGACTGGACTGGATGTTGTTTATCCTCGATGCAATCAGCGGCTGTACGAGGGTATACCTGCGTCAGGAGTTCTTGTTACTCCGTTTCCGTTGGGGATGAAGCCCCAGCGGGGCAATTTCCCTGCCCGCAATCGGATAATCAGCGGCCTTAGCCTAGGCGTGATCGTGGTGGAAGCAGGGGAGCGCAGTGGTGCCCTGATCACCGCCATGCTGGCATTAGAGCAGAACCGCGATGTTTACGCCGTACCCGGTGATCCCGCTGACAGCGGCGCAGCCGGCCCAAATAAGCTGATTCAGCAGGGGGCCAAGCTGATTACCGGACCCGAAGACGTATTGGAAGAGATGTGTCTCAGCGGGCAGCTGAAGCTGCCGCTGCAGGGGCCTGGACAGCCAAGATCGCCGGAAGTAGCGAGTTTTGCTGGAGACAGCCGTGCCCACAAGCTGCTGGAGAGTTTGGCCCGGCCGCTCCATGTTGACGAACTCGCCATGATGACTGGGCTGCCGGTGTCTGTAATCAACAGCTCCTTGGTGGAACTAGAACTTGCGGGGTTAGTTGAAGAGTTGTCTGCAGGAGTGTTCCAGCGGGTCAGTTAGGAGCTTTTCTAAAGGATAATGTTTACAAGGTCTGTCCCAGAGAATATAATAGAAGCAAATGTCTGGAGAACAGGGGGGACGGACCAATGCAGCGGGTCATGAAGATTATTGAGATGCTTATAGCAGAGGTGTTGAGTGACACCGAGGAAACGCTCAACGGACCCGAAATAGTAGCAATGCTGCTCCGAGAAGGATATGATGCAGATGAGATTGAGCAGGCCTTGTCATTGATCTTCTCATTGCCGGATGCAATCCAAGCCAGAAGTGAAGAGGTCGTCTACCCTGCTTGGCAAGATTCGATGCGGGTCTTCACCCCTGAGGAGCGGGTGAAGCTGGATGTGGAGGCTCAAGGGTATTTGCTTGGTCTGTTGGGTGCCAATCTCATCGACCAATCTGAGCTGGAAGATATCTTGGGTGAAGTAGCAGCTTTGCAGCTTTCCCAGGTGGGCATACCGGAGGTACAGTGGATCGTAGGCCGAGTTGTAGATGATGATGTCAGGTCTTTTCTCCTGTCAACTGCGCCGCTGTATTCCTCCGATGAAGAGGCCGGTATTCGGTGGAACTAGAAGAGACTGCCGGCTGCCGTTGGAAATTGATTGCTTATGATGATGTCTTCATGAGGGCTAACCATAAAAGGTTAGCCCTTGTGATGAGTATCGTGTAGGAGGGCAGAAATGTGGGTAAATCTTTGGTGATTGTGGAGTCCCCGGCCAAGGCCAAAACCATCAGTCGTTTTCTGGGCAGAAACTATACAGTCAAGGCCTCTGTCGGCCATGTTAGGGATCTCCCCAAGAGCCAGCTTGGAGTAGATGTTGAGAACGGTTTTCAGCCTAGGTATATCACCATCAGAGGTAAAGGGCCTGTCCTGAAGGAGTTAAGAGATGCGGCTAAGAAAGCAGACCGCATCTTGTTTGCCACAGACCCTGACCGGGAGGGGGAAGCGATCTCCTGGCACCTGGCGGATGCCCTGAAGGTAGATGGGCAAAGCCCATGCCGGGTTGAGTTTAACGAGATCACCGAACGGGCGGTCAAGTCTGCCATAAAGCAGCCCCGTCCTATCAATCAAGACTTGGTGGATGCGCAGCAGGCTAGACGGGTCCTTGATAGACTGGTGGGGTATAAGCTGAGTCCGCTGCTTTGGGCAAAGGTCAGAAGGGGCCTCAGCGCCGGGCGTGTCCAATCGGTAGCTGTGCGGTTGATTTGTGAGCGGGAGGCCGAAATTGATGCCTTTGAGCCCCAGGAGTACTGGTCGATAGAAGCCGAACTGCAGCCCGCGGGGCAGGCAGATCGGGACAAAGACGTGTTTTCAGCCAAGCTCCACAACGTAAAGGGAAAGAAAGTAAAGATCAACAATCAGGCAGAAGCAGAAGCCATCGTTGAAGCCCTGAGGAGTCTTTCCTTTGCTGTGCAATCGGTGGAGCGCCGAGAGCGGCGCCGCAATCCCGCACCTCCTTTTACAACTAGCAGCCTGCAGCAAGAGGCCTCCAGGCGGCTGGGATTTGCCGCGAGACGGACGATGCGGGTTGCCCAACAGCTTTACGAAGGACTGGAAGTAGGAGCCGCCGGTACGGTGGGCCTGATCACATATATTCGAACTGACTCTGTCAGGATAGCTCCTGAGGCCCAAGCAGATGCCCGCCAAACCATCCAGGAGCTTTTTGGCAAAGAATACCTTCCTGCCAAACCGCCGGCATACAAGAGTCGAGCCGGTGCCCAGGCAGCCCACGAGGCAGTACGCCCAACGTCAATGGAGCGGCGGCCCGAAGATGTTAAGCCGTTTCTCACCCGGGATCAATACCGCCTCTACCGGCTGATTTGGGAGAGGTTTATTGCCAGCCAAATGGCGCCGGCCATCCTCGATACCGTGACGGTGCAGGTGCAGGCTGGCGACTATGTCTTTCGGGCCAGCGGCTCAACCATTAAGTTCCCGGGATTTATGGCATTGTATAAGGAAAAAGGCGATAACGCCGAAGACGCCGATGAACAGGCAGGCATGCTGCCGGAACTCAAGGAAGGCGAAGAGCTGACGCTCTTGCAGCTGATTCCCAATCAGCACTTTACCCAGCCTCCGCCCCGGTATTCTGAGGCCATGCTTGTCAAAACCCTGGAAGAGTTGGGGATCGGGCGCCCCAGTACATATGCCCAGATTATTGATACCATCACCCGCCGGGGCTATGTTGAGCTGGTGGATAAGCGGTTTGTACCCACAGAATTAGGCATCATTGTTGTGGACCTGCTAAAACAGCACTTTCCCAATATCATAGATGTCGAGTTTACTGCCACCATGGAGGGCCAGCTGGACCGGATAGAAGAAGGCAAGGAGAACTGGGAAAAGGTACTGGCTGCCTTCTGGAGGCCGTTCTCTGAAGAGCTCAAGCAGGCAGAGGCCCACATGGAAGAAGTGGAAATCGAGGATGAAGAGACCGATGAGGTTTGCGAGAAATGCGGCCGCAATATGGTAATTAAACAGGGGCGCTATGGACGCTTCTTAGCTTGTCCTGGATTTCCGGAATGCCGCAATACCAAGCCCCTTCTTAAAGAGATTGGGGTAGCCTGCCCCAAATGCGGCAGCGGGCAGATAGTGGAACGCAGGACTAGGCGGGGCAGGACTTTCTACGGATGCAGCAGCTATCCGGAGTGTGACTTTACCAGTTGGCAGAGGCCGGCAGGCAAAGACTGCCCCCAATGCGGCCAGTTCATGGTGATTAGGCAGAGGCGGGCTAAAGGGCCGGAGAGTGTGTGTTCAAACAAGGAATGCGGCTATCGAGAGGAGATGCCAGAGGAGGCCTAGTTTCTCTAGGGAGGGACACATTTGGATATCCAGGCTACTACCATTGTTGGCGTTTTGAGGGATGGCAAGGGCGCCTTAGCCGGAGACGGCCAGGTCACTCTAGGTGAAAGAGTAATCATGAAGCAGGGTGCCAAAAAAGTCCGCCGCCTCTACCGCGGTCAAGTGCTGGTGGGGTTTGCAGGGACTGCCGCCGATGCCTTTACACTGTTTGAAAGGTTTGAAGCCAAACTGGAGGAGTTTAGAGGCCAGCTTGTCCGGGCTGCTGTAGAGCTGGCTAAAGAATGGCGAACCGATCGGGTGCTGCGGCGCCTGGAGGCGGTGATGATTGCCATGGACGCCGAGCAGATGCTGATCATCTCCGGCAATGGCGATGTCATTGAGCCTGATGAAGGTATTGCGGCTATCGGCTCTGGCGGACCCTATGCCCAAGCAGCGGCTGCCGCGCTCTTTAGGCATACCGGCCAATCGGCAGCAGAGATCGCCAAGAACGCTCTGGCCATCGCAGCTGATATTTGCGTCTACACAAACAAGCACATTACAGTTGAGGAGATTGGGTGAGGAGGGGAGGTGCAGGAATGGCTGAACTGACACCACGGGAGATAGTGGCTGAACTAGACAAGTTTATCGTCGGGCAAGACCAAGCGAAAAAAGTGGTGGCAATTGCCTTGCGGAACCGCTATCGGCGAAGGCGCCTGCCGGAGAAGCTGCGGGAGGAGTTCATGCCCAAGAATATCCTCATGATCGGGCCTACCGGTGTGGGCAAGACTGAGATCGCCCGGCGCCTGGCCCGCCTCGCCGATGCTCCCTTTATCAAGGTGGAGGCGACCAAATTTACCGAGGTTGGTTATGTAGGGCGGGATGTGGAGTCTATGGTCAGGGAACTGGTGGAGACCAGTATTCGCATGGTGAAAACTGGGCGGATGGGAACCGTGGCTGAGCCGGCAGCTAGGCACGCGGAGGATCGCTTGGTGGGTATACTGGTACCCATGCCTGGAAGGGAGCGAAGTCTCAACCCGCTGGAGGTCTTCTTTGGCGGCCGCCGCCCCGATGAATCAACCGAAGCCGTAGAAGCAGCTCAGAGAGAACGGATTCAGCAGCAAAGGGAAGCGGTGCGCCAAAAACTGCGGAATGGAGAGCTAGATAATCATCCGGTGGAGATCGAGATCGAGGACAACACGCCATCCATGCTGGAGATCTTCACCGGTTCAGGCATGGAAGAGATGGGGATCAACCTTCAGGATATGTTTGGCAACATGTTCCCCAAGCGTGTAAAGAGGCGAAGGGTGACTGTCAAGGAGGCGCTGCGGCTGCTTGAGCAGGAGGAAGCCCAGAAGCTGATTGATATGGATGAAGTGCAGGCTGAGGCAATAGCCAGGGCTGAGAATGATGGGATTATCTTCCTAGACGAGATCGACAAGATCGCAGCCAGAGGAGGCAGCCAGGGGCCTGATGTCTCCCGCGAAGGAGTCCAGCGGGACATACTGCCTATTGTTGAGGGCTCCACAGTGCTGACGAAGTACGGTCCGGTTAAGACCGACCACATTTTGTTTATTGCTGCAGGTGCCTTCCACACCAGTAAGCCATCTGATCTCATTCCAGAACTGCAGGGCCGCTTTCCCATGCGGGTTGAGCTGTCCAGCCTTACTGAGAAAGACTTTCGCCGCATCTTGACTGAGCCGGAGAATGCTCTGCTCAAGCAGTATACGGCTCTGCTGGCGACTGAAGATATCCAGTTGGAGTTTACCGATGATGCCATTGACAAGATCGCTGCCTTCGCAGTGTTAATTAATGAAAGAACTGAGAATATTGGAGCCCGGAGACTCCACACGGTACTTGAGCGGGTGCTGGAGGAAATCTCATTCGCTGCACCGGAACGGGCAGGTGAGCGGATAGTAGTTGATGATGAATATGTCACTGAACGCCTCGCGGATGTGGTGGAAGATCGGGATTTGAGTCGGTTTATCTTATAGACTGTATGGAGGAAATATTTTTCCTAAATTCTGTAATAAAGTGAGAGGAAAAAGAAGGAATTCCTAAAGGAACGTGGAAGAACATATCCGTATAAGTATGATCTATTGCTAAGGGCAAAACCATCGAAAGATGGTGACGCAAAGTCGCGGGCCTAAGGTCTCCAGGGACTATGGCAGCCGGACCGCCAATAGCCGATCTCTGCCAACAGACAGATGCTTTGGGGTTCGGGTCTACTGGCGTCCCTATTAGACCTTAACCCCATTTTCCTTAAGTAAGAGGATTTGTGTGTTTCAGCACTTTCAACACGGGGGAGGTATGCGGCAGTGGCTGATTTCAATCTGCTGGGCAAGACCGGCGATTTGCTGCACAGGGCCTTGGATGCAGAAAGCCTGCGTTTTCAGGTAAGGGCCCACAATCTGGCTAATGTCAATACCCCTGCATATAAGCGGCAGGATGTAGAGTTTGAGGCCTACCTAGCAGCTGAGTTGGACCAAAGGGATACAAATGGACTGCGGAGAACCCATGCCCGCCATCTCAGCGGTGAAGGTAACGGCAGCGGTGCTGCCCCCCGTATTGTGACAGATAGGCACACAACCATGAGGGTAGACGGCAGCAATGTAGATATCGAGCAGGAAATGGTGGCGCTGACTGAAACAGCGGTCAGGTACCAAGTGCTGGCGGAACAACTGACCAGAAAGCTGAGGCAGCTCCGTACTGTGATCAGTGAACGGGTGGGTTAACAGTAGATGATTTTCCCGGGGAGGGATAGGTGTGAGTGTCTTCCATACTCTGCGGATTAGCGGTTCTGCACTGACAGCAGAGCGGCTGCGGATGGATACCATCGCCAACAACCTGGCAAATGCCAACAGCACCAGGACTGAAGCAGGCGGTCCATACCAGCGGCAAATGCCCGTCTTTGCGGCGCGAACTCGGCAGCAAGGCAGCGGACAAGGGTTTAAAGGAGCTGGTGTAAGGGTAACGGGAATCTATCAGGATCCGACACCTGGCCGCCTGGTTTACGATCCTGAGCATCCAGATGCTGATCAGGACGGCTATGTCCATTATCCCAATGTAAATATAGTGACGGAAATGGTAGATATGATCAGCGCTTCCCGAGCATATGAGGCTAACATAACTGTCATTAATTCTGCCCGCAATATGGCTGTAAAGGCTTTGGAAATCGGCCGGGGCTAGCTCTGGCAGCCGGTCGATGAAATATGTCTGATAATGTCGAGTCGCGTCAAAATGTAAGGGTGATAGGTATGAGAATTCCTGCGATGGTAAACGAGCCGGTGCTGCAAACGTCGCGGCTGGGAACTGAAAGAACAAGTGAATCCCAGGGATTTGCAGGCATCTTGAAAGAGGCATTAGCTTCCGTAGATGGCCTGCAGAAGGAAGCAGATCGAGTGACGGAGGCTTTTATCAGCGGACAAGCCTCAGTGGAAATCCATGACATAATGCTGGCGGCCGAGAAAGCACGCCTGGCCCTAGATTTGACCGTTTCCATACGCAACAAACTGGTAGAAGCGTATCAGGAAATCATGCGGATGCAGATCTAAGCAGCGTCATGATAGGCAGTAGAATCGTAGAATCTAGCTGCCGCAACAGGGATGGTGGCGTGTGTGAATGAGTTTTTCTCCCGTTTACGGGAGCAAGTTGCCAATATCTGGAAAGACATGGATAGGCCTCGCCGGTGGTTGACCCTTGGTGTTACGGTAGGAGTGCTGCTTTTCCTGGTTGTTGGACTAGTTGTCCTGTCGAGAGACACCTATCTGCCCGTCTTCACCGGTATGCGGGCCAGTGATGCAGCAGAGGTAGTGGCCTTCCTCAAGGACAACAGCATCCCCTATCGCATCGAGCAGCAGGGAGGTGCCGTTTTGGTCCCTGAAGGCCGTGTTCACGAAGTGAGGATGCAGCTGGCTAGTGAGGGCCTTCCTAAAGGCGGTGTCATCGGCTTAGAACTGTGGGACCAGACGTCGTTGACGGAGACGGATTTTGACCGGCGGGTGCGGCTGCTCCGGGCGCTGCAGGGAGAGCTGACCAGAACACTCCTGGAGATTGATGGCGTCGAGAACGCCAGGGTACATATCGTCCTGCCTGAAGACAGCCTTTTCATAGATACTCAGAAGCCGGCTACCGCCTCTGTATTCCTAGTTCTTAGGCGGGGCCATGTCTTACAGGATAATCAGATCCGGGGGATTGCCCATTTGATGGCTAGCAGCGTTGAGGGCCTGCTTCCCGAGAATGTGACCATCATTGACAATTACGGCAATGTCCTTTCCGACCGCTTGGCTTCCACCACCGGCGTCGTCAACAGCGGAGAAATCCTAAGGCAGCTAGAGATTAGACGCAGCTATGAGGGTGCTCTGGAGCGCAGCATTCAAGCCATGTTGGAACGGGTCTTTGGGTTTGGCCGGGTGATCGTCCGGGTGACAGCTAGCCTAAACTTTGACTATGAAGAGCTGCGAGAAAAGCGCAGTGAACCGGTAGTTGGCAGCCGAGGGGTTGTCATCAGTGAGGATATTCGGACTGAGACATACCGGGGTACTGATGGAGGCGGCGTTCCCGGTGTTGCAGCCAATGTGCCTGGATATCCAGCGGCCGCGGGGGCGGGGGAGTCTGAATATGAGCGGGAAGAGATCACCCGCAACTATGAAATCAGCGTCAGTGAGAAGTACCAGGTAAAGGCCCCCGGTGAGGTGAGAAACCTGTCAGTGGCTGTTTGGGTTGACGGAGAGCTGACTGATGAAGAGAAGGACCGCATTAGAACCATGGTCTCCTCAGCGGCAGGCCTGCAGCCGGAACGGGGCGATGTGGTTCAGGTAGACGGCATGGCATTTGCCCGAGAGCTCGATGTTCCGGCGGATGCCCCGATCCTAGCCAGAGGATGGCTCTATAGCTGGAGATACATTCTCTTGTTGGCTGCCGTCGGGCTGCTGCTCCTGATACTTGCCTTCAGACGCCGACGGCGGGAGGAGGAGCCGGCAGTTGAGCCGGTACCTGAGGTTCCGCTTTTGGAGCCTGAGGAAGAGATTATTGAGCGGCAGCTCACTCCCGAAGAAGAGCAGCGCCTGCGGGTGAGAAGGGAAATCGAGCGGATGGCCAATGAAGATCCTGAAGGTTTAGCCCGCCTAATTCGGGCTTGGATGATAGAGGATTAAGATGTGTGTGTCACGGGTATGGAAAAGGGGGAGGAGGCTGCAGTTCCCAGATAGACTCTCCACGAATTGCAGCCTGAGATTATGTCCATGAGGTTACCTGAATTGACAGGCAGGCAAAAGGCAGCGATCTTGATGATCACCCTGGGCCCTGATGTATCTGCCAAGGTGTTTCGCCATCTCCGGGAAGAAGAGATCGAGGATCTCACCTTGGAGATTGCAGCACTGCCCAAAGTCGAACCTGAATTCAAAGACACGGTCCTATCGGAGTTTTACGAGTTGGCCTTGGCCAGTGAATACATTTCTCAAGGCGGCATTGAGTATGCCAAAGAGATTCTAGAAAAGGCCTTGGGGTCGGAGCGGGCCAATGAAGTAATCAGCAGGTTAACAGCTTCGCTGCAGGTGCGCCCCTTTGACTTTGCTAGAAAGGCTGACCCCGGTCAGCTGCTGAATTTTATCCAAAATGAGCATCCCCAGACAATTGCCCTGATCATGGCTTACCTGAACCCCGACCAGGCTGGGCTGATCCTATCGGCACTGCCGGCGGAAAGGCAGGCTGATGTTGCCAGGCGCCTAGCCACTTTGGATAGAACCAGTCCCGATGTCCTGCGGGAGATCGAGGGCACTCTGGAACGGAAGCTTTCCACCTTTATGATTCAAGACTTTACAGCTGCTGGCGGGATTGAGACCACTGTGGAGGTACTCAACCGGGTTGACCGGGTGACCGAGCGAACCATCATGGAAACCCTGGAGGAAGACGATCCGGAGCTGGCTGATGAGATTCGCAAGCGGATGTTCATGTTTGAGGATATCGTTAAGCTTGATGATCGGGCGATTCAGCAAGTGATTAGAGAAGTAGATACCCGGGATTGGGCTCTGGCATTGAAGACCGCCAGCGAAGAGGTGGCCAGCCGGGTCTTCAAGAATATGTCCAAGCGGGCCGGCGACATGCTGAAGGAAGATATCGAATACATGGGTCCGGTGAGGCTGCGGGATGTAGAAGAGGCGCAAACGCGAATTGTCTCGACTATTAGGCGTCTAGAGGAGACCGGTGAGATTATTATCGCCCGGGGCGGGGAGGATGAGATCGTTGTCTAAGATCATCAAGGCCGACTTTAGGCCGATCTGGACGAAAAACGGCCAGGAGAATACAGGGCAGTATCCTCCTATTATTGTGGCATCAGAAAGTAACGGGGCCTCAGCAGTGGAGTCAGCGGCGGCTATAGTGGATGCAGCTGCGGTGATTCGCACTGCCCGGGCGCGGGCACACGAACTGGTGCGGGAAGCAGAAGAGCGTATTGTGGAACTTGTTACAGCAGCTGAGAAGCAGGCCGATGCCATTAGGCAAGAGGCCCAGAACGCAGGCTTTGAAGCAGGGCAGAAGGCTGGCTATGAAGATGGCTATAGGGCAGGCCTTGCCGCTGCTAGAGCGGCCATGGAGGCCGAAATGCAAGAAAAGCTGGCAGATGTTGTAGAGATAGCCCGCGAGTGCCAAGCACTCAAGGGCCGCATTATCGCCCAAGCAGAGAAAGATATCGTGGCCTTGAGTCTGGCCATCTCTGAGAAAGTAATCCGGAAAAAGGTTGAGGATGACCCCAGCGTTACCTTTGACATAATTCGCGATTTGGCGGAAAGGGTCCAGAATGCAGAACAGGTTGCCATTCGGGTGCATCCAAAGGTGTTGGAGATGATGGATGGCCTCATGAAGAATGGTGATAATGGGACACCTGACGGTGAGGCATCGTCTTGGCGGTGGGTACCCGACGCAGGTGTACAACCTGGCGGCTGCATTGTGGAAACAGAATTCGGCAGGCTTGATGCTCGGCTAGATACAAGGCTATTAGATGTCAGCCAGGCTCTGCTGGAGCTCTTGGATGGTGAATGAACTTGACCGGCGGATTTCCCCTAAGTAAATATCTAGCCCGGGTAAAGAGTGCAGAGGACATTCGGGAATACGGGGAAGTAACCCAGGTTATCGGGCTGACCATCGAAGCCAATGGACCAAGAGCTAATATTGGAGAGATCTGTCAGATCCTCACTGAAGAGACCCATAATCAAGGCATTCCCGCAGAGGTTGTGGGATTCCGTGATCGGCGGCTCATCTTAATGCCCCTAGGTGAGCTGGCAGGCGTAGGGCCTGGCAGCTTGGTGCAGTCCAGCCGGGGCCAGCTGACAGTAGAGGTAGGAGAGAACCTTCTGGGAAGGGTCTTGGACGGGCTGGGAAGGCCCTTTGACGGCAGGGGCCCCCTGAACGGGGATGCCCAATATCCGCTGCAGAACTCGCCGCCGGATCCCTTGGAGAGGCAGAGGATTAAAGAGCCTCTGCCGGTGGGTGTGCGGGCGATAGACGGACTATTGACATGCGGTAAGGGCCAGCGAATTGGAATTTTCGCTGGCAGCGGCGTCGGGAAAAGCACCCTGCTGGGGATGATGGCCCGGAACACAACAGCAGATGTCAACGTCATCGGTCTGGTTGGAGAGCGGGGACGGGAGGTTAGGGAGTTTATCGAAAGGGACTTGGGACCAGAGGGGCTGGCCCGCTCCGTGGTGGTTGTTGCAACATCTGATCAGCCGGCATTGATCCGTTTGAAGGGAGCCTATACCGCTACTGCCATAGCTGAATATTTTCGGGACAAGGGATATGATGTGCTTTTCATGATGGATTCAGTCACCCGTTTTGCCGCAGCCCAGCGGGAAGTAGGCCTGGCGGTGGGTGAGCCCCCGGCTACCAGGGGATATCCTCCATCTGTATTTGCCATCATGCCTAAGCTGCTGGAGCGCACCGGTCCAGGGAGGGCCGGAACCATCACCGCCTTGTATACCGTGCTGGTTGAGGGTGACGACATGAACGAGCCCATTGCCGATACGGTACGGGGCATTTTGGATGGTCACATTGTTCTAAGCCGCAGGCTGGCAGACCGGGGACACTATCCAGCCATCGATGTGCTGGCCAGCGTCAGCCGGGTGATGCCCGAGGTGATTAGTCGGGAGCACCTGCGGGCAGCGATACAGGTTAAGGAGATGATGGCGGCTTACCAAGAGATGGAGGATCTGATCAATATTGGAGCATATCAATCGGGAACCAATCCCCGGGTGGACAGAGCCATCAGCTTAATTGAGTCCATCAGGGGTTTTCTCAAGCAGGATGTTGATGAAGGAAGCACTCTGGATGCGGCGTTGACCGGGCTGCTTGACATTGCAGCAGGGTAGTCCTATGCCTGGGCGGAAAGCGGCCTAATCAGGAGAGAACCCTGACGGAGCCTGTGAAGCATCCTAACAGTGGGCAGAGGGGATCGTCTTGAGTTTGAGTTTTCAGTTTAGTCTCCAGAAGATATTGGATCTTCGGTCCCGGTTGGAGCAGGAGGCCGGCGCTGAGTTAAGCCGTCTGAAATCCCTGGAGGCGGAGGCCGAGGAGAAATTAGCTTTACAGCGGCAGCAGCGGAAGGTAGAGCTGGATACTTGGCGAAACAAAATTCAAGGCCAGCTAGATTTGAGTGAGTTGGATGCTTGCCACCGCTGGCTGGAGAAATTGGATGACGCCATTGCTCGGCAGCAGGCCATTGTTGAAGAACTCCGGCTTGCGGTAGAGCGGCAGACCGAAGAGTTCTTGGCCGCCCGCCAGAAGCGAAAGGTTCTGGAGAGATTGCGGGAACACGAGTACACCCGCTTCTGGCAGGAATTTCTTAGAAAAGAACAGCGAGAATTAGATGACCTTGCAGCTACAAGGTATGTGCAGCGGGAGGCGTCTTCTTCGTGAAGAAGTGGCTTTTGGCAATTTCTCTCTTGATTATAGCGGCTGTGATCGCAGTCGGTGTTCTCCAGGCTACAGGGGTAGTCAACCTGCGGCCCTTTGTAATAAGACGGGTGGAAGCCATTCCAGCCCTTGCTCCCCACTTGGAGACCTATCGGGCCGGACGGGATGCAGAACGGCGGCTGCAAGCCGCGATGGCTGAGATGGATGCCATGAAAGATGACCTCATCCAAAGGGAAATGGAACTCGATGCCCGGGCACAGGCTTTGACTGCCGAGGAGCGAAAACTGGCCAGAGACCGGCAGGCATTGGATGAGGAAAGGCAAGACCTCCTCAGGCTGAGAGAGGAAGTCGAGACTACTCGATCCAAACTGCTGGAACTGGAACGGATGCGTTCCATCTACGCTGAAATGAGGGGCCGGGATGCGGCCGTGATTATGCGGGAGCTGCGGCCTGAGCTGATCGCCTTTATCCTGGCCGGGATGGAGCCCGAGGCGGCAGGGGATATTCTAGCGAATCTCGATCCCAAGCTAGCGGCAGAGATTACCCGCATGACACTAACTGACAAAAAGTAGAAATCAGGGGCTGTGCCCTTGATTTATATACAACAAAAGCAGAAGGGAGGTGTAATGAAAAAGTGCTGACAGATGTTATGTCTTCGGTGGTGCTTGCATCTCAGAAAGAAGCCATGCCGGCGGGACCAGGCAGAGGCACTGGACGCTCACATCCTATGGGAGCAGAGGCGTTTGGGCATACACTGCGAAGAATCCTCAGTCCAGATGGGGAAGAAACCGCTGATAAGGCAGTTGACTCCCAGATCGTCAGCGATGACGAACTAAGGGATGAGACGTTGTCTCACAGCAGCCATGGTCAGGAGGCGATCAACCTCCCTTACCTCGGCTATGTCTATGCCTTGGGCCTAGAAGTGCCGGGGAAACCTGCGCTGGAAGCTGTGGCTGAGGTAGAGGCTTCCGCTGGTGGTCTGGCAGAGGGTATTGCCTTGGATGCCGGCGGACTGCCGGATGGGAAGCAAGACATCTCGACGGCTCTCCAAGATGTCCTGCCGCCAGGCCTAGAGGCTGGACATCATGGATTGCCTGGAGAGTCATACCCCCTGGGGGAAGCAGGCGATGCAGCGGTTTTGGCAAGTGCCGGGCCTTCCCATGGGACAACCGCTGTATCTGTAGCCGACGCGGCGGATACCCGCAGAGCTGGCTGGCAGGGTAGAAATGCAGTCACAGCAGGCCTGGGCGGTGTCCCTCCAGGAGCTTGGGAGATGCCGTTAGCCAGCACAGCGGTAGCTCCTACTGGGCCAATTCAACCAGGCAGCGGAAGTCCCAATGCGGCACGGAGCCAACTGCTAAGAGGATCGCAGACGGGATCGGCAAAGCTCAGGGATGCTCTAGGAGCTACTAGGTTGTCACCACCTGAGCGAGACGGGCCTGCAATGGTGGAAGTGCTACAGGCAGAAACCCGGGCAGATGAGCCGAGCATCAATGCAGTATCTACTCAAGACGTGTTGTCCGCGTTTGCTGTAGAGGAGACTCTTGCGGGTGACGGTGCCTTACCAGGAGCTGAGGATCCGCTAATGGAGGCCCTTGCCAAGGCTCCAAGCTCTATGGAAGCATCGGCGGCTAACAGGGGTTGGTTCGGAACACAGGATACCCTGCAAGACGGAGAGATAACGAACTCCGCGCTGAATGCAAACCTGGAAGCAGCCACAGCTCAGGCTCAGATTCGGAGCCCAAACCCAGGGGTTGGCAACACAGCCTCGCCAGAGGCAGCAGCGATGTATGCTGAAGCAAATTCCGAGATATCTACGGGAGATGCAGTAGAAGGCTCAGCCCAAGGCCAGTTAGCCTATTTCATACCGGATCCTGGAGATTTACTTGGATATGAAGTGACAGCTGAAGGGCCTGCAGGACTGCCATCGGCAGGGTACTCCGAAGGGGAGAGGGCCGGCTCCAAGACTGCTGCGCCAAGCAGTAGGGGTACCGAAGGTTCTTCCCTTGCGAGAGAAAACGCATTGCAAGGCACTCCAGCATCACCAGAAGCAAATGCTGCTGACTCAGCGCAAGAAGAAGTTGATGGGACGATGCCAGTAGATGGTGACGGCGATGGCCTCCAAGACGGAGCCTCGGCCGGGTCGGAAATGGAAGCCGGCCGCCAGGGGCCTGAGTCGAGGGGTGACAGCTTACAAGGTATCGATGGGCAAGATGTGCAAGGAAGCGGCCCTCTTGGCCTTAGCAGCCAGGCAGCCCAGGCCGATGCGGTATCCCAGGAGCTGACACAGGCTGCCAGCCTGAGGCCGCAGCATCCTGCACAGGGTACTGCCGTCAATCCCAATCAGGTGATTGAGCAGATTGTCCGGGGTGTGGAGCTGAACGTAAGGGGCGAGAATGGTGAGATTCGCCTGCAGCTTAAGCCGGAGAGTCTCGGTGAAGTGGAAGTCAGGATCGCAACCAATAACGGCATAGTCTCCGCCGCGTTTATCGCTGAGAGCCAGCGGGTAAAGAGCCTCATCGAGGCCGGTTTACCCCAACTGAAGCAGCAGCTTATGGAACAGGGACTGAACATCCAGGGGCTTTCAGTCCAGGTAGGAGGCGGCAGCACCTACGGCCGGGATGCATATCCCAGCGGCTCTCAGACCGCTAGCGCCTCTGGTATTTGGCGGCAGGGAGGCAGCGGGCTGGTTCATAGAACAGCTGGAAGCACCCAAGCTCGTCAGAATCGATGGGGAAATACCATCGATTACCGGGTGTAAAACGTATAGTTCATCTTCCATTGAAAGGGAGGTGAGGGTATGAATGTGACGACCATTGGTGCATCAACTTACAGCAGTAGAGCAGAGGATTCCCGCAAACACAATGAACTGGGAAAAAATGACTTTTTGCGTCTGCTTACAATTCAGTTGAAGTACCAAGACCCCATGGATCCAGTCAAAGACCATGATTTCATAGCACAGCTTGCCCAGTTCTCTGCTTTGGAGCAAACTGAGAACCTGTCCCAAGTCATGGAAAGATTCGTAGCAAGTCAAGAGAAGATGGGGATTGTGGCCCAGGCAACAGGCCTCTTGGGCAAAGAAGTAGTAGTAATAAACTCTGCGACCCAAGAGACAGCCACCGGCATAGTGAGCTCCATTAGATTTGCCGATGGGGTGCCCCAGCTGCAGGTAAATGGAGAAACGTACTTCCTATGGGAAGTCCAATCGATTAACACAGCCGATTAAGCAGGTTCAATGGGGCAAGAGAGGTGATCACTGTGACAGATAAGCTGCCAGGACTGCATATGCGGATTCCCCCGCAGCCTATCACGGAGCGGCCGGCGCCCAAGCCAGCTCAAAGGCCGGAGGCCGGTGGAGCTGCGTTCCAGGAAATCCTCAAGAGTAAGCTGGAAACCTCTACGCTCAAGTTTTCTGGACACGCCCAAGCCAGGCTTAGGCTTCGCAACATCCAGCTGGGTGCTGAGCAGGTCAACAAACTGGAACAGGCCGTGGAGAGGGCAGCTGCCAAAGGATCCCGAGATGCCCTAGTGGTCATGGAAGGCAACGCATTTGTGGTCAGTGTGCGCAACCGCACCGTGATTACAGTGGTTGACCGGGATTCGGCTAAGGAAAACGTGTTTACTCAAATCGACAGTGCAGTGTTAACCGACTGATTTAGACTCAACAGTTACAACTCAACAATACCCCGGAAAGATGCAAGAGGCTGGACCGGAGGGAGGCCTTGAGGAACTGTGGAACGACAGAAGCGGTTCCTGCCGGGGGACGAAAAGGAGTGGAAAACACCATGATGCGATCCCTTTTCTCCGGTGTGTCTGCTCTTAAGAACCACCAGATCAGAATGGATGTGATTGGCAACAACATCGCCAATGTAAACACCGTGGGATTTAAGAGCAGCCGTGTTACCTTCAGAGATATCCTAAATCAGACGCTGAAGGCAGCTAGCAGCCCCCAAGGCGGGCGGGGCGGGATAAACCCCATGCAGATCGGGCTCGGTATGGCCCTGGGTTCCATTGATGTGAATCACGCCCAGGGCAGCCCTGAGGTGACCGGGCGCCAGACCGATATGGCCATTGAAGGCAATGGGTTCTTTATCCTATCCGATGGTGACCGCCATTACTACACACGGGCTGGTTTGTTTGGTGTTGATAAGGACGGTTCTTTGATCAGCAGCGTCAATGGCATGAAAGTGATGGGCTGGAGGGCGGCCAGGGGAGAGATTGATCCCAAGGGGCAGCTGCAGAGCTTGGTCATACCCATGGGCATCACCATCGCACCCATTGCCACCAGCAGCGTCAGGTTCAGCGGCAACTTAGACTCCCGGATGGACTGGGAGTGGAATCTGGGGGCGGCTGGGTTTACCGACAGTGCTGGAGAAACCTACTCTGTGGAAATGGAGAAAGTCCCTAATGAGTTCGGCAAGTGGGTACTTGCCATTACTGCGGAGTCGACCGGTCAAACCGGGAGTGTGAACGTGGTCTTCGATGGGGCAACGGGTACCTTTGATTTCGTGGATAATAATGGCGATCCCATCGGTGGCACAATCGACGTCAATGGCACGACCTTTACGCTGGCAGTAGTAGATGACTGCTTGGCCATTGTGGAAGTACCGGGCGACCCTCCTCTCTTTGAGGCTTCTGTTCAGCGCTCTCAGGTGAATCAAACGGTTGACGTCTTTGACTCACTTGGCAACTCCCATGCTGTCAGTTTCGTGTTGACAAAGGTCGGAGTCAATGAGTGGAGTTGGGAGGCTACCTGCAACGTCGGTTCGCCTGCCGGAGGTTCAGGGAAGATAATCTTCGATTCCACTGGAAGTATCGAGAGTGTTACCGGTGATCCGCTCACCTTCCAGCCGGTGGGGGCGGAGCCGGTGGTGATCATGCCGGATTTCGCCGCTGTGGTCCAGAATGCCGCGGAGGGTACCCTGGTTTTTGAAAGCCAGGACGGCTATCCTCAGGGGACCCTAGTAGATTTCAGTGTGGATGAAGCCGGAAATATCATAGGTGAGTATTCCAACGGATTAACCGAAGTGCTGGGCCAGATAGCCACTGCTGTGTTTAACAACCCCGGCGGCCTTTCCCGGGCAGGCGATACCACCTATGTGATGTCGGCCAATTCGGGAGAACCCAAGGTACGTCAGCCTGGTACAGGCTCCAATGGGAAAATCACTCCCGGCTCCCTTGAGATGAGCAATGTGGATCTGTCCCAGGAGTTTACCGACATGATCGTTACTCAACGGGGGTTCCAGGCCAACTCTCGGATTATCACTACTTCCGATGAGATGCTTCAAGAGCTGGTAAACCTCAAGCGTTAGAGTTGGCTGTAGCAGGATAGGGCTTTCGGGACGGGGAGAGGGAGGTAGTCCCCTCCCCCGCCCGTGTCCTTAAGAAGCTCGCGGAGGCAGCAGAAGGAGTACGCTTCTGGGCGTATGATGTCAAGGGGCTCCGCTTTAGAAAGGGGGGCTAGGGCGGTGTTTAAGCCCGTCCGCAGATAATGGATTTAGCAACTATCATTGGGCTAATCGGAGGAACTGTGCTGATTGGCATGGCCATCGCCACCGACGGAAGTCTGGCTGGTTTCTTGAATGTGCCGTCCATCATGGTGACACTAGGCGGCACCATAGCAGCTACCTTTGTCAACCACTCGTTCACCGATATAACCAGGGTCATAGCTCTGTTGAGGATTGCATTCACTGAGCGGGGCTACTCGGGACGGGACCTAATTGACCAATTGGTGGCCTTGGCGGAGAAGGCCCGCCGGGAGGGTCTCTTGGCTATGGAGGAAGAAGCTGCACAGATTCAAGATGGCTTCTTGCGCAAAGGCATTCAGTTGATCGTAGACGGTACCGATCCGGACTTGGTTCGCAATGTCTTGGAAATCGAGCTTGCATTTCAGGAAGAACGCCATCGCGCCGGTCAAGGCATTTTTGAGGCTATGGCCAATTATGCGCCGGCCTTTGGTATGCTCGGCACCCTCATCGGCCTTATCAATATGCTGGCCAACATCGATGATGTGAATAAGATTGCGCCAGGTATGGCCTTGGCATTGGTTACCACCTTCTATGGCGTGCTGTTGGCTAATCTGGTTTTCCTGCCCATCGCAGGAAAACTCCGCAAGCGTAGTGATGAAGAGGTGCTGTACCGGCAGATCATGTTGGAGGGGATTTTGTCTATTCAAGCCGGCGAGAACCCGCGTCTCGTTGAAGAGAAACTGACGGCTTTTCTGCCGCCGCAAGAGCGGTTGAGGAGCCGCGCCCGTGCATCCGAGGAAGAGGTGGCTGGTTTGGGTACCCGGACGGTGAGATCAAATGTCTAGCCGCTATCGACGCAGGCGGGAAGAGAGTAAGGGTGGTGCATCTTGGCTGACCACTTATGGGGACATGGTCACCCTCCTTCTAACCTTCTTCGTCTTGTTGTACTCATTCTCCACTGTTGATGCCCAGAAGTTTATGAGCCTGGCATTGGCTCTGCAGGGAGCCTTGGGAGTCCTTCCCGGCGGCCAGACTGTATCAGTGGCCCCGCAGCCAATCAGCAGGGACGGCAGCCCTTCCCGGGAGGAGCTGCAGCAGATCCAAGCGATTTTCGAGCAAATGCAGAGGCTTGTTGCCCAGGGGGAGCTTTCCGGCACAGTGGAATTGATTCAGGAAGAGAGGGGCCTGGTGGTCAGGTTTGCCGAGCGGGCGTTTTTCGATCTGGGCAAAGCAGAACTTCGCCCGGATACCCTGTCGGTATTGGAGAGAATTGCCGAAGTCTTAAGGCCGCTGCCCAATCACGTGCGGGTAGAAGGTCACACCGACAATCTGCCCATCAGAACTGAACGGTTCCCCTCTAATTGGGAACTGTCTACGGCACGGGCGACCAGTGTAATTCGCTATTTGATCGAGGAGCAGCAGCTTGACCCTGAACGCCTGTCTGCCGCCGGATACGGGGAATACCGGCCCATTGATACCAATGACACGGCAGAGGGCAGGGCCCGCAATCGCCGAGTCGATTTGGTGATTTTGAGGCTAGGCCTGAGTGGCGCAGAACCATTAGGCGCGATGGAACAGCAGATAGAGCAGTCTGAGTCAATCTGATTGCGGCCGTGTACGGCTTTGTGGGGATGAGCGGTTATTTTTTTGGGTTGGGAGGATGTCCAGGTGGCGGAGAGGTTTGAGATCGACCTTAGAGTTATCATTATGGCGGTGGCTTTGGTGGTTATTGCTGCTATGGGCAGTGCCTACATAACATTCCTTGTCTTCTCTCGGTCGGCCAATGTTGCCAGCGGACAAGGACCAGTGGAGAAGGAAGCCGTCGGACCAATTCACGAAATCGGCGAGTTCACAGTTAATCTCATGGTACCGCCGGGTTTTGCACCCCGGTTTGTGCGCACCGGAGTGGCGGTAGAGGTCAGTGACAAGAAGGCGTTAACAGAACTAAGCGAGCGGGAAGCTCAAGTCCGGGACGCGGTGATAGGTGTCCTCCGAAGCAAAACCCACGATGAAATCAACGGTACTGCAGGTATGGAGACACTACGCCAGGAGATCGCTGCTTCCATTTCGGCGCTGCTTCGGTCGGGTAATGTGGTCAATGTCTTCTTCACAGACCTGGTTGTGCAGTAGGTGTTAGGAGAGGGTGAGGGTTTTGGTAAGGTCGGCATTGGTGCAGCCGGGCGGGGAGGACCAACTGAGGTTCTCTAGCACGGCAATTCCAGATGGAGATACTGCAGTTTTCAATGAACTGGCCAAGGCAGTAACCATGGCGGTAGAGCCGTGGCTGAGGGAAGCCCTGCAAGGGGAAGTACTAGCCGACACCTCAGGGCTGCGTTTTATAAGAAGCCCTCTAGAAGAAGACAGAACCCAAGTGATGGCCTGGCAGACACACCTGATGGGCGACATCCAGGAAGCAGTGCTTTTGAGGATGCCGGAGGCCCATGCTCAGTATTTGGCGGGTTCGGGAGGGCGGCTCGGAGATGCTGCAGCCCTAACTTCATTACTGGCAGGTTGGATGAAGATGTGGTTTGCCACCGTCGGCCAGCTCCTGGGCTGGGAACTTGATGCCCATACCGTGTATTTGGAGGAGGCGCCCCAGTCGTATAATGATGTGCTGCCTTGGGCGGATAGGGAAATAACAGCGGTCCTTACTAGTGGATGGACCTTTGCTGATGGCGGTGTAATTTTGCTGGAATACTGGCTGCCTGTGAGTTTGATCAGGGACATCGCCCAGCAGCTCTATCGGGTGGAAAAGCTGCAGGAACTAGGTGGCCATCGCAATATCCGGGAAGGTATAGTAAGGGCATATCGTCCGCAGAAGGCGGCTCGCATGGGGTTTTCTCCGGTACTGCCGGTGGAGTTTACAGCCCTGGAGGAAAGGCCGACTCGAGACAAGGATTCCGATATCAAGCTGGTAGGGGACGTAGTCCTGTCCATGGCAGTAGAGCTGGGCAAGACTGAACTGAGCATCGGCGAGCTCTTGGATACAAAAGCTGGGGAGATAGTTCTGCTGGGCAAGATGGCCGGCGAGCCGATGGAGCTGACTTTGAACGGCCACTACATTGCCAGGGGGGAAGTGCTGGTCTTAGATGATCGCTTAGGTATCCGCATTAGTGAGATCATCAGCCCTGCCGATCGACTGGAGCGTGCCCAGATAGGTGGTGCTTAAAAGGTGGCAGAAGTAGAACCGCTTAGCACCTGGGACATGATGGTTTACGGTTCTAGAGTCCTCTTGGCATTGGTCGTAGTGATACCACTTTTGTACTATGGGCTCCGGGTCATCGGCCGCAGGGTCACAGTCAGCCGCAGCATTCACGGTTACATAGAAATCGTGGATGTCTTGCACCTGGGAGGAGGCAATCAGCTGTTGCTGGCCAGGGTGGCTGCCAGAGTGCTGCTGCTGTCGGTGAGCAAGGACAGAACCTCGCTCTTGTGGGAGGGCCCTGCAGAAGAGTTTGACTTTAAAGCACGTCCAATGCAGGATAGACTGCCACCTGACTTGCGGCAGTGGGTGGAGCGGTGGCGAAAGGGACAACGGGGAGATGGGCAGGGTGATGATGGCTAAACGTGGATTTAGATGGCTCTTAGTCAGTATGCTAGTATTGCTGTTTGCCTATGCCTTGTCCGGGCAGGCGGCGGCCCAGATAGCGCCGGTACTGCCGAGGATCAGCGTTGGGGTGGAGCCGGCAGAAAACCCTGAGGATATCGCCATCAGCTTGCAGATCCTGGTGCTGCTGACAGTCCTGGCCTTGGCACCGGCGATTCTGATCATGATGACCTCCTTCACCAGGATAGTGGTTGTCCTGTCCTTTGTCCGCAACGCCCTGGCAACCAATCAAATGCCTCCCAACCAAGTGCTGATCGGGCTTGCACTGTTCTTAACCTTTTATGTGATGGCACCTACTTGGCAGGTGATTAACGAGACGGCTTTGCAGCCCTACCTGCAGGGTGAGATCGCCCAAACCGATGCTCTGAACAGAGCTTTAGAGCCAACTCGGGAATTCATGTTTCAAAATACGCGGGAAAAGGATCTTGAGCTGTTTGTCAATCTCTCTCGGACACCTAGACCCGCCGATCCCAGTGAGGTTCCTACCCATGTACTGATACCGGCTTTTGTAGTCAGTGAGCTCAAAACAGCCTTTCAGCTGGGATTTATCATCTTTGTGCCTTTCTTGGTTATAGACCTGATTGTCGCCAGTGTATTGATGTCTATGGGTATGCTGATGCTGCCGCCGGTTATGATTTCACTTCCCTTCAAAATACTCTTGTTTGTGATGGTAGACGGCTGGCATCTGGTGGTCCGCTCACTGCTGTTGAGTTATCGCTAGGCGTAGCTGGGAGCGGCGGCATAGTTGAAGGAGGCGAGTGGTCTTGACAGAGCTCACTATCTTGAAAATAGCCCGCGAAGCTTTGATGACTGTCCTCATGGTGGCGGGCCCTGTACTGACTTTGAGTTTGCTGGTTGGGCTCTTGGTCAGTATCTTTCAGGCAACAACCCAGATTCAGGAACAGACCCTGACCTTTGTGCCCAAGATTTTGGTGGTTCTAGGGGCTACTGTCTTGCTGGGGCCATGGATGCTGCGGATCATGATCGACTTTACCAACCGTCTGTTTATGAACATGACGCAGTTTATCGGGTAGGTTGGTATTGATGAATGAACTAATGCTGTATTTTATTGGGTTTTTTCCAGTGATGGTGCGGATATCCGGACTGGTGATGGCTGCACCCATCATTGGCGGAAGGGGAGTACCTGCGCAGGTCAAAGTGGGGCTGACTCTCGTTACCACTATAGTGTTGTACCCTGTCTTGTCTGTTCCGCCGGCCCCTGCGGCAGTGCCTGCCTATTTTGCAGTCATTATTAGGGAGCTTTTGGTGGGCTTAGGACTGGGTTTTGCGGCGACATTGGTCTTTTCTGCCATCTATCTGGCAGGTCAGCTGATTGACGTACCCATGGGATTTGGCATGGTCAACGTAGTTGACCCCCAGAGCGGGATGCAGGTGCCGATTCTTGCCCAGTTTCAATATATCTTAGCTGCTTTGATTTTTTTTAGTGTCAGAGGCCATCACGCCCTTTTCCAGGCCCTAGCGGCAAGTTTTGCACTGATTCCTATGGGAGAAGGTTTGCCCAGGATCGGCTTGCCTGGAGCTGTGGTGGAGATATTTGCCAGCATGTTCTATCTGGGAGTCAGATTGAGCCTGCCGCTGGTGACGGGGATGGTCTTGGCCGATGTGGCATTGGGGATTATCGCCAGGGCCGTGCCCCAGGTCAATGTGTTCATGTTGGAGTTTCCTGCCAAGATCTTACTGGGGCTGCTGCTCCTGTTGGTGCTGGTGCCTGGCTATGTGACAGTCCTGGCTAGGGTTTTCGGCGTGCAGGGTGAACTTGCCAGTGTGCTGGAGGCCTTTATGGCCGCTTTTTGAGTTTGGAGCGATTACGATGCCGATGGATCTTCGGATCAACCTTCAGCTTTTTGCAGATGGCAAGACGGAGCCAGCTACACCCCGCCGGCGGGAAGAAGCTAGGGAGAAGGGGCAGGTGGCCAAGAGCCAGGAACTCAACACTGCTCTGCTGCTTTTGGGCATGGCACTGCTTGTGGGCATCAGCGGGGAGTGGTCTATCAATAGGCTGGCTGTTTTTGTCCGCCAAGTGCTGGGGGACGGTCTGACCCCCTAATTCCGGAC
>LSQX01225746.1_pt1 | contig 24218 bp, 25 predicted proteins | sample 654561 | NCBI WGS metagenome assembly LSQX01 (sample SAMN04489861, study PRJNA283612) | anaerobic digester metagenome | isolation source: 4 biogas reactors fed with cattle manure at either 37C or 55C with and... | place: Denmark: Kongens Lyngby | collected 2014
TAGCATAAGAGAATGCTTTTTAAAGCGACCAATATCTATATCTAAGTGTGAGAAAGACCATTTAACTTTAGTGTTTAGAGTTGTTGGCAAAGGCACAAAGATTATGAGTGACTGGGCAGTTGGAAATGAAATAGAATTACTAGGACCACTTGGCAATGGCTATGATATTTTAGGTGATGAGAAAACGCCAATTGTAATTGGTGGCGGCATAGGAATACCTCCGCTGCTAGGGCTAGTTGATGAAATGATAAAAAAAGGAATCAAGCCTAAGGTTATATTAGGATTTAATACTAAAACCGAAAAATTTTATGAAAAAGAATTCAAAGAAATATTAAATGATGTAGAAATATATACTATAGATGGCTCCTATGGTAATAAGGGATTTGTAACTGAAGCCTTTGAGCAAGCAGAATATATATATGCATGCGGACCTATGCCTATGCTTAAAGCAATAGATAGAAAATGTAAATCAGGACAATTTAGCTTAGAAGCTAGGATGGGATGCGGATTTGGAGCATGCATGGGATGTTCGATAGAAACTACCAAAGGACCTAAGAGAGTATGTAAAGAAGGACCTATATTTAAAAAGGAGGAAATCCTATGGGAAGATTAGCGACAAATTTAGCAGGAATAAAGCTTGATAATCCAATCATTCCCGCAAGTGGAACCTTTGGATATGGTAGAGAATTTGAAGATCTGTATGATATTAATATACTAGGCTCAATTTCCTTTAAAGGCACTACAGTTGAACCAAGGTACGGCAATAAGCTTCCGAGAATAGCAGAGTGTGACTTTGGAATGTTAAACTCAGTAGGCCTTCAAAATCCAGGCCTTAAAAGCGTATTAGATGATGAGCTGCCTCATCTAAAGAAAACTTTCAAAAATCCACTAATAGCAAATATCAGCGGATTTAGTGAGAGTGAATACATAGAACTAGCGAGTGCCATGGATAAGGAAGAACAGATAGGGATAATTGAAGTAAATATAAGCTGTCCCAATGTTCATTTAGGTGGAATGGCCTTTGGTACTAAGGCAGAAGATGCAGCAAGGATAACTAGAGAAATTAAAAAGGTCACAAGTAAACCTGTATTTATAAAACTGACTCCAAACGTTACAGATATAGCAGAAATTGCTAAAGCTTGCGAAGAAGCAGGCGCTGATGGTATCAGCATGATTAATACTGTTTTAGGTATGCGGATAGATATAAAAGAGAGAAAGCCGATTTTAGATAATATTTATGGAGGAATCTCCGGACCTGCAATATTTCCATTAGCCCTTAGGATGGTTAACCAGGTATATAAAGCTGTAAGTATTCCGATAATAGGAATGGGCGGAATTTCTGGCACAGATGATGTAATAGAGATGATGATGGCAGGTGCTACAGCAGTTGAAATAGGAGCCGCCAATCTTGTAAATCCTTGGGTTTGCAAAGAAATCATCGAAGATCTACCTAGTAGGATGGATGAGCTAAATATTAACAAATTAGAAGAAATAGTAGGAATAGTTTAGGAGGAACGATGAGTAAAGATGTAATAATTGCACTTGATTTTCCAAATGGAAAAGAAACAATAGAATTCTTAGATAAATTTGATGAAAAGCTATTTGTCAAAGTTGGAATGGAACTTTTCTATAGCGAAGGTAAAGGCATAATAAAAGAAATAAAAAAGCGAGGACACAAGATATTTTTAGATCTTAAACTTCACGATATACCAAACACCATAGAAAGCTCAATGAGAGTTTTATCTAAGTTAGATATAGATATGGTAAATGTCCACGCAAGCGGCACGATTAGAATGATGGAAGCAGCTGTAAAGGGACTTGGAAAAGATAGGCCGCTGATCATAGCAGTTACCCAGCTAACTTCAACTGATCAAAAGAGGATGGAAGAGGAACTTCTCATAAAAGAACCAATAGAAAAAGTGGTTCTTAAGTACGCAGAGAATGCAAAAAAAGCGGGACTAGACGGAGTGGTATGTTCGCCTCTAGAATCACCGCTAATACATAAAAGCTTAGGAGATGATTTTATCACAGTAACTCCTGGGGTTAGGCTAAAGGGAGACACTAAAGGCGATCAAGTTAGAGTAACAACCCCTAAGAAAGCAAAAGAATTTACCTCAGACTATATAGTGGTAGGAAGAAGCATAACTAAGGCAGATGACCCGGTAGAAGCATATAAAAGATGCATAGAAGAGTTCTTAAAATAAAGGAGGAATTTATGGAAAGAGAAATTGCTAAAAGCTTGTTATCTATTAAAGCAGTATTTTTAAGACCCGAAAATCCATTTACATGGGCAAGCGGTATAAAAAGTCCGATTTATTGTGACAATAGATTAATATTAACTTCACCTAAAGTAAGAGACATGGTGGAGAAATACATGGCTGAAAAGATTAAAGAAGAATTTCCAGAGTGTGAGGTTCTTATGGGAACTAGTACCGCCGGAATAGCACATGCAGCTATAGTAGGACACATATTAAACATGCCAATGGGTTATGTTAGAAATGGTAATAAAAGCCATGGCAGAACTAATAGAATAGAAGGCAAACTTGAAAAAGGGCAGAAAGTTGTAGTTGTTGAAGACTTGATTTCGACTGGTGGATCTTCTCTAGAAGTTGTAAATGCGCTTAAAGAAGCTGGAGCTGATGTGCTTGGAGTAATTAGCATATTTACTTACGGTACTAAAAAAGCAACTAAAATGTTTAGCGAAGCCGATGTAAAATGCATAAGCCTTAGCAATATAGACGTTTTGACTAAGGTTGCAGCAGAAGAAGGATACATTGAAAAAGAGAAGGTAAAGGAGATACAAGAATGGGTATTAGAAATTTAATTAACATTACAGACTTAGGCACAGATGAGCTTTTTCAGATGATGAATTTGGCAGACGATATTATAGAAAATCCTTCGAAGTATTCAGAAACTTGTAGAGGAAAGACGCTAGGGACGCTCTTTTTTGAGCCTAGCACAAGGACCAGACTTAGTTTCACAGCAGCAATGATGGAATTAGGCGGAAATGTATTGGGATTTTCAGAAGCGGCTTCAAGTTCTGCAGCAAAAGGCGAAAGCGTAAGCGATACAGTAAGAACAGTTGGATGTTACTCTCATATAATTGCAATGAGGCATCCAAAAGAAGGAGCTCCTGTGGTAGCAGCAGATAGAACCACGGTACCTATTATAAATGCCGGTGACGGTGGGCATTTTCATCCGACTCAAACACTAACTGACTTGCTTACCATAAGAAGAGAAAAGAAAAGACTAGACAACATGGTGATAGGAGTCTGCGGGGATCTAAAATTTGGTCGTACAGTGCATTCTTTAATCGGTGCAATGCTAAGATATGAAAATATAGAATTTGTATTAATATCTCCAGTAGAATTAAAAATTCCCCAGTATGTCAAAGATGCGATGGATAAAGCCAATGCAAAATGGACAGAAGTTAGGACCCTTGAAGAAGCTATGCCTAGATTAGACATACTATACATGACTAGAGTACAAAAGGAGAGATTCTTTAATGAAGAGGACTATATCAGATTAAAGGATACTTATGTTCTAGACTTAAAGAAATTAGAAGTAGCTAAAAAGGATTTAACAATACTGCATCCTCTACCTAGAGTAACGGAAATATCCACGGCTGTTGACGATGACCCTAGAGCTAAATATTTTGAACAAGCCCTTTGTGGCAAATATATACGAATGGCTTTAATACTAACATTGTTAGGATTAGATAAGGAGGTAAAATAGATGAACGTAGATGGAGTAAGCACAGGAATAGTTTTAGACCATATACAAGCAGGAAAATCAATGCAAATATATAAACTGTTAGGATTAGATAAGCTTTCGTGTAATGTAGCTATAATACAAAATGCTAAAAGCAGAAAATACGGAAAAAAAGATATAATCAAAATAGATGAAAACTTTCAAATAGATTTAGACGTATTGGGGTTTGCAGATCCTCATATTACAGTTAACATAGTAAAAAATGGAAAACTTGAGAAAAAATTTCACCTTGCTTTACCTAAAGAACTCATAGGTGTAATAAAATGTAAAAATCCTAGATGTATAACTTCAGTAGAGCAAGAAATAGTGCATAAATTTAAACTTGTAGATGAAGAGAGCGGTATGTATAGGTGTGAATATTGCGACACGGCATATGTTGCTAAATAAGTGGTTTGTGTTATAATAAATTCTAATGAGATGAAAGGTTGAGCAAGTATATAGGAGGAATGATATGACACTTAACTGGTTTAAAAATGAAGACAATGTTTCTTATTCAAATATCGATGATTTTGCTGATAACTTTGCTAAAGAATCCGGCATACACAATCTTCGAGAAAAAATTGAAGAATTCAAGAAAAATCCTATTAAAGAAGGTAAGATCATCAGAGGTAATAAAAGAACGTCTATTAAGCTATTAATACCAAATGACTATTTTGAAGATGATATTTTAATGGGAGATTCAGTATGGGTATATGTAGGAGAACACTACCCAGCATATTGTATATATTGGAATTAAATAAAACAATTGATATGAGCCATTTTGGCTCATATTTATTTGCAAAATTTATATAGAATAACGAGCTTAGATTAAGTTTATTTCAATAGTAAACTCCTATCTACATAAATCAAACAAAGGAGTACTATTTTAATAAAAAATATTGTAAAAAATCTTAATATATGGTAATCTTACTCTAACTGAATAGGGGGTGATTATATGAAAAACAAAGGGTTTTCATTAATCGAATTAATTGTTGTAATAGCAATTATAGCAGTTTTAGTTGGTGTTATAGCGCCACAATTTTTAGGGTACACAAAAAGAGCTAAAGAATCAGTAGCTAAAAATTAAATATATAATTTAGTCAAGATGGCAAATATTAATCTTATAGAAAATGAAATAGAAACTAAATATACCTTTGTTGCATCAAATGATGCTAAAGAGGCACCTGAAATATTTGTGAATGAAACAATTGAGAAGGCAAATGCAAAAGGGATAGTGAGCTCCATGTTAATTGCTTTAAGCAGTGTAAAATATGCTAAATATACAAGCCTCAATGGGGTTACTGCTATTTATGATATAACTAAGTCACCCAATATATATATTGATGAAAGTGAAGAAGGGCAAGGAGTATTAGCAACAGCATATTATAAATTGGCCCAAAGAATATTAGGAGGGGCTGACGATACACTTAGTATTTACAAATTTACCCAAAGTATTCAAGAGGCTTATGCAAATGAAAATGGAGGAGAACTTCCGATGTTTTCTGGAAGCCTTGTGGGAGATGAAGTGACAGAACTTATGAAGACGTCAGGCTTGAAATATAATGGGAGTTTCAACGTTGATAGTCTAAAGTGGATTCCTTCTTCTACGTCTGATAAACAAGACATAATTATGTATGCAGGATTAATTAGTGGTTCCACAGAAGATAATCCTAAAAACTCGGGAAATATTAATAGTGCGGGTATAGCATATTATAACGGTAATTATTATTATCATGTACATAGTAGTGGTCGTCCGAATGAGATAAGTGGATCTTATGTAGGGGATAGAGGAGCTGATACTGATAAATTCAAAGAACTAGAGAAGAAAGATGCTGGTGCCAGAATAGACGGCTTTGAATGGGTTAAATTCGAACAATAAATAATAAAAATTAAATCACTTCCGCTTTTAAACGAGTCCACTTGATTGACAAAAAAGTAGGATATAGTATAATTATTTATGAGGCGTAATAAGGAAATCAAATGGAAGCAAACAGAATATTTAGCAATAAAAAAGTGGTAGTATGCCTTGCAATAACGACTTGCCTTCTATGGGGTAGTGCATTTCCTGTGATTAAAATAGGATATTTGACTTATGGAATAAATGCAAATGATATAGCAGCGCAAATACTATTTGCAGGGACTAGATTCACTTTTTCAGGAATCCTGATTATTTTGGTAGGAGGTTTGATTCTTAGGAAACTTCCTAAGATTGAGCTCGCAAAAATACCAAAAATAATTCACTTGTCACTTTTTCAAACAATAGGTCAATACGCTTTTTTCTATATAGGGCTTGCAAAAGCAACCGGAACTAACGCAGCAATAATTGACGGTTCCTGCGCACTGGCTACAGTAATATTAGCGGGATTTTTCTATAAACAAGATAAAATGACAATAAATAAAAGCATTGGATGCATATTAGGGTTTTCAGGAATAGTATTAGTTGCTATAACAGGAGGAACCTCGGAAATAGGGTTTTCATTTACAGGCGAAGGTTTTATTTTGATTGCCACAATAGCACATGGATATTCAGCTATTTTAATAAAGAGATATTCGCAGGAGATAAACCCCATATATCTATGTGGTTACCAATTCATTTTTGGCGGGCTTGCCATGGTTATAGTTTCATTCTTATTTGGCGGCCGAATAACGGGAATTGATAGCGGCAATATATTAATACTTATATATTTAGCAGTTTTATCTATGATAGCGTATACTACATGGACAATTCTTTTAAAGTATAATTCAGCTGCAAACGTCGGTGTATATGTCTTTTTAGTACCAGTATTTGGCGTTATACTCTCAGCTGCAGTACTTAAAGAGAATCCAGCCAATATATCCACTATGAGTGCTCTTGCTCTTGTCTGTATGGGAATATACATGGTAAATAGGAAACCAAAAAAAGCAAGAAATACTTAGAAGCGTGATTTAAAAAGTTTTTTTAATATATTAGGAGGGTTAATATGTATGCACTAACAGCAAAAGCTATACATGAAATGGACGAATTCACAATTAGAAATGGCATGCCTGGGATGGTATTAATGGAGAACGCTTCAAAAGGGGTTGTGGAAAAGGTAAAGGAATTATTTCCTTCGAAAGAATCTAAAATACTTTTAGTAGTAGGTTCTGGAAATAATGGTGGAGATGGATTTTGCGTAGCTAGATGGCTACTACACATTGGATATATAGTAAACATACTTTTTTTAGGCAAGCAAGAGGACATGACTTCTGATTCTAAGAACCAATTTCAAATATTAAAAAACCTGTATCCTGAAATAAAAATTCTTAAATACTCTCCTAGTAAGTATAATATAGGAGATATTGATTTAATAATTGATGGTCTGTTTGGAAATGGTTTAAACAGAGATGTCAAAGATGATCATATGACACTAATAGATTTAATTAATAAACACAAAGCTGTTAAAATTAGCATTGATATTCCTTCGGGGCTAAATGCCACAACTGGAGAAATCATGAAAATTGCGATTGTTTCAGACTATACAGTTACATTTGACAGCATTAAGACTGGTATGTTATTAAATGATGGTCCTGACTGCTGCGGCGAAATATCTGTAGTGGATATTGGAATATCTAAAGCAGGTTATAAAGATACAGAAGACAAAACGGTAATATGTGACAAAGAATTTTTAGATGAGGGCTTAAAAAAGGTATTAGTAAAAAGACCAAAAAAATCATATAAAGGCACATATGGAACCGTAGGAATAATAGCAGGAAGCATCAAAATGACAGGAGCTAGCATTTTAGCTGCCAGGGCAGCATACAAGGCAGGTTGTGGACTTGTTAAAGTTTTATGTCCAAAGAGTACCATGAGCATATACAATATGACCGTTCCTGAAGCTATTTTAGAACCTTATGATGATAGCAACATTGAAATAGTAAAGCCTCTAGTTAAGGATTTCATTGAAAGCTGCGACAGCATATGCATAGGCCCGGGTTTTAGAGAAGATGACTTTGGAAAGGGAATATTAAGCGTAATACTAACTAGCAATTCGAGGGTTGTAATTGACGCAGGAGCTCTGAATTTGATTTCAGAGAATCTGATAGATTTTACATTTAGAAACTGTAAATGCCTTTTAACACCCCATGTAGGTGAGATGGCTAAGCTTAAGAAAATTAGTACAAATGACATAATGAAGAACTTAATGGGAAGCGCTGAAGAATTTGCAAATGAGTACATGGTAAGTTTAGTCCTTAAATCAAGCACATCTGTAGTTGTTAACAGAAGAAAAGATGGAACAATAGATAGATATATTAACACATTAGGAAATTCAGGACTAGCTACTGGTGGATCTGGAGATGTACTTACTGGAATAATTGCTTCACTTATAGCACAAGGAAACAGTCTTAATAATAGTTTGCTTTATGGAGTCTTAATTCATGCCAATGCTTCAGAAAATTATGGCAATGAGAGGAACATGACAGCTACTGATATCATAGAAAATATGTAAAAAATGCTTGTAAAGTAGAGTTTATAATGGTATAATAAATTTTGTTATTTACTGAGTCGTTCCAAGAACATAAGTATTTAATGTTATGGTAGGAGGTGAATTGGAATATGGCACAGGTAATCGTCAGAGAAAACGAAAGTTTAGAAAGCGCTCTTAAGAGATTTAAGAGATCTTGCGCTAGAGACGGAGTAATGTCCGAGCTTAGAAAAAGAGAGCACTATGAAAAGCCAAGCGTAAAGAGAAAGAAAAAATCTGAAGCTGCTAGAAAAAAGGCTAAAAAATTCTAGTCATAGAAACGAGGTGATACTCATATGACTTTAAAAGAACAGTTAATGTTAGATTTCAAGAACGCTATGAAGTCACATAACGAAGTGGAAAAAAATACTGTCAACTTAGTAAGAGCTGCTATTAAGCAGATTGAAGTTGATACTAGGACAGAGCTTGAAGATCAGGATATACTTCCCATTATAGCTAAGCAAGTTAAAATGCGTAAGGATGCTTTACCAGATTTTGAAAAAGCTAGTAGAACAGATTTGGTAGATAGCTATAAAGCTGAAATAGAAGTATTAAACAGATACTTACCGGAACAGATTTCCGAAGAAAAACTAAAAGATATAGTTGAAGAAACAGCTAAATTTTTAGGTATTGATTCTGGGAGAGAAAATATGGGCAAGTTGATGGGACCTGTGATGGTTAAAGTTAAGGGTATGGCAGATGGCAATACCGTTAAACGAATTGTTATGGAATACCTATCATAAGTGTTTGATAAATGTCGAGGTGATACGGGCGAAGAGTTTTTAAAGACTTTTCGCCTTTTGTTAAATGAAGGGAAAGTCCTATGGCAATGGAAAAAATTAGTCTGTATGATGATATAGATCGAAGGGAGCTATTTGGCAACCTTGATTCAAACCTGAAAATTATTGAAGAATTAATAAAAGTTGAGATTATTCAAAGAGATGACGCTCTAATTTTACAAGGAGAAAATGCAGTACTTGCTAAAGGCATATTAGAAGAGCTTATGGAAGTGCTGTTAAGCAAGGAAAGCCTTGATAAACAGAAAGTTAACTATATAGTTAACATGAAGAGTAAAGGTATATCATATAAAGAAAAGAATATAGGCAGCGAAGTAATATGCTATACGCACCAAGGAAAACCTTTAAGGCCTAAAACAATAGGTCAAAAGAGCTATGTTAACAGTATTAGAAATAATGATATAGTGTTTAGCATAGGCCCAGCGGGTACAGGAAAAACATATATAGCTTGCGCACTAGCGGTAAACGCATACAAGAATAAAGAAGTAGAAAAGATAATTTTAACAAGGCCAGCAGTAGAAGCAGGTGAGAAACTTGGATTTTTACCAGGGGATCTTCAAGAAAAGGTAGATCCGTATTTAAGGCCGCTATACGATGCCTTATATGATGTACTTGGAAGAGAGGCAGCAACAAGGCTCAAAGAAAAAGAAACAATAGAAGTAGTTCCTCTAGCATACATGAGAGGAAGAACATTAGATAACGCATTTATAATCTTAGATGAAGCCCAAAATACTACAAGAGAACAGATGAAGATGTTTTTGACAAGAATGGGATTTAGTTCTAAAGTAGTAGTTACAGGCGACATAACTCAGATTGATTTGCCTAAAGGTACTAAATCAGGCTTAGTTGAAGTAACTAAAATATTAAAGAACGTTAAAGGCATAGAATTTTGCTATTTAAATAGTGTTGATGTTGTTAGACATGAGCTTGTAAAAAAGATAATAAATGCTTACGAAGCATATAATAGTAAGGAAGATTAAAATTGAATATAATATATTTTGATGAGTTAGAGTTAATAAATAAAGATATTAAAATATTATTTGAAAAAGCTGCTAATTTAGTTATGCATGAACATGAAATAGATGCGGTTAATATAGAGATTAGCGTAAGTATAGTTGACAAAAACGATATCAAGGATTTAAATAGAGAGTATAGAGGTATTGATAAAGCCACTGATGTTTTATCATTTCCTCAATATGGGAGCATAAACGAAATAAAAGAAATCGGGTCCGAGATAGTGCCTTTAGGAGATGTTGTGATTTGCATTGATAAGGCAAAAGAACAAGCTGAGGAATTTAGACACTCCTTAGAAAGAGAATTAATTTACCTTTTTGTTCACAGTGTTCTTCACCTTTTAGGTTACGATCACTTAGAAGAGGAAGATAAAAGGGAAATGCGTAATCGCGAAGATAAAATTATGCATAGGATAAACATTTTAAGGTGATAGATATGGATAATAAAAAGCTTTATAGAATTGCTAAAGAATCAATAAAGAATTCTTATGCGCCGTTTTCTAATTTTAGAGTTGGTGCAGCGCTTCTTACCAAAGATGGTAAGATTTTCACTGGTGTAAACGTTGAAAACTCATCGTATGGAGCAACTATATGTGCAGAACGCACAGCTTGCGTAAAAGCAGTATCAGAAGGATATAGAGAATTTGAAAAAATTGCTATAGTTTCTTCAGAGGGAGAAGCTTTCCCTTGCGGAATTTGCAGACAGTTTCTATACGAATTTGCACCTAAGCTTATGGTAATTACAGGTAATGACGAGGACAACTTGGTAGCAAAAGGACTAAGCGAATTGTTGCCGGAAGGGTTTAAATTATAATGAAATCAGGATTTATTGGAATAATAGGAAGACCAAATGTTGGCAAATCTACACTAATGAATAGGATACTAGGTGAAAAGATAGCAATAACAACAGATAAACCTCAGACTACAAGAAACAGCATAAGAGGAATATACACAAGATATGATGATGTAAAAAAAGATGATGCTGTAGAAGCATATTTTAACCCTGGCGCGCAAAAAGGTGTCCAGATGGTATTTATTGATACCCCTGGAATACATAAGGCCAAGAACAAACTAGGTGTAGCTATAAACGAAATGGCGATTAATACATTTAAAGGCGTAGATCTAATTCTCCTTATAATAGACGGAACTACTAAAAAGGGAACAGGCGACCAGTATGTATTAGAGATGATTAAGGAACTGAAAACTCCCAAAATACTTGTTATAAACAAAATGGATAAGATGACGCCAGAAGAATACCTAGCTTTATATAACGAATACGACAAAACTAAAGTTTTTAAAGATATATACGGAACATCAGCACTAAAAGGCGATAATGTCGAAAAATTAGTGTTAAGAATTGAAGAATTTCTAGAAGAAGGTCCAATGTATTTCCCAGGAGATATGGTAACAGATTATCCTGAGAGATTTATAGTAAGCGAGATAGTAAGAGAAAAAATACTCATGTACATGGAAGATGAAATTCCTCATGGAGTTGCAGTAGAAATCGAGTCATATAAGGAAAAGCCTAAGATTACAGAGATAGGTATTGTAATATACTGCGAGAAAAAATCCCATAAAGGAATGATTATAGGTAAGCAGGGTAAAAAACTTAAGGGAATAGGCAAAAGTGCTCGTCTTGAAATGGAGACTTTGTTAGGCACTAAGGTATACCTAGAGCTTTGGGTTAAAGTAAAAGAAAATTGGAGAGACAGCGACGCAGCAGTTTCGAACTTTGGATACAAGGTGGATAAATAGGAATGATAGTAAGTACCGATGGTATAGTTCTAAGACAACAAAAAATATCGGGTGGAAGAAGGATTATCCATATTTTCACTAAAGAATATGGACTGATTTCTGTAGGTACAAATATTAATGAAAAAACTAAAAAAAAATCCGCATTAGGAGTAAGACCCTTTACTTATGCCAGGTATGAACTATTTAAAAACAAAGGTTACTACAATCTGAATAATCTTGAGGTAAAAAAGAGTTATTATGCAATAGGAGAAGATTTAGATAAATATATCAGCGGCTCTTACGTGCTAGAGTATCTGTTTAAGGTGTTAGAAGAAGAACAAGCAAATATAAAGATTTTTAATCTTACACTTGATTTTTTTAATGTATTAGCTGTTGGTAAATCCAATTCTCTTACATTGCCTTTGGCATTTGTTGTAAAATCATTTGCCATGCTTGGCGTTATGCCAGAACTTAACAGTTGCGTAAGATGTGGTAAAGAGCCTGAGGATATTCTTTTTAGCGTCAAAGACGGTGGTGTTGTTTGCGCGAGTTGCTGTGAAAATGATGACCAAGATACGTTGATTTTTAAGACAAATTTTGATATAGTTAGGTTATTAAAGTATTTCATCAAAAATCCTCTAAAAAATTTTATAAAGGTACAGTTAAAACCAGAGGTTTATGACGAATTACGTAAGATAATTAATAAGTACATTGAATACTATTTAGGTGTTAGTGGAATACTAAGTGACAAACTGATCGATACCGATCATTAGCCAAGGAGGTAAAAAATGGAAATTACTTTAGAGAAAATTGAACTAGTAAAGGACAGAACGGGTGTCACCTACAAAGAAGCAAAAGAAGCCTTAGAAGAGTCAGATGGAAGCGTTATTGATGCCATTATCGCAATTGAAGAAACAGTGAACTTTAGTGGAGACGGAAAATCTGCATCCCATATAGGAGACGAACTGTTTTCAAAGATTAAAGAAACAGCAAACAAAGGTAATATGTCTAGAATCATAGTTAAGAAAGATGGTCAGGTACTAGTAAATTTCCCATTAACCGTAAGTTTAATAGGAGCAGTAATAGCTCCATGGGGAGTAATATTTGGTGCAATAGCTGCCGTAGGATTTAACTGTAAGGTAGAATTTGTTAGAGATGACGGTAAAGTCGTTGATGTTAGCGGAAAAGTAGTAGATACGTATGAAGACTTAAAAGCTAAAGGCAGTGTTGCTTATCAGGACATCAAAGAAAAAGGCTATGAAACATATGAAGACTTAAAAGACAAAGGTCATGAAACATATGAAGATTTAAAAGATAAAGGTCAAGAAACTTACGAAGATTTAAAAGACAAAGCTGCAGATGCATTCAATGAATCGAAAAAAGGAAAAGTTGATGAAGATGCAGAAATGTTTGATTTCGGAGACGATATAGACATTGATGTAGATGCTGTTGTTTCTGACAAAGACGAAGATAAATAAAAGACAATAAAAAGGTGGGATTAATTGATGAAAAGAGAAATGGAGAAAATCACTGCGCTTGCCAAGAATCGAGGGTTCGTATTTCCCGGTTCCGATATTTACGGGGGATTAGCTAATACTTGGGATTACGGTCCTTTGGGAGTTGAATTCAAAAACAACATAAAAAAAGCTTGGTGGAAAAAGTTTGTACAGGAATCAAAGTATAATGTTGGATTAGATTCTGCTATACTTATGAATCCTCAAACTTGGGTAGCTTCAGGACACGTTGGTGGATTTGCAGATCCTCTAATAGATTGTAAAAGTTGCAAATCCAGATTTAGAGCTGACAAATTGATTGAAGATTATATGAGAGATAATAATCTTGAAGAGATAGTTGTAGACGGATGGACTAACGAGGAACTAGAAAAGTACATTGTAGACAAAGGTCTTAAATGTCCAAACTGTGGCAAATTTGATTTCACAGGTATAAGACAGTTTAATCTTATGTTTAAAACCTTCCAAGGTGTGACTGAAGATTCTAGGTCTGAAATATATCTAAGACCTGAAACAGCCCAAGGAATTTTTGTAAACTTTAAAAATGTTCAAAGAACTTCAAGAAAGAAAATTCCTTTTGGAATAGCTCAAATAGGAAAGTCATTTAGAAATGAAATTACACCTGGTAATTTTACTTTTAGAACAAGAGAATTTGAACAGATGGAGTTAGAGTTTTTTTGCAAGCCAGGAGAAGATTTAGAGTGGTTTAATTATTGGAAAGAATTCTGCGCTAACTTCTTAAAATCTCTAAACATGGATATGGATAACGTTAGACTTAGAGATCATACGCAGGAAGAATTATCTCACTATAGTAATGCAACAACAGATATTGAATACTTGTTCCCATTTGGTTGGGGTGAGTTATGGGGAATAGCGGACAGAACTGATTTTGATTTAAAATCACATATGGAATGCTCTGGAGAGGATTTAAGCTATAATGACCCAATAACTAATGAGAAATATATACCTTATTGCATAGAACCTTCCTTAGGAGCTGATAGAGTGGCTTTGGCATTTCTTGTAGATGCTTATTATGAGGAAACTGTAACAGATGCGAAAGGTAAGGAAGATACAAGAGTTGTAATGAAATTTCATCCAGCACTAGCGCCTTTTAAGGTGGCGGTACTTCCTTTAGCTAAGAAATTAGCACCTATAGCTGAGCCAATTTATGAAGAATTATCTAAGCATTTTAGCGTCGATTATGACGTAACGGGTTCGATAGGCAAAAGATATAGAAGAGAAGATGAAATAGGAACACCATTTAGTATATGCGTAGATTTTGAAACTGAAGAAGAACAGACAGTAACCATACGCGATAGAGATACTATGGAACAGATCAGATTACCAATATCAGAGGTTAAAGCATATATAGAAGAAAAATTATCATTTTAGGGAGGATTATGAGCATGAATAAATTTGTTTATTCGTTCAATGAAGGCTCGAAAGACATGAAAGGTCTTTTGGGAGGAAAAGGTGCAAACTTAGCGGAGATGACGAGAATCGGTTTGCCCGTACCATTTGGTTTTACAGTTTCTACCGAAGCATGTAACAGGTATCTTAAAGAAGGTAACGAGCTAGCAGATGATGTTGTTAGCGAAATTTACGAAAAACTTGCTGAGCTAGAACAGGTATCAAGTAAAAAATTTGGTGACATTGATAACCCGCTATTAGTATCAGTTAGATCTGGAGCTGTAGTTTCAATGCCGGGCATGATGGATACAATTCTTAATTTAGGACTTAATGAAGAGTCTGTGGTAGGTTTAGCTAAGCTTACTGAAAATGAAAGATTTGCATACGACAGTTACAGAAGATTCATTCAAATGTTTGGTGATGTTGTTATGGAAATTTCTAAATCAAAATTTGATAAAATTCTTAATGAACAAAAGGAAAAGTCTGGAGCTGAAGTTGACGTTGACTTGACAACTGAAGATTTAAAACAAATCATTATAGACTACAAACAACTTGTTAAGGCAGAATTAGGAAGAGATTTTCCAGAAGAGCCAAAAGAACAGTTGATGGAAGCTATAATGGCAGTATTTCGTTCATGGAATACTGAAAGAGCAATACTTTATAGAAAAATTAATGATATACCATCAGACCTTGGAACAGCTGTAAACGTTCAGTCTATGGTATTTGGTAACATGGGTGACACATCTGGCACAGGCGTGGCGTTTACTAGAAGCCCAGTAAACGGTGAAAACAAAATATTTGGTGAATTTTTAATAAATGCTCAAGGAGAAGATGTGGTAGCTGGAATCAGAACACCGAAACCTATATCAGAAATGGCACTAATTTTTCCTGAAGTATATAAGAAATTTGAAGACATTTCCAATATTCTTGAAAATCACTATCATGACATGCAAGACATGGAGTTTACTGTAGAAAATAAAAATCTATTTATGCTTCAGACAAGAAATGGGAAAAGAACTGCTGAAGCTGCAGTAAAACTTGCAGTAGATTTTGTTAATGAAGAATTAATTGATAAAGAAACTGCTATAACTAGAATAGAGCCAGCGCAGGCTGAACAACTGCTGCATCCTAAATTTGATGATGATGAAGAAAAACTAGCGAAACTTTTAGGTACAGGTTTAGCAGCATCACCAGGAGCTGCTACTGGAAATATATATTTTAACGCAGAAGATGCTACAGAAGCAGTGGCTAGAGGAGAAAAAACTATATTAGTTAGACAGGAAACCTCACCTGAAGATTTAGCAGGAATGATAGTTGCGGAAGGTATACTCACAGCTCGTGGAGGAATGACTTCTCATGCAGCCGTAGTAGCTAGAGGAATGGGCAAATGCTGCGTATCAGGCTGCTCAGCAGCTATAATCGATGAAACGCACAAGACCCTTAAATTAAGTGGAGAAACATTCCATGATGGCGATCAAATTTCATTAAATGGCACGAATGGAAACATTTATGAAGGAATGATAAAAACCGTATTCCCTAAATTATCTGGAGATTTTGGAACAATAATGAAGTGGTCTGATGAAATTAGAACAATGAAAGTCAGAACAAATGCAGATAATCCTAGAGACGCTAAACAAGCTTTAGACTTTGGAGCTGAAGGAATAGGACTGTGCAGAACGGAACACATGTTTTTTGAAGCTGAAAGAATACCAGCTATAAGAAGAATGATTTTGGCAGATTCATTGGAGGAAAGAAAACAGGCTTTAGATGCTTTACTACCGTATCAAAAGAAAGATTTCTACGATATTTTCAAGGTGATGGGCGATAGACCAGTTACAATTAGGTTGTTAGATCCACCACTACATGAATTCTTACCGAAAACAGTAGCCGACACAACACAGCTTTCAAAGGAATTGAACATTCCTTTTGAAAAACTAATGAATAAATCTGAAGAGCTTCATGAGCAAAATCCTATGCTAGGTCATAGAGGTTGCAGACTGGCAATTTCATATCCTGAAATAGCTGAGATGCAGGCAGAAGCGATTATAGCAGCTGCGATTGAGGTTAAAGAAGAAACAGGTTTAAATGTCGTTCCAGAAATAATGATACCACTTGTAGGTATTCAAAACGAGTTGAAATTTGTAAAGGCTACAGTTATAAAAGCTATAGAAAAGTGCTTTGAAGATAAGGGCAATAAGGTTGACTATATAATTGGAACAATGATAGAGATTCCAAGAGCAGCGCTTCTTGCAGATAAAATAGCAGAAGATGCAGATTTCTTCTCATTTGGTACCAATGATTTAACACAAATGACATTTGGATTCTCAAGAGATGATACAGCAGGATTGATTAAGGAATACATAGAGGATGGAGTTTTAGATGCTGATCCATTCCAATCAATCGATCGAGATGGAATAGGAAAACTAGTTCATATGGCCTCTGAACTAGGTAGGAAGAAAAAACCTAATATTAAATTGGGCGTTTGTGGAGAACATGGAGGAGATCCTAAATCCATACAATTCTTCAGTGAAGTAGGTCTAAATTACGTATCTTGCTCACCGTTCAGGGTACCAGTAGCAAGACTTTCAGCAGCACAAGCTACAATTAAGAATAGAAAGATTTAATAATTACGAAGGTGCATCATTTAGTTGGTGCACTTTTTTTTATTGGCAATTTGTCCTAACTTGATTTGATTTCCATTATTTATTGATAAATGAAATATAGTTGATATAATAAATATAAGTTTCGAGTAATTAGAATTCGTGTGTGTGTGTGGTTAAATTAGGAGAATTTTATGAAAAGAGAGAAGTATAAATTATCAAAAGAATATATTCCATTATTAAATAAAAAATACGATGCCATGAGAAACAATGCAAGAGGTGATACTAGTTTAATAGCCTTTGTTCAAATTGATTTTACTCTAGATAGGGTAATAGGCGGAGACTTTTCCGAGAAAATTAAGAAAGGAGATAAGTACACTGATATAATTAGAAAAGAAAAAGAAAATATAGTAGACATTAATGAAAGAATTGTTTTCGGTGAAACACTAACTCCAGAGTACTTAAACGAATGCGCATTAGGAGGGACGTCCATTTCTTTAGAATATAGAAGAAAATCCTTACATGATAACGTAAAAACTCTTTGGATAAGAAATGATATTCATTTTTCTATCAATCTGATAAATGATCATATTTTAGCTTATGTATATTTATATGATATAGATGAAGAAAAAGAAACAGAAAGATTCTTAAAATACATGTCTACATATAACTATGATTTTGTTCAACGAGTAAACTTAATTACTGATAATTACACTACTTTTATGTCAAATAGATTTAAAGATAAATTTTCACCCAGAATAGATGGATGTGATTATTTTAATAGGTTTCGTGACGATAGTGTTTCTTTATATGATTTTGAAATAATTGGTGATGATTTCAAAAAAGAAGAGCTCATAAAGCATTTGGCTAAAAACACAGAGTATACGAAAAACTTTACAGTAACTGATGAAAACAGTGAAGTAAAATACAAGAGAATTACTATTAGATATATTGATAATTCTAAAAGCATATTATGTGTTATGCAGCAGGATTTTACTCAGAGCATGATAGCTGAAATGGATAAAAATATAAAACTTGAGACTGCATTAAATACCGCTAAAAAAGCAAACAAAATAAAATCAAATTTTCTAGCTAACATGAGTCATGATATGAGAACCCCCATGAATGCAATAATAGGGCTATCTAATTTTGGATATGAAGAAAGCAATGAGCCTAAAATAAAAGAATATTTTAGTCAAATAATATACAGTTCTGATTTTTTGATTAATCTACTCAACGATTTGCTAGATATAAATAAGCTGGAAAATGGAAGCTTAAAATTAAATAAAGATGTAATATTGCTATCTGAAGTAACTGAAGAAGTACTTAACATCCTTAGACCAAACGCAGAAGATAAAAATCAAAAATTAACTATAGAAGGCCAATACTTTATAGATGAAAATTATTATGAAATAGACAAACATAGATTGCAGCAAGTTCTGCTTAACGTATTAAGTAATGCAATTAAGTATACTAAAAAAAGCGGCTCCATAAAATGGGAGATAGAGCTAAACGATAAAAAAGATGAGCTAACGATGGTTAATAAGATAAGTGATAATGGAGTTGGAATTAGCGAAAAATATTTGCCTAGTATATTTGAAGCTTTTTCTCAGGAAAAGAACGTACTGTCCATAAGTGAAGGTGGTAGCGGCTTAGGCTTAGCTATTACCAAGAATTTAATGCAATTAATGGGAGGCAGCATTACTTGTGACTCGGTGATTAATGTGGGCACTACTTTTACATTAGAATTTCCTCTTAAGAAAGCTGCTAAAAATGAGATAGAGAAACTAAAAGAAATAGGCATAAAGGAATTAGGCATTGATTTTAAGGATAAAACAGTACTTATTTGTGAAGATAATAATATTAATACTAAAATAGCATCTAAGATAGTTGAATGTAAAGGTGCCAAAGTAGAAGTAGCCGTAAATGGTAAGATAGCTGTAGATATGGCTGAAGAAAAGAATTATGACTGTATTTTAATGGATATTAGAATGCCTATTATGAACGGGATAGAAGCCGCTAAGAAAATCAGAGAAAAGGGTAGCAGCGTGCCGATAATAGCATTATCAGCTAATGCGTATTTAGAAGATATGAAGGAATCCATAAAGGCAGGTATGAATGCTCATATAGCCAAACCGATAAACAAAACAAAGCTACTAGAAACAATAGCTAACGTAATGCTGGAAAATGAGGGATAATATTATGAAAAATAAAGTGAGAGCTGGCATTTTAGGCCATGCAATAGCAGATTCTATAGGGGTTCCTGTAGAGTTTAAATCAAGAGATGAGCTTAATAAAAATCCAGTTTTGGATATGATAGGATTTGGTACATATAATCAGCCTGAAGGCACTTGGTCTGATGACACAACGATGACGCTTTGCCTACTAGACAGTCTTAAGAAAGGCGTTGATTATAGAGATATTATGGACAAATTTTCAGATTGGTTTAATAACGGAGCATATACACCATACAATGAAACATTCGACGTGGGAAACGGCACTCAAAGAGCAATAATTAGGTATATAAACGGAAGTCATCCTCTTGACTGCGGCGGAATTAAAGAAAATGATAATGGTAATGGTGCGCTTATGCGGATCCTTCCTATGGCATTTTACCTTGTTGATAACACACCAATTGAAATTGCCAGGGAAGTTACAAAGGTAGCATCGTTAACTCATAATCATATTAGAAGTCACATAGCTTGCTTTATATATGTGTTCATAGCCGTTTGTCTAATAAGAGGATTAAAACTCGGTGATGCGATAGATACGGGGGTTAAAGAGGCCCTTGTAGTATACAAAGAGGAAAAAGAGTTGACCAAATATGATAGACTCGTTTCCCCGGACTTCAAAAATACTAAACGAGAAAATATAGACAGTAGTGGCTACGTAGTATCAACTTTAGAAGCGGCTATTTGGTGCTTACTTAACACAGGCAGTTATGAAGAAGCAATTTTAAAAGCTGTTAACCTTGGAGATGATGCTGATACAGTAGGAGCTGTAACTGGAGGACTAGCAGGTATATTTTATGGAGCTGAAAGCATCCCTGAAAAATGGACCAATAAGCTTGCAAGAAAAGAATATATAATAAATCTTTGTGATGAGTTTACAGAATCCATTAAATAAATTAAGGCTCCGGGGTTAACCCAGAGCCTTTGATATTTAAGCGTCTTTTAGAAAGGCAACGTAGCCTTTTTTAGCTTCATGTACATCAGCCTTACTGACAACTTCCCAAGGGGCATGCATGTTTAATACTGCAACACCACTATCAACGACTTCCATGCCGTATAGCGCCATTATATATGCTATAGTGCCGCCACCTCCTGCGTCTACTTTTCCAAGTTCACTAGATTGAAAAGTCACATTGTTTTTATGGAATATATTTCTTAAATAAGCCAGATATTCAGGATTAGCATCGTTTGAACCGCTTTTTCCTCGTGAACCTGTATATTTATTAAAAACTATTCCTTTACCGAACATAGCAGAGTTTTTCTTGTCAAATACGCTGTCAAAAGCAGGATCATAAGCTGCACTTACATCTGATGATAACATTTTGCTGCTAGCAAGAGTTCTTCTTAAATTGAGCTCAGAGTAGTTTCCTAATAAATCTAATATTTCAGCCATGGTGTTTTCAAAGAAGTTTGATTGCATGCCGGTAGCTCCGACGCTTCCAATTTCTTCTTTATCTACAAATAATGAGCAGGATGTTTTATCTGGACTGTCCACTTCAAGCATTGCTACAGCTGAAGTGTATGCGCATACTTTATCATCATGACCGTAGGCCATAATCATGCTTCTGTCAAAACCAACTTCTCTTGCTCTGCCAGCTGGTACCACTTCAAGTTCAGCAGACCAGAAATCATCTTCTTCTATATCGTAGTTACTTTTTAATATTTTAAGTAAGTTTAGCTTTACTGCGTCTTTACTGTCTTTATCAAGAGGTATGGAACCTACGATTACATCTAGCTGTTCACCTTCTATTACCTTAGAACTTTTTTTCTCAAGCTGCTCGGCTGATAGGTGAATTAAAAGATCGCTTATGAAAAATACTGGATCATCAGGTTTTTCACCTAAAACAATGCTGACTTTAGCGCCGTCTTTTTTAACTACAATTCCGTGTATTGCCATAGGAAGAGTTACCCACTGATATTTCTTAATTCCACCGTAGTAGTGAGTGTCTAAGTATGCCAATTCGGAATTTTCATATAGAGGATTTTGTTTTACATCTAACCTTGGTGAGTCAGTATGAGCACCTAAGATATTCATGCCTTTAGTTATATCGTCTTTTCCAATGTTAATCATCATGAGAGCTTTATCCATGCAATTAGCGTATATCTTGCTACCGCATTTTAGTTTAATATCATTTTCTTTAGCATATTTAAGACTTATGTAGCCTTTGGCTTTTGCCATTTCAGTTAGAAGTGCTACACATTCTCTTTCGGTCTTGCCGTTACTTAAAAAATCTATGTAATCACTATTTAATCTTTCTAGCTCTTCTAACTCTAAAGCCGAATAGTCTGTCCAAGTATTATTATCTTTCATTTTTTCTCCTTGACTAGGGTATTAACTGATAGAATTATTTTAACATAGAGTGCATTGCTTTTCAATGAACGCAATTACTGTTATATATTAGTTGACATAAAACGCATATAAAGGTAGTATTAATAATAGGATTAAATATATTTTGGTGAGGGGAATGATATGCCGAATTTTAACAAAGGAATACTTATATATTTGGAAATAAATAATAGCGGTATCGAAAAAAGCTCTTTGCAATTAGCCTCTATAGCTTCTGGTATTGCGACAAAGGAAGAATTATTGCTAAATGCTGCTTTTATAATTGACACGGAAGAATTAGATAAATCTGTAGTCGATAAATTGACGAGGGAATTAAAGGATCTGCCAATAGATACGCTATATTTTGCGTATGGTAAATTACCTTATATACCTTCTAAATATGGACAAATTCTTAAAAAAGTGGCAGGCAAACTTAACCCAGAAATAGTTATGTTTGCTAATACAACTTGCAACAAGCCCGTAGCATCTATGACATCTGCCATAAATGATGTAGCGCTAACAGTTGATTGTAGTAGCATAGAATTCTTGGATGATGACCTGCTAAAATTGGGAATTATGAACTGTGAAAGAGAAATGAAAAAAATCGTGACAGATATTAGTAAACCTGCAGTAGTCTTAATAAATACCGAAGAATTTCATGTGGGTTATTCAGTAATTAATAAAGATAAACTAAGGCAAACTAAGGTGATCACCCAAAATTATAGTAAAGTAATTGAAAAAACAAAATCAATTGATGAGTACCAAGGAATTATTGCACTCGGTAATGGTGTAGCTGATAAAGATTTAGTAGCTAGCGTAATTGAATTTTGCGATATTAACGAATACGGACTTGTTTGCACAGAATCTTTAGTCGATCAAGGCATAGCGCCTAGCGACAAATTGATTGATCATAGCGTTAAACTGAATCCAGAGTGCTTGATAGCAATTGGTATATCAGGGGATGAAGAGTTTCTTAAAACTATAGAAGGAACTAAAAGAATAGTTTCTGTTAATACAGATGAAAATGCACCACTTAACAAAGTGGCGCATGAAGTCGTTTTAGCTGATGCTAAAGAAATTATTAAAGTAATAATAGAGCGCTAATACACTAATAAGGTATTAAGTGCTTTTTTTATTGTTAAAAATCCAAGCAGAAAATAATACTGTAAAAGGCACAGCCATAAGTATACCGATACTACCTACTATGCCTTGAATTATTTCAGCAACTATTAATTCTAGATTCAGCAGATAAAATAAATCCTTGTTATAAGCAAAGAACAATAATATTATTGAAAAAGAACCTCCGACATAAGCTAATAATAATGTATTAGTCATCGTACTAATTGCATCTCTACCTATATTTAAACCTGATTGCACCATTCTGCCAAAAGATTTATCTTTCATTTCATTTGAAAGTTCCTGCATAGAAGAAGCCAGTGAAACAGCGACGTCCATAACCGCACCTAATGCACCTATTACTACGCCAGCCCATACTATTGCTCTTAAATCGATAGAAACATTGGATTCTAGCATTGTAAGAAGTATCGAATCTTCATCCACCATGCCTGATATGCTTAGCATAGAATTAGCGATGTGCGCAAGCACAGCAGCTATCATTATACCACCTAGGTTACCTACAACAGCGCATAAGGTTTTTTTGCTCAGTCCATTTAATATAATTAAACTGGTTAAAATTATTATAACTGCAGATATTATGGTCATACGATAAATGTTAGCTCCGCTTAGTATAGATGGTATATATACTCCAAACAGTATTCCGAAAGTAAGTATTAAAGTAATTACAGTTGCTAAACCTTTTAACTTACCAATTAATAATATGAGTAGGATAAAAGTGCCTACTAAAATGATAATACCTTTAGTTCTGTTTGGTGTTACATATTGCCATACTTTATCGCCATCTTCCAAAGATTCAGTGTAGGTTAATAATACTTTGTCATTTTTTTCTACTTTGGATGAAGCGCCTAAGACTGCCCCTGTTAAATATTGCTCAGCGGTCACTATTTCACCTTTTTCGTCTCCCGAGTCTAGCATACATTTAAAAGTTACCGTAGTATTTGTAACGTCATAGGTATCTTCCGATTTTTCATCTGATATAGCTATAACAGTTCCTTTAACAAAATTTTCCTCACTGGAATTTTGAGCCTTATAATTAAAATTCTTATTGCCAAGTACTATAAAAAGAATAGTAGATACAATTATAAGAATAATAACAATCAAATCTAAAGTCTTGTTTCTGTCTTCCATTTTATCCTCCTAAATAATTTATAATAAGAATTATATCATAACACATGTGATAATTAAATGATGTATATTTAATTATAGTCAAGTCCTTATTAGTGGGTAA
>LSQX01024751.1_pt1 | contig 24217 bp, 21 predicted proteins | sample 654561 | NCBI WGS metagenome assembly LSQX01 (sample SAMN04489861, study PRJNA283612) | anaerobic digester metagenome | isolation source: 4 biogas reactors fed with cattle manure at either 37C or 55C with and... | place: Denmark: Kongens Lyngby | collected 2014
GCCCCCATCCCCCCGGTATTGGGCCCTTTATCGCCATCGTAGGCTCTTTTGTGATCCATGGATGAAACCATAGGTATAATACTTTCACCATCTACAAAAGCCAGAATAGACACTTCCGGCCCTGAAAGATATTCTTCAACAACCAATTGTTTGCCGGCTTGACCGAAAATTTTCTTCTCCATAATACTGTTTACGGCTGCTTTTGCGCTTTCAAAATTTTCGGCTATTATTACACCTTTACCAAGAGCCAACCCATCTGCCTTTATAACAGTTGGGTATGAGTTTTGTTGTTCTATATAGTTAATTGCATCTGCCGACTTCTCAAAAACCTCATATTCTGCAGTCGGTATTGAGTGTTTTTTCATTAAATTTTTTGCGAAAACCTTGCTGGCTTCAATTTGAGCTGCTCTTTTATTTGGACCAAAGGCCTTAATTCCATTTTTTTCAAGCAGATCAACCAAGCCGGCAGCCAAGGGATCATCAGGGGCTACAAAGACAAGGTCTATCTTGTTTTTTTGAGAAAACGCAAGAATCTTTTCGCTATCCAAGGGGCCGATTTCCGGCAAGCATTGAGCATCAAGTGAAATTCCGCCATTACCCGGAGCGCAATAAAGGTGAGATACTTTTTCACTTTCCTTTAATTTCTTTATTAGGGCATGTTCGCGGCCACCCGATCCGATCATTAAAATTTTCATAACATTTCGACCCTCAGGTCGCTCCCCTCCGATTTAATGTTTAAAGTGACGCATTGAAGTGAACAACATTGCAATCCCGGCCTCGTCAGCGGCTTTTATGCTTTCATCGTCTTTTATGGAGCCTCCGGGCTGTATTATTGCTCTTATACCCACCTTAGCGGCTAATTCGACACTGTCGGGGTAGGGGAAAAATGCATCACTTCCCATAACAGAGCCTCCGGCTTCTTCTTTGGCATAATTTATAGCAATTTCGAGAGCTGTGACACGATTGGTCTGTCCGGGTCCTATACCGACGGTTCTATCGCCCTTAACCAAACAAATTGCATTTGATTTTACATGCTTAACTACTCGCCAAGCAAAGAAAAGCTGATCCAATTCACTCTCACTTGGTTGGCGCTTTGTAACACAGATTAAGTCTTGCGGCTTGTAAAGTTCGGTATCCAATCTTTGGACCAAAAGCCCACCGGCGACTTTTTTAAAATCCAATGAATCTTCGCTGTTCTTTGAAGTCAGGTGAGGCATTTCAAGTAAACGCAGATTCTTTTTTGTGCCCAAAACTTTTAAGGCTTCTTCTGTAAATGAAGGTGCAATAATTATTTCTAAAAATATTTTTTGCATTTCAAGCGCAGTTTTCTCATCGATTTCTTTGTTTGCTGCTATGATTCCTCCAAAAATCGACAGAGGGTCTGCATCATGTGCATTCTTATAGGCACCAAATATATTTTCACCTTGACCGACACCGCAAGGGTTGGCATGTTTAACGGCAACAACTGTGGGCCTTTCATCGCCAAATTCTTTAAGTAAATCCAAGGCACCGTTGGCGTCGTTTATATTGTTGTAAGACAATTCTTTGCCTTGAAGTTGTTTAGCCTTAGGTAGGGTGTTTTGGCCTGCAAACACTTCGGCATAAAAAGCTGCACTCTGATGTGGGTTTTCACCATAGCGCATGTCTTGAACTTTTTCATAAGTAAGGTTCAAATTCTGTGGCCAGGTATCTTCAGAATCCAAATGAGTTCGTAGGTAGATGCTAATCAATGTGTCATAGGCCGCCGTGTGTTCAAACACAGAAGAGGCTAATTTGAACTTCGTATTTTCGGAAATTTCCCCGGATTTCTTTAACTCTTCAAGTATACCGCCATAATCTTCATGTTTGGTTACAACTATAACATCTTGCCAGTTTTTTGCGGCCGCCCTGAGCATTGTGGGGCCGCCGATATCAATATTTTCAATAGCTTCGTCAAGGGTTACACCTTCTTTTTTTATAGTCTCTTTGAAGGGGTATAGATTAATACATACTAAATCTATAGTGTTAATCTCAAGTTCTTCCAATTGTTTTAGGTGTTCTTCGTCAGAGCGCTTGGCTAAAATACCTGCATGAATTTTAGGGTGCAAAGTTTTAACTCTTCCGTCTAAACATTCCGGAAATCCGGTTAATTGTGAGACTTCAATACAGTCTATGCCGGCTTTAAGTAAGGTGGCGGCAGTGCCTCCCGTTGATATAAGTTTGAAGCCGAGTTCTTCAAGCCCTTTTGCAAAATCAACAATTCCGGTTTTATCAGATACACTGATCAGCGCAAACTTTTTCATAGTTATCCCCTTTCACAAACAAAGCTTTTCTAAAAATTTATTACACATCATTTGAGCAGCTTGCGGTAAAATTATCCATTCCGCTTCTTCCATTACTCTTTTTTGCAAGCTTAACGGACTGTCATCTTCTTTAACTTCAACACATTTTTGAATTAATATTGGGCCGCCGTCGGTTACTTCATCAACAATGTGAACGGTTGCCCCCGTGACCTTGACACCTCTCTTTAGTGCTTCTTCATGAACCTTCAAGCCATAAAACCCCGGGCCGCTAAAAGCCGGGATAAGAGAGGGATGGACATTAATTATTCTGCCTTTAAAAGCATCCGTAACAAACTTTTCAAGAACAGACATAAAGCCGGCCAAAATGACTAATTCAGCTTTACTTTCCAAGATAGCGGTGAGTAGGTTTTGATTGAAGCTTTGAGAGGACTCGTAATCTTTGCGGGCAATCACGCGAGTTTCTATGCCTTCACCGGCGGCTCTTTCGAGGGCATAAGCTCCTTTTCGACTGCTAATAACACAATTTATCTTCCCAGATGATAAAATGCCGGATTTTTCCGCATCGATCAGGGCTTGCAAGTTTGAGCCCCCTCCGGAGACCAAGACTGTAATATTTAGTCTTCGTTTTGTTTCTAACATAAAATCAAGTCCCCTGCACCCGCTTCGATTTCACCTATCAAAAAGGCTTTTTCACCTTCCCGGTTTAGAATTTTCACAGCTTCTTCGGCATCTTCTGCAGCTACGGCAATGCAAAGCCCTATCCCCATGTTAAAGGTGTTAAACATTTCTCTTTCCTCAAGCCCTTGAAATTGCAAAAGATTAAAGATAGGAAGCCTTGGGATTGAATCTGATTTAACACGAGCGCTTAGGCCCTGTGGCAGCATACGCGGTATATTTTCATACAAACCTCCGCCGGTTATATGAGAAATGCCGTGAATTTCAATTGACTCCATAAGGGTGAGAAGTGATTTAACATAAATTTTTGTAGGTGTAAGTAATTCTTCACCCAAGGTCTTACCAAGCTCTTCCACATAAATTTTTAGCTTTTCTTCGGATACATTAAAAATTTTGCGTACAAGCGAAAAACCGTTGGAATGCAGGCCGGAAGAAGCAACACCGATTAGGGTGTCACCAACCTTGATTTTGTCACTGTCGACTATCCGGGACTTGTCGACGATTCCGACGCAAAAGCCCGCCAGATCATATTCATCTACGGGGTAAAAACCCGGCATTTCGGCAGTTTCGCCGCCAATCAAGGCACATCCTGCCCGGACGCAACCCTCGGCTATGCCCTTTACAATTTCAGCCACTCGCTCCGGCTTGTTTTTTCCAACAGCTAAATAGTCAAGGAAAAACATGGGTTTAGCCCCGGAACAGGCAACATCGTTTGCACACATAGCAACACAGTCAAGGCCGATTGTGTCGTGTTTATCCATAAGAAATGCAATTTTGAGCTTTGTTCCCACACCGTCCGTACCCGACACCAAAACAGGTTCTTTTAAATTTTCAAGATTTGGTTGAAACAATCCGCCAAAGCCACCAATCGAAGAAAGGACACCGGGGATCTCTGTTTTTGCAATGTGTTTTTTAATTAGTTCGACACTCTTATAGCCTGCCGTAAGGTCAACGCCGGCATCTTTATAACTGTCACTGAAGCTTTTCATCATATCTCCTTAAAATTTTAAAGATTGTTAATCTTGCTTTCGATTTCCTTGTCTTTCGCTAAAACTTCCGCTTCAAGATTTTCTTTAAATTCTTTTAACTTATCACTTAACTTTTCATCTGCCAAAGCCAAAATTTGCACCGCTAACAAAGCGGCATTCTTTGCACCGTTTATTGCCACAGTCGCGACCGGAACCCCTGCCGGCATTTGAACCGTAGACAATAAAGCATCAAGGCCATCCAATGTTGAGGACTTTATAGGAAGCCCTATGACAGGTAAAGTTGTATTGGCGGCAACGGCGCCGGCTAAATGAGCTGCCTTGCCGGCGGCGGCTATTATTACTCCAAAATTATTCTCATAAGCTTTTTTTGAGAAAGTCTCAGCGGCTTTCGGTGTTCTGTGTGCGGATATAACCCTCACTTCAAAACCGATATCGAAGCTCTTCAGTGTTCTAACCGCTTCTTCCACTATCGGCAAGTCGCTGTCGCTTCCCATTAATATCGCTACCTTTTTCAAGTTACCCACCCCCTATTTACACACTTATATTAGTTTAATTTCTATAAAAACTCAAGCGCTTGCCTACTTGTAAAGATAATTCTACAAAACACGCCAAGCGCTTGAGTTGATTTGCTTAAATTTAGTGCTTTTAACTATCATTTGCAAAAAGATTACTGGTTTTTCTTTCTATCCCGATATCTTGCCAAGCCCAGCTCATAATCCTTTTTCTCTGACTCATCGGTTAAAACCAAACCCGGTATAGCAGAGGGCTTGCCATGATCATCTAAAGCGACATAAGTGAAAATCGCCTTTAATGCAACTTTCTCTTCCCCAATCATAAAGTCTTCAACCTTTACCTCAACCTTGACTTCAATTGATGACCTTCCGACAAATATCGGTTTTGATGTGCAAGTTACAAGGTGCCCCACCGAAATAGGTGTATAAAACACCAACTCGTCGACTCTGACGGTAACAACATTTTTTTTTGCATGCCTTGTGGCGGCAACACTGCCGCATGCGTCCATCATTTTCATGATTTCACCGCCGTGAACATTGCCTGAAGGGTTTGCGTGGCTTGGCAACATAACTTGTGCTAAAACTGATTTTGATTCATTTGGATTTTTATTCAAAAAATCAACCCCTTCAAAACTATAGTATCGTTCCTCCGCCGACTAAATATTCGTCTTCATAAAAAACAATGGTTTGCCCTTGCGCAACTGCCCTTTGCGCTTGTTCAAACTCAACAATAACTTTATCCGTATCTGTTTGTTCAATTCGCGCCCACTGCTCTTTTTGATTGTAGCGTGTTTTAGCCTTGAAGCGTCTCGGGCTTTCCAAACTTTCGAAAGGAATTAAATTCAAATTATCTGCTCTTAAATAACTACTATACAGGGCTTCTTCACTCGATAGAGTTATAGTTTTATCTTCAATATTTTTTGCTTTAACAAACATTGGCTTGCCAAAAGAAACCCCTAAGCCCTTCCTTTGCCCTATCGTATATTTGTGTATGCCTTCGTGCTGACCTAATAAGCTGCCGTCTTCATCAATGAAGTTTCCCTTCAGATTTGCTTGTGGATAGTATTGAGCTATAAAGTCAGCATAATTACCGTGAGGTAAAAAACAAACATCTTGGCTATCCTTACGCTTGGCATTAGAAAAGCCCTGTGACTGCGCAATTTCCCTCACCTGCGCCTTTGTCAGGCTACCCAATGGCAATAAAGTTTTTGCTAAAATATCTTGTTTTAACATATAGAGAAAATAACTTTGGTCTTTATCTTCTTCAAAAGCTTTTTTTAACAAAAACCTTTGGCTTGCTTTATCATATTCAATTGTTGAATAGTGACCAGTTGCCATGCTATTAACACCGTGTGAGCGGGCAAGCTCTAAAACTTTATCGAATTTTATATAGCGATTGCACTCAATGCAGGGATTGGGCGTTTTTCCCGCCATATAAGACGATACAAAATAATCAATAACCCTCTTTTTGAATTCCGAGCTTATGTCATACACAAAAAAAGGCGCACCGATTGCTTGCGCAGTCAGTGCGGCCTGATTTAAAATTTCTTCATCCATGTTTTCATAAAGTTTGAGAGTAAGGCCGTAAACATCAAAGCCCTCCTCTTTTAACAAGTGAGCCGCTACAGAACTATCCACGCCCCCGCTCATGGCTACAAATAGCTTTTTGTTCATTTAACTGCCTAACCTTATCATCTGCTCAATACTCTTAGCGGCATCTCTTATTATATCTTCGGGCAGAATTATTTCTTCGCCGCCCGTGCCCTTAACACTGTTTAAGACATCATTTAGAGTTGTAACCCGCATATCGGGACAAACGAGTTTTCGGGACAAGGGCAAGACCTTCTTTGTGGGATTTGTGTATTGCAAGTGTTCAACAACCCCTACTTCCGTACCAATCAAAAATTCATCATGGTCCGAAGAGTTGACATAATCTAAAATTTGAGATGTCGAACCGATGAAATCCGCTCTTTCCAAAACTTCCGGTGTGCATTCCGGATGAGCCAAAACAAGGGCCCGTGGGTAGCGTTTTTTTGCATTAACGACATCTTGTGCCGTCACTGCCGCATGTATTGGGCAACCACCATCAAGCAGTTTTATGTTTTTGCCTTCAACTTTGCCGGCAACATAAGCACCCAGGTTGCAGTCGGGTATGAAAAGAATATTCTTGTTATCAATCTTGTTCACTATGTCAACTGCCGAAGATGAAGTAACACAAACATCGCAGACCGTTTTTAGTTCTGCGCTGGTATTGATGTAGGCCACAACCGTGTAATCGGGGTATTCTTCTTTAACCTTAGTGATCATTTCACGGTCCATTTGTTCTGCCATGGGGCAACCTGCCACGGGGTTGGCTAAAATAACCTTCTTTTCAGGCGAAAGAATTTTTACGGTTTCTGCCATAAAGCGAACACCGCACATTATAATTGTTTTTTGACTTACCTTTGAGGCTTCAACACTCAATTGATAAGAGTCACCTGTAAAATCAGCCACTTCAACAATATCGTAACCTTGATAACTGTGAGCCAAAATACAAATATCTTTCTCTTTTTTCAAACGCATAATTTCGGCTTGAACAGAGCCTAACATAAAACCACTCCTTATAAGATTAGCGAAGGAAGACTATAAATTATCGCATGAGTTGCAACAACCGGTACATTTGAAGAGCTCTGAATCGTGGGCAATATTGTTCCTTATATAGTAGTCGGAAATTGCCGCCTTGACTGCCTCTTCAGCCAAAACCGAGCAGTGTACCTTTGAGGGTGGCAAGCCATCCAGGGCATCCACAACCGCTTTGTTTGATAAAGAAAGAGCTTCTTGCAGGTTTTTGCCCTTAATCATTTCTGTAGCAATTGAACTGGTTGCAATAGCGGAAGCACAACCGAAAGTGTTAAACTTAACATCGGTAATTATATCATCGTCTACTTTTAAGTAAACTTTCATAATATCGCCGCATTTTGCATTCCCAACTTCACCTACGCCGTCTGCATTGTCCATCTTGCCGACATTTCTGGGGTTTGCAAAGTGATCCATTACTTTTTTACTGTAAGCCATTTGTATTAGCCTCCTTTTCTAACTTTTCCCATACGGGTGACATATCTCGAAGTCGTTTAACAATTATTTTTAGGTTTTCTATTATATATTCCATTTCTTCCATTGTATTAAAATTTGACAGTGAAAGCCTTAAAGAACCATGGGCAATCTCATGGGGTAAGCCTATTGCCAACAAAACATGGCTGGGATCTAAAGAACCCGATGTGCAAGCCGAGCCGGAAGAGGCGGCAATACCGACCATATCAAGTGACAAGAGTAAGGCTTCGCCTTCTATGCCTTCAAAACAAAAGCTGATATTGCCCGGCAATCTTTTAATGGGATCACCGTTAAGGCGTGAACGAGGAATTTTAAGAAGTTCATCAATCAATTTTGCTTGCATTTTCTTTAAGGCGATATTGTTTGCTTGCATATTGTCTTTTGCTTGTTTTAAAGCTGCCGACATCCCAACTATAGCGGCTACATTCTCGGTGCCGGCACGCCTGCCCCGCTCTTGTGCACCGCCGATAATCAGCCCCCTAAGGGCAAGGCCGGTCCTGCAATACAAAACACCGACACCTTTGGGTCCGTGAAATTTATGGGCAGAAAGTGATAGGAAGTCAATATTGTCTTCAACAACATTGACGGGTAAGTTCCCAACAGCTTGAACTGCGTCGGTGTGGAACAAAACACCTTTTTCACGGCATAGGGCTCCAATTTCGGTTATAGGCTGAATTGAACCAATTTCATTATTGGCGTACATTATAGTTACAAGGGCCGTATCTTCACGAATAGCACTTTTAAGATCTTCTAACTTAACAATCCCGTTTCCATTAACATCAAGATAAGTTACCTCGTAACCCTCTTTTTCCAACCTTTTCAGAACATGCAAGACGGCGTGATGCTCAATCTTACTGGACACTATATGTTTCTTCCCTCTTTTGGCACCAATCGAAAGCGCGGCATTAATTGCCCAGTTATCCGACTCGGAGCCACCGGAGGTAAAGTAAATTTCTTTTGACTTTGCGCCTAATATTTCAGCAATTTCAAGGCGAGCCTTTTCCAAGGCCGCTGAGGCTTCTTGCCCAAATGAATGTATACTTGAGGGATTACCGTAAACTTCTTGCATAAAGGGCATCATAGCCTCTAAAACCTCTGGGCTAATTGCTGTGGTAGCAGCATTATCGACATATATCCTTTGCATAAATCAGCCTCCCAACATACTTAAAACGATGTTGAATTATACATTATTTTATTAGCAAATGCAAATAATCGAATCAAATGTTAATTCATATCGTTTCAGTAGGTATTATACACCTAACACTGCTAATTGTCAATAATTAAACTGCTGTAGCTTATTTTATCATATCGTGCAAAGTTACAGAATCGATATACTCGCTTACTACATCTTGAAGCCCTTTCCAAAAATCATAAACTTCGCATTTTTCTTGTCTGTTACAATCTTCCTCTTCCGGTGTTTCTGTATCATTTAGACAGGAAACAGGTGTCAAGGAACCTTCTGTCACACGCAGAATCTCACCTACGGTGATTTGTTCGGGCGAAACATTCAGCAAATAACCGCCTTGCGCTCCCCTGACGCTGCGTAAAATTCCGGCTCCGGTCAGTGATTTAACAATCTGTTCCAAATATTTATATGAAATTTCTTGACCAATGGAAATTTTCTTTAAAGAAACGGGGGTGTCTTGCTCTCGCTTTGCTAATTCAACCATTAACCTAAGTGCGTATCTTCCGCGAGTAGATACTTTCATCATATCACACCTATCTATTATTTTTAATTATTCTCTATTCCCATTGCGACCATGTGTCGGGCTTATAGCCGACAGTCGCAAGTTTACCGTTTCTTACAATCGGTGTCTTATAAAGAAAGGGCATTTCAAGCAAGGCTTCTTTTTTATTTTCTTCCGATTGCAAGTATGGCAAGGTGGATGACTTATAATCATCCGAATCACTATTTACCAAGGCAGAAAACCCAACGGCTTTAAGAACACTTTGCAATTCGCCCTTACTTAACCCATATCTTAGTATATCAATGTATTGATAAGAAATCCGCCTCTCTTTAAAGTAGCGTTGAGCTTTTTGTGTATCAAAGCATTTTTTCTTACCAAAAATTTGAATGTTCACTTTACACCTCAAAGAATTATTTTAGTAGTTGACACTTACATCTCTTACAGACATCTGCCGATATATTAGAAAATTGGGCACAGGAAACACACAAGATATCGCTGTCGTGTGATTTGTCATACTTTTCGTAGAGATAAAGGCCCTTGTGGTGCCTTACCCTGTCCCCTATTTCATAATAGTTATAAACGCCGGCAGCAGAATTAAAATCATGTTTAAAAATTTTGCCGTCATCGTCGCGCTTAACCTTAATTTGATAAATCCAAGTGTAACTGCTTGTATTATCATCATTTCGCACGCGTTTCTTAAAGCTTCTTTTGTCTACAACACTGCCGTCCCATGTTTTATCTGACTTTGATTTTATGCTTTGATAGAAAGCGAAGAAAAGAAAAAACACAGAAAGACCGAGGCCCAGAAACAAGGATTTGGGGAATGCCATATCCTCCTTATAGATGCCTGCAATATGGCTGGCGACAATAGCAATAGCCGAAGCAATAAAAGCAAAAATAATTGTGGATTTGTTTCTTCGGTTTATTAGTTTCTTATAAACCGGATCGGAAATTTTTGGTGAGAAGCCAACCAAAGTGTTGGGCTGATAACTAAAATTGGTGTGGGTTTGATTTGTTTGGTCTGCGTGATCTTGATTTTGAGTAGGAGGTATTTGCTCGACGGGGTCGGGGGTGTTTTTAATATGATGGCCGCAATTGCTGCAAAATTGTTGCTCGGTATTAAGCTTGTTCCCACATTTTTCGCAAAACATTGTTGCATCTCCTTTCAAAACAAAGCAACTTTTATATTCCGACCTTTATAAGGTTTTGCGTTTATAATAAACATGAAGTTAAAGGCAGCTATAACCAATTCGGTTAATGAGATTTAAGAGATTTATCAAAAGGTGCATCACTCCAAGAGCACAGACAAATGTTCAGGCGCTTTGCCTCTTCAAGTAAGTCACCGCTTTGCAACAAGCGTAGCTCATACTCTCTTTTGAGCCATTCGTTTTCGGCACTTGTATCTGTTTCGAGGGAATAAGACGGATGCAGAAAGATTTCACTTATCCCCTGTTTCAAGTTTTTAATCTCATCAATATAATACTTTCGCAAATTTTCATAGGTTTGAATTTTTTTAATCGAGTGTGGGTTGCTGATTATATCATTGGGTAAAAGGACTTTATATTTATCAGCCACACCGACAATTGCCGAATGAAGAAAATTAACAATAAAAGGGACTTTACGCCCAAGTTGCCGTTCTAAAAAATCCGGTCTACGAGGAAATCTGAAGGGTAGTGAATATTTTTGACAAAACTTGAAAGCATTAAAAAAGAATAGCCTTCCGTTAATGCCGTAAAGCGTACCGCTGTGACTGTCCGCATGGTCAGGTCTTATGCCACGCTCAAGCATAAACGAATACTGTGCTTCAAGTTCTAATGTTACATCCTTGCTTTTAGCCTTCAAGGCTAATTTTTTCTGTTCGTGCCATAAGCCTTTTGCACCGCCCAATGAAGCAGCACCGCTGTTAGACACCCAAGGTTTTTCAGCACTGTCGGAATTAAGTGTTAAATGAACACCTACCGGAAGATTGAGGCTTGCTGCCACAGAACAGGCCGAGTCTGATGATTCGGCAACAGTCAGCATGGATGCCGATGTAATTAAACCGGCGGAAAACAACTCACCGATGGCCCTATTTGTGGGTTCATTAGCCCCAAAATCATCGGCGTTGATTATCAAGTAACGGTCACTGTCAAAAAGCAAAGCTTCACCTTCCCCTCTTCAGGTAAATTGTATCACTCTTATGCCTGCCTGTAAACCAAGTAGTTAATTTTAAGCAACTTGACTTGAGGGCTTTACAAGTTTAGTATCTAAAAGAGACAGAAAAAAGTGAAGGAGGTAATACAATGCTACTGACTGTTACTTTAAACCCGACACTTGATAAATCCTATGAGCTCCCCTCCTTTGGGTTGGGTGATGTGGTTAGGGTTAGAAAGATTACTTTAAGCGCAGGCGGAAAGGGAATAAATGTTGCAAAAGTAGCAAAGCTTTTAGGGCACGAGGTTATGGCAACGGGCTTTTTGGGTGGTGAGGTCGGTAAATACATTGAATCTGACTTAGACAAGAAGGGTATAGGGGCAAGGTTCGTTGAAACAAAGAACCCGACACGAACTTGCATAAACTTAAATGATATCGAAAATTTCAGGCAAACGGTTGTATTGGAACCCGGAAGCTTTGTTGACACCTTTGAAGAAGAATCTTTTATAAAAGAATATGAGTCGCTACTCAAGTTAGCTGATGCTGTTGTTTTAGCCGGAACAACTCCGCAAGGTATTGATGCAAGTCTTATATATCCCCTGTTAATCAATTTAGCAAAAGAAAGCGGTAAAAGCGTGCTTTTAGACACAAGCGGTGATGCGCTCCGTAGCGCAATTTCCGCAAAGCCTGATTTTATAAAGCCCAATAGACACGAACTCAGCTATATTTATAAAAGAGAGCTTACAAGCAGAGAAGAAATTTTAGAAGTTGCCCTCTCTCTGCAAAAAAATGGGATTAAAAATATTATTGTATCTATGGGTGAAGACGGAGCAGTTTTCGTTTTAGAATCAGGATCATTTTATGCTCATGTCCCACCGATAAAATCAATAAACACGGTAGGCTGCGGTGATGCACTTGTAGCAGGTTTTATGTGCGCTTACTGTAAAGATATTGAAATTGAGGAGGCAATTCGCCAATCAATCGCTGTCTCGGCAGCTGCCGCGTTGAGCGGTGAAATCGGTGTTTTTGAGAAGGAAGACTTTGACCGCTTAATCACTCAAGTCAAGCTTATTAGTCTTTAGCATTACACAATCTTAAGTGACTGAAAGCCGCATTTAGTTTAGCTATCTGCGGCTTTCATTTTAAGAAGTCTTCGTGGCAGGCCTTGTTTTTATCCATCATTTCAAGAAACAGGGCTTTCGCCTTTTTATTTCCGATTCTTCTGACTGCCGGGTCTTTTAAAAAGACTTCTTCAATTTTTGAAGGGTCGCCATCCAAGTAAGCTTTGACGAATTCATGTTGATTTTCAGCATGGGGGCGGACAAGCTCAGCAACTTCTTCCTTCATATAGCCGGCATTAATCGCGAGCAATTTATCCTTTGAAAACTCTGCATTTGTTTCAACTACGGCCCCAATCGGAAGGTCGGCTGCCTGACCGGTGTTTGGCAGATTAACATTGCTGACTAAGTCACCCAAACCGCTTAAGGCTTCGATTTGTCTTACACCCTCTTCACCCGATGTTTTTATTTTAACCCTAATAAAGGGTGAAATTCTAATTAATAAACGCAGCTTCAATAATAGGTTGTAAAATTGTCGCGCCCAAACCGGAGTTAAAACAAAGCCGTGTTTTAATACTTTAGAGTCGGGCAAGTAGACAGAGGGTATAAATTCTGCAAGGTGCCTATCCCCTGCTGCTGCCATCTGTCCATGTTTTTCAAAAAGTTCAAACTTTACGCTTTCATAATTCCTTTTCATCTTAAGAAAGCCCGGAGTGTGTTTTTTAATCCTCTTGCGATTGTTAAGACGAAAAAGTTTTATATAAGCTCTATAAATTTCAAAAAGGTCCTGCCCTTCGTAACTTGCCTCGTTCACCCAGGTAAAATGATTTATGCCCTGGACATTAACCTTAATTTGATCCCTGGCGATGGGTTCGTGCCCATACTTGTTTTCAAACTTTCTACCCTTGCCCTTAAGTTCTTTTTTTATTTGATTGAGATCACCTGACATAAAAGCTTCTTGCCCTTCATCAGAAAGGGAATTAAATAAACCCAATATAGCTCCCAGGAGTTTTTGAAGGCCAAAAACCTCATGGCAACATCCAAAAGCTTTAATCTCCGGAAATATTTCATAAAGCGTTTGCACACACATGGCCAAGGGGTTTGTATAGTTAATGACCCAAGCTTGCGGACAGTGTTCCCTGATAGCCTTGGCAAAGTCAACAAAAATCGGGATGGTCCTAATTGCGCGGGAATATCCTCCGGGGCCTACCGTGTCACCGACCGATTGCCAAATTCCATACTTCTCGGGAAGATGCACATCGGTTTTCATATATTTCAGTGAACATGGCAATACAGAAATAATAACAAAGTCCGCCCCCAACAGTGTATCTTCAAGGTTGTCGGTGACCATGCAAGTCCAGTCACTTAAAACTTTGTTTTTCTTATTGCTTTGTAATTTTGAAAAATATCTGCAGTTTCGCTCGGCAGCTTTTTTATCAATGTCAAAAAGCCTTAATTGGCCGCCAATCTTCCCGCTTGACAGAAGGTCTCCAAAATACTTATGAGCCCAATCTTTAGAACCACCGCCTAAATAGGCAATAACAATTTTTTTCATCGCTACCTCTTATCATTCATTAAACTTAATATCTTTAGGTCGTTTTAAGTAGAAAAGCCAAGGAAGGAAATTAACAGGTTTTAAAAAAATAAACATTCGTATCATAAAATCCTTTAATGACCTCTTTTGAGGTATATGGTCACAGTAGCTTGTAGCCACAATATCAACTAACTCTCCCCCGCCCTCGAAGGATGTTTCAATTTTGATTACCCTTTCCTCGCCGGGCAAAAGGTCAAAATAATTGTCGGAAAAAATCACACCATTTTCTGATGCCTCAAGTCTGACGAAGCGAGCGTACTTTTCGCTGAAAACTCTGACTTTGCCGTAATCATCGTTATAAGGATAATCCACTTCAATTTTTGCATCAGGTAATTTTATACTTTTTTCCGGTTTGTACAAAAGTGTCTTTTGAAAAATAACTCGTCCCTGTTCATCGACAAGCTTTGCTCTAATTCCGGTGTCTGATAGTTTTGTACCACCCTCTTTATGCATAAATGTCAGACTTTTGTCAAACAATGATCTTTTGCCGTTCGCATCAAGAGAAATTTTAAAACCGCCTTCCTCATAGCAACTTGAAAAAATATCAAAATATCTAATCCGTAAACCGCCTTCAAATTTTTCAAGGCTGTCATTTGAAATAAACGCCCTAAGTGATTTCCTTCCTATTTCAATTGAACAACTTATAGTTGAATTAAATGAGCGAGCTCCATACTGCAAAGCCTTAAAGTTACCTTTGTAATCTATGCCGGACCAAGATGTTACCGGCCAACAATCGTTAAACTGCCAATAAAGTGCACCGTTACAACGTCCCTTGTTGCGGCGCCAGTGCTCTGTTGCCTGCGTTATATATTCATTCTGAACTATTTGACTTGCATAAATCAAGCTTTTAAAATCTTTTGGTGTTCTATATTTTTTGCCTATGTAATAGAGCATTTTATCATTGCCTGACGGACACTTTTGATGGGATAAAACATCCTTATTGTAAAGACTGAGGTTTTCCGAATCAGTATATGATTTTATTGTTTTAAGGTCGGGCAAAGATTCAAAGCCAAATTCACTGCAAAAGCGAGTTAATCTTTTTGAGTAGTAATTTGGCGAGTGCAAACCATGCCAAACACCCCATAAATGGGTATCACCCACATTATCGCTGTTGACCCCTTTCAAATGCGCTATTCCACTTGGGGAGCCCGGGACATAGTCGGTCACGGAGTCATGTTTTTCAACTTCATTTTTCAGTATTTCATAAAAAAATACTTTTGTCCATTTAATATATTTTCTACTGTAAAACCACGCAGCAGACAGTTGCTCAATTTCATTATTTCCACACCACAGTGCCAAACTGGCCCTGTGGCGTAGACGCTTAACATTATCAGCAACCTCAAGCAAAACATTATCTAAAAACTCTTGATCAAAAAAGGGATAAGGGTTACAGGCAAAGGCGAAATCCTGCCATACTAAAATACCTACTTTGTCGCAGATATCATAAAACTCTTCCGATTCATAATAACCGCCGCCCCAGACTCTTATCATATTAAAGTTTGCAAATAAGGCAGCATCGATAAGCCCTTTCAATCGTTTTGAATTAAATCGATTTATGAAAGAATCAGGCGGGATCCAGTTGGCTCCTTTTGCAAAAATCGGTTTACCGTTTAGCTCAAAACAGAAATTTTGCCCATATTCGTCACGGTCTGTGTTGAGCTTTATCGTACGAAGTCCAATCGTTTTTTCAACACGGTCTATTATTTCATTTTCACTTAATAACTCAAAGCTGACAGTATAAAGCGGTTGTTCTTTTTTATCCGAAAGGTCATGAGTGTACCAGAGCTCGGGAGCATGAATCTTTATGCTTTCTTCGATATTTTCCCTACAGGATCCCTTCTTACTGATCACTTGGCCTGAAGGCTCTTTAATAGTTATAATGTAGTCATATGTTTTTGTTTTCAATAAGGCAACAGCACAAGAAAAGTCCAGTTTAACATATTTGTCAAAATGCTCTTGCCGGATAAGAGGAGTGCCAAGATATGCACCCTTAAGGCCTTTTAAATATACTTGACGGAAAATACCACAGGCCGGTAATTTGGGCCCCCAGTCCCATCCAAAATGCGATTGAGGTTTTCTTATATGCACAAGGCCTTTAATAAAGCTTGGATTATATGGGCTTTTTATCAATTTTTCTTTTTGGGCTATATATTTTAAAGGTGAATGGAAAACAAGATTGAGCTCATTTTCACCCAAGATTAAATGTTTTTTAACATCGAACTTAAAAGTTCTGTGTGCGTTTTCACATTTGCCAAGGCAGTGTTTGTTTAAATAGACATCACAAACGGTATCCAGCATTTCAAATACTAAATAAACAGCATCATAACTTAAGAGTTCCTTTTCGATTTCAAATATTTTCCTGAACTCCCAAGTATGCTCTGCAGGCCATAAAAGTTTTTCTTCATTTCGGCCAAAAAAAGGGTCCTCTATTAGATTATTTTCAAGCAGTGCCGTATAATTACAGTCGGGCACCTTGGTTCTTAGCCATTCATCTTCATTTTCTTTCCTAATATACCAGTTTCCGGTAAGATCAATACGCATTAAGCTCCCCTTTAAACATTTCCTAAATAAACATTTTTCAAATGGTATTTGGCAATACGATACAAAGCTTCCATTGTCTTGAAGGGTGTTGCACCCTTTTCTTTGACCTTGTAATTTGGGAAGAAACGGGAAATGTGTAGCGGAATATTTTCATCTAAAGTAGCCAACCAAGCAACCATTGATGTCATTTCTTCCGGCGAATCGTTTTCTCCCGGCACAATTAAGTTAGTTATTTCAAGATGGCAAGAACCTATGGCAGTAGCAATCGTTTCTTTCACAGTCTCAAGGTCCCCACCGAGTTTTCTGTAATAATCTTCATTGAAACACTTAAGATCAATATTCATAGCGTCTATATAAGGCAAGATCTTTTTAAAAGGTGCATCACAGATAAGACCGTTTGTTATGAGGACATTTTTTAGATTTTGCTTTTTAACCGACTGTGTACAATCATATACAAACTCGTAGCCGACCAAGGGTTCGTTATAGGTGTAGGCCAAACCTATATTGCCTTTATTCTTTAAATCAAGAGCAAGTTCGGTAAGTTCTTCGGGGCTATAATTTTTTGTTTGGTTTTGGCCTTGTTCTGCCATTGAGATAGAATAATTTTGGCAAAAGGGGCAGCGCATATTACAACCAAAGCTTCCAACAGATAAGATTTTTTTACCGGGATAAAAGTGGCGCAAAGGTTTCTTTTCTATGGGATCAAGCGCAATAGCCGTTACCTTGCCGTAATTTAGGCTTACGATTTTTCCGCCAAGGTTGGCTCGTGCGCGACAAATGCCGGTTTGACCCGGCCCAAGCCTGCATTTGTGCGGACATATGCTGCATTGAAGAATCATTGATAGCGCCTCACTTTAAAACGCTCAAGTGTATACTTTTCCCTTGGGCCGATACCGGCTTTTTTCAAGGCTATTTTAATTTGTTCTTCGGGGCTGTCAACACCGGATAAATTGGGCAAAAGAAGGCCTCTTTTATGGCCCTTGCTAACAATCACACCATATATTTTTGCATCTAATTGTTTTACTGATGTAATCGGCTCCGGTTTTTCTAAAATATCTACACTATACTCAATAAAGGGAAGCTCTGCCAATGAAACTTCTTCAAACCTAAAATCTTCAGTGCCTGCCTTTATGGCATTATCGGTTATTTCAAGCGCTATATTCGCTTTAGTCGGCATAAATGTGCCGATGCATCCGCGCAAGTCCCCCTCTTTCTTTAAAGTTACAAAGACCCCGGATCTGTTTTCAAGCATTTCTTTTGGTAAATTATCAGGCAAGACGATTTCCCTTCCTTGACAAATGTAACCTTCGAGTGCGGCACGAGCCAAGGATACATAAGGGTTTTCAAGACGGCGATTTGATTCAAGCCTTGAAATCAGATCATCTTGATATTGCTTCAAAAAGTTACGATTTTTGTCTTGCCCAAGAACTTCAAAAGAAGCAACGGCGTAACCAACGCCAAAAGGCCCTTCATAGGACATTAAATCGCTTTTTAAGCTTAAAGCATCTAATGCACCGGCCATCATTAAAAGGCTGCGAAAGCCACATTCTGCGGCGTTTTCAATCAATGCCTTATCAAATTTGAAAAGCATGGAAAAGTTTGCTGTAGATAAAACATCACAGATCTTCTCATCAAATTCCGGGCCGGCAGGATTAAAGCCATAAGGCCCTTCTTGACTTAATTTGTGGGAAAGGTCACCGCTGGCTATAAAAACAAGATTTCTTTGCAGTTCTTCGCTCGCGGCTTTGATACTCATACCCATTTCATAATGTGCCGAAGCTGTTAGGCCTGAAAAACCCAGTCTGACGCTTTTAAAATCTTGATAATTTTTTTTGATGAACCTTAAAGGGATAAGAGTGGCATGGTCTAAATCTTTTTCTCTTTGCCCTTGTGTTCCTGTCGGTAGGTTAAATTTTTGTGCTTGTCGTATTATTTCCAAAACGAATTCATTGTCATACTCGGTTCTTTCTGCTATTTGGGGAGCACCATACATTGCGAAATTACCTTGGGCCCCTTCCCCCGGCGAAATATGAAAATAGTCTGAGTAAATAGTAGTATGAGGCGACACAAAAACAATGGTATCGGGTTTCAAGGCGGCAATCATTTGGGCCGCCTTCATATAAGCTTCAACTGTCGCTGAAATTGTTTTTTTCTGCCCTTTTCCAACCTCTTCAAAGATCAGTGGTGGATGTGGAAGAAAAAAAGCTGCTCTAATAGCCATAAAATCCTCCTTTATCAAACTTATGCACCGTTTTCTAAAAACCCTAAAATAGCAAGAGCTGTTGCTGCATAACTTGCTTGTTTATTGTAGTCGGAATTCAAAGAGAAGGCCGGTACTACTCTCTTCTTTGATAATCGAATTTCAGATTTAAATTTTTTAAGAAAGTCTTTACTTTTAAAATAGTGGGAGTATATAAAAACATTGTCAGGCTCCAGCAAGTTTACACAAGCGCTCACACCTTGTGCCAGCGAAAAAGCAATAGAATCCATTATTTGAGCCGGGCCTTTATCTTTTTTTGAATATGCCTCAAATAATAAATTTAAGTTTATTTGCTTGAAATCACCTTTCGATGAAGCATAAAGAAAGGGACAGGCATCTTCAGAGTAAACTTTTTTCAAGTTTTGTAATAAATAAGAAAATGATGCGCAGCGATTAAGTGGCATAAGCCCTCTATCGCTGTTTTCTTTGTCTCTGTTATAAACTGTTAAATTGCCAAAGTTTATTTCTTTTTCACAGTTGAATAGCTTACCCGAGGCACTCGGTATATAAACACCCGAAAAAACTTTATCGGCAATTAAAAATAAATTGTTTTCCTCAAAACAAGAACGCTTAAAAAGTCTGTCGGCATAAAACATTGCAAATGTATGCTTTTCAAAATATATACCTATATTGAAAAGGTTAATAAGCTCTGCTTTTAAAGCTCCGAGAAAAGATTCTTTTTCTTCTTTAGAGCTTAAAAAGTTCTCTGCAACGCTTATACCTATGGAATGAATTTTTATTTCTGAATTTAGCTTCTTGCTTAATTTGTATAATATCTTAACTAAACAATTTTGGGCATTCATATCTGTTTCAAATTTTTGGCTGGATCTTGATAAAGATTTGCCATTTAGAAGGCTTGTTATTAAGGTAAAGTTATCCTTTTGAATATCTATCGAAAGAAAAACAATTCCCCGGTAGTTGAGATCCAACAATTGTTCTTTTCTGCCGGCTCCGCCTGATCTACTAACTTTTTCAGCCTTGACCAAGACTCCTTCCTCAATCAGCCCAGCAGTGATATTGGTTATTGCCGCAGGCGTAAGTTCCAAGGCATCTGCTAAAAATTTTCTTGATTTGGGACCGGAAAAGAATAAAGTTTTTAAAACAAGTGCTCGGTTTATTTTTTTTATATCATTAATTGTTTTGCCCGAAAGCCCAAAACCTTTATTTTCAATCACTTATAAATCCCCTCTTCCTGCCAAATTTTGTTCATGAGCTCATAGCGCTCAAGCGGCATACCGGTATAAATGCAGTTTGAAGTAGAAAAAATATAACCATAGCCGGGCATCCCATCCCTTAAAGAGCGTCGAACATCCGCTATGACATCATTTTCACTACCGGTTTGTAAAAGCCCACAGTTTACATTGCCTATTAAGCATACCTTATCACCAATAAGTTTTTTTACTTCACGCAAACTGACGCCTGCTTGTGGGTCAATGGAATGAAGGGCATGCGGCTTACATTCAATAATTTGATCTAATATAGGCATAATATTGCCATCAGTATGCTTTATGGTATAAAAGCCCAATTCTTTATAGGCCTTAATAATTTCAAATAGATAAGGCGTCACAAACTCAGAAAACATTGAAGGGCTGAAAAAGGGGTTTGTGTTAAAACAGTAATCCGAACACATGGCAAAGCCGTCAACCAAGCCCTCGTATTTTGAAAGTTTCTCGGCAAATTCAATATGCTCCTTAACAGCCCGCTTTGCTTCCAATTTAATCTTGTTTGGCTCTTCTTGACAAAGAACGGACAGTTCAAGCATATCTTCACCGTTTGGGATTCCAATTGTAGGGTCACCATATATCATGACAAAATACTCGTCATTGGTCTTCTCTCTTAACCTTTCATAAAAGCGGATTTGTTCATCGAAGTCATTATTGGGTGCATCGGCAAATAAGGCACTGTGGTTATATTTTTTAGCTATTTCAATATAGCAATCAGCCTGATCGTCTATTAACAGCCTTTTTTCTTCTTCGCTCATCTGGTTCCATTGGGTAAACCTTCTATGTTGCGGATGAACCTTCCCAATCGCTTGCATAGTTAAGAAGAACACCAACTCAAAGTGAGGCACCAAACCCTTTATAGGCCTTCTTTCAAGGGCATCAATAAATCTTTGCTTATGTGTCATAGATTCACCCCTTAATTAATTATACGAGTTAATTATATCAAAAGATCCGGTCACTATCCATTGACAATCTTAACAAAGTTTAAATTAAAAAAAGCGCCTCCGAAGAAGCGCTTTCTGAATTAAGAAATTAATCTTTTAACCATTGGGCTGTAAATGTTTGCGACCCGCCGACTGCCTTTGATGGAACCGCAGGTGACCAACCAACAAATATATATCCCTCTCTGCTCACAGCCGGAATTTGAACATTTTCGCCCGGCGACAAGAGAATTTCGGTTCCCCCGCTTCCGCCGTTTGCATTAAAGGTATATTTTAATTTGGTGGGAGTCCACTGGGCAACATAGGTAATGTTTTCAGCCGGCACGGTTGAAGAAAGAGCGGGGCTCCAGCCGGTAAAGCTATAACCTTCACGGGTTATTGTGGGGGCATCAAGCGTGTCGCCATAGGTCATTAAGGCTCCGGTCGAGCCTGAACCGCCGTTGGCGTCAAAGGTCACATAGTACTTGTTGGGAGCCCATTGGGCAGAATAGGAGTGCACTCCTTCAAGGGCAACCGAAGGCAAATCGGGGTTCCAACCGGTGAAGATGTAGCCTTGGCGAGTCATCAAAGGTGAATCTATCTTGCTACCCGGTGTTAAAAGATCCGACGAACCCCCGCTACCACCATTGGGCAGGAAGTAAAGATTGTTGCCGTCAACTTGCCATTTTGCTGTATAGGTCGTATCTTTAGCCGGAACCGAGTCAGGCACTTCAGGCTCCCAACCTAAAAAGGTGTAGCCATCGCGTGTAACAACAGGCGCTGTAAGTGTAGCACCATGAGCCATTTGTTGAGTGCTTCCGCCGGTTCCGCCATTTGCATCAAAAGTAATTTGGTATTTATTAGCTGTCCATTGGGCGGTATAGGTTGAATCTTTACCCGGTACGGTTGCCGGTACGGCCGGCAGCCAGCCTGAAAGTGTGTATCCGTCACGCGAAACAGCCGGTGCAGAAAGAGGTGCACCGTATGGCATTAAGCTAGCGCTACCGCCGGTGCCGCCATTTGCGTCAAAAGTAATCATGTAGTTGTCAGAAGTCCATTTTGCAACATATACGGCATCACCCGTAACAGGTCCGATATTAGGTGACCAACCGGCAAAAACATAACCGTCTTTTGTAACAGTGGGCGGAATCGGAGTTTCACCATAAAGAACTTGCTTAACTGTGCCGCCTTGCCCACCGTCCGCATTAAAAGTAATGTTATAAGTATTTTTCTGCCATTGAGCAACATAGGTGGCATTATAGCCCGGAACTTTATCAGGAACAGCCGGATCCCAATGTGTAAAAGTGTGACCTTCCCTGTAAACAAAAGGAGGGTTTAAGCTTGTATCATAAGTTTGGGTGACGCTTGTTGAGCCTTGCCCACCGTTGGCATCAAATGTTTGCGTATAACTTCCAAGTTCCCAAATTGCATAAAAAGTGAGAAGGGAACCTTGAGTTGATGCAAGGTTTAAAACACTTTCCATATCTTCATATACCGGCGTTACAGCACCACTTTGGGTTGACCACCCAAGGAATTCGTAGCCGTATTTAAGAAATCCGTTTGGAGTCAGGCTCTTACTTGTATCATAAGTATGTGTAGAGCTTGCAGTTGAGCCGGATGTATGACCATTGCCTGAATAATTAATATTATAAGTTATAGGAGTCCATTGGGCTTTATAAACGGTGTTAACGGAAGGTACGGTTGAAGGTAGTGCCGGAGACCAGCCCGATAAGGTATAACCTAACTTTGACACGGAAGGCGCTTGCAAGGGCTGACCGACAGCCATTTCAGTCTGACCCTGTCCGCCTGTTCCACCGTTGGCATCAAAAGTTATTTGAACCGTTTGACCCCATTGAGCATAGAGGGTGTGGTCACTTGTTCCGACAGGAAAAGAAGCACCAGGGTTGTAAACAACACCGCTGGTTGGGGAGGTGCCCCAGCCTATATGTTCTGCCGCGCCATTTGAGAATTTATTGGCCGAAAGATTTGCTGATTGGTCTTTGTTGATCAGTTGCGGGTTCATCCCACCGGAACCGCCATTAGCATCAAAAAACACTGTTTGTGCATTGTTAAGGTCACTTTCAGTAGCGGTATAGCTCGTATAGCTGCCATCAATGTCAAGGTCAAAAACTCTTACCCCGGGGTTACCGTCATTATAGGAGTTGACACCGGCCGACTTACCAAAGCCTAAATCAATTCCATCAGGGGTAGTAACAGTAAAAGAGTTCATGTGGTCATGACCAAAATAAGCTCCTTTAAAATTCCCGTAATCGCGCCAAGCTTCATACAAAGTTTTACTTCCGTATTGAGACGAAGAACGATGAGCCGTGGATTCATAAGTGCTTTTATTTGCAGGGCACGGTTTTTCCTTGTAAATTTGCGCCTCTGTCGTTCCGTAGGCAGACTTTTCCCAATTGATTCTTTCGGGAATTAAATAATAGGTTGAGCTACCATAGGGAGTACCGTGACCGACATAACCAACACTGTTATCGGTCGGCTTTGAAGTTGTCATCCCTAAATCATAGACATCGTTAACGATTATATGTTGGAACTGAATAGCCGGTACGGTCGGATAGGTTTGTGCGGTTTGAATATAATAATTAATTTGGTCTGTATAGCAGCAGTCATAGCCAGAAGAAGCATATGCTCCCGAGTCCATAACATAAACCAAATAGCCGGGCGTCCCGCTTGTTTGACCACGAGGATATATCTCAATAACACCGTTGCCCGCCCCGGTAAGGCTCTGAACATCGTGATCAATGAAAAGGTCACCGCCACGCTGTTTATAGTATGCATACTGATCATCTTTGCTAGGAGGTTTGTTGGGCCAATTGCCTTCATCGTCATGGTTACCAAAGGTAACGGCAAACTTGACATTTGCATCTAAAAGGGGTTGGGTAAAGGCATTTACGGAACTCTGAAAGTTCGAGGTCGATATGCTACCGGCTATATTGTCGCCGGTAAAAACAACCAAATCCGGTTGATAGCGGGCTAAAGATTTCGTTATAACATTAATAGCTCGTGAATTAACGGAAGCTTTATCCTGTACATCAGCTATTTGAATTATCCTAAACTTGCCTTTTTCATTAAACTGCAGAACACCGGAAAAGGCAGCTTCTGACTTAAGTTGCGGAACAAAGGAGAAAAAAGAAAATATCAAAGTTAAGACCAACACAATAGAAGCAAAACGCTTTAAAAATTTCATAAAACCCTCCGAAAACTTAATTTCGTACTGTAAACTTAAATGAAAGT